>OMKS01002928.1_pt1 | contig 13911 bp, 10 predicted proteins | sample 1674721 | NCBI WGS metagenome assembly OMKS01 (sample SAMN06264996, study PRJEB25208) | sediment metagenome | isolation source: hot spring sediment | place: USA: California | collected 2014-09-02 | reverse complement strand
AGATCTAGTACGGTCTCGTGGGCTCGGAGATGTGTATAAGAGACAGCACATATTCTGTCTTTCCGACCGACCGCAGGGAGTGGAGGAATCGAAATGATTGGCTCATTTTCCGTGTTTGGCGGTTCCGATCCTTCGCCCCGCTCGGGAAGACACGATGATCACGACACCTGGTTTATTCTCGTAAGCCGGGTGTCTTGTTTGAAGGCAGATACGGAGTTTACAGCATAAACAGCGTGTCGATCCCTCCACATTTATGTCATCCGCAGGCAAACGGTGATTGCCCGAAGTCATTCCTTTGATGAGCATTCTTTCAGGCAGCCTGCCTCGATTCTTGCTATAATAATCAGACCACGTTACAACAGAAACGACAAGGAAATCCAATGCCTTCATCACCTCTTCCCACCCGGTTCGCCCCGGCAGAGCGTGTGGCAGAGGGGGAGCTCCGGCAGCAAGCCACCCAATGGCAGCAAAACCAGACACTGGTGCTGCTGGCCAACGCCGTCCCTGACGGCATTTTAATCCTGAACCACTACCGCCAGGTGGTATTTGCTAACCAGGCCTTTCTCGATATCATTGACTGCCCCTCGCAAGACAGCATCCTCGGACAGCGTCCGGGCGAGATTTTGCATTGCGTGCATGCCGACATCGAACCGGGCGGGTGCGGCACCTCGCTATTGTGCCAGCACTGCAATGCCACGCGCGCCATTCTCAATAGCCTGGATGGCAACCAGGATGTTGAAGAGGTCTTGCTGGAACGCAGAGATGGCTTGCCGCCGCTCAACCTGCGCATCTGGACCACACCGTTGCACAACAATGGCGAAGATTACACCATCTTTGCCATTAAAGATGTACATCTGGAGCAGGAGAACCTGACACTGATGCAATCGCTGCAAACCCTGTCAATCACCGACCCGCTGACAGGCCTGTTCAACCGCCGCCATCTCTATCATGAAGCCGAACGCGAGACCGAACGCGCGCAGCGCTACCAGCATCCGCTGGCGGTGTTCATGATCGATATCGACCACTTCAAACAGGTCAATGACACCCACGGGCACGAAGCCGGCGACCGTGTGCTGTCTGCTCTGGCAAATGTGATGCGCGCCAGTCTGCGCCACAGCGATTTGCTGGCGCGATATGGCGGCGAGGAGTTCGCCGTGCTGCTGCCCGAGATCACCGCCGAAAAAGCTCACGCCGCCGCGCAGCGTTTGCGCGCTGATGTGGAAGCCATGCAGATCCCTTTCCGTGGCATGAACTTACAGATCACCATCAGCATCGGGGTCAGCGGTATGGCGCCGGGTGAATCGCTCTCCTTCGAAAACCTGCTGAAACAGGCCGATGATGCCCTCTACCAGGCAAAGCAGAGCGGCCGCAACTGCGTGGTCATGGTATAAGCAACACCCATTCCATAAACGCTAACATACTCAACTGCTTTCATCTGCCGATTGTCCACCAATTGAAAACTTTCTGCCCAGTCTTGTTGCAAGCTTCGACAAAACAGGTACAATACTCTCGAATACCCATGCAATAAGGAGAAAACCAATGCGAGACTGGGAAAACCCACAGGTCGTTGCCATTAACAAACTGATCGCCCACACCCCCGTGATTGCGGTGGAATCGGTGGATGCCGCCCTCAGAAACCATCTCAAAGACAGCCCCTTCTGCCAGAGCCTTAACGGCGTGTGGCAGTTCGCCTACGGCGAGGATGCCGACGCTTTGCGTCAGGCTGCCGAAAGCGGCGCTATCAGCGACTGGGCAGAAATCAATGTGCCCGGCTCATGGACCATGCAGGGCTGGGACAAACCCCACTATGTCAATGTGCAGATGCCCTTCTATGAACAACCGCCGCAGGTGCCGTCTGTCAACCCCACCGGCGTCTACCAGCGCGTATTCAGCGTGGACGAAAACTGGCAGGGCCAGCAGGTGCGCCTGTGCTTCGACGGCGTCGAAAGCGCCTTCTATGCCTGGCTCAACGGCGAGTTCCTCGGCTACAGCCAGGATTCACGCCTGCCGGCTGAATTTGACATCACCGCGCACCTGATCGAGGGTGAAAACACCCTCACCGTGGCGGTCATACGCTGGTCCGACGCCAGTTTCATCGAAGACCAGGATCACTGGCGCATGGCAGGTATCCAACGGGACGTCTTCCTGTATGCCCTGCCGCCCGCCCATATCGCTGACTTCTTCGTGCGTGCCAACCTGGATGCCCAATACCGCCATGCCGAAATTCTGGTGGATGTGCAGGCCGGCAAAGCCCAACCCGATATTGATCTCAACGAGTACCGCGTGGAGGTCATGCTCTACGACGCCCATGGACAGCCTGTCTTCGCGGAGCCATTCACCGCCGCACTAGAAGACAGCCTCGCCCCGCGCAACGCCCTGCACCGCGAACGCGACCTGTTCGTGTCGCTTTCCTTCTCCCTGCGCAACCCGCGGTTGTGGTCGGCTGAAGACCCCTATCTCTACACGACTGTGATCACGCTGACCACCCCGCAGGGTGAAGCCGTTCACCGCGTGCGCACCCGCACCGGCATCCGCACCGCCGAGGTTAAGAACGGCCAGTTTCTGTTGAATGGCAAACCGATTCTGTTCAAAGGCGCCAACCGCCATGAACATGACGGCTATACCGGCAAGTATGTCAGCGAAGAAACCATGCTGGCAGATATCTTTTTGTTGAAACAGTTCAACTTTAACGCCGTGCGCAACAGCCACTATCCCCAGCCGCGCCGCTGGTATGAGCTGTGCGACCAGTTCGGCATCTATTTGATCGACGAAGCCAACCTCGAAACGCATGCCTACCACCACCTCAGTTATGACCCGCAATGGACGCATGCCTATGTCGAACGCGGTGTGCGCATGGTGGCAGCCCACAAGAACCACCCCAGCATCGTGATCTGGTCGGTGGGCAACGAGAGCGGTTATGGCCCCAATCATGACGCCATGACCGGCATCATGCGGCGGCTCGACCCCACCCGCCCGATTCATTCGGAGCAAGCCACCAACCCGCACTGCGGCGGGTTCGGCTGGCACGGCGCCTACGACGCCACCCTCATCGTCAGCCCCATGTACCCGACCATTGATGCCATCGTGGCGTATGCCCGGGACGAACGCTCTGACCGCCCCTTGATCATGTGCGAATACGCGCATGCCATGGGTAACAGTCTCGGCAACCTCAAAGAATACTGGGAAGCCATCCGAGCGCATAAACTGCTGCAGGGCGGTTTCATCTGGGACTGGGTGGATCAGGGTTTGATCAAAGTCAGCAGTGAACACGAAGATTACTGGGCGTATGGCGGCGATTTCGGCGATGAACCCAACGATTTCGACTTCTGCCTGAACGGGCTGGTCTTCCCTGATCGCGAGATCAAGCCGCAGATGTGGGAATGCAAACGCGTCTTCCAGCCCATCCGATGCAAAACCATTGACGCCGAAAAAGGCCAGATCAGCCTGTTCAACGAGCAATTCTTCGCCCCCATCCACAACCACGAAGTGCATTGGGAGGTATTGGTGGATGGCGACGTGCAGCAAAGCGGCACATTGCCCCTGCCAGAGGTGGCAGCCCAACACTATGTCCTGCTCACCATCCCCTATGACCCGGCGCAGCTGCCCCCACAGGGCGAGGTACACCTCAGCCTGCATTTCATCGATAATAGTGAGCAGCCCTGGGCGCCAGCCCGCTTTGAAAGCGGCTTTTACCAGACTGTGGTGCGTGAAGAAACCCGTTCAGCCCCGGCGATCTCGCTTGATGGCGCCGAAAAACTTACCTTCTTGCCGGATGACGGCGCTGTTAGCCTGGAAAGCCATGGTGTGCAGGCTATCTTCGATGCCGCCAGCGGCAGCCTGACCGGGCTGAGCAAGGATGGCGTTGATTACCTGCAAGCGCCTGCCCGCGCCGATATTTGGCGCGCACCCACCGACAATGACGGCATCAAGCGCTCATTGGGCGGCTGGAATCCGCGCCAGTTTCTGGGGCAGTGGCTGCAAGCCAGCTACAATGAACTTAACTGGACATGTGATGCTTTCGAAGTGTTCACCCTGCCAGAAGGCAGCCATCTGGTTAAGGTGCGGCAAACAGCAGCAGGCGGCAAACTCGACTGGCAGTGGCAGTATCTACTGGCTGACGGCGCCCTGACTGTTCAGCAGCAGGTAACTGTGGCGGAAGACCTGCCTTCGCTGCCGCGGCTGGGCATGCGTTTTGTGCTGCCCGCCGGCTTTGAAAGCATGCGCTGGTTCGGGCGCGGCCCCGGCGAGAGTTACTGGGATCGCAAGGTTGGCACCCCGCTGGGTATCTACGGGGGGACGGTGCGTGAGCAGTTCGTAAATTACATCATGCCGCAGGAAAACGGCAACAAAACTGACGTACGATGGGTCACCTTCACCGATGCAGAGGGCAGAGGGCTGCGCTTCCGCGGCCTGCCCCTGATGGAAGTCAGCGCCAGCCATTTTGACGCCAACGACCTGTTCAAAGCCTATCACACCATCGACCTGAACCCGCGCGACGAGATCTATGTGCACATCGACTGGCACCAGATGGGCCTGGGCGGTGCCTCCTGCGGCCCTGCCACCTTGCCGCAATACCAGATCGGGCCGGGGGTGTATACCTTCGGATTCACCATCGAACCATTGTAAAGGGCAAACAGCAAAATCCGCGTTATCTACATACCCAGAAGGATTCCCAATTCCTTCATAATTTGTAGGGGCTGTTCCAGACTATTGGAACAACCCCTGCGACCAATAGCACAAGTTAATTCCACCATGCCTGCATGAACAATTAGCGGTACAATTGTCGCATGATCGATAAAGAAACCCGGCCGCAGCGCCCCACCTTCCTGGACTTCCTCGACAGCATCGTGGACGCATCCGCGCGCCGCAGCCGTCGCGCCCGCCGCCGTTCAGAACGCTGGTGGGGCAATCTGTGGATCAATGGGCGTCTGTATATGCGCCTGCTGTGGATCTCGCTGTTCAAAAGCAAGGGCACCCACGGCCCGCTCACAGGGCGGCGCATTCTCTTTCTCGCCATGTTCATCCCGGTGTGGACCATCGGGCAGGCCATCCACTGGCTGCTGATGTTCCTGGATGATCTCATTTTTCCTGAATACCGCCAGCAAATGGTAGAGAAACCGCTGTTCATCGTGGGTAATTTCCGCTGCGGTTCCACCTTCGTGCAGCGCCTGCTCGCCAAAGACCGCACCAACTTCGCTGTCTATCGCATGTGGGAGATCTTTCTGGCGCCCGCCATCCTCGAGCGCAAGTTCTTCCGCGGCTTAAGCCGCCTTGACCGCCTGTTTGGCGGTTTCATCGGCAAACTGGCGCGCAAATTCGACCGCTCCACCATGGGCAACGTGGAATTGCACCCGGTAAGTTTCTTTTCGCCGGAAGAGGACGAGAATGTGCTGCTGCATACCTGGACTTCTTCCTACCTGATGTTCATGTTCCCCTACCTCGAGGAAATCCCCGACTACTTCCATTTCGACGAGGTGCTGTCAGACCAGCGCAAACACCAGATCCTGTTCTACTTTGAGCGCATGGTCAAACGCCATCTGTTCACCCATCCCGAAAGCCGCCACTACCTGAGCAAAAGCCCGGCCTTTACTTCCAAGATCGAATGCCTTTACCAGCAATTTGAGGGTGCGCGTTTCCTCTACCTGGTGCGCAACCCCTACGAAACCCTGGCATCCACCACCAGTTGGCTTTCCTATGCCTGGCATGTGTTCAGCCCCTGTCCATCGAAATATGTGTTCACTGAGCGCATGCTGCCGCTGCTGCACCATTATTACGAAGACGCGCTGGAGAAATTAGAGCGCCATGACCCTGCCAGTTACAAGATCGTGCGCTATGAAGACCTGGTGGCAGACCCCGAACGCATCATCCGGGATATTTATGGATTTTTCGGCTACGAGATGGATTCAGATTTTGAGAAGATCCTGATCGCCGAATCAGAACAGGCAAAGCAATACCAATCCACCCATGAATATGATCTGGAAGAGATGGGCTTCGACAAAGAACAGGTATATGCCGAGTTCAAGCCCATTTTTGAACGCTTCGGTTACGAGAAGTAACCGCCGCGCGCGCTACTCTGCAAAATCCAGCACCATCAGCACCGAACAAGCATCTTCACGGATGACACGGAAGCCCAGCCGTTCATACAACCGCACTGCCGGATTGCGGCAGGAAACACTCAGCGAAATGCCCGGATAGCCCTCGCGCTGTGCGTCTTCGATCAGGCGCTCCATCAGGTGAGTGCCGATGCCCTGACCGCGCGATTCGGGCATAAGGGCGATGGTCAGTTCAGGGTAATCGGGGTGGTAGAAACCATAGCCCTGTGTTTGATCATCCCACAAACGCAGCCAGGCAGCCCCCAGCGGTTTACCGCTGTCGATCTCTTCCGCAATCCAACCCATGTCATGCGCACGCCCCCAATTGGTGAGATAGCGGGCAATTTCGGGGTCTGAAAGGATTGAGGGCGGGGGCGGATCTTCCTCTGGCGGGATGTAAATGGCTTCGTAGAGGATCTTCCACAGAAATCCTTCATCCTCTGGCAGGGCGGGCCGTAAGGTCACTTCGTTTTCCATACCTATAGCGTAGCAGATTTCACCCTGAATGACAATCAACAAACCATGCCCTTCCTTGTCGGATTTTTACCCGTCCTTTACACAGCCTTTACATGCGCGTGATATCTTCAGGACAGAATTTGCCATCCGCTTAGCATCTGCTCCTCGTACGAATCCAGAACAAGCGCCACCAAACACTGACAAAACCATTCGTTTTTTACATTGTCAACAGACAGCCTTAACTTTTAGTCCGTCTATTGGTCATTTCCCGGCTTACAAATCTGACAGCACAAGGGGAATTATTGCTAAGCAAGCAAAAGTATCTTATACTATTAAGCGATGAGGTTGTTCAACGAAAGGAGAACAAAGGTATGAAAAAGAATCATTGGAAGCTACTTCTCTTCGTCACACTGGCATTTCTGCTGACTGGCAGCCTGGTGTTGCTTGCCATGGAAGGTGTGGTGCTGGCAGACGAAACCGATCCAGAGGATCCTGAAGAACCGATCTGGCAGTGCCCACCCGGCCTTGCCATCGCCGCCCGCCGTTCTGCACGCGGCCGTTCCATGCGCTACCTGCATTATGACCACGAAACCATGCTGGAGAGTCTGGCAGAACAAAGCGGCATTGACATCGCATTGCTGACAGAAGCCGTTGAAAACCGCGAAGATTTCACCGAGCTGTTGAGCGAAGCCGGTTTCACCGAAGAGGAAGTGGTCGAAATGGTGATGAACGCGCATATAGCTGTCATTGAACAGATGCTGGAAGATGGTGTCATCAGCGAAGAACAGGCTGAGAAGATGCGGCAGCGCGCCGATTTCGGCGCCATGGTGCCGTGCAAGGGCGAGAACGCCCGTCTGGAGCAACTGCGGTTTCGTTTCGACGACAACCTGCCGCCGGGATTGCGCCGTAAGTTCAACCCGCTTGATTCCGAGCTCCATGAAGATACCGAACGGATAGGGCCGCCCATCAAATTGCCCCGCGGCAAACCCTTCCGAGACAAATAACCCCGCGGTTTTGATAGAAATTCTTACATAAGGGCTGAGTGATCAGCCCTTTTTGCTTGCGCCTTCATATATCTGTGTGTCAGGGTGGAACTCTTTCCATCCCAGCCAGCCGTGTTTTTCGACCAGCGGGTCAGGCCCGCGGTCCAGACGTTTGGCAAGCAGCACCTGGTTCTCGGGGTCAAATGACAGCTCGATCTCCACCCCGCCAATCATGTCGGGGAATACATCCAGGGTCTGCAAGCGTGATAATGGGTAAGCTTTGGCACTGCCGTTGAGGCTGATGCCAAACACGGTTTCGTGCCGGTCCAATGCTTGCCCCAACGGGGTGTGACCGGGCACCAGCACTCTGTCGGTCACCGCTTCGAGCCACGCCAATCTTTTGGGGGACGAAAACACCGCTTTTCTCGAAGAAGGAGGTTCCTGCGCCAGGGTCATACGCTCAAATGCTTTGGCCTCCTGCCAGGGCAGTTGAAATGACGGCAGCATTTCCAACATTCTGCCTTTGCCTGCACCATAGATGCCTTCGCCAATGGCTTGCTGCCACAGCGTGCGCGAGTGGCTGTCTTCCATGATCAGGTTACGGCGAAAGACGCCCGTCACCGTAAAGAATAGTTCGCTGCCTGCCATCTCGGCGCGAAATACCAGCCCGCTGTGGCACACAGCGCAATAGGTCACCACGATCGGCACACCCCCTACGATGTCATGCACCAGATGGCGTGCCATCACCATCGATTGCAGCGGATAGGCACGCTGCTCATCATTGAATTCCACCACCAGCACATCCTGATTGCCGGCGAAGAAAGAACGCTGAAGCATCTCTTCATCAACCTGCTGCGCATCAACTACATCGACTGACAACAGGGCGGGGAAAAACGCAGACAGATTGAGCACCAGTGACAGGAGCAAGAAAATTCCTGCCGGAAAAACCCACACAACCCTGCTATCCTGGCCTGCCAATACGATGGCAGCCAGGCACAGGCCGGATGACAGCAGAATGGCGGTGCTGCGTTTTTCTTGAAAGCGGTGGAAGAACCACAGCCCCGGTTTCCAGGCAGTGAACACCGTAAACGGACCCCCCAACGTGATCAACAGGGCGATAAGAAATCCCAAAAAAGCAAGTGCATTGGCGATCATGGCGGGCCTCCCACCTGGTAGTTTTCTCTAATCATATCAGACAATGGGCAGCCCAGCACCGGATTGGCAGCGCATGAATCCTCCCAGAATTTACTCATTTGACCTCGCGATAGAATGAAAGTAGAATGATAGCCATACAAACACATAAAACACGGAGCCAAGCATGTGTATCTTATGCACCGCCATCCCCACCGCCGTTGTGATGGGTGTTGCCAAAAACACCAAACAAAAGGCCGAAGATGACCAGGCCCTGCAAGAAGGCCTGCAACCGCACAAACGACTGATCCCCGCCGCTCCCGCTACCGCCGTGGTGGTCGCCGGATTGATGGCGCTTTCCATTTTTTATCACACCCAACAGGGCTGAACGCGTCAGGCGGTCGTTAGTGGAAAAATATCGTTTTCGTTTTCTTCAATAACTTCAACTGTGATGATTCCCTGTGAGCGCTCAAAGAGCGCCGCGCGGAACAAAGCTAATTGACCCCGTTCGAAACGCACCGTCATCAACACATTGGCGCCAAAATCTTCGTCCAGAATCTCTCCCTGAAACTCCGCCGTCATCAGGCGCGCACGTTCGAAAAAAGCATAGGGCATCTCGAACGCCGCCGTCACCGTGGCCACCTTGCGGGCGCGCGGCACAGCCGCCAGCACGGCACGCATCGAATCGGAATAGGCCCGTACCAGACCGCCGGTGCCCAGCTTGGTGCCGCCGAAATAGCGCGTGATCACCACCGCAATGTCGCCCAACCCGCTGCCCTGTAAGACCGCCAGTGCCGGCCTGCCGGCTGTACCGGAAGGCTCACCGTCATCCGAACAATGCGCTGTTACGCTGCTGCCATGCCCGATCAGAAACACCGGCACATTGTGGCTGGCATCCGCATACTGCCTACGCACCTGCTGGATGAAGTCTTTGGCTTCCTCCACACTGAAGGCGGGGGCGGCTGAGGCGATAAAGCGCGAATTTACAACCATCAACTCCACGCTGGCGGGCGCCGCGGGAATGATGCGTTCGCTGTCAGTCATGCTCGCTGCCCGGCAGCCAGCGCACATGGTAACGCTGCAGATGTTCGTCATCGCGCCCATATTCGAACACGGCTTCAAAGTGTTCGCCCATGGCGGCCAGCCGCAGCCAGTGAGCATTGTCGGCCCACATCTGCTGCCAGGGCAGATCATCCAGCGCGAACCAGTGCGGATCAAGTTCATCGGAAGGCCGCGGTGTCTCTGACAGGCTGTTCAAACGGAAGATATGACAGTGAAAGCCCCAGCCGGGATGGTGCGGAAAGAGAAACTTGATTTGCCCGATCTCTTCGAATGCCTCTTGCGGCAATACAAAGAAAGACTCCTCAGCAAATTCACGCTGCATGGCCTCAATGGGGGTTTCCCCGGGTTCCAGTTTGCCGCCGAATCCGGTGAATTTGCCAAAGCCAAAACCGCGTTTCTTGCGGCCCAGCAATATCCGGTCGCCCTGTGGATGGACAACCACCGCCAATGTAGCCACCACGGCTGAATCCGTTTGCTGCATGGATTACGATTTCCTGGGCGGCGCCACGTTGGGTGGCGACAGTTTGTGGTCGCAGACATGCAAAATACGGATACCGAGTTGACGCAGCCCTTCTGCTTTGATCACACCGGTGCCCAGGTATTCTTTGATCTTCAAGCGAATCTCATGCAGGTGCGCCTGGTTGTCGGTATGGCGGGAAATACCCAACAACCCCTCCAAACAATCCTTCACCAATCCCTGACGGTGCTGCTCTTTGGTGATGATCATCAAAAGCGGCGTGATCGCCCGTGTACAGCCCATCAAACCCAGTGCATAAGCGCTCTGCTGGCGCACGATCATCAATTCTTCCCTGTCGATCAACAGCGGCAGCAGGTGTTCGCCATGCGGACCATCTGCGTACGCCAGCACATGCGAAATGTGCGGACGCAGCAGTTCAATGGTTGTCGGAGAGCGGAAATGCTCCGTCATCAGCGGCACCGCTTCAGGGCCGATGCCCAATAGCGCTTCTTTGATCTGCTTGCGGCGCAATTTCAGCGCCGACGTGTCAACCTGCGGGGTTTGGCTCTCACGGGCATCAATTTGAATAACGGTTTTTTCCAGCGCCTGCAGCAGCGGCACCACCGCCATCTCACCCGCGAGGGTGCAATTCTGGTATTGCCCGCGCGCGATCCAATAGCGGCAGCCGACCTGATCGGTGGAAGGCGACCAGCCCACCCCATCCAGCAACTGCGCCGCTTTGCGCTGGTACATCTCTTGATCGGCGTCCAGTAACTCAAGCAGCGGGTTGACGGCGTGGCTGCCAAACGGCAGCACTTCCTCCCAGCTTTCGCGCGCGATCAACAAAGCCGCATGCAATTCTTCGGTCTCAGGCTCCCACTCCAGCCGCTCCAACAGGCGCGCTGCCATGCGCCGCCGGAAGAAAAACGGCGACACCAGTTCCGGTACCAGCAAATTTTTCACCGGCTGACCCAACGCCACAAACACCTGCTGAAAACTGTCCAGCCAGGGCATGGATTCCATCGCACAGCGGCGGAACATGGGTTCCACAACCCGTACGCCCATGCCGATCAACACCTGCACAACGATAACACGCAGCTGCTCAATGCGCTGGTATTCGCCCGGCGGGCCGGATTGCAGCGCCAGCAACGAGAGCTGCCCGTCATATTGTTTCAGCAGGTCCATCAAGGTGTTCACCGCCGTCACGCCACCGGCAGCTGAAAGCGCATTGCGCGCACTGATCGACATGGCGCCTGTGCCTGAGGTCATCTGGTCTACCATGAAACCGATCAGGTCAAGGTCTTCGACCAGCACGGCTCGTTCTGCCAGTGCATCCAGCGCCGCCGCCTGCACCTCAGGCTGGTTAGCGCTGAACAGGACCTCTTTCAACACCGGCAGTACCTGCGGGTCGTGAAAAGCGCCCAGCGCTTCGATGGCGCTTAACCGCACAGGATAGGATTCGCCGGTTTCGTTCGCCAGTTGCAGCAAAAATCGCAGGACTGCCGGGTCAGGGTTCTGATGGAAATAACGCGCAGCAATGCGTTTCAATTGCGGCAGGCGGTTGATCAAACAATCGCGGTAGAAACTGGCCGGGGTTTCCTTGATCTGTGACAACGCCTGGGCTGCCATCTGGCGCACCTGCTCATTGTCATGCCGTCGTACGGTGTTGATCAACAACGGAATAGCCGGCTCGCCGATCGGCACCAGGATATTGATGGCGTAGGCGCGCAGATAAACAGCGTCGCCCTCCAGCATCATCACCAGGTCCACCACAGCATCCGCTCCGATCTCACGCAGGGTATGCATGATGCCTTTCACCACCGGTGTGCGCAGCTCTTCGGCCTTGTAGGGGCTCTCTGGATCAACGGCTTCTCTGAGCAAGTGCAGCAGCGGCTTGACAGCAGAACGTCCCAGCGCCACCAGGTCATCGAACTGCTGGCTGAATACGCCCCAGCGCACTTTATCTTCGGTGTTGACCAGTGTGGCCTGCAATTGGCTGAGGCTGTCAGCCGCGTGCGCGCGAATGGCATAAGAATCACAATACAGGGATTTCATCAACGGTTTGACCGCGTCATCACCCAACGCCAGCAATGGCTCCCATTGGCGCTGCGCAATGTGGTATTCTGCCTTTTCACCGGGGTCTTCAGGCACCCAGTGCAGCACTTTCAGGATGCGCACCACGCGTTCACGCACCAGGACCTGCGGCGAGTCCAGCAGAGCTACAATTGGATCATATACAATGGTGCCCATGCGTTCGATAGCATTCATGAACTGGTCAAGCAGCAGCGCATTCTCGGTGTTAATGTATTGCAGGATCACATCCAGGGCGGGTTTGCCAATGGCGCTCAATACCCGCTCCAGATAACCCAGTTGGCGCCGGGCAATTTCAGCTTTGCGCGCGTCAAACGCCGCGTCAGCATTGTTCCACACCGTACTGGCAATCACCACCTGCTGGGCTTTGATCACTTCACGCGCGGTGTGGCTTTTGCCAAACGCCGAGAGGGCCTCACAGCAAGCCACCTGGCAGCGCGGCTCTGCCGAAAGCATCTTCTGGATGAGAGCGGCACTGGTGTCCTCATCACCTACTTTTTTCAGCAGATCCGCGATCAATATGCAGGCTGCTTCCTGTTGCTGCTGTTGCAGTTGCGCCAGCAGAGGCGGCACAGCGGTTTTACCCAGTTTGGTCACCACGGTATGGGCGGCGGCAGCCACTTTTTCATGGTGGTGAAACAGCAGCGGCACCACGGCATTGGCAGAGGGTTCGCCGATCTCAGCCAGCGCCTTGGTGATCTCTGATGCCATCTTTTCGTTGGCAGGCTCCCATTCTGATTCATCCACCATCAATAACGCCAACAGATGCGCAATCAGCGGTTCTACAGCAACCGCACCGCAAGGCACACAGCGCAGCCATTGCTTCTTGCGGCAAAAATACAGTACACCCGCCAAATCATGCGTCGGGGTCCAGTCAAGGATATCCAGTGCGCGCGTGGCATACATGATCATCTGCGGATCATCTTTGTTTTTTCGCAACACCTGCGCCACCACCGGAATGGCAGCCGGGTCTTCCATCTCGCCCAACAGACGCACCGCACGGTAGCGGATACTCTTATCACGATGGGTGGCAAGTGCAGCCACCTCTTTGACTGGTGCCGGAGCAATGCGGCTCAATTCCTGAAAGGCGGCCAGGTGCGCGGGGGCTTCTTTGGATTGCAATGCGCGCAATAATCCGCGCAGATCGCCCTCTTTGCGGAAGTTTTCTACATCGGTTGGGGTCAGTTTACGTTGAAAGAACATCGCCGTACTCTACTTTTCCTTGGGTCTGGTTAAATTCTACACCAAATGCGAACCCTCACCCAATCAGATTCAATTGTCAATTGCGGTTACTCGAATTCGTGGTGCCAGACCCAGCCAATCAGCAGTCCAGCCAATGCCCCAATAATGGTAATGAAGAACGCCGACCAGGTTGTGCCGAATTCCAACAGCAGCCAGTTACTGCCAGGCAGCCGCAGCACCAGATAAACGTAAGCCAGCAAACTCGCAATGATCACCAGCAGCCCACGGCGTCCCTGCCAGCGCAGGGTATGTTTGCGTTTGGTGATGAAGAAGGTCAAAATGCCGCTGCTCCAGGCGATCACCACCCCCACGATCCAGTCTTCTGCCCGCGGCGTGAAAATGACAGGGGTAGGGTCAGGCTCTGGGGTTGGGCTCAGGGTCGGGGTCAGGGCTGTCT
>OMKS01002927.1_pt1 | contig 13914 bp, 7 predicted proteins | sample 1674721 | NCBI WGS metagenome assembly OMKS01 (sample SAMN06264996, study PRJEB25208) | sediment metagenome | isolation source: hot spring sediment | place: USA: California | collected 2014-09-02 | reverse complement strand
ATGAAGGATATTGCCAAAGAAATTTGGAAGAATATAAACAAACACAGGTTTTACATTCAAATCAAAAACATTTAGGGGATATTTATGTCTAATTCGTCCAAAAAAATTATTGAAAGAAAGTCTTTCGCTAACATTAAAACAGAATTAGAAGTTCCCAATCTTTTATTGACTCAATTTAAGTCGTATGAGAATTTTCTGCAGAAGGAGATTCCTCCGGAGGAGAGGAAAAGCATAGGTCTTCAATCTGCATTCAAGGACACTTTTCCTATATATAACGACAGCGGTACATTGTCCCTTGAGTTTGTATCTTATCATCTTGGTAAACTTATTTATTCTGAACGTGAATGCAAGGAGAAGGGTTTGACCTATTCCGTTCCGCTTAAGCTGAAGGTCATGTTTGTAATCAGGGATATAGACGAGGTTACGGGGGAGAAGCGCATAAAAGAGATTAAGGAAGAAGATATTTTCCTCGGAGATATTCCGTTAATGACAGACAGGGGAACCTTTATCATAAACGGTGCGGAGCGTGTAGTTGTTTCGCAACTTCACAGGTCTCCCGGAGTAACTTTTCTTGAAGATGAGGGAAAGCTTGATATTTCCGGGCAGAAGTTATTCACGGCGAAGCTCATCCCGTATTTCGGTTCCTGGCTTGAGTTTGAGTATGACACCAATAATTTTCTTTATATAGTTATAGACCGTAAGAAGAAGTTTTACATTACCGTATTTTTAAAGGCACTTGGTTATTCAGTTGAGGAGATAATCAAGTTATTCTATGAGACCAGGGATATAAACATTTCAAAGCCCGACAGAGACTATCATGGCTGGGTAATCTCCCGGGATATAATAAACGAGACGACCGGTGAAGTTATTGCGGAAGCCGGTGCGGAGATTGATTCTTTTTATCTTAAGAAGTTTGCGCTATTCAAGATTAATCAGATAGAAGTTGTGGATCAGGATAAGGTAGTTTCCTACACCATATTAAACACCCTTCAAAAGGATGCGACTGTCGGCACAGACCTTGCCCTTGAACAGATTTACAAGAAGCTTCGGCCTGGATATCCCGTCAGCCCGAAATTAGCGAAGGAACTCTTTGAAAATCTGTTCTTTAATCCCAAACGCTATTCTCTCGGTAAGGTTGGCCGGTATAAACTGAATAAGAAGTTCAATTTAAGTATTCCTGAAGATACAATGGTTCTGACCCGGGAAGATGTAATTGCAACGATTGCCAAGTTAATCAGTATTAATGCCGAGATTGAAGAGAGTGACGACATTGATCATCTGAGCAACCGCCGCGTCCGTTCTGTCGGAGAGCTTGCCGAGAATGCAGTTCGCAGCGGCCTTGCAAAGATGGCGAAATCCATTTCGGATAAACTTAATTTCCCTGATGTTGAAGATCTTCAGCCCTATGATATAATTGTAACGAAGCATTTCACTTCGTCCATGAACGATTTCTTCGGCCGGGGCCAATTATCCCAGTTCATGGATCAGATCAATCCGCTTGCGGAGATAACGAATAAACGCCGATTATCAGCTCTTGGTCCCGGAGGTTTGCACAGGAAGCGTGCAGGGTTTAAGGTAAGGGATATCCATCCGACACATTACGGGAGGATTTGTCCTATTGAAACTCCGGAAGGCCCGAACATCGGCTTGATAACATCCCTTGCGACATATGCCAAGGTTAATGAATACGGTCTGATTGAGACGCCCTACAGAAAGGTTGTCAATGGCCGTTTAACGGAAGAAATTACATACATGACCGCAGATGAGAGTGATAAATATATCATTACCCAGGCAACCACCAAGTTTGACAGTTCCGGAAAGATCCTTGATAAGATTGTTTACGGCTGGCGTAAGGGCGAGGTTCTAACGGTTGATCCGAAGGATATTGAATACATAGATGTCAGTCCCACCCAGTTAGTTTCGATTTCCTCCGCTCTCATCCCGTTTCTTGAGCATGACGATGCGAACCGTGCTTTGATGGGGTCCAATATGCAGCGTCAGTCAGTACCCCTGTTATTTCCCCGTCCACCGATTGTCGGGACAGGCATGGAGAAGATCGTTGCGAAGGATTCAGGTATGGCCTTAGTTGCCAAGCGTTCAGGAACGGTAACTTATGCGGATGCGGATAAGATAATAATTGAACCGGACAAGAAAGAAGATGAATTTGACAAGGAAGATATTTATCACCTCCAGAAATTCCAGCGTTCCAACCAGGACACCTGCATTAACCAGACCCCGATTGTAAATATAGGGGAGAAGATAAAGGCAGGGGATATCCTTTCGAACGGCATGTCTATCGCCGATTCTGAGTTAGCGCTCGGGAACAATGTTATTGTTGCGTTCATGCCTTGGGAAGGATATAACTTTGAGGACGCTATTCTCATAAGCGAGAACCTGTTAAAGTCAGACACCTTCACTTCAGTGCATATTCAGGAGAATAAGATTGAAGCGCGGATGACGAAGCTTGGTCCGGAAGAGATAACCCGTGACGTTCCGAATGTAAATGAGAGACAGCTTATCCGTCTGGATGAAGAGGGTATCGTTAAAGTTGGTTCCTTTATTGAGCCCGGAGATATTCTTGTCGGGAAGGTTACGCCCCGTGGTGAGACTGAATTAACGGGGGAGGAGAAGCTGTTAAAGATAATATTCGGTAAGAAGGCCGGGGACGTGCGCAACACTTCATTGATTGCTGACCAGCGCACGAAGGGTGTTGTAATAGACGTCAAGGTCTTTTCAAGGAATGAGAATGAGCTTGATGAAGGTTCTAAAAAGCAGATACAGGATAAGATAAAGGCGCTGAAAGATTCTTCAGATGTAGAGAAGCATCGTTTGGAGAAGAAGTATATAAAGGATATTTTTGAAAGTATAAAGCGCGCGCCATTAAAGCAATCGTTAAAAGATGCGAAGGGAAAGATCGTAATAAAGAAGGGCGATTCCTTAAATGAATCCGGTATAATCTATATCCTTGAGAATAAGATAGACCTGGTATCATTTTATTCCGACCTTGAGATAATAGAGCGGCTAACCGTTCTTCAGGAGAAATTCAAGGATCGAGTCAGTCGAATAAACAATCAGCTTAAGAAAGAGATTGATATAATAAAGCGTAGTGAGAACCTTCCTGCCGGAGTATTAAAGAGTGTAACCATTTACACTGCCCAAAAACGCAAAGTAACGGTTGGCGATAAGATGGCCGGCCGCCATGGTAATAAAGGAGTTGTTGCGAGGATCCTTCCCGCTGAAGATATGCCGTATTTAAAGGATGGCACACCGGTTGATTTAGTTCTCAATCCTCTCGGAGTTCCTTCGCGTATGAATATAGGCCAGATTTTCGAGACCTTGCTCAGCTATGTCGGTTATATCCTGAACGAACATTATGAATCGCCTGTTTTTGACGGAGCGAAGGAAGAAGACCTTAAAAGGATGTTTAAGAAATGCGGGCTGAAGGATACCGGTAAGTTCACGTTATATGACGGAAGGACCGGGGATCCGTTTGAGCAGGATGTTACAGTCGGTATTATGTACATGATGAAGCTCAACCATTTGGCAGAAGATAAGATACACGCCAGGTCAACCGGCCCATACTCACTTGTTACCCAGCAGCCTCTCGGGGGCAAGGCGCAGATGGGCGGGCAGCGGCTCGGGGAGATGGAAGTCTGGGCTTTGGAAGCTTACGGTGCGGCATTTACGCTTCAGGAGATGCTTACCATCAAATCAGACGATATTGACGGAAGGTTAAAAGTCTTTGAATCGATTATTAAAGGTGAGAATCCGTCATCTCCCGGTATTCCCGAGTCATTCCATGTCATGGTAAAAGAACTTCAAGGTTTATGCTTTGATATGGAACTCTTTGAAGATAAGGAAGACAAGACCAAATTATCCGGGTTAAAAATCAGGTTAGCATCTTCGGATAAGATCAGGTCTTGGTCTTACGGAGAAGTTAAGAAGGCGGAGACCATAAACTACAGGACATTTAAATCTGAACGTGACGGTTTATTCTGTGAAAGGATTTTTGGGCCTACAAAGAACTGGCGCTGTCAATGCGGGAAGTTCAAGGGAAAGAAATTCAAGGGAACAAGATGTGACCGTTGCGGAGTTGAGATTACGGAGAAGAGCGAGAGAAGGAGAAGGATGGGGCATATTGAACTGGCGGAGCCGGTTGCGAATGTCCTTTTCTTCCATGGCAGCCTATCAAATTACATGGGTTATCTCCTTGACATGAAAGTAAAGGATATTGAAAAATGTATTTATTACGAGAGTTATATAGTTACAGATCCCGGCAAGACACCCTTGAAATACAAGCAGGTTTTAAGCGAGAGATTATACCGTCAGTTCAAGACGGATTACGGTGAGAATTCATTCAAGGCAGATATCGGCGCAAAGGCAATAAAGAAACTCCTTTCAAATCTTGATATTCCAAAGATGTACAAGGAACTTCGTCTTGAGATCAAAGATTTAGAGGTTTCCAGTGAATCTTCACTTAAAGATAAGAAGATAGTAAAGAAGATGAAGATTGTCCGTTCTCTTTACGAATCCGATAACAGGCCGGAATGGATGATACTTGAGGTTCTCCCTGTGATTCCTCCTGACCTTCGGCCATTAGTACCCCTTGAAGGGTCCAGGTTTGCCGCTTCTGACTTAAACGACCTGTACAGGAGAGTTATCAACAGGAACAACCGGTTAAAGAAGTTTAAGGAAGCAGAAGTTCCCGATATAATTGTCAAGAATGAGAAGCGCATGCTTCAGGAAGCCGTTGATACATTATTTGACAATGGCCGCCGTGGCCGAGAAGTTCTCGGTTCCAATAAACGACCGTTGAAATCGCTCTGCGAAATGCTTCGAAGTAAGCGCGGCCGATTCAGGCAGAACCTTCTCGGGAAACGAGTTGACTATTCCGGAAGAGCAGTTATTGTTGTTAATCCCAAATTAAAATTAACAGAGTGCGGTCTTCCGAAGGAGATCGGTCTTGAATTATTTGAACCCTTCATTAAACACCGGATGAAGGTATATGACGATAAAAAGATTACGCAAGGTTTAAGAATAATCAAGTACATAGACGAACAGCCTCAGATGCTCTCGTTCCTACAGAAGGAGTTTGACCGCAGGCTTGTTCTTTTAAACAGGGCACCCACTCTCCACAGGCTCGGTATTCAGGCGTTCCGCCCCAAATTAGTTTCGGGTAAAGCCATTCACATGCACCCGTTAGTCTGCGCAGCGTTCAATGCCGACTTTGACGGAGACCAGGTTGCGGTTCATCTTCCGTTATCTGTAGAAGCTCAGCTTGAGTCTCGTCTTCTTATGTGGTCCCGGACAAATATTCTTTCTCCTGCAAACGGTGAGCCGATAGTTGTTCCTTCCCAAGACATGATTTTAGGAATATACTATTTAACCAAAGATGTCGAGGGGGGGCCTGATAATCCTATTCCGTATTCAAATGTTGAAGAGTTGGAGTTGGCATATTTCCATAAGAAGCTTACCCTTCACCAGCCGATTAAATATTCGCTGCCGACCGGCGAAGTAATTATTACCACCCCCGGCCGTGTAATCTTCAACTCTATTCTGCCTGAGAGTGTTGGTTTTGTAAACAAGACCATTGCCAAGAACGATTTGAAGGCCATAATCTTCAAGGCATACAAGACCAATGACAGGGATAGAGTTATAAGGATGCTTGACGAAATTAAATCGATGGGCTTTAAATATTCAACGATAGGCGGAATAACCTTTGGCTTGTTTGACATTGTCATACCTCCGGAGAAGTATCCCATTTTAAGTGAGACAGAGACAGAGATTAAGAAGATCAACGATAACTTCAAGAAAGGTATAATCACCGATGTTGAGAGATACAAAACCATCATAGATAAATGGGCCCGGACCAACTACCTGATTCAGGCTAAGATGCTTCAGACTCTCAAGCAGGGTAATGATGAAGATAAGCGTACGCTCTTCAATCCCATATATATAATGTACGATTCAAAAGCCAGGGGTTCCGAGCAGCAGATTCGCCAGCTTGCAGGAATGCGCGGGTTGATGGAGAAGCCTTCCGGTGAGATCATAGAGATTCCGATTCAATCCAACTTCCGGGAAGGTTTGAAGGTTCTTGAATATTTCCTTTCATCGCATGGTGCGAGGAAGGGTCTTGCTGATACCGCATTAAAGACATCGGAATCCGGTTACCTAACCAGGCGTCTGGTTGATGTGGCACAGGATTTAATTGTGTCGGAGCATGATTGCGGAACCAATACCGGAATTGAAATTACAGAACTCCGTCGTGGAGACCGGGTATATGAATCACTTGCTTCGCGGTTGGTTGGCCGGTTTACGGCATCCGAAGTAAAAGACCCGATTACCGGGAAGGTAATCTGCAAGAAGAATACCTATATAGACGAGGATCTTGCCTGGCATATCCAGAATTCCGGTGTAAAGACCGTAACTATCCGTTCGGTTCTTACGTGCCAGACCAAGAGAGGTCTTTGTCAGAACTGTTACGGCCGTGATCTTGGGACAGGTGAATTTGTAGAGATGGGAGAGGCTATTGGAATAATTGCTGCTCAGAGTATCGGCGAGCCTGGAACCCAGCTCACCATGAGAACCTTCCATATCGGTGGTATTACGTCAAAACGCGTTGAGAAGGAAGATATCGTTGCAAACCTGTTAACGATTGTTAAGGGTGGTATTTACAGGATAGCTGATATTGAAAGCCAGATTATTCAGGACGGTTTTGTAAAGGATAAGACTTTAAAGCATAAAAAGACCTACTTCACATCTTCCGGAGTCCTTGAAGTATTCTCGGAGAACTATTCAAAGCCCCTGAGAATTGAGTTTAATCCGAACAATGGTATGATTCTCAAGATTTCAGTTGACAAGAGGGAGTATGAGAAGGTTAACCTGTTGCGCGGTACTGTTAAATACCGGCTTCAGTATAACAAGGTCCCCAATTCAAATGGAGAGATAAGGAATCTTTCAAGGGATGCCGAGATTATCATTTTATCTGACAGGATAGAAGACAAGGAAGTTGTTGTTGACCCGAAGACTTCCGAGATCTCGATCATATTCACCACAGCAGGCGAGGATATCAAGCATCCCAAGACAAAGGCTGTTATCTGTCCCAAAGGCCATATCATAAACGCGTCCCGTGCAAATGAAATAGTCAAGGCAGGTTACAGTACCATTAAAGTCTTTGTTGAGCTGGAAAGATACCGAATTCCTTATGGTGCAAAGATGATTGTAAAGAACGGCTCTGTAATAACTAAACAGACCACCATTGCAGTCAAGACCCTTTACTTCGAACCGATTCTTTCGGAAGATGACGGTAAGGTTGAGTTTATAGACCTTTATTTCCGGGGTGGATTAAGTGGCCTTGAAGAGAATTATAAGGTAGTAATCAAGCCGCCGACCTTAAAACCTTCTGAAGAGATTCAACCCCGAATTAATATCGGCAATGCTGAGATTCAGATTCCTTACCTTAAACAGGTTAAGGGTGCGGGGAAAGGTGAGAAGGACAGGATTATCACCTATATTAACGTGAATGAAGGCGAGGTTGTCAAGAAAGGAGATGTTATCGGGAAACTGATCCACGAACGTACTGAGCGTTCAGATATTACAGGAGGTCTTCTCCAGGTCGAGGAATTATTCGAAGCCAGGGAGAGGAAACCCGCTGAAAATGCAATATTATCTGAAATAGCCGGTACGATTGACATTGAAACCAGGAAAGAGATGGACAAGCGCCGGGGTAAGGAGCGTTTAAAGACGATCATCAAGGTTCAAGCGCCGCGGGGAGAGGTTTCATACCTTGTTTCTCACGGTAAGCAGGTTATTGTTAAGATAGGAGACCAGGTTGAAGCAGGGGATCCCTTAACCTCGGGATTGGTTAATCTCCATGACCTGTTAAGGATAAAGAACATTGCTTTTATCCGCAGATATATTGTTGATCAGGTCAAGATGGTCTACAAGGTTCAGAACGTTGACATAAACGACAAGCACATAGAGGTAATTGTTAAGAAGATGTTATCCAAGGTCAGAATCAAATCGACAGGCGACACTTCTTTCGTAATCGGGGATTATGTAAATGTTTCCGATTTTAACGATGAGAATGAGCGGATCAGGAAACAGAACGGGAAGCCGGCCGAAGGCGACAGGACCCTTCTGGGGATATCGAAAGTTGCTTTGGAAACCGATTCGTTTATTTCAGCAGCATCGTTCCAGGAAACTATCCGGGTTATGTCCGAAGCCGCGTTGTCAGGTAAATTTGACCCGATGCATGGTCTGAAAGAGAATGTAATCATGGGGCATCTCATCCCGGCCGGAACGGGGAACCCTTACTATTCCGGTATCCGTTTATTCCAGGAGGAGCTGCTGACGAAGGATGAGGAGCAATTCGGCAATAAACCTACGGAGGAAGAAGAGGAGGCGCTGGAAGAGACTTCTGATCTCGAGATTGAATAATATACCCCGGCAGTTCCGGGATATTTTTTAGAAAAAAAATAAAAAAAACGCTTGACAAATTACTTGAAATATAGTATAATTCATATTTTAATATCTAAAATTTCAGGAGGAAATTTTGCCAACGATAAATCAACTGATAAGGAAGAAACGGAAGCCGATTAAGAAGCGTACCAAGAGTCCGGCACTCCACGCCAACCCCCAGAAGAAGGGTGTTTGCACAAGAGTCAGGACCATGACCCCGAAGAAACCGAATTCGGCATTAAGGAAAGTTGCGAGAGTAAGACTTACGAACGGAATTGAAGTTACAGCATACATTCCCGGTATAGGACATACACTTCAGGAGCATTCAATTGTCCTGATCAGGGGTGGGAGAGTAAAGGATTTACCCGGTGTCCGGTATCATATAATTCGGGGACATTTGGATGCCACAGGAGTTGAGAAGAGGAACCAGGGAAGGTCCAAGTACGGCTCCAAGAAACCGAAAAAGAATAAATAGCGGAAGGTAAGATCATGCCAAGAAGAAAGGTAGTATCAAGAAGAAAGGTTCAGCCTGACGGGAAGTACAACTCCGAATTAATCAACAGATTTATCGGTAAGGTAATGCGCGACGGGAAACTGAGTACTGCAGAAGATTGCATGTACGACGCCCTTGATATCATTCAGAAGAAGCTGAAGAAGGATCCTCTTGAAGTGTTTGAAAAGGCGATAGAGAATGTGAAGCCCCTTGTAGAGGTTCGTTCTCGAAGGATAGGCGGAGCCACATACCAGATTCCGGTTGAAGTTCCCGCATATAGGCAGATGTCCCTGACGATGCGATGGATAATCTCCTTCGCAAGGAAGCGTTCGGAGAAGACGTTTGCTGCAAAGTTAGCAGGCGAGTTGATGGATGCTTACCAGAATAAAGGCAATTCCATCAAGAGGAAAGAAGATACGCATAAGATGGCCGAAGCCAATAAAGCTTTTGCTCATTACAAATATTAATTGTTTTTTTAGTGATGCTCTATGGAGACGGACAATCCCCTGTCGCGGATAAGGAATATCGGTATCGTTGCACATATCGATGCCGGTAAGACCACGACGACAGAGCGGATACTGTATTTTTCCGGAAGGAATTACAAGATAGGCGAGGTCGATGACGGCACCGCAACAATGGACTGGATGATACAGGAACGCGAACGAGGCATCACGATTACGTCCGCAGCCACGACATTTTACTGGAAGGATCATAAGATTAATCTTATAGATACCCCGGGCCATGTCGATTTTACTGCGGAGGTAGAAAGATCTTTGAGGGTTCTTGACGGCATAATAGTAGTGTTTTGTGCTGTCGGTGGAGTAGAACCCCAATCAGAGACAGTCTGGCGCCAGGCGGATAAATACCATATTCCCAGGGTTTGTTTCATTAATAAGATGGACCGTCTTTCTGCCGATTTCCATAGGGCGGTGGAGATGATTCGGTCAAAACTCGGAGCCAGGCCCCTGCTTTTGCAGATACCCATCGGTTCGGGAACTGAATTTAAAGGAATAATAGACCTTATCAAGATGAAGGCCATCTACTGGTACGGTGATAAGGGATCTCAATTCCGTTATGATTCAATCCCCGATAACTATGAGGAGGAAGCAAAAAAATACCGCAAGTATCTCTTGGAATTCATATCTGAATTCAACGACGAGATATTAGAGAAATATCTTGATGAACAAGAGATTAGTGAAACCGAGATTTTAAAAGCAGTTCGGAGAGTAACATTATTATTCAAGGCCGTTCCTGTACTATGCGGGACAGCTTTGAAGAATGTCGGAGTTCAAACCTTATTAGATGCGGTAGTTAATCTTCTGCCGTCTCCGCTCGATGTTCCGGAGATGGAGGGGGAAGACAGGAAGACAGGGGACAGAAGAAAGATAAAGATATCCGAGAAGTTTCCGTTGCATGCTCTGGCATTTAAGGTGGTGACCGATCCGTTTGTGGGACGACTAATCTATATCAGGATTTATTCCGGGATTCTCAAGCGCGGCGAAACGGTATTCAACTCAACTCAAAGGAAGAAGGAGAGGATAACCAAGATATACCTCATACACTCCAACCGGAGAGAAGAGGTTGAAGAAGCCGGGGTTGGGGATATTGTATGTATTGTAGGCCCGAAATTTACCTATACAGGTGATTCTCTCATTGAGAAGGGTGAGAATACGGTATTAGAGAGTATTAAGTTCCCGGAACCGGTTGTTTCTATTTCAATTGAACCGAGATCCCAGAAAGATGTCGAGTCATTGAAAAGTTCTTTGATAAAAATGCATGAAGAGGATCCTACTTTTCTTTACAAGGAATCGGAGGAGACCGGTCAGCTTATTCTTTCAGGAATGGGTGAGCTGCACCTGGATATCATTGTAGATCGGCTGAAACGTGAGTTTAATGTCGATGTCAGAACCGGAAGCCCAAGAGTATCCTACCGAGAATCAATCTTTTCCAATGTTTTCAATGTTGAAGAGAAATACGAGCATATATTTGCCGGGAAAACCGCTTTTGGCCATGTAATCGCTGATATCCTGTCGATCAATCCTGAATTAGGGAACGAGTTTGAATTGGTTCAAGGGAAGGACTATGGTATTTCAGAGGAGTACCTGGCTGCTATCCGTGCCGGTTTTTTCGACAGTTTAAACTCCGGAAATATTGCAGGATATCCAATGCTCGGCCTTAAATTCATATTAAAAGGAACCTCTTTCAATCCTGAGACTTCAAATGAAATCGCGTACAGGATAGCTGCATCCAATGCAGTAAAACAGGCATTGGCTAAGGCGGGCTCAAAACTTCTTGAGCCGTTCATGCGCCTGGAAGTGATAGTTCCCAAGGAGTTTATGGGTGATATCATAGCCCACCTCAACTCAAGGAGAGCAAGTATAAATGAACTTGCCGAAAGGAAGAATGCATCTATCATTCATGCCAATGTCCCTTTGAGTGAGATGTTCGGATATGCAACCCAACTCCGGTCCCTGACCCAGGGGCGCGGAACATACACGATGGAGTTTGCCCGATATTTTGAAGTTCCGGGGAACATTGCGGACTTGATAATAAATAAATACTAAAATTGAAAGATAAATATCTGATTATTCGATCATTTCGGTAATCAAAAAATAAAATTTGGAGGCATTTCACATGGGTAAAAAAGAGAAATTTGAAAGAACGAAGCCGCACGTCAACATAGGAACGATAGGTCATGTTGACCACGGAAAGACGACTTTAACTTCAGCGATCACCTTACTATTGTCTAAGAAGGGTTTGGCTGATTACATACCGTTTGACCAGATAGACAAGGCTCCGGAGGAGAAGGCCCGCGGTATAACGATTGCGACAGCGCACGTAGAGTATCAGACATCCGAGCGTCATTATGCTCATGTGGACTGTCCCGGTCATGCGGACTATATAAAGAACATGATCACGGGAGCGGCCCAGATGGACGGAGCGATTCTTGTAGTCAGTGCGGCTGACGGTCCCATGCCTCAGACCCGCGAGCATATTCTTTTGGCCCGCCAGGTAGGGGTTCCCTACATAGTTGTATTTCTTAACAAGGTAGACATGGTAAGTGACCCGGAGTTCATTGAGTTGGCGGAGATGGAGATTCGTGAGATTTTGAACAAGTACGAATTTCCCGGGGATGATATACCCATTATCCGCGGCAGTGCTTTAAAGGCTTTAGAGAGTGCGGATCCTGATTCAGAAGCAGCTAAATGCGTATTTGAATTGATGGATGCAGTTGATAAGTATGTTCCCCAGCCGGAGCGTCCTTTGGACAAGCCGTTTTTGATGCCGATCGAAGATGTATTCACGATTACCGGCCGCGGAACAGTTGTTACCGGCCGTGTAGAGCGAGGTAAGGTTCACGTTGGAGATAATGTAGAGATCGTAGGAATTCGAGATACTCGGAAGACGGTATGTACCGGAGTAGAGATGTTCCGTAAGCTTCTTGACGAAGGACAGGCCGGCGATAACATAGGCGTTTTGTTAAGAGGAATAGAGAAGAAGGATGTTCAGCGCGGTCAGGTAGTTGCGGCGCCGGCGTCTATTACGCCTCATACGAAGTTTGAGGCAGAGGTTTATATTCTGACAGAGAAGGAAGGCGGCCGTCATCATCCGTTCCATACCGGCTACAGGCCTCAGTTTTATTTCCGGACGACGGATGTTACCGGTACGATTACTTTGCCGGAAGACATAAAGATGGTAATGCCCGGTGACCGCGTAACGATTACCGGAGAATTGATTACCCCGATAGCGATGGAAGAGGGACTCCGCTTCGCGATCCGCGAAGGCGGGCGGACGATCGGTGCGGGTGTAGTCGCGAAAATTATTCAATAATTTACGGATTCCTGAAAAGGGAGGATAAGATTTGGAAAATCTAAGAATAAAATTAAAAGCATACGACCACAGGATCTTGGATAAGTCCGTACAGCGGATAATAAATGTAACCAAGAAGACCGGAGCGAAGATATCCGGACCCATACCCCTGCCGACAAAGATCAGCAGGTATACGGTTTTAAGGTCTCCGCATGTGGACAAGAAATCAAGAGAGCAGTTTGAAATCAGAATTCATCAGAGGTTGATTGATATCATAGAACCGACTGATAAAACGATGGAAGCGTTTAACCGATTAAATCTTCCTGCGGGTGTGAACATAGAGATAAAAAGCATCAGCAGCAAGATTGCATAAATGATGGAGAATTAAAATGAGCGTAGGACTTATAGGCAAGAAAATAGGGATGACCCAGATTTTCCTTGAGGATGAGAAGGTTGTTCCCTGTACTGTTATTGAAGCCGGTCCATGTTTTGTTACCCAGATCAAGACCAAGGATAAGGAAGGGTATAATTCCGTTCAGCTGGGTTTTGACAATCAGAAGATCCAGCGCCAGATTCTTCCTGTTCTTCTTCATATCCAGAAGAGTTTTGGTAATGCAAAGGATAAGGTTCTTGAAGAGCGGAAGAAGAAGTCCGCACAGAAATCGATTCATACCCTCAAGATTTTACGTGAATTCAGGGATGTAGATGTGACCAAGTATGAATTAGGTCAGGAGCTGAAGGCAGATATCTTTGCGGACGATGAGAACATAGAGATCACGGGTATTTCTAAAGGCAAGGGTTTTCAAGGAGTAATGAAGCGACATAATTTTGCCGGCGGCGGCAAATCACACGGTGCGCATAAATGGCATCGTCGAGCTGGCAGCATCGGTATGTGCGCCACTCCCGGCCGCGTAGTGAAGGGAAGGAAGATGCCGGGGCATATGGGTTTTAATCGGGTTACTTTGAACGGGGTAAAGATAATTAAGGTTGATTCAGGAAAGAATCTCATTATTGTGAAAGGTTCCATCCCCGGCCCTATTAACAGCTATGTTTTAATTAAAAAACAAAAGTAGGAATGCGGTTATGGCAACAATAGAAGTAATTGATAAAGAAGGGAAAAAGACGGAAGACTTCCAGGTTCAGGATGAGAT
>OMKS01002926.1_pt1 | contig 13916 bp, 10 predicted proteins | sample 1674721 | NCBI WGS metagenome assembly OMKS01 (sample SAMN06264996, study PRJEB25208) | sediment metagenome | isolation source: hot spring sediment | place: USA: California | collected 2014-09-02 | reverse complement strand
CGGCATACGAGATCTAGTACGGTCTCGTGGGCTCGGAGATGTGTATAAGAGACAGGGTAAGGGGTCCCCGGCACCCGCTCCCTTCTTCCTTCGGCGGATGCCCAGCCCTGAGATTATGCGCACATTTTATCATTTCTTAGCATTTACCTGCCACACAATGCATCCTGCACCGGCAGTATCCGGCGAGCCCTCATCGACTGCGGCATCGGCAGGGACTTCAGGGCAGGGCAGGTGGGCGAGGCCTGCAGAGTACCGCACCGCAGGAGGAGAGGACATGGGACCGAAAGCAATGCACGACATAACCGACTGGAACGAAGAATGGAAACAGCAATGGAGCAGGTACCGCGATGCCAGCATGGAACAGACGGGGGCCGCCTACTGGGACGATGCGGATGCTGCACGGGATTTTTATCGCACATCACAGGAACACAGGGACACCCGCGTCGATCCCATTCTCGACGGCCTCCCGCTGCGGCCTGAGTCACGGGTGCTGGATATCGGTGCGGGGCCGGGAGCCATCGCCATTCCCGCCGCACGCCGGGTCCGTCACGTCACCGCCGTCGAACCTGCCGGCGGCATGTACAGCGTTTTGGAAGAGAACCTTGCAGCCGAAGGCGTCGATAATGTTGATGTGGTAAAAAAACTCTGGGAAGAGGTCGATATCGCCACCGACCTTGCAGGTCCCTATGACATCGTCTTTGCAAAAAACTCGCTGAGTGTCCCGGACATCAGGGATGCCATCGTAAAGATGCATGAGGCCTCCTCGGACTATGTGGCCATCTACTGGTTCGCGGGGGCCACTCCGTGGGAGATGCTGTCGCTGGCCCTGTGGCCCGCACTCCACGGCAGGGCGTTTGCCGTACCGCCGAAATGCAACCTCATCTATAATCTGCTCTATGCCATGGGGGTGTACCCCAACATCGAATCGACGCCCCTTCCCCACCGCTACCCCTTCCCGTCAGCGGATGCGGCGGTGGAGTACTTCGCCCCCCAGGTACTGGCCCGGACGCCCGTGCAAAGGGAAGTGCTCAGGACGTATCTTCTCGACCATATGGAACGTGACGGGTCCGCCCTTGTCATCCCCGGCCACTCGCATCATGTGAAGATCTGGTGGAAAAAGGAGGACCATCCGATCGTGTGAGGCGCAACAGGGACCGCGACCCCCCTGCAGGGTACTCTGCCGGGTGCAGGGCGGCAGATGCGGCTTCCCATTCCTCCACGGCAGCCGATTGCATCACCGCCCGGCAACTGCCGCATAGGGTGACCCGATGGCACACCATCGCCCCACCACATGCTTTTATCAAAAGAACAACCATTGTCACCTGCATGGAGACGTTTACCCCACCCCGCCCGATGGTCCCCTCTCCGGGGTTTGTCCGGGAACGGGAGGCCGCACTTGGCGAGCTTGCGTCGGCCATCAGCAAAGGGGAGATCGACGCTCCGCTGCTGCCCCTCATCCGGGCCTTTGCCCAGGTCCCCGCCTGCTATACCATCCAGAGCTGTTACGGCCATTTTGTTCACGGCGGCCAGCCGGACATCCACAATATCAGACGCCTGGAGGCCGGCAGGATACCGGTGAACAGGATGACGTATCGCATCGCCTATGTGACCGTCTGCATCGAGAACAGCAGGGCAGGCCACCTCCTTCGCCAGGACCTCGAGGCGGTTGCCCGGATGGACCCGGACAACATCCAGTTCGGGAGCGCCGACTGGTTCTGGGACCAGACGGTGAACACCTACTCCCTTCAGGTTTCCCCGTCAAGGTTCAGGACAGAGGACAGCTGTACGCTCTATATCGACGAGGCGCTCGTCGTTCAGGAGGTCAGGGACCAATTTTTCACTGAACTGATGCGGGTGGTACGAAGACACCTCCCTTCCGGGTGGTAGGAGGGGAGGCTGGGAGGGCGGCAGGGTGGCAGCTCCGCCGCCACGAATACGGCCACCCGGCGCAGCGGCCATCCCATATCCAGTGCCGGAATGAACCGGCGAACGCTCCCGGAACGGACATCCAAGGGAGTCCCTGCTCCTTCTCTCCTCTCGTGCGATTATTTCTTTCTCCCGTACGAACGGACATGCTTCCAGGCGCGGTGATAGGCGGGATACCGTGCCCTGTCCGTATACATGGCACTATCCTCACGGCGGAAATGCACCCGGTCCCGGCCCACCGGGCAGACCTTCAGGCAGATGCCGCAGGGGGAGATCCCCTTTCGGGACAGGCGTTCGCTGTTTTCAGTGCATGCCTTCTTATCGGTCAGCGTGGCGGGATACTCCCCTTCTTTGATCGCACGGGCGGGACACCGCTCCACGCACGCCATGCACCGGGTGCAGAGCTCCCCTTCCAGAATGGGGTCTTCGGGAAGAATTGCAGCCGTCAGGACCGAGCCGAACCGGACCCGGGGGCCGTATTCCGGGGTGAGGAGCATGTTGTTCACCCCGAAATTCCCCAGCCCCGCAAGGTAGGCGGCATGGCGGTGCGAGAAGAAGGCGACCGGGTTTTCGAGCAGGGCCTCAATCCCCCCATAGCCGTCGCGGGGGACAAAGACCGACGGGTACCCCATCTCATTGAGATAGGAAGCCAGTCGGTAGGTGTACTGGTCAAGCAGCGTATTGACGGTGGTATAGAGCTCGTGATAGTATATGGATGGTGCGGTCTCGAGGACGGGGAGGTCGACGGGGAGGCCGATGACGAACACCGACCGGGCCTCGGGAAAGATGGACTGCGGGTAGAACGCTTCCGGCATCCACGGGGTAAACGGCGGATGCTCCCACCGTCCGACCCCGGCAATCCCCACCATGGGGATCTCCATCGCCCGGCACCGTTCCAGCAGCAGTTCCCTGAGTTGTTCCTGCATAGCCAATCACCAAGACCATTCTCGTTAACTATGAAAACCTCTCCGGTCGGATACCTGCCAGGCCTGCCAGGAGCCGCACCGGACGCAGGAACCCTGCCATGTTGCCGGGACGGGGGATGGGCAACCGAAGAGAGGTCTCCCGGATAAAACAACCTCCAAAGCCCATTTCCAGCAAAGAACATCCGGGTCCGGGTCACCGGAGCAGCGGTTTTCATGCATTCACCCCGAATGGCCCGCTGCTCTTCTCCTTTCAGCAGGGAATTCATTCCAGCATCTTCATGTCCTTCCGGCCGGGATACATCCTGTGATGCGGGTACCGCCCATCGTGTGGTACCGTGAGGAGAACCCCGGATGCAAACGACCAGGAGAACAATTCTCTTTCCCGGCGATGACGTTACGGCACCCATCGATGAGGTGGGCGGCAAGGCCTGCTCACTGCTGCGCCTGTGCAGGGTGGGGCTTCCGGTCCCGCCGGGATGTGTGCTGACCACCGCATTCTTTGAGCTTTGGTCGGCTTCAATCAGGGAGACGACGGCCTGGCACGCCATTAAAGCTTCCGGAGGCGTGGTGCCTGCCTCCTGCGCAGAGGCACTGCAAAACCATTGCCAAAGCCTCCCCTACTCTCCCGATCAACAGAAGGTCCTGGAGCAGTCGCTCAGGCATCTTCCCAACCGTTCCGGGGTCTGGGTGGTGCGGTCGTCGTCACCGGCAGAGGATCTGGGGGAGGCATCGTCTGCCGGACTCTATCGGACGGAGATTGGCGTGCCCACAGAGGCGCTTTGCGATGCGATACGAAACGTCTTCGCGTCCTCCTTCGAAGAGCGGGTATTCGCCTATCAGCGGCGGAAGGGACACACAACCAGTCTGCCGCAGATGGCGGTAATCGTTCAGGAGGCAGTACCGGCAGATGTTGCCGGCATCGCATTCTCCTCCAACCCTGTTTCCAACAGTCATCAGGAAGTGGTCATCAATGCAGGGTGGGGTCTCGGGGAGAGCATCGTCTCGGGCCGGGTATCCCCCGACGAGCTGGTGCTGGCAAAACACGGAGCCGCCATCCTTGACAGAAAGATGGGGGGAAAGGAGACCGCCATCTTTCTCCTTCCCGGAGGAGGAGTCCGTGAATGCCACGGATACCGGAGTGGACGGTTCTGCCTTGAGGAGGAGGACGCCGTTGCCCTGCGCGACCTCACCCTGCGGGTGGAGGAGCTGTACGGGTGCCCGGTCGATGTTGAATGGGCGTCTCTGAACGGAGAGATGCTCCTCCTCCAGGCGCGCCCGGTAACCACCATGGTCCCGCTGCCTGAGGCGCTCCGGACAGCCGTGGACACCCCGGCACGGATGTACCTTGACCTGACACTCGTCGAACACGGGATGCAGGGTGCCCTGTCCCCGTTGGGCTCGTCATGGATGGACCTTGTCCTGGGCTACACCCTTGAATCACTGACTGCTCATCCCCGCCTCGGCCGTGATGCCGTCACCGGGATTGGGCAGGTCGTGGACGGACGGATGTATCTCAACATCTCCAATCTCATGTGGGTCATGAAGCCACGGATGATCAGCCTGATCTTCGGCGGCCTCGATGCATACTCTGCCGCGATTATCCGGTCCGCGGATCCGGGTCAGTGGAAAACTCCCGGGCGGCCTCCCCTCCTCTCCGGGATTCTCGCTGCATCGCTCCGGCATTCGCATGACCTCTTCTTTCATGCTGCTCGCGGATTTCTCCTGCCGGAGACGGTCGCCCATGAATGCCGTGCATCAACCGCTGAATTCCTGAGAGCCCTCGATGATCTGGAATCACAGGACCTCTCCTTTGCAGACTATTGCAGGCAGGCAGGGCGCCTGACCGTCTGATGGGTGAAGGAAAAGACCGGGTCAACCCTCATCAACTCGGAGTGTGCCCGCATGGTGATGCGCGGGATGTTTGCGGGGGCACCCGACGACGTGCGGGCGCTTGCCGACCGGCTTGACCGGGCCCTCCCCAACAACCGGACGACAGAGATGGCACTCTGCCTCTCCCGGCTTTCCTCCCTTGCAGGACCTGCAGTCAATGAAGAGATTGCAGCTCTCGAAGAGCGGATACGGCAAAAAGCGATGCCGGATGCATTCATGGCGCAATGGGACCTTTTCATGAAACTGTACGGATTCCGCGGCCCGGGCGAGATCGACCCCGCATCACCGGGATACGCAGGAGAACCGCGGCTTCTCCTGGCACAGATGCGAACCTACAGAGCAGCATCCCAGGAGGGGCAGGGACCCGTTAAGCGGTTTGCGGAGGAACAGTCCCGTCGTGAGGAGGCATACCAGCTCCTGCGGGAATTCTGCAGAAAGAAGGGCAGATTGTGGGAACGCCTCTTCATGCGCACGTACACCCTCATCGATACCTTCGGCGGCATCCGGGAAGACCACAAGTATTACCTCGTCCTCGTTACGTCACGCGTACGCACGCGGGCCCTTGCCGCAGGAGAGCGTCTCGCATCACGGGGCCAGATCGCAAGGGCACAGGATGTCTTCTGCCTCTCGGTGTCCGAGATCCAGTCCGCACTTGATGACCCCGACATGCGAATGCAGTCAACCGTCGCGAACAACCGGGCCTGGTTTGCCGGGATGAACAGGTGCCGCCGCTATCCACCGGTCATCGACTCCAGCGGCCGGATACTGCACCCTCCCCTCCGCGGAGAGGACGAGGGCGACATTCGCGGGTATGGCGTCTCCGCCGGCACAGCCCGGGGCCCGGCACGAGTCCTCCACCACCCTGCCGAAAAAGAGGTTCATCCGGGCGACATTCTGGTGATCAGTGCCTCGGACCCGGGATGGACGCCCCTCTTCCTGACGGCCGGCGGGGTCATTTTGGAGGTGGGGGGACTGCTCCAGCACGGGTCCATCATCGCCCGGGAGTACGGCATCCCCTGCGTTGTGGGGGTCCCCCGTGCAACAGAGATCATTGGCGACGGGCAATGGGTGGAGATTGACGGCGAAAGCGGTATTGTCAGGTACACTCACTCATCTCTTGCCGGAGAAGATTCCCCGGAAAATGACGCACGGCTCCCGGCGGCAACTGAGAGGGCCAAGAGAGACTGAAGGGATTGAACAGCGGGTTTCGGCCGGAATTGGTCAGCGGCCGAGGGGAGGAGGGAACGCTTTTCCGGCAGCCGGGGAACCGGCATAGAAGATCCTCATCCCCCGGTGGCTGCGCCCGGATGTCGATTACGAACACTTAATCAATTCCCATGCTGACCTTCAGGGAATGAGGTGGCAGAAATAGCGCCGGAGGAGGCAGGGATGCCCGGTCGCACCGGCAATGTGATCTCCCGGATGATTCCCGGTGATGATGACCCCTTTGTCCGGTGGTGGTATGTGCAGGGATTTTTTGAGGGGCATGGGATTCCCCGGAGAAATTTTGTGATCTGTTTCTTTTCCCTCTGCCTTCCTGAAGATGATGGCCCCGTTGAAGGGGGAGGGGGAAATCCCGGTGCGATGTATCTCTGTTCTGTGGCTGATACGCAAGCAGGCGTCCACCACAGGGAGGTGCGGGTGGACAAAGCCCTGCACTCCTGGTACCTCAGCCATCTCGATACCTTCCCGGAGAAACTCGGCGTAAGCAGGTACGTCAGTGAGACGATCCGAAGGGAGATCGAAGACCACGGGGTCTACCCCCCGATCACCCTCCCGGACACTACACTGGAGATCGGGGCCACCCCCCCTTCGGTCACATGGGACGAGGCACGGATCTCGTTCGTGGACGATGAGATCATCATCACCTTCCATGACCTGACCCATGGAGAGATAGTGTCCTGTGCGTTGATCCCCCAGGTGCCGTTTACGGACCTCTCCTCCCTGGCCCCGGAGGGTGCCATCGGCATGGAGTATCTCACCTGCCCGCGCCTGCAGCTCCTGGGCATTGCAGGAGGAGTACCCGTCTCGGGAGAGGCGTGGTCCGACTACCAGTCCGGCGGGACGGCATGGTTCCTCGAAGAGCAGCCATCCCGGCGTGCCGGGGAAGGCGGCGACATCTCCTACCACCCCCTCGGCTGGGACTGGTGCGGCATCCAGCTGGATGACGGCCGCAGCATGATGATTATGCACCGGCGAAACCTCAGGTCAAAAGAAACGGTCTCGACATTTTGCATCCTCTTCGAAACGGACGGCAAGGCTTCCTGGCATCCAGAGATCAGGGCACACCCCCTGAGAATATGGGAGAGCCCGGCAACGCATATTCATTATCCGGTAGAGTGGGAGTTTGCCATTCCCGCACTTGACGCGGCGCTCCGGTTCACCCCTGACATCGATGACCAGGAGATAGGGATCATCGGGATGGACGGCGGCATCTGGGAAGGATCGGGAACCATCTCGGGCAGGATCGAGGCCGACAGCATCTCCGGACGCGGGCAGCTTGAACTCTGCGGGTACGGGTTCATCGCCGATCTCCCGGATTTCATCGGGCGCTTCGAGAAAAAGATAAACGAGCGTCTCGAAGAGCTCTTCCCGCCGGAGATCGACGAGGCGTGGTGCACCTCGCTCTTCGGGGAGAGACAGCCCGTCATCGATTACACCCCGTTCACCGAGAGCATCTCGCGGCCGGTCTGGGATCTCCTCTCGCGGAAGGGAAAACACTGGCGGCCGATCTTTGGTATCCTCATCGCCGATGCCGTGGGGGTTCGGTTCACGAAAGAGACCGAGAAGCTCTTTGTGATGACCGAGCTCCTCCACTCGGCAGCGCTGATCATCGATGATATCGAGGACGAATCACTCCTTCGGCGGGGAGATGAAGCCATCCACCGGCGATACGGGACGGATATTGCCATCAACGCAGCAAGCACCCTCTATTTCTTCCCCCAGAACATCGTATCGTCCTGCCCGGACCTGACCCCGGACCAGAAGCACCAGGTGCTCCGTCTGATGACCGATACGTCCCTCAGGGCCCATCTCGGCCAGGGGCAGGATATTTACTGGTCAAAGAACCTCTCTCCGGACACTCTGAGGAGGTGGCGGGAAGAGCATCTCGATGAACAGGTCCTCCAGATGTATGCCTACAAGACCGCCTCTGCAACCGAAGGCGTTGCCGAACTCGCATGTATCCTGCAGGAGGTGGCGCCGGAGACCAGGAAGGCATGCCTCCGGTTCGGCAGGACGATGGGCATCAGTTTCCAGATCATCGATGATGTCCTGAACTTCTCCGGCGATGAGAAATGGGGAAAAATGCCTGGCGAAGACCTCAGAAACGGCAAGCCGACCTATGTCATCCTGCGGGCACTCGATCTGCTCGACCGGGACTCCTCGGCCCGCTTAACCGCAATCCTCTGTTCCCCCGACCTCAGGGAGCAGGATGCCATCCTGGATGAAGGGATCGGGCTGGTGAGATCATCAGGAGCGCTCGACGACTGCGCAACGATGGCAGTCGGAAGGATTGAGGCCGAATGGGAAAATTTTTCCCGTTACCTTCCCCCGTCACCGGGAAAACTCATGCTCCGGGTGATCTGTGCAAATCTCATGCATATGGCCTATGAGGTGTAATCACCGGGTTGGGGTGGCCCGTTCTGCCCCATTCTCGGCAGGATCACTCCTTTTTTTTGTTCTGCCGGGGCAGTTCTGAGATATAACTGTAGACCCTGTCCGTCAGAACCGGATTTCCCATAAAGAGGCGGGAGAGGGTCCTTTTTGAGAGTCTCCTCAGGTAGATGTTGCCGAGGGCGGCGACAAGGATCGCCCCGATGAGGACGAAGATCATGTCCAGCATGGTGTCATTCAGCCCGTGCTGCATATTTACACCAAGAAGGGTATCAACGGTAAATTCAAAGATCTCCCAGAACGCCCCCACCGCCATCGTCAGCATCACGATCAAAAAGATGATGATCGGGCGGTTGAAGTTGTTCTCGGAGTACTGGTCGATAAGCAGCACCAGGGCAAAGCCGAGAAGGGCGACGGTCGTCCCCGAGATCAGGTGGCCAATTTTGTCATAGTAGGGGTACAGGGAAATGTACCATTGAAAGTAGTTGCCCGCGAGGTGAATATAGAGGGAGAGCACGATAAGAAACGTCAGCCACCAGGGTATTGTCAGACGGATTTGACGCTCAGCTACCATCGGCAAAATGGTAAGAATCAGGGTAAGAATTCCCCCGAACACATACGTGTAATGTCTCAGTACCAGACTTTCGATGATGATGAAGACTATGAACGCCTGCAGCAGGAGCGTCATATATTTCCCGAACTGCGTCCGGGACAGGTGAGGCATACCATCCTATTTGCCATCCGCCCATATCAAAGTACCGGGGATAGGAAAAAATGAGATCCGCTTCCGGCCCAACACCGGAACCGGTGCCGCAGGGAACGAACACCCCGACGTCCTCCGGGGGTGCGCGCAGAGGTCCGGCCCTTGTCCGCCGGGGCCGCAACAGCCGGAAAAAAACATTAATATTATTAAATTTTTAACGTCCAGGATAGCTTTATTACGTAAAAGGAGATACCATACATCTTATAAGGCAAATTGATGAGCAAGAATCCGCCTAAATCCAAAATAACCAGTTATATAGGCCCTGTTGAAAGCCTGGAGAGCTATGTCAGGGCGGACTGGTGGAGGGAGATTTTCAATGCGAACTACCTCCGTACGGACGGTGATGTCATTGATGACAGCTCCATAACCTCAGAAGAAGTCGACCTCTTCTCCGCTGCCCTGGACCTTCAGCCGGGCGGGAGCATCCTTGATCTCTGCTGCGGGCAGGGCCGCCATTCACTGGAACTTGCACGCAGGGGATATTCCGGGGTCACCGGCCTTGATCGTTCGCACTACCTCATCACCCGTGCGAAGAAACAGGCGAAAAATGAAGGACTGACCATTAATTTTAGGGAAGGAGATGCACGAAAACTTGCATTTCAGGCAGATACTTTTGATCATGTACTCATTCCCGGGAACAGTTTCGGCTACTTCGAGTCATACGAGGATGATGTGAAAATCCTCACAGAAGTTGCAAGGGTGGCAAAACCGGGCGGCGGGCTCCTTTTGGATATCGCGGACGGTGCGTATATCAGGGACAACTATGAACCCCGCAGCTGGGAGTGGATAGACCAGAACTACTTCGTATGCCGTGAACGCAGCCTGTCGGAAGACGGAGAAAAACTCATCTCCCGCGAGGTCATCACCCATGTAAGAAAAGGGGTTCTTGCAGATCAGTTCTATGCAGAACGGCTCTATAGCCGTGACCGCATCCGGGAGATGCTCGAAGAGTGCGGCTACCACGAAATAACCTTCCACGATCCGATTGTTCCGAAATCCCGGAAAAAACAGGATCTCGGCATGATGGGCAGGCGCCTAGTCATCACGGCCCGGGTGGAGAAGGAATGGACCCGCAGGAAACAGGTGAAACAAGTAAAAAGACACGTGACCGTCGTGATGGGGGACCCACGCCTGAAGGACGGGGTCCGCCCTTCATGTGTCTTTGACGAGGATGATTTCCACACCATTCAGGAGCTCAAAAAGGCGCTTGCAGCCATTGATGGGTATACCTTTACCTATGCCGACAACCATGCCTCGCTCATCAGATCCCTTCAGCAGCAGGGAAAGAAGACCGACTTCGTCTTTAATCTCTGTGATGAGGGATTCTTCAACGATCCGCTCAAGGAACTTCATATTCCGGCGGTTCTCGAGATGCTCGGCACCCCCTATACCGGTGGCGGGCCACAGTGCCTTGCCTACTGCTACGACAAATCCCTGGTGCGCGGTGTCGCACATGAACTCGACATCCCGGTCCCGAAGGCCTTCATGATCACTCCCGGCGACAGTTCATTTATCGAACAGCCGCTCAGGTTCCCGGTCATCGTCAAACCGAACCTGGGAGATTCCAGCGTAGGGATCACCAGGAAAAGCGTCTGCGGCGATATTGGCGAGTTGCAGGAAGCAATCGAAGATGTGAGGAACCGCTGCGGCCAGGAGACCGCCATCCTCGTCGAGGAGTTCCTGTCCGGCAGTGATATCAGTGTCGGCATCATCGGCAATCTCCCTGATATGTACGAAGTCCTCCCGATCATCGAGGAGGATTATTCGGCACTTCCTTCTTCCTATCCACGGATATGCGGGTATGAGGCGAAATGGGACCCGTCCTCCCCTTACTGGGACCTCCGTTCTGTCAAAGCGAACCTCTCAGAAGACGTCCAGAGGTTCCTGGTTGCAAGCTGCCTGAAGCTCTTCGGAAGGCTGAAATGCAGGGACTATGCCCGCTTTGACTGGCGCCTGGACCATAACGGCACGCCCCGCCTCCTCGAGGTCAACCCGAATCCCGGGTGGTGCTGGGACGGACATCTGGCGAAAATGGCCGCCCTTGCGGGGATCTCGTATCCGGAGATGCTGAACAAGATCCTGCAGAATGCCGAACACCGGATCTATGACTGAGACGGCACGCCGGCAATGCGGTCAGTGAAGGCGTAGGTCTTGTCCCCCTCTTCCCCCCATTGCAGGGGGCGGCCATCCGGGTTTGGGTGTCCGGCATCACGCCGTCCATTCCGGAACAGGTGACACAACGCCAACGGGAGAAAACGCCCTGCATTTATGTAAGATGAGGAGGAACCTACCAGAAGAGACCGTTCGGGTCCACCGGGAGTCCCCCCGGCCCAACCCTTACAAAGCCCGCCGTCACGCGCGAATCGCCCCCACCGGTTATGGCGGCAGGGGAATACTGGTGCCCTGGTACAGCGCATTGAATGTACGGACGACGAGGAGCAGCACTATGACGGAGAAGACAGGAAACGGAGACGGCGATCCGGCATCAGGCATTCCCGGCCATGCCCTCACAATTGTCATTCAGGCGGGGCTTGTAATCAGTGAACCCCATTTTGAGACGGACTGTGTCCTGGATGGTATCAAGGAGACGGTCCATCGTCTTGAGTCAAATCTGCGAAACACGGACCATACCTACCGGTTTGTCCTGCCGCGCCGTCCCGGACCTGAGCATGCTGTTCTGGAAGCACTGTTCAAAGACAGCATGTGGAACCGGATTTCCCACCCGCCGGAGGTACTGCTGGTCGCTGAAGAAGGGCATGAGGATCCGGATATATCCCCCTTTGGAAGCGGCATCTCCTTTGATGTCGCTGAGATCACTCCCGGAGGGGAAAATTCCGACTATGACCGCACCTATGATGGTATCATCGACCTCTCCAATCTGGTCATCCTTGTCGGCGAATGGGAACCGGGGGCGACGGAATATCGTCCTGAAAGCATGTTTGCCCTTGCAGAGATGCATGGCACGACCGTCGTTGCCATTGACCCGGATACCGGCGATACCTATGAGCTTTCGCATGACGACCGCATCTTCGAAACCTACACCCAACTCGATGCATACAACAGCGAAACGGTACCCGCCGGATTGTATAGCGCCACGTTCCGGAGGTACCTGCATCTGCTTCGTACCGAGGCAGGAAAGGCAGGCCTTCCTGAAGATGTCATAGAACCTGCTTTGGGAACGCTTCTCCCGTTCTTTACCCGTACACAACTTCTGGCCCGCCGGTACCATCGTTACTATTCCCTGACAGGCACCAGCGTATCGGTTCTTACGGCGCTCGCCGTGGCCACCATCACCTTGCAGACCCTCTTCTTCCCGGAGATGACGTGGTTAATCTGGCTCGAGGTGGTGGAGATATTATGCATCATCATCCTGATGGCCGTCACGAAATATGGGGATTTTCACAGGAAATGGATTGACTACAACTTCCTTGCCGAACGAATCAGGGCTGCCTTTTTCCTCTGCATTATCTGTCTCCACTGTGATTCTCCTGACACCCCGCCCCATATGAGCCTTGCAAACCGGCCGAATGACTGGATGGTCATTGCATTTGAGTCGATCGTGGAGACACGTCCGATCCCCTACTGCCGGCTGGACCTCCCGTTTGCTCCCATGAAGAAGTTCTTCCGCTCCTCATGGATCAGCAGCCGGCTCAGGTTTTACGAGAAGGCAAGCGCCCACGCAAGCAGGACGAACCTTGCACTGCTCATCCTCGGGGAAGCCCTCTTCATGGGGACACTTGTCTTTGCCGTGCTCCACGCCCTCGGGGTTGGCCATGGAACCTGCACCGATGGCGGGGTCTGTACATCCCTTGCCCTTGCATATCTCACCATCACGCTGCCGGCAGGAGGCGCTGCCATCGCCGCCATCCGGTTTCGGGGGGAGTATCTCCGCAATGCCGAGCGGTACGCCCATGTGGTCAGGCAACTAACAACCATACACAGCAATGTCCGCCATGCCCACAGCATGGAGGAGCTCTGCAATCTGCTCCAGGAGATGAACGAACTTGCCCTTCGCGAGCAGCAGAACTGGAGAATCGTCTTCAGGTTTCGAAGAATAGAAGCCGTGTGACTGCGCCCGGTCATTCCGGATCGTATGAATCCGGGTATCAGGCCAAAAAAAATAATTTGTCCGCTTATTCGCGGAACAGTATGTGGGTGGTCACTGATGATGCTTCAAAGAAGCTCTTGCAGAAATCGGCAACAATCCGTGGCGAGTATTCCTTGCAGCTGAAGATGTCAAGATATGCGGCATTGGTTTCATTTGCGAAGTGGCCGGATACCAGTGACGTTTCGATAAGCTGGGCAAGCGAGTACCCGGCAACCTTCTCGTTCGGTCCGAAGTGAACGATGGTGGGTTCGCCGAATCTCTTCATATCAATTCTGTCGCACAGTTCGATGACGAACTCCCGGATCTTCTCCGCGTCACGGATAGTGGCGGGGTTGCAGCCCTTCAGGTCTACGCTGGTGTACAGTCCCCAGGCTCCACTCTCCTTGAATGTCGTCTCGATCTCATCATCGGTAAGCGATTCCGGATACGGCACCGGGACGTTCCCGGATGCTGCACCAATAGTGTTCATTACTTTGCTGGCTGTTTCCATTCAACCCCCCTCCGGGAGCCGCCTTGAAGGCTTATTGCGATAAATAGAATACACCCTCAGGATTTAATATTTTCCTTGATGATAATCAAATAGAATCAGTTTTGGCAGATTATACACTCGCCGATTCAAAATCCAGCAATTATAATCAGCCAAGCTTCAATATTAATGGATATTTAGTTTAAATATTCAATTTAGAGG
>OMKS01002925.1_pt1 | contig 13920 bp, 10 predicted proteins | sample 1674721 | NCBI WGS metagenome assembly OMKS01 (sample SAMN06264996, study PRJEB25208) | sediment metagenome | isolation source: hot spring sediment | place: USA: California | collected 2014-09-02 | reverse complement strand
GTTTTTATTCATTGGATGGGCGGATTACATACAGAGCGCCGAATTAAACTTCGTGGGAGAGGTCAGCGCAACAATCATCTTCCTGCAAACATTAAAAATGTTGTTAAAGCATTAGCGGAAATAGTGCCTGATCATGAAATTGCACGGATTCTGAATTTAAATCAGATTAAAACAGCATCAGGAATAAATTGGAATTTAATACGTGTTTCAAATTTCAGACGTCAACACCAGATTCCGGTATTTAATCAAGAAGAGTTTGATAAAAAGAGATGGGTTAACTTAACACAAGCGGCTGAAATTTTAGGCACTTATCCGATGACAATTCGGCGACTTATAAAAGCTGAAATTATATTGAAGGCCCACCAGGTCATTCAATACAGTCCCTGGATAATTGAGAAAGAACAATTAAAAACACCGCAAGTATTACAGGCGTTAAAAAAAATTAATAGCGGCCAGAAAAATGCTTTAGTAAAAAATCAAGTTGAAATTTATTTTTAGAATATAAACAATGTTTCATTATTATTAAAATGTATATAAGTTGTAGGGCGATTTATTAAATCGTCCTACATGACTTAAGTAATACTATAAAAATTTGCTTAAATGTTGTAAGAAAAATTCTGATAACAACAAGGAAGCAAAGCCTAACTCATTAATAAACAATAAGTGTAATGAAATGGTGCATTATGGAACCAACTCCACAGATTTCGCCGATTTCACAGATGATTTCACAGATAAAAATTGGTGTCATCTGTGTAATCTGTGGTTAATTTTTTTATTTTTGCCAAAACTTTGAAATTCCTATACAATTAATTAAAATAAGAGTGGTGATCTAATTATCCCAATGCTGCTCTTCATTATTCACTGATAAATCGAAAAGAAGAGCCATGAAAAAGATATTAAAACTTACCATCATCAGCTTTTTTCTTTTTGGTATGACAATCGGCTTTAGCGCGGATTTCAGGTTCCATGGCAGGGCATCCAATTCCATCTACAGTTATGAGGACTCGGAATCGCATACCAGAGTCTTTCAATATGTTCATTTTTCATTGGAGTCGCCTCAACTTGCTAATATGACGCTAAATACATCTTTTCGCGCACTGACCGATCTTAACGAATCTCTGGATGCGGACCAGCGGTTCAAAGCCTATCAATTGAACCTGGCTTTTAAAAAGCTATTTAACAGAATAGACCTGGTGCTGGGAAGACAGTTTCTGCATCCGGGCACGGTTCTGGGGGGATTGGATGGTTTGTTCGCTAAATTTCGAATTACCAATAACATCTATCTTTCAGCCTATGGCGGTGTTGAAGCACATTTTCATCGAAGCTTTCAAATTTACAAATTTGATGACAGCTTTACCACAGGTGGGCTGGTTGAGCTGAATAATTTTTTCAATTCTAAAGTGCAAACTTTCTATTTACAAAAAGCTGACCAGCATGATATTTTCTGGCAGCTTGCCGGATTAAATTTTGATAGCGGCTTGCTGCCCAAAACCCGCTTCCGGTTTCAGGGACATTACGATCTTCAAAATGAGCGTTTTCACCGCTTATTGATAACTGCCAGGCATCAGCTAACTCGAAAAATTGCATTGAACCTCAGTTTTAAAAATCAATACCCGCAGGTGTACGCCAACTCGTTCTATACAATTTTTGAAATCGACCCCTATCGACAATACCGATTGGGCGGCAGCTATCAATTAACCAGCGATTATTTTATCAGCGCACAATATCAATTGATTCAATTTGAATCCGAAAACGCCAATCGCGTTTTTCTTACCTTGAACAGCGCTAACGGCAGCATTGGTTTAACTTATGAAACCGGCTATGCCGGCGATCAGCTCGGAGTAGTTTTTGATTATGCTTACGAGATCATGCCGTCGTTGCTGGCGTCGATGAATATCGATTACACCCGCTATCGAACTGAGACTGTTTTTGAATTTGAAAATCAGCTTGTAAATGCGCTTCGCTTATCGTATCGATTCCAGAAAAATTGGTCAGTGGACCTGGAATATCAATGGCTAACCAACCGCTTTAAGGATAGCGATTCACGATTGTTAAATCATCTCCACTTTAGCTGGTAAAGGATGAAACTATGAAACGAACAATTTTTATCTCCATTGGTCTAGCTTCCCTTATTCTGCTCGCGTTCTGGTTGACCGCTCAGGACGTTGAATTGATTTTTTCTCACAAATATCACGCCGAGGAGGTAGGGGCAGCGTGCACAGATTGTCACCAGGCGGCTGAAAGCAACCTGGCAACCGACAATCTTTTGCCCGACATGGAAAGTTGTTACAATTGCCACGATGAAGATGAAGCATGTTCTAAATGTCACAAAGACCCGGACAATGCAGTGGAATATCCTCGGATTGTTGATTACATCGCCAAATTTCCACATGACAAGCATATTACCGATCCGGACGCCTGCGAAAAATGCCATTCTGGCGTGTCAACCAGTGATAATATCATGGATCAGCATTTACCAAAAATGGCGCTTTGTGTTGATTGTCATAGCGATATGGATCGCGATGATTATTGCCTGGTCTGTCATGCTAAATCAGAAGATTTGCTACCAGCGGATCATAAACTCAACTGGCGCGTTGAACATGGGGTTACTGCCGGGGTCAAAAACGATTGCCAGACCTGTCATAAAACCGAGTACTGTTTGGAATGTCATCAAAAGGATAATTTGGACAGTCGGGTGCATCCCATCGGTTACGTGAATCGACATGGCGTTGATTCAAAGGGCAACAAAGAAAATTGTTTGACCTGTCATGAAGAACAATCATTCTGCGTTGATTGTCACCAGAGCAGAATGGTCATGCCACGCAATCACGGATTGGCAAACTGGTCAAACAGAACTACCGGTGGCAGACATGCTCGCGCTGCCAGACTCGATCTGGATAGTTGTTTGAGTTGTCATTCGGATGCAAAAAGTGATCCGGTGTGCGTTCTTTGCCATCAAATTTAGTGTAAAATAACTTATTCGTTGAGGGAATGCAATGAAAAAACTTTTTACTGGAATATTCTTTATATTGATTATTGCAGCAGTAATATTTAGTTGCGCTGACGATAAAAATCCCCTGCCAAGCGTATCCCATCCCGAAGGCTGGAACACGGTAAATGCTGAAAACTTTCACGGCGCAAAAGTACTGGATACGGGCTATAGCTCATGCAAATCCTGCCACGGCACAGAGCTGAAAGGCGGCAAATCCGGTGTTAGCTGTTACAATTCATCCTGTCATTCCACTTATCCACATCGTCCTGAATGGGGATTTATCGGCAACAGTGAAAATCACGGTAATTACATCAAACAAAATGATGCTGCAATTGAAAATTGTAAAAAATGTCACGGCGACGCATTGACCGGGGGAAAAAGCGGTGTTTCGTGTTTTGACTGCCATCAATATGGTACTTTACCTTTGTAAAAGTGAACATATTTTTTTTAAAAGGAATGATTTTTAATGTTGAAAGGTTTTAATGCTTAAAATTATTAGGAGCCGGTTTTGAGTAGAAATAATCTTGCTAAACTGATGTTGATTTTTCTTTTTTTTCGTTCATTGAGTTTTGCTCAAACTTTTAATAATTCGGACTGTTTGGAATGTCATGGGGAAAAGGATCTCACAAAAATTATTGATGATACATTGGAAGTGTCACTTTTTATCGATGCAGAAAAATTCTCAAATGCTGCACACGGCGGGTTTGAATGTATTGACTGTCATTTGGATATTGATGATATACCTCATGAAGAGACGCTGCAAAAACCGGATTGCAATATGTGTCATGACGATGTGGCAGAAGTGTATGCTACAAGCATTCACGGCCTGGTTTTAACAAGAGAGCACAAAGATGCGCCTTATTGCTGGGATTGCCATACCTCGCATTACGTCTATCCGGTTGATGACTCTCTATCCAGCATTTTCATCTTGAATCAACCTAAAGTCTGCGCCCGTTGCCACTCAGATCCTGAACTGATAAAAAAATATCGAATTCCGGTTTCACATCCTTCTGAATTGTATGAACATAGCATTCACTACAATGCAGCTGTTCAAGATGGTCATCTAAACGCTGCGAAATGCAGCGATTGTCATGGCGCTCACGATACTCAACCTTCGCGCCATTCGCAATCCAAAACCAATAGATTTCAGATTGCTCAGACCTGTTCACAATGCCATGAAAAAGAATTTCATGATTTTATCGAAAGTGTCCATGGCGTAGCAATGATAGCCGGCTCTTATGACGCTCCGGTCTGCACTGATTGCCATTCGGAACACAATATCAAAGCTCATATAGACCCTGCTTCAACGGTATATTCGACAGTGATTTCTCAGACCCTGTGCCGGCAATGTCATGAAGCGGCACGAATTGTATCTAAATACAACATCAGAGAAGACGTCATAAAGAGTTACAATGATAGTTACCATGGCCTGGCAAGTCGAGGCGGATCAACGGTTACGGCAAATTGTGCCAGTTGTCATGGCGTTCACGATATCCGCCATTCCAGCGATCCCAAATCAGCGATTCACAAAGATAATTTAAAAGATACCTGCGGCTCGTGTCATCCGGGAGTCACTGATCAGGTCGCAAAGGGATCGGTTCATGTGGTGATCTCAGCGCAGGAGAATAAAATCATCTATTATGTGAGAATGTTCTATATTGTTTTAATCGTTGCAGTGATCGGCGGCATGGTGTTTCACAATGGATTGGACTTTTTAAAGAAACTGAAGAAAAAGTTCAAATATCATCATCCAGCGAAAACTGAAATGTTGAAACAGCGGGAATTTATCCGGCTCACGCTTAATGAGAGAATTCAGCACTTTCTTTTAATGGGAAGTTTTATCACTCTGGTCTATACTGGTTTTGCCATGAAATTTCCCGAAGCCTGGTGGGCAGCGCCGTTGATACGTTGGGAAGGCGGATTTGCATTCCGGGGGTTGTTGCATCGCATCGCAGCCGTGGTTATGATCGGGTTGGCGATTTATCATGTCGTTTATATGATTACCAGTAAACGAGGGCGTGAACAGTTTTTTGCATTGCTGCCAACGCTGAAGGATGTAAAAGATGTGATTCAGATGTTTAAATTTTTTTTCGGAATAGAGAAAGAGCGACCCAAATTTGATCGCTTCAATTATATTGAAAAAGCCGAGTACTGGGCTTTGATCTGGGGGACAGTTGTCATGTCGATAACCGGATTTATTTTATGGTTCGCAAACATCTCATTGAGATACTTCCCTAAATGGGTTATGGATGTGAGTTTGATTATCCATTATTTCGAAGCAGTGTTGGCTACGCTGGCAATACTGGTATGGCATTTTTATTTTCAGTTTTTTGATCCACATGTCTATCCGATGAATACAACTTGCATTACAGGTAAAATGTCGGAAGCAGACATGAAACATGAACATCCTTTGGAATATGAAAGATTAACAGGAAAGAGTGAATAATTTTTCAGTCGATCGCAAGCTCAAAAAAGTCAGAAAAAAATTTCTGGCTTTTTTATTGGAAATTTGTATATTATGATGTTGATCGAGCAAATAGGGGTAGCAATTTCTTATCAGATTTTTTCATTGTGCAAATACCTGGTGTATTTCCCAATGTGTTTACGGGATTAGAGTATTAATTGTGAAAATTCAGAGAATCCAACCCGATGGCATTATTTCATTTTCATAATGGGCGCATTTTTACTGTAGGTAAAAGAAATCAAGCCATTATTTGAATAATTGGAAGTATTTCAGTCATAGGTGGCTCAAGGATTGCATTGCCTTTATGCGATGCTTTGCGTTGAATAAAGCGCTGCACTCCAATTTGTTCAAAACTCTTTGAATGTGAAAACCATCTGTAACTGAAGTTTTTAATTAATTGTATTTATGGAAATATTATGAAAAAAACATTTGCTTTAAATAGGCGTATAAATTTCAGGCTGCTATTTCTGCTGTCGCTTTATCTGGTATTGATTTTGATTATTATCAATTACATCAACGTTCATTATTTTAATAACAGAATGGAGGATTGCATTCAAGATCAAGTCCTTCAGGCAAGCAACCTGATTAAGAAATCGACGCGTGTCAGCATGCTAAAAAATCAGCGTGATGATCTGGCTGCGATTATGGAAGATTTAACCAAAGTTCGCTATATCGAGGGGGTGCGAATTTATAACAAAAAAGGCACTATCATGTTTTCCGGTGATTCTGCTGAGATTCATCACACAGTGAGCATCGAGGATGAACAATGTATTTTCTGTCATCCTAGCAGCCAGGCAAAAGGAACGATCTATCAGGAAAATCAATTTCGAATGTGTGAGTCTGAAAATAGCCATCGTGTGCTCGGTTTGATCATTCCCATTGAAAATGCTCCCGATTGTTATCAGGCTGAGTGTCACGCTCATGGCGAGGAAGAGAAAATCCTCGGTTTGTTGGATATTCGGACGTCGCTCAAAAGACTGGACGAAAACACTGCCGACGCCAGGAAAAAATCGCTGCTATCTTTCCTTTTCGTCACAGCGCTAACCCTGATTATTTTCGAAAGAATTATTCACAATCAAATTAAACTTCCAATTTCAAAGTTGGTCTACGGTACCGAACAGGTAGCTAACTTAAATCTTGATTATCATATTGATATTAAGTCGCCGGAAGAGATGGAAAAGTTATCGACTTCATTTAATAAAATGACGGATAAATTGAAGCAGGCACAGCAACAACTTCAGGAGTGGTCCAATACATTGGAGGATCGGGTAAGAAAAAAATCAGAGGAGTTGGAGCGTGCGCAAAAACAATTGATCTCAGCGGAAAAGTTAGCCTCAATGGGCAAGTTGGCTGCGGTTGTCGCTCACGAAATCAACAACCCACTTTCAGGAGTTTTGACATATGCTAAATTGCTCATTCGTAATTTAAAACAAAGTTCAAGCGCAGAAACGATCGCCGAAGCTTTGAAAAATCTGGTGGTAATCCGTGATGAATCTGAGCGTTGTGGTAACATTGTTAAAAACCTTTTGATCTTTTCAAAAAAATCACTGGGGCGAATCAGTCGGCAGGATTTAAAAGATCTCATGGACAAAAGTCTCGACCTAATTCATCACAGTCTTGAATTAAAAAACATCCGCATTCACAAGGAATATTCAGATGCGGACACGACTTTAAATTGTGACGCTGCCGCAATCGAGCAAATGTTTGTTGCTTTGTTGGTGAATGCTGTTGAAGCCTGTCCAAAGAACGGTGGGCTATTGCAGCTTCGCATTAGTCGGAACCAAATTGAAAAGCTTTTTCGTGTTGAGATTGAGGATAACGGTGAAGGGATCGATACCGATGTTTTGCCGCATATATTTGAGCCGTTTTTCTCTACAAAAAATGGGGAGAAAAGTGTGGGTTTGGGTTTGGCAGTGGTATACGGCATTGTCGAAAGCCATCATGGAAAAATTGAAGTCAAATCAGAACCAGCAAAGGGGACGTGTTTTATAATAAAATTTCCATTTAATGGTCATTCAGAAAATCAGGTCAGTTAATTTGAAGGTTTATATCATTTGACAGATTAATTGATATTGACAAAATTTGTTGTTATTAGAGGATAACCAATGGGCACAAAAGATGTTAGTATTTTGATTGTCGATGACGAGTTTTCAGTTCGCGATTCACTTTATCAATGGTTCAAAGCTGATGGGTTTATAGTGGACACAGCAGAGGATGCAACGGCCGCATTTGAAAAGTTTAAAAAACGAACCTGGGACATTGTTTTGCTGGATATCAAAATGCCCGGGATGGATGGTATTGAATTGAATCGTCAAATTCTCAGTGTCAATAAAAACATTGTCGTGATTATTATAACTGCGTTTGCCTCAGTCGAAACGGCAGTTGAAGCCATCAAGGATGGCGCTTTTGACTATGTTCCCAAGCCATTGGACCCGGAGCACCTTAGCGTCACCATTCGAAATGCAATTGAAAAACGAGAACTTTCAAGGGAAAATCTTCAATTACGGCAACGTATTGAAGAGCTGACTACGCCCAACGATATCATTGGTACATCGGCGCCGCTGAAAAAGGTACTCAATCTGGTGGCGTCAGTTGCTAAAACCGACAGCACGGTAATGATTCGCGGTGAAAGCGGGGTTGGAAAAGAGCTGATTGCTTTTGCTATTCATACCAACAGTCCGCGTCGTTATGCACCGATTATTTCGATCAATTGTGGTGGTATGAGCGAGACACTTTTGGAAAGCGAACTTTTCGGACACGAAAAAGGAGCATTTACCGGCGCAGGCCGGTTGCGAATCGGTAAGCTTGAACGTGCAAATAAAGGTACAGTCTTTTTTGATGAGATTGGTAATATCAGTCATAAGATGCAAGTGGATCTATTACGTGTACTGGAAACCAAACAGCTTTGCCGATTGGGAAGCAACACGCCTATCAATGTTGATTTTCGCGTGATAAGCGCAACCAATAAAGATTTGGAAAAAGCAGTCAGAGAAGGCCAGTTTCGTGAGGATCTGTATTATCGGTTAAATGTGGTAACGATTGAGGTGCCGCCGCTGAGAGAACGCAGAGATGATATTCCGCTGCTGGCGAATCATTTTCTGGGACAATTTTCCACCTCCATGGCAAAGCCGATTCGGAAGATTTCTGATGATGCCATGAATGTGCTGGTCAATCATCCCTGGCCCGGAAATGTTCGTGAACTACGCAACGTTATTGAACGGGCAGTAGTTGTCTGTGAAAATGAAGTGCTTCGATCACGCGATTTATCGTTCCCATTTACAATTGAAGAAGACAGACCGGACAGGTTTGAAGATAGTTTAGAGGAGGTTGAAAGACAGCAAATTGTTCGTGTTTTGCATAAAACCAACTGGCAGATTTCTAGGGCTGCCGAAATTCTCAAAATAGATCGTACCACCCTTTATAATAAAATGAAAAAATATGACATCAGCAGATAGTTTGATAACCGTTTCCATTTGTATCGTTCCGATAGAATTTCCAGATAACAGCGTCATCCGGTTGCTCGCCCAGGAGCTTGCCGCGGTTTTTAAACGCCGCGTCGAAATACATCGATCATCTGTCGATGTGACACTGGCATTTGATCCTTTCAGGCAGCAATATTATTCCTCTGCCTTGCTTAAGCAACTAATTGATAATCCGGCCTGTCAGAGTAATTGCAAGGTACTGGGGGTGGTCAATTTCGACCTTTTCATTCCGATTTTTAGCTACGTCTTTGGTGAAGCGCAATTGGAAGGAAGAGGCGCGGTGGTATCCAACTATCGGTTGAGCAATCAATTTTTCGGCGCAAAACCTGATCCACATTTACTTTTGCAAAGATTAGTGAAAGAGGCTGTTCATGAATTGGGCCATACTTACGGTCTGGCGCATTGCCAATATCCGGGATGCGTGATGACATTTTCCACCTCCGTAGAAGATATCGACGATAAAAATGGACGCTTTTGTCAGAGTTGCGCCGATTTTCTCCATCGGAAAAAAAGCGCTGAATTTATTGAACCGATCAGGGCAATTGCTAAATAATTTGATTATCAGCTAAGAAATTCACTCTTAAACCGTTTCCACGACTCCTCGCTTATGTGGTCAATAAAACCTTCAGTGGGCAATCCACCATCTGCCATCGAATTTGCAACCAATTCATTCTGGCTATACTCCGCCATCAGAAAATGTTTCAACCGCTCAACCTCGCTTTTAATCCAGGCAATCGCATCATCTGCGATGCGCAGGAAACGAATTTCCTGAGTGAGATTTTTTGGTTTGAGGATATAAATCCAACCCGCCTCATAATGATTGCTTTTTATCAGAGATGGATTTTTTGAAAGATTTTCGTTTACTGCCAATATCTCTCCGCTGATCGGGGAGTCAAACTGGGCTTCTCGGTTTCCCTGCCGAATAGCAATCAACTCTTCACCCTGTTCGACAGAGTCCCCTTTCGCTCTGGCGGTTAAACCATCAATTCGGCTGAAAATATTTTGTGCAAAACTGGTAATTCCGATTTTTACCTCGCCGGTCGGCTGAACGCTTGCCCAGGTATGTCCTTCTGAGATAAACACTCCGCCGGGAACCGGGAACTTCCCTAAATCTAAAGTAACGTCGGCAATGTTTTTACCTGTTGAAAATGCTACTTTATTCGGAACTTCCTTTTTCTGACGAAGCCGTTGAATTATGGTTCCAGCAGCAATCAGGATCGCAAAGGTTAATAATACCATTATCACTGTCATGATTTATTCCTCCTCGATTTTTATGGTCAATTCTTTATAAAGTTAAGATTAGTTATCTATTGATTGTTATTTTGAAATAATAATGATAATTTTTATAGCTGTTTATTCAAAAAAATGAAGAAGTTTTCTTCTTAAGTAATTGTTTCTCCTAAAAGCCCATCAATGATCTGACGATATTGTTCTGGCTGTATGTAATGACGCAGCTCGTAGGAAATTTCACCCCCATCTGCCATTGTTTTACCCAAACCCAACCGACTCTTGCTTGGACTTTCGGTGAGTTTGGATTCCAACCATTGTATTTTATTTTGATACCATGAAAAAAGTTTATTTCCGGTAAAACAAAAAGACAATTCCTGATTCAATTGTTCGGGCTGTAAAACCGCCAGCCAGCCGTGGTTCAGTGGATCAAGTGTTAATATATTTGGATTATTTTTTAAATCATGATTTGCGCTCGTGATTTTGCCAGTCAAAGGAGATCGAAGCGAAAAAGTGGATCCGCTCTGAGCAATACGACCACATTCAGAACCCCGCTCCACCAGAGTGCCGAGTTCAGGAAGCTCGATTCCGTCAATTGATCCCAGCACCAGAGCAATGACATCGTCAATCCCGATTGTGATCTGTTCCGAATCGGTGGCATCTATCCAAATGTGCTGGGGGTTAACAAAAAATTTTTTGCGATCATCAATCCTCATAAGTTGTTTTAATGCCAGCAAGTGACAAAAAGAAAGGCTCTCTTCATTTTTCACTTTTTCAACGTCGCTACGCAATGCACGATCCAACGGACAATTTTTACAATCAAAGTTGTGGTTACAGATCTTATAGGATAATACTCCCATTTCGACCCAATCACATATTTGATCCGATTTATGGATCATTAGATTACACTTAATAGGTTTGTCATTTGACATTTGTCTCTTACTCTTTTTTAATTTATCCAGTCATTAATCATACAATTAATGTGCCATCAAAAATGAACACATAAAAACAAAGAGTTAAATACTTTGCAAATAAAAAACCTGATGATTAATTCAACAAATTGTTGAAATTATCAACAATAAATTTTAATCAAAAAATTTTTGACAGGAAAGGACTGTTACTTTGATGTGGTTATTTCTTCTTGATTTTGTGCCAAAATTTAGTTAATATTGAATAGATTAAATTGTAATTTCAGGACTTTTAAAAAGAGGTTTTTTATGCGTTCTACAAGTTTGTTGTTGGTTTTTGTTTTTTCTATCATCTCCCCTTTTTTAGCATTTTGCCGGATGAAAAACGATGATATAGTCGGATTTTGGGTCAGCATTTCTACTCCGGAGTATTGGGAAACATTAGCAACTCCAGAATCACGCTATTTTATTACGCTGACTGACATCCAATCATTAGCCCATCATACCATCCACTTACCCGACCATAAAACGAAAAAGATGATCGCCTGGGAAGGTGTTTATTTACGACCGGTTCTTCAAAAAATTGCCAATTTTGATTGGGACAAAATTCATCGGCTTGTCATTAAGGCGCCTGACGGATATTCATCAGTAATTTCCGGTTCGCGAATTATTAAGGCAGAAAACGCTCTCTGTGCTTTCCGCCGAAAGGATAGCAAAAACTGGCTGGCAAAATATGGCGACATGCGGATTATCTTTCCTGACCTTCATGAGATGCACTGGATTAATAATCCTGCGGAAGTAGAGATTGAGTTGGTTGAAAATTGCATGTTATCGAATAACTGGCGCTTTTATTTTTTTGATTCTCCAGCCTTTGAGCCATTGCGCGTAAGCGAGTCTGATCCGTACTTGAGCGAAATTTTAACCCAAATCGGCTGTGCCGATAGGGACTTTACAATATTTACTCATGACGGACATTTACGGCAGTATCTATTTGATTCAACTGCTCAAAAAATTAAAATCGTCACAGATACCACAGGTTTGTGGGCAGTGCGCGGGTTGGGTGTGCCGATCGGCTTTCGATTGAAAAAAATATTCTTTGTCAGCTCTGAAAACGTGGGATTGTTTCCGAGGGCTTTATCATTAATGGAAAAACAGTTGTGGCATGAGCTTTTTTCAGCGATAAATCCATTGATGGGAGAAAACTTTCAAATTGCTAAAATTATTTTGGAGCTGACTTCCGGTGAAAAGATCGTATCCGGTAAATTGGACGATTATCTCTCAGCTAAACTTTCATTATACGATTTGTTGGAATCAGCCAAAAAGGAACAGAAAAATTTGATGGGAATCGAAATTCTCTGGTCTCGTTAAATTGAATCCCATGCTGAATTTTGGAATGTTGTTCGACAAGTTTGGTGAACTAACTTTTCATCCCCACCCCTCTCCGAAGGGATTGAACCTTCTGGAGAGAGTCGCTATTGTTGGCGTATATGAATTTCGATGCTATTATTGATACTATTGTTTTGAAGCGGTTTGAATCAATTTTAAAATGACAGTCGAATCCCAGCCATAATCTGCCTCCCTGGCTGTGGAAAGCCGAACTCCTCCTCATAATATTTATCCAGAAAATTGCTCAGTTCCAACCTGGCGGTGATATGGCTTGTAATCGTTTGAATGAGATTTAAATTGTTGACAAAATAGTCAGGAAGAGTGATTATATAATTGCTCGAGTAATAGAATTGTCGCTTGTCAATGTATGCCCCTTCATAATTGAGCGTCGTGCCAAAGCCAGTTTTTCCTGTCAGCATGAATCGAAGCTTATTGGTTGGCAGATAATCATTAATCTCCAACGCAGACCGGGGAAAATCAATGAAACTATAACTGAATTCACCGGCAAGGTATCGATTCAGCGACCAATTAGTTCTGATTTCTACGCCCTGCATGGTTGCCTGAGAAATATTTTTATAGCGCAGCGAGCGGGTGGCGCGATAGATGAGATCGTTCATCTTATTGTAAAACAGCGCCAGATCCGCGGAAAAATACTGATCGCGATTTTTAAAGAAAAATATTTTATTAACTCCCAGTTCAATTTTATCAGCAGTTTCAGGTTTGAGTTCAGGATTTCCGGATGTCTGGCTGTAAAGTTTATGCAACGTCGGAAAGCGAACCGTATGCGAATAGCTGGAAAACAATTTCCAATTTCCGGTCAATTGCTGCTGAAAGCTTATCATTGGAGCGATGTTTCCGTTGGTATTGCTAATATCGGTTTGATGAAAATGATAGCCCACTCCCAGCGTCAGGGTTGTGTTTTTCCATGGAGTGAAATCGTCTTGTAAAAATAACGAGCCAGTCAACGCGTAATGATCCTCCCACGGTTTATTGGTATCCGCTTTCTTTTTCATTCGATCCTGTCGAAACTGAATGCCTGCCAGCAGTTGATGTTGTTGCCACGGTCGGTAATGACCATGAATTAATCCACCTGTTGTGAAGTTTTTCAGCAATGAATTCCATTCTACCTGATCATCTTTCATTTCCGGGGTTTTGTATTCAATCAACCGATCGTTGTAAGCATCCGCGAACAATACCGATTTCAAACTCAAGCGGGAGTTTATTTTCCATTCGCTACTGATCGTACTGCTGTATCGCTCCCAGTTCGGAAATCGCCAATAACGGGGAGAGTCTCCGGGAACAAAACGCGTGGCAACCGGAATGTCTTTTTTTGCCCAATGATAGTCTAAAGCAATGGTTAACAGCAAAGCCTGATTGTGTTGATAAGCAAGCTTGCCGCTGATACCAATTTTATGATAAAAACTCATTTCCCGCATGCCACCATTTTCATAGTTGTTCGGC
>OMKS01002923.1_pt1 | contig 13921 bp, 9 predicted proteins | sample 1674721 | NCBI WGS metagenome assembly OMKS01 (sample SAMN06264996, study PRJEB25208) | sediment metagenome | isolation source: hot spring sediment | place: USA: California | collected 2014-09-02 | reverse complement strand
CATCCAACCGTTCAACGCCTCGAATCGGCATCGCGCTGTCCGCTCCGCTCGGCTCGTGCACGGCGACGAAGGTGGTTTCGAGATCCTCGCCCACTCGCACGGCATCGACGTAGCGCACCCGGCGGCCGTATTCATTCACCGTGCGCTGTCCCGGGCCGTTGGAGACCTCGACGTGGTCGACGGGCGTGAGCATCCACAAGCGGTAGGCCCTGCCCGTCTCGCGCCACGTGGCTTGCCAGGCGGGGACTGCCTCGGCCCGTTGCGTGTCCCGAAGGCCGAAGATGTCGGAGTGTTCGAGGCTCGCGCCCACGTCAGGCAGCGGCGGCAAGGACGGCATGTCGATACCGTCGAAGACGAGGTCGCCGCGCTCGGCATCGCTTGATGCAAGTTCGGAGAAGATGCGGAAAGCGTGCTTGCTCCCGCCGGCGACGCGGAAGAGGTCCACTACGAGGGTTTGCCCGGCAGGGCCTTTGAGGAGGACCACGAGCCTGCGGTATTCCGAGCACGGATCGCAGGCGTCGCTGGCGAGTTCGACAACCGAGCCCATCGGCGTTGTGGCCATCACGAGCAGTTCGGGGTTGCGCTCGATGAAGCGTTGCTCGGCATCGTCGACGACCACGAGGTTGTGGCTCAGGGTGCTCTTGATCCAGGAGTTGACCGGCATATCCCCGACGTACCCCAGGTCGCCCAGGATGGTCTGTCCGCGGTCAATGTAGAGCATGGCGAGGTTGTCTCTGTGCCGGTGGCCGCCGTGGGGCGATGCGTTCACCGCGAGCATCGACGCCTCACGCCCGGCTCCGTTGCGCAGGAAGGCCGTCTTCCACAACGGGAAGAACAGCTCAGGCAGGACTGCCTCGGTCGCCATATCAAGCTCGCCGGGGTCGAACCGGAAGAGGGCGTACTCGCCGGGCGTGTAGTCAGGAAAGACCAGCGGCAGCACGCCCGCGTAGTGCTCGGGATAGCGATGCAGGCCCTTCTCGACGATATCGCCGCTGGGTCGCGAGTGCACACGCGTGTCCTCGATGGGCGGATAGCAGCCGTCGGGCTGGAGCAAATCGGCCACGGCGCGGTACATCAAGCCGAGATTGGGGTCCGAGCTATAGAGGTCAAGCGTACCGCTGCGCTTCTCGAAGCCCTCGGGCCACCGGAATCCGTGTAAGACCTCGGGCACGTCAAGCAACTGGCCGAGGTACATATTGTTGTAGCCGGGGCTTTCGTGGCTGAACCCGTCGGCGGCAAACGATCGGTCGCGCACGGCCTCGTAGCCGCGCAGCGCCGTCTCGGCCAGGAGAGCAGCCCCGATGGGCAAACAGCGCTCGTCGACGTCGAAACGGAGATCGTGGTGCCGCCGCTCGTCCCCCTCGACCCGGCACCCGAGCATGAACATCGCGCCGGGGGCCTGGGTGGAGAAGTAGCTGAAATCCTCCGCCCCCATCTCCTGTTTGCGCGTCAGGACGTGTGTCTCGCCCAATAGGTCAGCGGCGACCTCCCGGATGCGCTCGGTCATCATTTCGTCGTTGAACATAGGGGGATAACCGACCTCAATCTCCAACTCGTAGTCGCCGCCCATCGCCCGCGCGATCTTTAGCGCCCGTTCGATCCCCTCGTGGAGTTGTCGTTGCACCTCATGATCCATGTAGCGGATCGTGCCGGAAAGCTTTATCTGTTCCGGGATCACGTTGCTGGCTTGCCCCCCGTGGATCGATCCGACGCTGATGACCGCCGGGTCTGCCGGATGGATGCGCCGGGAGACGATACCGTGCAAGGCCAGGATCACGTGCCCGGCGATTTGGGTGGCATCCACGACCTGGTGGGGCATCGCGCCGTGCCCACCCTGTCCGATGATCGTGGCATAGAAGGTATCGACGCCGGCGGAAACCGGCCCCGCGCCCAGGACGATGTCGCCGACCCCGCTTTCGGCATCCACGTGCAGCGCCACGACCGCGTCCACACCTTCCATCGCGCCGTCCTCGATCATGCGTGGCGCGCCGCTGACGCCCTCTTCGTCCGCCACTTCCTCGGCTGGCTGGAATAGTAGGCGAACTGTTCCGGGGAAAGTCTCCTCGGCCAGGAGCGTCGCGACGCCCAACAGAATGGCGACGTGGCAATCGTGCCCACAGGCATGCATCACGCCCGGCACCTGGGAGGCGTAGGGCACGTCCTTGGCGTCCTGGATGGGGAGCGCGTCCATATCGGCGCGGATGGCGAAGATGGGCGATCCCTCGCCGCGCTCGGCGACCACGCCGGTGCGCCCGACGCCGGTGCGCACGCGATACCCCAGCGTTTCCAACTCCTGGGCCACGCGGGCGGCCGTCCGCGTCTCCTGGAATCCCAGTTCAGGCCGCATGTGGATCTCGCGACGCCAGTCGACCAGTTGCTTCTCCAGCTCGTGCGCGCGCTTTAACATCTTTTCGTCACTCACTTATCACCTCAAGATATCAACAGATAGCGGTAGGCCGAGATCGCTGCCTTGGCCCCCTCGCCGATGTGAATCAGGGCCTGCTCCGAGACGTAGGTCACGTCGCCGGCCGCGAAGGCGCCGGGCCAGTTGGTAGCACAGTTGACGTCCACGATGATGCGCCCGTTGCGGTCGCAATCGACCCAATCCTGCACCAGGGCGGAGTTGGGAGTGCGGGGTAACTTGACGAACACCCCGGCGACCGGGAGTTCGCGCGTCTCGCCATCCACCGTGTGATACACAATCCCCTCGACGAACTGATCGCCCGTCACTTCCTCGATGTGCACGTTTTCCACGATCTCGACCTGCTCCATCTGGCGGAGCTTCTGGGCCAGGGGTGTGTTGGAGAGCGGTTCCGGCGCGAGCAAGTGGACCCGGTGGGCCTTGCGGGCCAGGTCGGCCGTCGCGAGCTGCGCCCGCCGCTGGCTGCCAACCACGGCGACGTCCTTGCCCAGGAACAGACCCGCGTGGGCGGTCGCCGAGTAGCTCAGGCCCCGCCCGGCCAGGCGCACCTCGCCCGGTGCGTCGAGCCGTTGAGGCTTGGCGCCTGTCGCCAGGATCAGCGCCTGACTCTCGAAACGATCGCCTGTCTCAGTAGAGACGACGAAGCACCCCTCCTCCGGCATGACCTTGCTCACCCGGTCGAAACGGCGCGCGAAATCCAGGTAATCCAACTGACGCCGGAAGGCGTCCAGCATCGTCTCTCCTGTTAGAATTTCGCGGCCTTCCACGTCCTCCAACTGCATGGCGTAGGTGGTCTGCCCACCCCAGCAGGCGGCGATAATCAACGTCTCCAGCCGCTGGTTGATGCCCATGGCCGCCGCCGTAATCCCGGCCGGCCCTCCCCCAATGACGATTAGATCATACATTTTCATATCTCCTTGGCTTACCCTACTCGGACCACGCCGCCGGTAGCGGCGGTATCAATTCTTTTTCCATCAGGAAGTGGGTCATATCCTGGGCCTGCTTGATAATGTCGGTCGCTTTGCGGAGCAACTCGTCGTGCGACAGGCTCAAGCGGGCCACGCCCTGCTCCTGGGCCCGCATCGCCACGGCCGCCGCCTCGCGGGGGAAGACCTCCCACTCGCTCATCGTGGGGACGATGTTCTCCTCGTTCAGGCCCTTTTCCTCGGCGCAGCGGGCCAGCTCCTCGGCCGCGGCGATCGCCATCTCGTCGGTGATCGTCGTCGCCCGCACGTCCAGCACGCCCCGGAAAATGGCCGGGAAACCGAGTGAGTTGTTGATCTGGTTGGCGAAGTCGCTGCGTCCCGTGCCCACGATGCGCGCCCCGGCCTCCCGCGCCTCCCACGGCCATATCTCGGGGATGGGATTGGCGCAGGCGAAGACGACGGCGTCGTCGGCCATCGTGCTCACCCACTCTGGCAATATCGTGCCGGGACCGGGTTTGCTGGCCGCGATGCAGACGTCGGCGCCGCGCAAGGCCTCATCGACGTCGCCCCGCCGTCCCTCGGCGTTGCTGTTCTGGCAGATGCGCCATTTGTCCACGAATTCTATCTTGCGCTGCTGGATATCGTCTCGCTCGGGGTGCAGGATACCCTTGCTATCGCAGGCGATGATGTGCCCGAAGGGTACACCCGAGGCCAGGAGCAGCCGGATGGTGGCGACGTTGGCCGCGCCGGTGCCGATGACGGCGAACTTGGCCTCTGTCATCTTCTTGCCGACCACCTTCAGCGCGTTGATGACACCGGCCAGGATGACGGTGGCGGTCCCTTGCTGGTCGTCGTGCCAGACGGGGATCTTGACGTCGGGATCGCTGCGCAACATATCCAGCACACGGAAGCACTTGGGCTGGGAGATGTCCTCCAAATTGATCCCGCCGAAGGATGGCTGGATCCACTTGACCGCCAGGATGATGCGGTACGGGTCCTTGGTATCCAGGCAGATCGGGACCGCGTCCACACCGCCCAGGTATTTGAAGATCAGCGCCTTCCCCTCCATCACCGGCATCCCGGCGAGCGGGCCGATGTCGCCCAGGCCCAGCACCCGCGTGCCGTCGGAGACGATGGCGACCGTGTTCCCCTTGTTGGTGTGCTCGTAAGCTTGTTCCGGTTCCTCGTGGATGGCGCGACAGGGCGCGGCCACGCCCGGCGTGTACCAGATGGCGAAGTCGTCCAGGCCCCGGATGGCGCATTTGGGGGCGGTCTGAATCTTGCCCCGGTAGAACGGATGCATGCGCATCGCGTCTTCTGCGGGCTTCTTGGCCTTGGCCAGAAGCTCCTCTTTCGTCAGTTTTTCGGGCATGATGTCTCCTTATAGTTGGTAGATTGGTAGATTGGTATGTCGGTATGTCGGTATGTCGGTATGTCGGTATGTCGGTATATTGGTATATTGGTATATTGGTATATTGGTAGACCGGTGTGTTGGGACGCAGATCTGAAATGTAATGTGTGAAGAGCCCAATCTTGGATAGAGAATGTTTGACTTACACACTTGCAAACTTGCCCACTTGCAACTTGCCCACTTGCAACTTGCTCACTTGCAACTTGCTCACTTGCAACTTGCAAACCTGCAACCTTCAACCCAAGCCCGCCGCCTCCATCAACTGCTCGACCGAGACGATGGCCCCGTACTTGACCTTCAGCGCCTCGAGTCCTTGCCGCTGTTGGGCGTAGATCTCGAACAATTTGTCCGGGATGTTCTCTTCTTTCCGGTAGGCTGCTTCTTGCAGATCGATCCGGGCCAGGATATTGTCCACGTAGAAGGCGAACTGCTGCTCGTAGAGCGCTTTCGGATAGACCTTGTCGATCTCGGCGAAGAGCGCCTTCAGGTCCTCGTAGTGGGGGATGAAGCCGATGGGTGTCTCGATTGCGCCCACGTCGCCGTTGGCCCATCTTTCCAGCCAGCCGAGCCACACCCGGACGTCCCGCTTCTCGCCCAGCAGTCCCTTCCCCGTGCTGCCCCGGGCCTCGTGGGTCAAGAAATAGTTCAATCCCGCCATCACCGGCTTGGTCTTCAGCTTGTCGGAATTGAAAAACGTGAACTGGGCCTCCATGTAATCGGCCAGGGGGCCGGGGATGAAGGGCTCGTTGGCCCAGGGCTGGCGCCGCACGCCCTGGGCCCCCACCTCCGTCGCCGTCGCCGCCGAAAGAACCGAGGCGCCGATGACGACCCCCTCGTCGGGGTTCCGCGCCACCCAGACCGGCGGCATGGTATCGCTATCGCGCCCGCTGTAGGTGATGACCTTGATCTCTACCCCGCGCGGGTCCTCGGCCGCGGTCTCGTTGTAATTCCCGATCTCGGTGCACGCGACGGTGCAGCGGGCGTTCGGGTGCGAGAGCGGGACCGGCTGTCCGGCCTCGTCCGTCTGGCCCTCCCACCACTCGCCCTGGAAGTTGACGCCTCTCGCCGGGAGTTCCTCGCCGTTGCCCACCCAGTAGGGCACGCCGTGCACGTCGATCAACACGTTCGTCCAGATCACCTCGGCCCCTTCTTCCCGCAGGGCCTTCATCAGGTACGGGTCGCTATCCCGGTTCACGTCCCGGACGATGCCAAAAATGCCGCATTCCGGGTTGATGCCCCGGATCGTGCCCTGCTCGTCGATCCACAACTGGGCCAGGTCGTCGCCGACGAAGTCGGTGCCCACCATGGCGGTCGTGGTCTTGCCGCACCCCGAGGGCGCCGCCCCGGCAAAGTAGGTCTTCCGCCCGTCGGAGCCGGTCATCCCGGTGATGTACATGTGTTCCGAGAGTTCCTGCTCCTCGCGGTAGTAGGTGCACAGATCGACGGCGAAGCGGTGATTACCTTTCTTCAGCAGCAGTGTATTACCGGCGTAGGTGCAGAACATGGAGAAGGTCGTCAGCCAACTCCGGTCCATGAAGACCCGCGCCTGGGGCAGATCCTCCGGTCGATTTGGCCCCTCGCTATGGACGTTGGTGAAAAACACGCCCGCCCGCTCGACCTCTTCGTCAAACTGCTCATAGACGTTGCGGTACAGGATGTTGGCCGAGTGCATGACGTAGGTCGAGGTCGTGATCTCCAGCGCCGGGATCGCCGCCTGGGCGCCAACCGGTCCCCGGCTGAAGAAACCCACCAGCAGCGTCATCCCATTGGCGATGCCCTTCATGTGGGTGTGGACGTAATCGTGGGCCTCGTCCCGCAGGATGGACTTCGCCAGCACGCTGGTCTTCTCGCCGGGGTTGACGATGTAGAACGTCCGGTCGATGATGCGCGCCTGTTCCTGGGGCAGGTCGAAGTGCAGCGTGTGGTCTCGCATCGCCACCGGGCGCTCCTCTACCTTGGCTAAACTCATGATCCTGACCCGGTGTTCGTCGGCCTCAGAACCGGTGTTGACGAAAACCTCATCGGGATCGGTCATGGCGATGGCGTTGGCGATTTTCAGCAGCGCGTCTTCGTTCTTGATCCGATCCAGCTTGTCCAGGGTCTCCTGATTGCAACGCGCTCTGAACACGGCCTGGACCTCATCCAGGGAGTTGACCCCGCCGATCGCTGCGAGGATGTCAATCCCCTCTTTCAGGTTTAACATACGTTTTCTCCTTAAATATGGGTTGTGATGTTCCAACGTCGGTCTGATCCGACAAATTGACAACGAACCGGTTTTTATAAGATGACTCTACTTAAAAAAGGTCATTTCACGTATCTTCTCAATTTCACGTATCTTCTCAATAAGTTGGGGAGCTGTGGCCGGTCTCCCGACCGAGCCACAGCGGGCACGGTCAGGAGACCGGCCCGAGCGAGTTTGCCCCGGTTTATTGAGAAGATACGTGTAGTTCTCATACCCATTCTATGTCACGTTGCCCATTCAAACGGGGCAAATGTACCGGATCGAGGTATGAATTCGTTCTATTCTTCATTCGGTGTAGTGTTTATGGCGGAAAACTTTTATGCAGAACTCTCAAATGATGTAAACGTAATAAGGCCAAAAACAAAACCCAGGCACAAAGAACACGCCTGGGTCACGTTCACTACTCCGTGGGAAGCCGCGTGAACCCCGCCACGGAAAAATGATTGTCGAAGGCAAAAGCCTCCGGGAGATCCATCTGCTCCATCAAGGCGAAACTTACCGCGTCGGTATAGCTAAAGGCCTGGTCGTCGTAACGACGCAGGATGTCGCGCGCCTGCATCTCAAGTTCCCGGTCTGACCACACGCACTCAATGGAAGAGGATTGCTCGAGGATGTCCAGAAAGGCCAGAGCCTTGTGGTATCCGGCATTCCTCAACACGCTCACGTAGGTCTCGGCTGCCACCAGATTAGTGAGCGTCAACCGGGGATAAAGCACCAACGCCTCCTGGTAGAACGCTGTAGCAAGGCCGTGATATTTATCTCGCGGATCCAGAATGGCTAACCATGCGCCGGTATCTACGAATAACGCCTTAGTCATTGGACGACCACTCGACCAAGTATTTGTCATGATTCACCGAAAGATCACCGGGGCTATCGGTGTCTTCTCCCATCAAGCCGATAAGCTGCCAGGCGGGGTCCTCCTCCGCCGGCACGACCTCTCGCGCCAGCGATTCCAGCCCCTGCCGTAACGCCTCCGCCTTGGAAATATCCAACTTCTCCACGATCCGCTCCAGGATGCTCTGGTGTCTTGGCCCCAGGTAGACTTGCACCGGTTTTTTCTCTAAAACAGCCATTGTCCTCTCCTCCCCTCCTTTTTTGCATTTAACAGGGCAAATGTGTTAATATACATTTAGTGTATCACATTTATATTTACCTGTCAAATCTGCATCACATGTCCGGCAGCACCTTCCCCGGATTCAGGATGTTCAAGGGGTCGAGGGCCTGTTTAATCCTCCGTTGCACGTCCAGCGAGGTCGCGCCCAACGCATGCTCGACGTAGGGCAGTTTGAACACGCCCACGCCGTGCTCGCCTGAGAGGGTGCCGCCCAGGTCCAGGGCGGTCTGGAAAATCTCGCCCACGATCGGCTCGACCTTGGCCCACTGCTCCGGGTCGCGCCGGTCGAAGAGCACGTTGGGATGGAGATTGCCGTCGCCAGCGTGACCGAAGACGACGATGGGCAGTCCATAGCGGGTGCCGATGGCCTTGATCCGGCGGATCGCCTCGGGGATGGCGCTGCGGGGGACGGTGATGTCCTCCCCCAGCTTATTGGGCGCCCGGCGGGCCAGCGAGGGAGAGACCGACCGGCGGGCGCGCCATAACCGCGCCCGCTCCGCCTCGTCCTGCGCCACACTGACCTTGCGTGCGCCGTTCTCGCGGCACACCCGGGCCACCGTCTCGATCTCCCGCTCCACCGCCGCCTCGTCCGACCCGTCCGTCTCGATGATGAGCATGGCCTCGACGTCCAGCGGCAATCCCAATTGCATGGCTTCCTCAATGCAGGCGATGGCGGTCTCGTCCATCAGCTCCAGCGTCGCCGGGACGACGCCGGCCCGAAGAATGGCGTTGACCGTCCGGGAGGCGTCCTCCAACGAGAGAAACTCGGCCCGCGACGTGTGGACGAAGCCGGGTTGCACGAGCAGGCGCAGCAGGGCCTCGGTGATGATGCCCAGCGTTCCCTCCGAGCCGATGAAGAGGGACGTCAAATCGTAACCGACCACGTTCTTGATCGGCTTACCACCCGTCTCCAACACGCGCCCGTCGGCGAGCACGACCTTGAGCCCCATCACGTAATCGCCGGTGACCCCGTACTTGAGGCAGCGCGGGCCGCCGGCGTTGCAGGCGATGTTCCCGCCGATGGTCGATTGCTTGTTGCTGGAGGGATCCGGGGGGTAGAAGAGCCCACGCTTCGCCGCCGCAGCCTCCAGGTCGACGGCGATCACCCCGGCCTCCACGGTCGCGGTCATATTCTCCTCGTCGATCTCCAGGATGTGATTCATCCGCGTCAGCGAGAGCACGATGCTGCCCGGCATCGGGATCGAGCCACCGGCCAGCCCACTCGACATGCCGCGCGGCACGATGGGCACGCCCTCGCGGGCGGCGATCTCGACCACAGCCACGACGTCAGCAGTCGATTCGGACAGCACGACCACGTCGGGCAACTGCTGCTCGAACGTGCCGTCGAACGAATAGGCGACCAGGTCGACGGGAGCGGTCAGCACCTTCTCCGTCCCCAGTGTCTCCTGGAGTTGCGTGATAATTTTTTCCATACGTCTCAATCTCCCTCCGAAGACTGGGCCTCGTCCAGCGCATCCAACACCAGTTCAGCCACGTCCTTCACCCGCACGCGGATCCGCTCGGCGCGGGCGGCGTTGGCTAACGTGCGCTCGCATTGCTGGCAGGCCGAGATCAACGTCTTGGCCCCCGTCTCGGCCGCCTGGCGGATGCGGCTGCCGGCCACGGCCTGTCCCACCTCGGGCGCGAAACTCTCCAGGTTGCCGCCGCCGCCGCAACAGTGGGAGCTATCCCGGTTCTCCGCCATCTCGACCAGGCGCACGCCCGGGAGTTGAGCCAACACGCGGCGCGGAGCCTCGATCACGCCCCCCTTGCGCCCCAGGTCGCACGGATCGTGGTAGGTCACCACCTGCTCCCGCACGTCCTCATCTCCCTGGAGCGGCAGCGCCCCGGCCTCCAGCAGATCGGCCAGGAACTCGGTGGCGTGCATCACCTCGATCCCCAGGTCGTCTTCCAGATCGTTCACGCCCAGCGCCGTGGGGTAGGAATGGGACCAGAAGTGATAACAGGACGCGCACGAGAAGACGATCTTCTTCACCCCCATCGCCTGCACCGCCTCGACGTTGTGCCGGATCAGGTCCCGGGCCTTATCCATCTCGCCGTTGATGAACATCGGGTAGCCGCAGCACCACTCGGACCCGCCCAGGAGGGCATAATCGACCCCAGTCCGGTCGAAGATCTGCACCAGCGCCTGGGGCACCTGGTAACTGCGCGGGAAAAAGGAACTGACGCACCCGACGAAATAGGCCACCTCGGCCTGCTCCTTGCCCAACCCGGTCGGCGGCGCAGGCAGGTTATCGACCCAGATCAAGCGGCCCTCGTTCTCCTCGGCCGAGATGTTGCGATATTGAGCGATACGGGCGTCCAGTTCCGCCAGGGCCTCGGGCAGTAGCCCCTGCTCGGCCAGGTCGCCCCGCGTCAGTTCGAGAATGCGATCGACCGCCACGCCGCTGGGACAGACGAAGGTACACGCGCCGCACAACAGGCAGCGGAAAAAGGCCCCGGCGTAGCGCTCATTCGGGGCGTCCAACACCCCCTCGGTGATCGCCTGGACCAGCGCCACCCGGGCCCGGGGCGAATCGGTCTCGTTCAAACTCTCGCGATAGCCGGGACAGACGGAAAGACACAACCCGCAGCGGACGCAGTGGCGCGTCTCCTCGTCGGCTGACATCGTCGTTTCATTTACATCTTTTACACTTGTTTCGTTAGACATCATAGGCAGCAGCATCCACCAATCTACGCCGATTAACGGACAAGTCCTTTTGGGACGCGGAAAAAAGCAACCTGCGGTTGCATCAGAATTTCGCAGACACACACTATAAATCAGCGTTCGTCTGCGTTATTCTGCGTCCCATTCCTGTTTTCAAGAGCAACTTTTCGGAACACGAATGTTTTGCCAGTCAACCAGCCCATCTAAGACTTTACGACCGGCAACGTCAGCAATGCATGGGGCACGACCAGCACGTCCAGTTCCTCGCCCAACTCGCGGGCGGCCAATGCCAACGCCTCCGCCATCGTCTCGACCGCCGTCATCTTGCACGCCGCCACCACGTCGGGGCGCTCGCTCCCCACGATGACGACCCGCGCGCTTTCCAGCACCTTCGCCATCACGAAGGCCCGTTGCTGGCCTGGCGGGTACCCGTGTTCGCGGGCGTCGCACAGAATGGCCTGCACGTCGGGCGCGTCGCGCATGGCGGCCAGGAAGCGCTGCTCGCCCACGCCGTCGCCGGCACCCTCCTCGCAACGGGCCGGGACGATCAGGAAACCACCCGGCTTGACGACCGGCGTCGGCGCGAAGAAAAGGTAGGACGCCGCGCGGCTGGCCTGGTACAAGTTGGCGTCCTTGGGGAACCCCACCCCGCCGACGACGACGTCATATTGATGCGGAATTTCCACCTCGTAAATCGAGCGGGCGAAGGCGACCAACTGCCGGTGGGCCTCCTCCGGTTCCCCGGCCTTGACGCAGACGACGCGCTTCTCGTCGTCCAGCACCACGTTGAGGATGAAGCGCAGATCAGCCCGCCGGGCCGCCTCGGTGATTGCTTCGTGGAAAGGGTTGCCCTCAATGCGGCCCAGGCGCGTGTCGGCGTCGTCGACGAAGGCCGGGCCGTGAGTGTGGGCGATGAGCGCCTCGCCCGCCGCCCCCACCGCCACCGTCTTGCGCCCGCCGGAGTAACCGGCGTACTGGTGTGGTTCCACCAGGCCGGTGGCGATCAGGAGATCCGCCTCCACCGCCGCCCGGTGGGCCGAGACCGGCACGCCGCCCGGCGTGACGCCCAGGTCGACCAGGGCGTCGGGGTTCTGCGGCTCGTTGTCGATCACGCGGTAGCGCTCGACCACGTCCCGGCCCAGCTTGGCCACCTTCTCCTCCGGCGTCGAGGGCCGGTGCATGCCGATCCCACACAGCAGCGTGACGTGCTCGTCGCGGACGCTGGCCGCCGCCAGCTCCTCCAGCAGCGCCGGCACCAGGAGATGGTCGGGGCTGGCGCGGGTGATGTCGGTGAACACGATGCACACATGGAGCGAATCCGCCTCGGCCGCCGGGATCAACGCTCGCAGCGGCGGGGAGCCGACGGGATCGGCGAGCGCCTCGGCGATGGCGGCCTCCACGTCCTCCAGCGGTTCGGCCGGCCTGGAGGTCGCGACGGCGCCACGCATACCGGGCGGGAGGGTGAATTCGAGGGTTGATTTGCCGTAGGGGATTTGGTAGGTTTGGGGTTGCAGGTTGTGGGTTTCGGGTTCGAGGTGCCAGAGGGGGTCGGTTTTCAGGTCCTCGATGAACTTGTACAGTCGGCGAGAGAGGGTCGTGCAGCGTTGGCGCAGGTCTTCGCTCTCGTCCGGCGTTATGTAACCCAAATCGAGGGCCACGTAGGCCAGCGAACGCACCTCGCTGCTGGATCGCTTGGCGATGTGGAGGAAGTTGATGAAGGACTTGCTCGTCCCCAGCTCGAAACCCTCGGCGATGTTCGACATCGTGGATACCGCCGCCCGCTCGATCTGGCTGGCGAGCCCGTGCTGCTCCTGCGTGGGGAACTTCCGCGTCAGTCTATAGACAATCCCCACGATCTCCCGCGCCTCCTGCCACACCCGCAGATCCTCCGCCGTAGCCATAAGCTCCTCCTAACCTCAAACCCCTAGCCTCTACAAGTCATACGCAATGCCGAGTTCTTCCCCAATCGCTTGTAAATCAGCCGCCACCTTGGGGTTGAGCGGGATTCCGGTCTCGGAACGCCGCTCCGCTTCCTCGTACTCTTTCTCGCCGTGGACGTAGATCCGATCCTGCCCCTCTGCCTTGGGCGTCTCCTTCAGCCGCCGTTGCAGGTCGTCCATTGCCGCTTTAAACTCGTCCGGGGGCCGGAACGCGTCCACCCGCCAGGCACCGAAGAAGTGCCCGATCTCCGAGGGCAGTGGTTTGCCGTCGGGCGTTTTGGGGTAGACGGTGTTGGCGTAGGCCGCGCCGGAGAGGATCGCGCAGAAGACGTCGACCCACAGCGCCAGACCGTAACCCTTGTGCCCGCCCATCAGTTCGCCAGCGCCGCCCAGGGGCAACAGCCCGCCCCCGACCCGCTGCTTGAAATTCTCCAACACCCGCTCGGCGTCGGGGGTAGGCGTGCCGGTCTCGTCGACCGCCCATCCCAGAGGAATCGGCTTTTCCAGGCGATGGTAGACCTCTAATTTGCCTCGGGGGACGGTGCTGGTCGCCATATCGAGCACGAAGGGCCGCTCTTCCCCCGCCGGCGCCGCCACCGAGATGGGATTCGTACCCAACATCGCGTCCCGTCCGAAGGTGGGCGCCACCAACACGGCGGCGTTGGTCATCGTGATGCCGATGCAATCGTGTGCCAGCGCCATCATCGCGTAATAACCGGCGATACCGAAGTGGTTGGAATTGCGCACGGTCACGAATCCACACCCGTAGTCGAGCGCCTTCTGGATCGCCTGCTCCATCGCCCGGTAGGAGACCGGCTGCCCCAGGCCGGCGCCGGCGTCGATCAACGCCGTCGTCGGCGTCTCGGTCACCAGCACCTCTTGCGGTTGGGCGAGCATCATGCCATCCCGCAGGCCGTCGACGTAACGGCGCAGGCGGGCCACGCCGTGGCTGTCGACCCCCCGGAGATTGGCCTCCACCAGTACGTCGGCGGTAATGCGGGCGTCATCTTCAGAAACCCCCATTTTCTGAAATACCGCTACGCAGAAATCCTTCAATGTTTCTGTTTGGACCCGTGGTCCGGTTTTTTCGGTCATCGCTACACTTTGCTCCTTTTCCAATCCTTAGCTTGACAATGGCACATTTGTCCCCGGCGAATAAATTCGCGGGCCACAACTGCAAAGTCGGCCTACGCCGACT
>OMKS01002922.1_pt1 | contig 13921 bp, 9 predicted proteins | sample 1674721 | NCBI WGS metagenome assembly OMKS01 (sample SAMN06264996, study PRJEB25208) | sediment metagenome | isolation source: hot spring sediment | place: USA: California | collected 2014-09-02 | reverse complement strand
GAACAACAGGTTGTTGGACGTTTTTACCTCTACCGGTACCCGAGGAGTGATGAGATAATCTTCATAGGAAGATGAACCATAAGTGGCGACTCCCAGGGTCAAGCCGCCATGAAACGGTGAATCCCCCAGTTTTGCGGCAAATTTTCCGGCGAGCCCGTATCCGAGACGATCTACATTTTCCTTAAAACCTGACTCCGGAGAAATGACCAGAAAATTTAACCCGACATCGAATTGCGCGAACACATGGCTGGCAAACAATAAGATCAGACAGAGACTCAACAGGATATGCTTTTTCATTACGACCTCCAAAATTTTTTTTTATGTAACAGTCATTCAGCTATAATCAGATTTTTTTTTAGTTTTGACATTATTAAACATCGTGGTCAATTACAATCACTTAGTGAATACGAAACTGGTACGGCATCATGGGCCAGAGCAGAGGACGGCGCTGGTTTAACATGTTTTTCAATTGTTCAATATTCGCGATGTCGCCGACCTGTTTACCCAGCCATAGCAACGTTCCTTTGCCGAGTAGTTTTTCGTACCAGCTTTTTTTTGCTGTATAGACGACCAGTTTTACTGCTTCGCTGCTATCAATACCAGCGTGTTGTCTTGCCAATTCAACGGCGCGATCCAGTCCGCCCAATTCGTCAACAAGACCGAATTGAACCGCCTGTTCGCCCATCCATGATCTGCCCTGGGCATAGGGCTCCAGTTCTTCGAAAGATTTTCCTCTTGATTGGGCTGCTTTAGAGACAAAATCGATATAATTTTCGTACATGTTATCGCGGAAAAGTTTTTTCTCATAAGGTGATAATTGTTTAACCCCCAGAAACATATCAGCGTGTTCGCCGCGTTTGATGTGATCTTCTATTAAGCCCAGCTTCTCGTACATTCCACTGATATTGGGAAAAATGCCCCAGATGCCGATCGAGCCGGTTAGCGTGGATGGCTGCGCAACAATGGCGTTGGCGCCCATCGAGACCCAATATCCTCCGGATGCGGCGTAATCTGACATCGAAACCACCACTGGTTTTTCCTGTTTTGCGTTGAGAATTTCGCGCCAGACCAGATCGCATCCCAATCCGCTGCCACCAGGGGAGTCCACCCGAAAAACAATGGCTTTGACCGACTTGCTACTGACGGCGTTTCTGATGGCGGAGATCATGGGATCGGTACCCGCGGTCATGCCCATTGTCAACGGGCTGAATGACTCGCCGCCCTCCTGAATCAAGCCTTGTGAATAGATCAGCGCGATTTTCTTTTTGCCCTTGTTCAAACCCAGCGATTCAAGCGACACCTCGGCGTAGCGCTTGCCGCTGATTTGTTTTAATTTTGATGAGGATTGGTCGCCATTCAATGCTTTTAATTTGTCCTTCAATTGATCTTCGTAGAGCATTCCATCGAGCCAGCCGAGTTCCACAAATTTTTTTGCTGAAAAATATCCCTGATCGATGGTTTTTTTCACCTCCTGTTTGGAAAATTTTCGGGATTTTGAGATGCCTGCCACCAGATGTTTGTATTCCCAGTCCAGCAGGTCATTTAACATTTCACGTACCGGCGCCGAGTGTTGCTTTTTGGCAAAACTTTCTCCTGAATGGGATTTGAATTTTCCAAAGGAGTAATAGTCGAGAGTAATGCCCATTTTTTCAAACAATCCGGGGAGGTGCACTGTTTCGATTACCAAACCGTTCATTTCCATCATACCGCCGGGAACCGAGAAAATGCTGTCGGCTGCCAGGGCGAGAAAATATTCTTTTTCAGCCACATAACTGCCGAGATAGGCGATCAGATATTTGCCTGAAGATTTGAAATCGATCAGCTTGTTTTTGATCTCATCGATTTTTGCCCAGCCCATAAAATTGGTATCGATTCGCAGCAGAATTCCGTTAATGCGATCATCAACCTTGGCTTTATCAATGTTATCGAGAATGGTTTTGATACTCATTGCTTTTTTTCCCAATACGGGAAACTCATCTGGCGGGTGATATTCAGCAATGTTACCCGAAAAAGAGAGCGTCAGGGTGGAATTAGATTTGACTGACGGGGTGGTATCAGAGAAGACCTGAATCAGTAGAAACACTCCGATAAAAAATAATAGCGCCAGCACGAATAAGGTACCTAACGTGTACAGGATTACATGAATGGGTTTCATCGATTGCCTCCGAAACAATTAAATTGAGTTTAATATTTTTTTTTGAGATAATGACGGATTAATTTTGAAGTTGTTTCAATATACGCAATTCTTTTTTTGCTGTCAAGAAGAATGTTTATTCCGAATGGCAAAATATGCCGTGTAACAGATTTAGGGAAGTTCTGAAAATTGTTAATAAAATTGTTGCAAGTTAAAGAATTTTTGTTAAATTTTGAGAGTTGCCACAGCCACCGATATCATGGTAAATGATTTGTATCGGGAAAATGTCCCGGATTTTTTTGTGACTTGAGCCGGATAGTGTGGTATTCTCAAAATACCACTGATCATATTAATTTACATCAACTAACCGAGGATTTTTATGAGTGAAGAAAAACATTTTCAAACCATTGCAACTGAGCTGGAAATCAATGTATGGCAGGTGCATAAAACTGTTGAGCTGCTGGACAGTGAAAACACGGTCCCGTTTATCGCCCGTTATCGCAAAGAGGCGACCGGAAATCTGAACGAGGAAGAGATCCGGCAGGTCGAAGAGCGAATCCGTTCGCTGCGTGTTTTGGACGCACGCAAAGACACGGTGATCAATTCAATTGAAAAGCAGGGGAAATTAACGCCGGAACTTAAGGCGCAAATTTTAGCAGCCACCAAATTGCAGGAAGTAGAAGACCTGTACCTGCCCTATAAACCGAAAAAGCGCACTCGCGCCACAATCGCCAAAGAGAAGGGATTGGAACCGCTGGCTGATCTGATGTTAAAACTTGAGACTGATATTGATGATTACGATGCATTGATTGCTTCTTTTATTGATCTGGAAAAGGGGGTCAATTCTCCAGAGGAGGCGCTCGCCGGGGCGCGCGATATTTGCGCCGAGACGATTTCCGATGACGCCGAAGTGAGAAAGCTGGTTCGAAAAATATTTCAGAAGCAGGCAACGATTCGTTCTGAAGCCAAAGTGCTGGAGGAGTATGGAAATTATGAAGTTTACGCGGATTTCTCAGCGCCTGTCACTTCGATTCAACCTTACCAAATCCTTGCCATCAACCGCGGTGAAAAAGAGGGCTTTTTAAAAGTTTCCGTCGAAGCACCAGTAGAACAGTGCATCGCCGAGATTGAAAAACTTTATCTCGTGAATGATGGTTCACATTTTTACCCGGAGTTGAAAACTGCGCTGGCGGATTCATTTCAGCGATTGATCGCGCCGTCGTTGGAGCGGGAGATGCGCAGCGAATTGACCGAACGCGCCGATGAACACGCTATCGAAATATTTGCCCGTAATTTGCGCAACCTGTTGATGACGCCACCGATTAAAGGCGCCACCATTATCGGTATCGATCCGGGTTTTCGAACCGGCTCCAAAGTTGTGGTCATCGACGCCACTGCTAAATTTATTGAGGGGGACACGATTTATCCCCATCCACCGCAGAATCAGTGGCAGGCTGCAAAAGATCGGTTATTGAATTTGGTGACGAAATACAATGCCCAGGTGATTTGTATCGGCAATGGGACTGCCTCGCGTGAAACCGAGAGCCTGGCGATTGATGTGATCGAAAATTATAACGGTGATCTCTCTTATATTATCGTCAACGAAGCCGGCGCCTCGGTCTACTCGGCGTCAAAACTGGCGATTGAGGAGTTTCCCGAACTGGATGTGTCGATGCGCGGCGCCATTTCCATTGCCCGGCGGCTGCTCGATCCGCTATCGGAATTGGTGAAAATCGACCCCAAATCCATCGGGGTGGGATTGTATCAACACGATGTGAATCAGGCGCAACTCAGCCGGATGTTGGATCAGGTGGTGGAGTCCTGTGTAAACTATGTCGGCGTGAATTTGAACACTGCATCCAAAGCGCTGCTACGATACGTCGCCGGAATCAACAGCCGGGTGGCGGATAATATTGTCAAGCTTCGAGATGAAAAGGGTGAATTCAAAAGCCGCGAGCAGTTGAAACAAATCAAGGGCATGGGAGAAAATGCGTTTACCCAATGCGCCGGTTTTTTGAGAATTCCCAATGCCAGCAACTTTTTTGACATGACTGCCATTCACCCTGAATCTTATGACGTGGCGCAAAGATTATTGCAGGAGTTGGAACTGGATAGCAAAACCGTGCGCGGCAACGGCGAGTTGATAGAGCAAAAAATTCGCGAAAAAAAGATGTCGGTCAAAAAATTAGCGGAGATCTGTGACGCCGGCGTTCCGACGATGGAAGATATCATCGAAAGTCTGGCAAAGCCCAACCGTGATCCGCGGGAAGACCTGCCCAAACCAATTTTTCGGCGAGATATTTTAAAATTAGAGGATTTGAGGGAAGGAATGATCCTGACCGGAGTCGTGCGCAATGTGGTGGACTTCGGCGCCTTCGTCGACATCGGCGTTAAAAACGATGGGCTGGTGCATAAAAGTCAGTTGTCCAGAAGTTATGTGAAACATCCCATCGATGTGGTGAGTGTGGGGCAGAATGTTCAGGTCAAGGTAATTTCGGTTAAGCCTGAGAGCGGAAGAATTTCATTGTCGATGATTATCGACTGATCCGGCTCTCAGAAAAATCGGCTCGCTCCGGCACAGAACCAATCGATTACAAATACAAAATTTAAAAACAATAAAGATGAACCGACAGCCAACTTTAGAAGATGTGAAAAATGCGCACCGGCGCATCAAACCTTTCATCCACCGCACCCCTGTTTTAACCTGCTGCTCGCTGGATGAAATGGTCGGGGCAAAACTTTTTTTTAAAGGTGAAAATTTTCAGAAAGTGGGCGCGTTCAAGTTTCGCGGCGCATGCAACGCCATTTTATCGCTTTCCCAATCCGCCGCAGCGCAAGGAGTAATTACCCATTCATCCGGGAATCACGCCGCAGCGCTGGCGTTGGCGGCGCGAATGCGTGGTGTTACGGCGAGGATTGTGATGCCATCCAATGCGCCGCTGGTGAAAGTGGCTGCAGTGAAAAATTACGGCGGCATTATCAGCTTTTGTGAGCCGACTCAGGCATCACGTGAGAGCACAGCAGCGGAAATTATTGAACAGACTGGAGCGACATTTGTTCATCCTTACAACGATCGCACTATTATTGCGGGTCAGGGAAGCTCGGCGTTGGAGTTAATGGAAGACGTTCCTGATCTGGATTTTATCCTGACCCCGGTTGGTGGCGGAGGCTTGCTCAGTGGAACTGCCATTGTCGCTAAAGCATTAAACAAACAAATTAAAGTGGTTGCCGGGGAACCCCGAAATGCGGACGACGCTTTTCGCTCGCTTCAGGCGGGCAAGATCTTGCCGTCATTGAATCCGAATACCATCGCCGATGGTTTAAAAACTTCATTGGGTGATTTGACATTCCCAATTATTCAGCAATTGGTGGATGACATTGTGCTGGTAGAAGAACAAGAGATTATATCGGCAATGCAGACCGTGTTTGAACGAATGAAAATTATCATTGAACCCTCGTCAGCGGTCCCGGTAGCGGTTTTATTGTTTCAGAAATTGAAGGTAACGAACAAAAAAGTCGGGATTATCCTTTCTGGCGGGAATGTTGAATTTAACCCATTTTTTGAACGAATGCTGAATCAAGATGGGCATGGTGCAGCTTAAGCTTATGCAGAATGATATTAAAAAAAAGGATTGACGGAGGAAATTGAATGGAATTAATCAAGCCGAGTATCCCCAGAGGTACCAGAGATTTTTTACCGGAGCAGATGCTGAAACGGCAATATGTCATAAATATCATTAAAAATGTTTTTGAAAAATACGGCTATCAACCACTGGAAACACCCTCCATTGAAAAACTCGATATTTTATCAGGAAAATATGGCGATGAAGGCGATCAGTTGATGTTTAAAATTTTAAAGCGTGGGACCGGTATCGAAAAATTGGGCAAAGAGCTGAACCAATTCAGTTTTGGTGATTTTCGGGAAGTCGCTGATCTTGGCTTGCGATACGATCTTACGGTTCCGCTGTGCCGGGTGATCGCCATGTACCGCAATGAAATTACCCTGCCCTTCAAGCGTTACCAGATTCAACCGGTGTGGCGCGCCGAGCGCCCCCAAAAGGGCCGTTACCGGGAATTTTTTCAATGTGACGCCGACAACGTGGGCAGTGCATCGATGTTGGCGGATGCGGAGACCATCGCCATCATCAATGAAATTTTATTGAAGCTCGGTTTTTATAAATTTAAAATTAAGATCAACAACCGAAAAATACTCAGCGGCATTGTCGAATATTCCGGCGTCAATCCGGAGCTGGGAACCGAAGTTTGCATTGCTATCGATAAACTGGAAAAAATTGGCGTTGATGGTGTGGTTGCCGAATTGAAACAACGCAATATTGCGGAATCTGCTATCGCTAAAATTTTGCCCATTTTGGAGATTTCCGGGGACGTCGCGACGGTATTGAACGATGTTTCGACAGTATTGAAAATTTCACCTATCGGTAGTGAAGGCGTCAGCGAGACCAGCGAATTGATTGAATATTTGGCGGCAATGGCTATAGCGCCGGAAAATTATCTGGTCGACTTGCACCTGGCGCGCGGCTTGACTTATTACACCGGTCCAATATTTGAATCGATTGTGGAAGAGCCAAAAATCGGCTCACTCACTGGCGGTGGAAGATACGACCAGCTCATCGGCATGTTTCTGGGAGAAAATATTCCGGCGACCGGCACCACGCTGGGAATTGAGCGCATCATTGACGTGATGACAGAATTAGACATGCTGCCGCAAACCAAAACCATGACCCAAGTACTGGTTACAATGTTTGATGAAAGCACCAAATCAGCATCGATAAAATTGGTACAAAAATTAAGACAGGCAGACATTAATGCTGAGCTGTATTTCGAGAGCGGTGGATTAAAAAAACAGTTTAAATATGCTGATAAATTGGGCATTCCCTTTGTCATCATCATGGGACCGGATGAGGTCGAGAAAAACCAGGCGTCACTGAAAAATATGGTCAGCGGCGAACAACAGCAGTTGGCTGTGGATCAAATTTTGCAGATATTGAAACAATGAAATCGTTTTTTACAGGAAGGATGATAAAAAAAATGAATCGAGCCGGTTTGATCGCAGTTTGTTTGTTGATGATGGGAATTCATCACCCTGCCATCGCACAGGACAGCACCACAGTGAGACCGCTGTTGAATATCATTTTTCCCTCAAGCCCGGACACGGTAAATTATTCACAAATTCGCATTTCCGGCAGCACCCGACCGGGCGCAATGGTGAATATCAATCAAATTCCGGTCAAAGTTTATGCTTCCGGTGGTTTTGTGGATCGGGTGAAATTAAGCCCGCGCGATAATGAAATTATTATTACAGCTTCGGATTCGTTGGGAGACACGACCGCGGTTTTAAAGCTGTTTCGTGAGCCGCCGCTCCCGATCAGTCCGGCACGCCCAACCGAGATCGATAACAGAATTATCTGGCCTGACAATCCGGTGAAGCTGCTATCCGGCGACGTGCTGGAAGTTCGTTTTAAAGGGAGCCCCGGCGGCAGAGCGATGTTCAAAATTGATAAGTTATGCAAAAACATCCCAATGACAGAACTGGATCCCGAGGAAGCTCAGGGCATGCAAGGAATTTACAGCGGTGTGGTGAGGTTGTATTCGAAAAAAATCGTCAGTGGGAAATCGGTTCAATTTGAATTAAAAGGGATCGACGGTAAAAAAGCCAAAGCCAAATCTAGCGGACTGGTAACGGTAATTCCGGATCAAATTCCGCTGATTGGCGAGACAATAGAACAAACCTATTTGAAACCAACGCCTTACGCGTTTACGGTTATGTCAATTTTGCCCCCGGGCGTTCGGTTTCATGTCGTCGGCGAGCGTAATAAGCATTTGAAAGTACGGCTTTCTGAAAATGAATACGCTTATATTAATGGAACAGCAATGCGTCTTCTGCCGGTTGGGACGCCAACTCCAAAAACATCCATTGGTCTGCCCTGGATTAGCTATAATCAGGATTGGATTCAATTGAACATGAATATAAACACCCGCTGTCCTTTCACGGTTCAACAAACCATTGATCCTGCCCGATTAGAGCTTACTGTATATGGCGCCCGTTTGACTTCGCAATGGATTAGCTATCCGGAGGCCGATGCCACCATCAAGCTAATTCGCTGGCAGCAGGTTGGCGCTGATGTGTTCAAATTGTTTGTGGAATTGAATCAGCGGCAACAGTGGGGGCATCGCGTTCGCTTCGACTCCGGCAGGATGATTCTGGAAATTCGCCGGGCGCCGAAGATCGCGACCCCGCCGCAAAGCCCGGTTGCCGATCTCGTTTTTGCCCTGGACGCCGGCCATGGCGGTGTTGAAAAGGGCGCTGTGGGCTCTACCGGATTGATGGAAAAGGATGTTAATTTAATTTATAGCAAAAAGTTGGCTGCGCTGCTGGATTCCGCTGGTGCCACCGTGGTTTTAACCCGTGAGGAAGATGTACAGATGAGTCTGGCGGACCGGGTGGAAAAAGCAAGACAGGCAAATGCCCATATTTTTTGTTGGTTGCACAATAATTCGGTGGGCGCGACATCTGACGCAGCTCGGGTTCGAGGTGCCAGCACCTATTTTACTGTACCTCAAAACATGGATCTGGCCTGGACAGTTTATCCCCAATTGCTTGAAATTGGTTTGCAACCTTTCGGCAGGGTTCAGTCGGATTATTTCGTCACCCGGCAAACCGACATGCTGGTTGTGCTTGTTGAAGGCGCATTTATGTCCAATCCCGAAGATGAAATGTTGCTGATGGATGAAGTGTTTTTAGACCGGCTGGCGCGTGCCGTTTTTCGCGGATTGGAGGAGTTTTGTTTGAAACAGCAGTGAGCGTTTTTTGAATGCAAGCAATTGGTTGTCGGTTATTGCTGTCGATTCGTAGAAAAAATAAATGGTAACAGTTCACCTGTCATTCCGGATGGAGCGAAGCGGAATGCCGGAATCTCAATAATAGAACTTTTAAATATTAATTTGCACATATATTTAGGAGATTCCGGCTAAAAACATGCCGGAATGACATTATTAGTTAATAGTGCTGAACTATTACAATTAATTTAATTCTAAATAACCGAGTTATTCTCGGTTATTTTTTTCTAATTCGGGAATTACCGTGATTCAATTGCTTGGTTGAAGTAGCTGAAAGCATAACGGGAGGATTTTACCATTTCCAATAAAAAGAAAAAATTTTCCCAGACGATTGAAAAATTTACATTGTCGCTGTTTCTGTTCATCCTTGCGGGATTGAATGTGTTGTTTCTGATTTCATGGTTACTACACTCTATTCAGGCGCGCAGTTTGAACGATAGTCCGCAAGTGGCTGTTTATCGGAGTAGCGATCTTCCCCGGGAACAAAGACAACTGAAAGTGGAGGTTTTTAACGCTTGCGGGGTTAAAGATGTTGCCAAGCAGATGACTGATTTTCTGAGGAAGAATGATGTGGATGTGGTCTATTTTGGCAATTATTTAGTGAACAATAAAATTTATTCAATTCAAAATACATTGATCATTGACCGGCAATCCGGAGACCTGCAGCATGCCAAAAGAGTTGCCCGACTTGTCGGGGTCGAAGCCAGGTATGTTATCAACCAGATAAGTCCGGAACGCGAGGTCGATGTAACTATTCTGATCGGCAACGATTATAAAATCCTCAATGGTTTGAAATTAGCAAATTGACTTTCTTTTCACAATTCAAAAAGCATAGATTTTAAAAATTAGCTGAGATGAAGACGATTATGAAGTTTTATCTTAAAAATTACGATGAAGTGATTGGCATCCGGAGATGGTATGTTTCGAACATTGCTCTTCCTTTATAACCTGATTTTTATCCCGCTATCGATGTTTGCTCTGGTCGTTGTCAGTTGTTTTAATCAAAAAATTCGCCGGGGATTAGCCGGTAGAATTCATTTGTTCTGCCGGATTAAAGCCGGTTTTCCGAAAAATAATTCTCATACAAAGATTTTATTTCACGTATCGTCGTATGGGGAATTTTTGCAGGCGTTTCCGGTAATGGAAAGACTGAAGCAACAACACCCGCAAACGATTATTATCGTCACTGTTTTTTCTCCTTCCGGTTATGAAAATATCCAATTAAAACCGCCCGTTGATTATTTGTATTACCTGCCAATTGACAGTTATTGGGGGATGAAAAAATTTGTTCGGATGATTTCTCCAAGGGTTGCAATTATCGTCCGTCATGATATATGGCCTAATTTCGTCTGGCGGTTAAAACTGGAAAAAATTCCATTGTTGTTGATTGATGCTTCGTTCGCTAACAAAACAGCTGAGTTGGGTGGCATGTTAAAATTACTAAACCGGAACTTGCTTTCACAATTTTCTGCGATCTATCCTATCTCCGATCGAGATGCGAAACAGTTCGCCAAGTTTGTGGATAAATCTGTGAACATTCAAATAATGGGTGATACCAAATACGATCAGGTCTATATCCGGTCTCAATTTTCTGAGCGCTATCACCAGCTTAGACAGCATTCAGTTTTCAAAAAACGAAAAATAATCGTTGCCGGAAGCACCTGGTTAGCTGATGAGGCGCAGATTTTACCGGCTTTTAGAGAAGTAGCAGTCGAAGAAAAGTCGGCGCTGCTTATTATTGCACCTCACGAACCAACGCAGAAGCGGGTCGCTGAAATCGAAAGTCGTTGTGAAAAATTGAAGTTAACAACATTACGTTTAACCCGGCTAAATAAGCACAACATCCGCCCGGATTGCATAATTGTTGATCAGATTGGATTACTGGCAAATTTATACGCGCTGGGAATGGCAGCTTTTGTCGGCGGTAGTTTTTACGATAAGGTTCATAATGTACTCGAGCCGGCGGTGTATGGGATTCCGGTGTTTTTTGGTCCCAGGATATCCAACTCGGTGGAAGCGGCGACTCTGCTGGAAAATGATGCAGCAGAGATTGTTCGCTCAAGCGATGATATCAAAAAATTGCTGCAAAAAGTCTTTCGGGGCGAACAATCCACAAAACAACTGGGAGAAAACGCCAGAAGAGTGGTAAAGGAAAATGTTGGCAGCTCTGAAAAAATCGCTGCAAAAATATTAGATCACATTAAAAGTTTACATCCTCGTTTGAACGGGTAGTGGAATTTGATGTATGTCCACTCAGCCAATTGTTTTTTTTCTCCTTTGAGATTGTTTCATAAAACGCTATGGGAAAGTGGTTTCAATGTTTCATGGATGAAAAAAACTGGAGATGATAATGGTTGTTCAATCAATTTTATGGCAGGATAATCAGGTTGTTTTACTCGATCAAACTCAATTGCCGGAGAATGAGGTTTACCTGCAAATTTCCGATTATCGTGAACTGGCGGATGCAATTAAAAAACTAAAGGTTCGAGGAGCACCGGCAATCGGCATTTCAGCCGCTTTAGGAGTTTGTCTTGGCGCTCAAAAAATCAATACGCAGAATTACCAGGAATTTAAAACTCAAATAGATGCGGTAATAGAGGATTTAGCAGCCACCCGTCCCACCGCGGTCAATCTTTTCTGGGCGTTGGATCGCATGCGAAAGATCATCGATGCTGGAAGCGATGGTGATGTTGATTTGCTGAAACATCGGCTGTTACAGGAAGCGCTGTCCGTTCAGGAATCAGATAAAAAAATGTGTCGCCAAATTGGAGAACATGGCGCCAATTTGCTCTCTGACGGAGATAGGGTTTTAACCCATTGCAACGCCGGCGCCCTTGCCACCGGTGGTATTGGCACGGCTTTAGGAGTCATCTATGTAGCCCAGGCCCAGGGCAAGCGCATCCGGGTTTTTGCTGATGAGACCAGACCTTTACTGCAGGGGGCGCGACTAACTACCTGGGAGCTGCAAAAGGCTGACATTGATGTCACGTTGATCTGTGATAATATGGCAGCGGTTGTGATGCAAAAAGGCTGGATCGATTGTGTGATAGTGGGCGCCGACCGGATCGCTCGTAATGGCGATACCGCCAATAAAATTGGAACCTACAATTTGGCAGTGTTGGCAAAATACCATCAGATTCCGTTTTATGTGGCGGCGCCATCGTCAACAATTGATTTGAGCATTGGCGGTGGTTCAGCGATCCCGATTGAACAGAGAGAGCCTGAAGAAATTATATTTGGTTTTGGTCGGCAGACCGCCCCCCGGGAAGTCAAAGTTTTTAATCCGGCGTTTGATATAACTCCAGCAGAATTGATCACCGCCATTGTCACCGAGAAGGGCATCATTTATCCGCCGTTTAATTTTGTGGTTTAGAATGTTCATTCACGTCGCCTGGCAGCTCCCAAAGCAGATAAAAACTGAAAAATCAAAAAAAATCCTTGACATAAACCTATTTTTAATTTATATTCCAAAGTTTAATTATTCAAAGTAAAACATTTTTAAAGGAGACATAGTATGTCAAAGTATTATTCATTACTGAAAATTGGTCTGTTGGTTCTGATGGTCGGACTGATCGTTTTTGGTTGTCGCTCTAAGGAAGTTGAATCTGCATTGATCTACATCAACCAGCAAAACGATTGGGAAAAGGCGATGGAGCAACTGAAAATCGCTGTTGAGATCAATCCCGCCGATACCGAAGCTCATTTACTGTTGGGCGAGGGCTACGGTCATTATGGAGAGTACGATAAGATGGTCGAAGAATTTGCTACCGTTGAAAAATTAATGGCAGGCTCGCCCAATAAGAAATTTCAGGAGAGAATAGAATTTTTGCGCGAGAAATACTGGAGAATTAGTTTTAATACCGGCGTTGCAAATGTCAGGGAAGAAAAGCTGGATGAAGCAAAAACTAATTTTGAAGATTGTGTGCTGATCGATCCAGGTCATACTGAATCTTATAAAAATTTGGCGTATGTCAATATTCGGCAAGATGCTGTGGATGCAGCTATTGAAAATTATAACAAGGTTGTCGAGTTGAATCCCGATGATGTGGAAGTCCTTTCGTCATTGGCAAACTTGTATCTCACTACACAACAGTATGAAAAGTGTATTAAAACCGCTGATAAGATTTTAGCGATTCAACCGGATAATATCAGTGCAATTGCGCAGAAAGCCATGTCATACGATTTGCTCGAAGAATCTGAAAAAGCGTTTCAAGCCTATGAGGAGGCTTTGGAAAGAGATCCGGAAAATAGAGATTTGATCTTTAATCTGGGACGGCTGCTGTACCAGCGGGGAGATTATCAGGGTGCAATCCAACGATTTGTCCATGTTTTGGAAGCATCTCCCGATGATTACGAAGCGAACATCAATGTCGGCAATGCCTATTTGTTGATGGCAGAGGAAGTCATAAAGAAATATCGCGATATGGACGATAAACAGCTGAGGAAAGTTGAACAAGAGTTCGAAGCTGATAATGAAACTGCCAGAGAATACTACAAAAAATCGATTCCCTATCTGGAAAAAGCGATTGCTTTAAATATGGATAGAACCACTGGCTGGTATAATTTGGGAGTTGCTTATGCCCAGGCAGGCGATGGGAAAAAAGCAGAACTTTGTTTCAAAATTGCTGACGATGTTGGCGAGGGCAATTTTCTCAAAGCCAGTGAATTCATCGATGAATATTTGTCGCATTTGAAGTAAAAATATTACCCTGATTATTTATCAATTTTTTGCCCCCTGGTTGTTATTTTGATTCGATACAAGGGGGCATTTTTTTATGTCAAATGGTTTTTACATAATTTGAAATTTGGATATTACGTACGACCTCAGTTATTTGTATTTGTGGAAATTGAAACTGATGCCATCGCTTTATTTGTAACAATATTAGAAATAGCTGGCTCTATTTAAAAATTTTATCATCTCTCAAATAA
>OMKS01002919.1_pt1 | contig 13924 bp, 17 predicted proteins | sample 1674721 | NCBI WGS metagenome assembly OMKS01 (sample SAMN06264996, study PRJEB25208) | sediment metagenome | isolation source: hot spring sediment | place: USA: California | collected 2014-09-02 | reverse complement strand
AGAATATATAGTGATTTCAGTTGACTTTCGTGCCATCCGCTTTCCGGAAATCAACCGGAAAGGCACGCCCTGCCACCGCCAGTTGTCCAGAAACACTTTCATCGATGCGAAGGTAGGTGTAAGGGATTCGGGATCGACTCCGGGCTCCTCCCGGTATCCCACCACCGGTTTTCCGTCTATGAGACCGGATTTGTACTGCCCCAGAGTCAGGTAATCCCATAGCCTCTCCGTCGGAAACGGCCGCAATGTCCTGTAAACCCTGGATTTTTCATCCCTGACCCGCTCCGCCTCGAATGCCGAAGGGGGATCCATCGCCGTAAGCGCAAGAAGCTGCATCATGTGGTTCTGGAACATGTCACGAAGCACACCGGCCTTCTCGTAATACCCGGCGCGATGTTCCACTCCGAGTGTTTCAGCGGTCACGATCGAAACCCTGTCGATATAACGCCTGTTCCAGATGGGTTCGAAAATTGAATTCGCAAACCGGAACATCAAAATATTCTGAACCGTCTCCTTGGCCAGATAATGATCGATTCGAAAGATCTGGTGCTCGGCGAAATACATGTGAAGATCCCGATCCAAACGCACCGCGCTTTCGAGGTCCCGGCCGAAAGGTTTCTCCACAACGATCCGAACCCATCCGGTATCGACTGCATTCTCGGTGGAAAATCCGGCCTCGCCGATACTGCGGCCGGTATCGGGGTACAGATCGGGGGGAATCGCCAGGTAAAGCACCCGGTTTCCTTCGGTGTTGTGGGTGCGCTCCAGTTCGGCGAGCCGTCTGAAAAATACCTTGAATGATTCCGGATCCTCGTAGTGCACCGGAAAATAAAAAAGCTTTGATAAAAAAGCTTCCAGTTCCTCCCGGTCAAGCGCCCCGAGAGGTCCTGCCGCTTCTTTCATTCTGGCTCTGAATTCTTCGCTTTTCATTTCGGTGCGGCTGCAACCAGCGATGACAAAATTATCCGGAAGGACTTTCTTGAGATAGAGGTTGTAAAGAGAGGGAACCAGTTTCCTCGCGGTAAGATCCCCCGACGCACCGACGATGACAAGGGAACAGGGCTCGAGGCGCCTTTCCAGCAAGCACGACTCGTATGGAATTTTCAAATCCACCGTCCGCACATCCGCTCTAAAAATCCCTTCACCGTCTGGTGGTTTCATAAGATAGCCCCATGCCTCCTATATATTTTCCGCAAGCCGCTCGATCTCGGCGGGGACGTCCCCGGTTATCTCGACGGTCAGGACATCACGGCCGCAATCCATCAGGGTCTGCCTGTCACCCAGGGCCTGGGCCCGGATCAACATGCCGAAGGATACCGACGAAGCATCATCTCCCGCCCGGTCCGGGATCGGAACATCGACCTGGGGCTCGGATGTAATCTGCACGAACAACCCCCCAGCGGGCCCTCCCTTGTGAAGCTGTCCGGTGGAATGGAGAAACTGTGGGCCGTATCCTAAGGTTACAGGGATCCGGAAGCGTTTGCCTGCCGCGTGCCTGATCCTGTCGAGAGCCCGATCAACCGCCTTACATGGCTCCAGGTAGGCCTGGATAGCCAGGTAGGGTCCACCGGGCATTTTTTTCCCTGTAGACAGAGCCCCTTCGATAAACTCTTTAAGAGCGGTCAACACAGAGCCCGAAACAAAATCCCCAGTCAACCGGATGCCGTCTTTTCCGGCTTTGGCATGCCGCGCCGGGAGTCCGTCTTCTCTGCGAAACGCCTCGATCGCCTGCTTCGCCTTCACTTTGGCGGATTCAACATCCGGCTGGTCGAATGGATTCACTCCAAGAACATGCCCGGAAACGGCTGTAGCCATCTCCCAGCGGAAAAACTCCCCACTCAAATCATATTTACTGTTTATCGTTATCCGGATGACAGGGTGTCCGGCCTTTTCCAGAACGGAAATCCTACGATCGAATCGGTCGTCTCCTTCAACTTTCAGATAAACGAACAATCGATCATCTCCGTAAAATTCCGGTTCTTCCAGGGCCTCCCCAACGATCGGAACGATTCCTTTTCCTTTTTTCCCGGTGCTCTCAGCAATCAACTGCTCGAGCCAGGCCGAAAAAGCACCTATCGAAGGAGACGCAATCAGGGTAAGCTTGTTGCGCCCATCACGCGCACATACGCCCATCGCGGCGCCAAGCCAGGCAGCCGAATTGACCCCGACCTGTTCCAACGCCCCCCCGGCCGAGGCCTCCGCGGCTCTTTCGAGGAAAAACCCGACATCGACACCAATCAACGCGGCCGGCACGAGGCCCACATATGACAGGGCGGCGTACCTCCCGCCGATTTCCGGATCGTTTAAAAAAATTTTTCTGAAACGCAGATCACCTGCAGTCTTTTCGAGACCGCTTCCGGGATCGGTTATGGCGGCGAACCTGGGCCCGGCTTCCTCACGGCCCAGCTTCCGGCATATGAGACCGTAGAAATAATTCATCAAGGAAAGGGTTTCCACTGTACCGCCGGACTTGCTCGAAACCAGAAAAAACGTCGACTCGGGCCGCAGCTCCCTCGAAAACCCGTCCACCGAATCAGGATGCGTCGTATCGACGATCCGGACGTTCAGGAAACCTTCCCGCACCCCGAACACGCTGCGGCAGACTTCGGGAGCGAGGCTGGACCCTCCCATCCCCAGCAGCAGGCAGTCGGTGAATCCCTGATTGCGCAGTTCTTCAGCGAATTCGGTCAAATGAGGAACAGCTCCCGGCATCCGCTCCGGACAGTGAAGCCACCCCAGCCTGTCAGCGATTTCGGTGTCTACAGGGCTCCATACACTCGAATCATGCGCCCATATCCGCCCGATCAGATTCTTTTTCTCCATCTCAACAACGGCGCTTTCAACAGCCGAAGCAACCTTCCCGAGCGATGCCGTGACAGTAGAACCTCCGGAATCTTTACCATATGTGATCATTCCCGATCTCCCTGGTCCTGCATCTTACGCAAAAATCTTTTCCGGGGGCCGCCTTTCCGGAACGTACCGGCGTTCGATCCTTCCATCCTTCCAGTCCCTGGAAACGTAAAGATTACAATAGCAGCTTCCGTACTCCGCGACATCCTGCTCCCGGTATATACAGGGGCATAAAATATCCCTGTCCTTTTCCCGTTCTCCGGAGGCAAGCCGGCATGGGCATGCCATGTAGCCGTAACGCTCCTTGTTGATGAGCAGGGCCTCGAGAAGTTCGGCCACCCGCGGTTCTTCATCACTCAGGAAATACCCCTTGGGTTCCTGGGATTTCTCCAGCATTTCACGAAGTTGTTCGACCTGTTTCATATGCCGAGAGCCTCCCTTATTTCATTCTCTTTGAAGCCGACAATCACCTTCTCCTCGATGATGATGGTCGGAAACGAACAGGCTGGGTTAAGTTCTCTAACCTTTTCGATTGCAGACTTACGTTCCTCTCCCTGCAGCAAATCCACGTCTTCGAACTCGTAGTGCACCTGGCAGTCGTCGAGGAACCTCTTGGCAGCCCGGCAATGGCTGCACGTGCTGAGGGTATATATCATGACAGGTTTACTCACAGTCTTCTCCTTTATTAAAAGTCGTCCCGGGCCACCGGGATATCTCGTAATTTCTGTCGTATGGACGGTTCGCACACCTCACGGTCACTCGGCCGGCGGAAGCGCTGAGGCAATCCTGGCGGCCAGATCCAGGCAGGCGTCGAGCCCGCTTTCATCCGGAACATACTGGACCCTGACTCCCGGTTCGATTATTTGGAACTTCATGGATTCGAGGGATTCGGTGATTAATTTTACGGCCTCCCCGCTCCATCCGTACGAACCGAAAGCAGCGGCCACCTTGTTTTTCGGCTTCAGCCCCTTCATATAGGTCATAAAATCGCCGACCGTGGGAAAAATACCGTTGTTCAAGGTGGGAGAGCCGACGATCAACGCACCTGCATCAAGAACATCTGTTATCACGTCGCTCCGGTGAAAATTTCTCAAATGCATGGGTTTCGCATAAACACCCTCCCGGCAGAGACCGTCGACGATCGCATTAGCCATAATTTCAGTACTGTGCCACATTGTATCGTAGATCACGACCGCCTTCCGGGTTGGCGCCTGTGTGCTCCACTGGACATATGCATCGATGATTCTTGTCGGATCTTCTCTCCACATGATGCCGTGATCCGGGCATATCGTTTTAATTTCTATACCGGCATCGGTCAGCCGGTTCACCAGCTTCAGAATAAGCGGCGAGTACAGCATCAGGATGTTCGCGAAATATTTTTTTGCATGCGGCATTATGGCATCACCGATCTGGTCGTCGAAACGCTCCGGACCGGCATAGTGCTGCCCGAAGGCATCGCTTGAAAAAAGCAGGGCATCCTCCTGCACATACGAAAACATACTGTCCGGCCAGTGCAGCATCCTGGTTTCGAAAAACTTTATCGACCGCTTCCCCAGCTTCAAAACCTCCCCGTCTTTCACTGCACGGTAATTCCATTTTTGAGGGAAATGACGCGAGAGATTCCTCTGACCCATCTGGCTGCAGTAAAGGGGTTTGTCTTCGCCGATGCGATGCATCACCCTGGCGAGTGACCCGGAGTGATCCATCTCGGTGTGGTTGCTGATCACCAGATCTATACGTTTTGGATCGATCAGGCTGGAGATGTTGGAAATCAACTCATCTGAAAACTCTTTTTTTACGGTATCTATCAACACCGTCTGTTCGTCCACGATCAGAAATGCATTGTAGGTCGACCCCTGGTAGGTGGAATAACCATGGAAATCCCTTATGTTCCAGTCCGCCGCTCCCACCCAGTATATGTCTTTTGCAATTTCAAAGGGTTTCATCGTATCCCCCTCTCACTTTCACAGAGCATCGTTGAAACAACAACAGCATCAATGCATCCTGAGTCCCGCACATGGCGGGAATCTCAGGTTGGAAACCGTCGCCGCAGCACCGGTTGCGGTTACTCCTTGTCGAACTGATCCTTGCTTGCCCCACAGACAGGGCATGTCCAGTCTTCCGGAACTTTTTCGAAAGGTGTTCCGGGTTCCACTCCGTTATCCGGATCACCATCAGCCGGGTCGTAGACATATCCACACACTGTACAAACATACTTATCCATAGCTTGATCCTCCATTGATTTTTATTTAGTGTCCATCCGGAAATACCGGATGGCACTAGTGGAGTTTCCAGATCGGAAATGAGGGATTTTGCCCAAGATCAAGGAAAACGAGGGGTTGCGCGGAGACGTACTGGAGTACGTCGCACAAAAAAGCCCGCAGTTTGACGTAGAGATTGGGCAAAAGGACCATTTCCGGATGGAAACTATTTAACATCCCCCCTTGACGCCTTCACGATCCGGATTCATAGGAGCATTTCGTAAAATCTATTTCCTGCCCGCACTGGGAGCAGGTGTGTTTTTTATTGAATTCATCTGAAAAAATCTCTTTTTCATGCCCACAATTCGGGCACTTGCAAAGAAACGATCTGAGATTTCTGAAACTCTCGAAACCGGGGCAGTGTTGTGGTGTGCTCATAAGTCACCTCCTATCCGCTCTTAAGGCGGCCTCGCGTTAATCAACCAAGCCTCGGATCCTTCCCTGTCTGCCCGCAATCGGGGATATAACAGGAAACATCAACGAACTCACATTTCTCCCTGCAGGACGGACACTGCTTCGGAGGAATATCTTCCTGTACAACATACCCGCAGTTGGAACATTTCCATTCGGCCATATTCTCTTCTCCTTTCCCGCCGGCAGCACCTGTTGCGAAATCGCACTCATCATCGCCAACGATTGCCGCAAATAATCATGAGACGTCCGTCCGGCCTTGCCGGACCGACGCCTCACAAAATCGTTTTAGGCCTTCCAGAGCCCGTGGATGTTGCAATACTCCCGAGCTGTGACCTTGTCGGCTTCAATGCAGAAAGAAGCCTCCGGCGCCTGCCCGGGTGATAGAAATTTCCTGTAGGCGACACCGTCCGCGATCAGTTCTATCCATTCTATGTAATGCTTCTCTTCCATCGGATGATCAACGCTTCCGACCTTTACCAGGAAGCCTTTTTCTGTTTTTTCCACCACTGGAACGTGCTTTTCTTTGGCTGCATCAACGGTGTTTTCCGTCATCAATTTCATCGGCTGCCCGCAGCAGACCAGTTCTCCGGCTCCGCCATGCAGCACTTCCACAATATTCCCACACACTTCACATTTGTAAACTTGAAGTTTTTCAGCCATCGGAATCCTCCTTCTTTCTGATTTTTGAGTTTGCTCCGGGGATGTTTACGACCCCCGGCTACGGTTTTTTTGGAAATTTCTATAAAGCTGCTACTAATAATTCTCTCCCAACAACTCAAAGTGAGCCTGGGGATGGTCGCACGCCGGACAGGACTCCGGGGCCTCGGTGCCGCTGTGGAGATAACCACAGTTCCTGCATCGCCAGACAACTTCATTTTCACGCTTGAACACGCGACCGGACTGGATGTTGGCGGCTAGATCCCTGTACCGTTTCTCATGCTGCTTTTCGGCGACAGCCACCGCGGTAAACACATCGGCTATCGCTTTGAAGCCTTCCGCCTTCGCATCAGCAGCGAAGGCGGGGTACATATCGCTGTGCTCGTGGTGCTCGCCCTCGGCGGCAGCCAGCAGGTTATCGAGCGTGGATCCGATAACTCCGGCCGGAAACGCCGCCTGGATCTCCACATCACCGCCTTCCAAAAATTTGAAAAAACGCTTTGCATGTTCTTTTTCCTGGTTCGCGGTTTCCTCGAAAATGAAGGCGATCTGCTCATAACCTTCCTTTTTCGCCGCGCTCGCAAAATAATTATAGCGATTCCTTGCCTGGGATTCCCCGGCAAACGAGGTCAATAGATTTTTTTCGGTTTTGCTGCCTTTCAGTGTCATGCTAATCCCCCATACGTTCATTGATTCAATGGTTCGTGGTTCAAAAATTCATTACAGTAATATATCATAGAAACATCAAAAACTAAAAACGTTTAGCTGGATATCTCACCCCAGGCGCTTAAAAGCCTTTTTGCCGGCACCGCAAACAGGGCATCGCCAGCTTTCCGGCAAATCCTCGAATTGTGTCCCTTTCGGAATCTTCCCCTTTCTATCTCCTTTTTCGGGGTCATAAATATAACCGCAACTAGCCGTCTGGCACTGCCACATCTCTTCCGGTCGACTCATTTCAATCCCTCCTATTTAGATTTGTCTTTATATAAATGCTTATTTTGTCTTAAAAAAAGCTTGGGATTTCGATTTGCAGACCGGGCATATATCCGGTGGTTGTCCCTCGCAGGTGTAACCGCACACGGAACAAACATAATAATCGACCGTCTCCATCTTTTCCATCTGCTCCAGCGCCTTTTGGTAAAGCCCCGCATGAATCTCTTCCACTTCATTTGCATACGAAAAAGATTTCAAAGCAGCATCCTCCCCTTCATTCCGAGCCTCTTCGATCATGTCGGGATACATTTTTTTGAATTCATGTGTCTCCCCGGCCAAGGCTTCCTTCAAATTCTCGGCTGTCGTCCGGATTCCACCGAGAGCCCTGAGGTGGGCATGCGCATGGACGGTTTCAGCCTCGGCAGCAGCCCTGAAAAGCTTTGCGACCTGTGTATATCCCTCCCTGTCCGCCTTCGTCGCGAATGCAAGATATTTCCTGTTTGCTTGAGATTCACCCGCAAACGCCTCTTCGAGATTTTTAGCCGTCTTTTTCATCATGACTCTCCTTTTCTATTGATATTCCCTTGACTCACAGCATCGCCCTTCAATGATTTTCGCATGTGAGCCTCTTTTTCGGCTTCAGCAAGGCGTCTGATTTTGTAAGCGGAATCCCGAACAAGACCATAAAGCACCCCGCAACCATTGTCTTCACGTTTTGCATCGCCTTCATCCGCCAATTTGAGCATAGATGAAGCCATTTTAATGGTTTTCAGAAGTATTTCATCACATGGCTTCATACTGCCTCCCCGCCTTCTAAACATTTAAAGAGAGGTTTATTCAATTCCTGTGCCGGATGCACTCAGATATTATCGAGAAATTTGGTTGCGAATAGAAATTCGAGAAAAATCAACAACTAAAGGTTACAAGATAAAAAAGGAGGAAGCACGGACACGTTCACGGGCGTTTTTGATATGCCGGCAATTGCACTATGATGAAACACAAAAATGATACACAGATGTATCAAAAAGAGAAAAACCCGTGATTACAGCATGATAAAAAATTCCATGCCTGTAGGACAACCAGAAAGACAAAGAAATTTTAGCCTGGATTAAAAGTATAACTGTTTGAAATCAGCATAAATTAGGTTTACGAGGACACAAATTGAGCATCATGATACGGCATGATACAACTGTGGTTTATGAGACACTTGTATCTTTCAAGAAACGATATAATGTAGCCCGCCCCACCCCCATCAACCTTGCGGCCCTGGCTTTGTTGCCTCCGGTTTTCTCCAGGGCGGCCCGGACCATTTCAGCATTAAGTTTTCTGCTCGGTCCGGCGGAAACGGCCGGTAGCCGTCCGTCCCGGAGTTCCAGGGGAAGATGTTCCGGCCTGATCGTGCGCCCCCGGGACCTGACCACCGCATAGCGAACAGCACTCTGGAGTTCCCGAACGTTTCCCGGCCAGTTGTATTCCAGCATCCGGGCAAGTGCCTCATCGGAAAAAGCCCCGGCGATCTGGCCCTCAACCTCCGCCTGGTGAAGAAAATGGTCTACCAGCAGCGGAATGTCTGTTTTTCTCTCGCGTAAAGAAGGCAAACGAATAGGCACGACGTTCAGCCGGTAATAAAGATCGTCCCGGAACCGGCCTGCATCGACCTCCTGTTTCAAATCCCTGTTTGTGGCACTCAAAATTCGAACATCCACAGACACGGTCTTTTCTCCGCCGACTCTCTCAAAGGCGCCTTCCTGCAATACGCGAAGCAACTTGGCCTGCATGGCTTTCGGAAGATCCGCAATTTCGTCGAGAAAGAGCGTGCCGCCGTGGGCGAGCTCAAAACGGCCTTTTTTGTCCCGCAGCGCACCGGTGAAAGCCCCCTTTACATGCCCGAACAATTCACTTTCAAGGACACCTTCCGGAAGCGCCGCACAGTTGACAGTGACGAACGGCCCACCCCCGCGTCGGCTTTCATTGTGCAGCGCCGCCGCAACCATCTCCTTGCCGGTGCCGGTTTCCCCTGTAATATGAACAGAATAATCGTTGGTGGCCAGCGCCTGGACCTGTTCGAAAACGTGGATCATTTCAGGAGATTGCCCCACGATGCCGGAAAAACTGCGCAACTGTCCGAGCTGCATCCGAAGCCCGGTGATGTCGGTCACATCCTTGAACACCGCGATGACGCCGGCGAACTCGCCCTTATCGTTATACATCCCCGTCACCGTCAGTTCCAATCGGCGGGAAACCCCGTCCCCGGTCACGATGTTAAGCGGGTAAAAGCGGTCCTGCCAGTGCTCGGGAGGACCCTCCTTAAATGCACACCTTTCTCCGCAAAAAGGCGATCCAAAAGCCTCGTGGCAGTCCTTGCCAACCACATCCCGGCTGGAAAAACCGGTGATTTCCTGGGCCGCACGGTTGAAATAGACTATTCTTCGCCATGGATCATGGGCTATGATTCCATCCGGTAAACTGTCCAGGATATGTTCCAGGTTTTTCTTGTCGGCAAGCAGCCGTTCAAGCCCCAACTTATTCATCGTTGAAATTCACCCAGTTACGATTCTGGCGGTCGGCTAATCAGCAAGAGAATAAAAACACCTTTTGGGAGAAACAACTTTGCCCTTTTTCTTCAATTCACCGATTATCCTGGAAACCGCCTTGCCGTCCTCCCCGATCATTTCCGCAACATCGCCGGGGCGGACAGGTTTGCCTGCCTTTTGCATCGCATCCAGTATCTTTTCTTCCATTGTCACTCTCCTTTTACGGCAGCTTTCCTGCCCTTCGATGGCATCTGCCCCCGTGGGGTCCTTTGCGAAAGACAACAGCCATCTCGTATTTTTCTATAAAGGTTGTTTATATTAAACTCCTAATTCCCTGCAGGCAAGAAGAATACTCCCTCATTTTGATGATGGATCCGGCTTGCGTTCAACACAAGCCGGATGATAAAGTCAAATATGGAAAACTTTCAAATACACACTTACCACCCGACACGGGACTGCGGCCGAACAGCGCCGCCTGAATTAAACACAGGGGATATGCGATGAAAACGATCGGAATGATCGGGGGAATGAGCTGGGAATCCTCGGTTGAATATTACCGCCTTGTAAACCTTAAAGTAAGAGAAGCCATGGGGGGCCTGCATTCGGCCGAATGCATCATGTACTCGTTTGATTTTGCCGACATAGAGACCCTCCAGAATTCAGGGAAATGGGATGAAGCCGCTGAATTGCTGCTTGAAACCGCCCTGAAACTAGAAAACGCCGGTGCGGATTTCGTCATCATATGCACAAACACGATGCATAAAAATGCCGGGTTTGTCGCGGAACATATCAATATCCCGCTGCTTCACATTGCAGATGCCGCCGCCGCCGAAGTCAAAGGCAGGGGAATCAAATCCGTGGGCCTTCTCGGAACCCAATTCACAATGGAAGAGGATTTTTACAAGGGTCGCCTCGCTGAAAAGCACGGGCTGGAAGTGCTGGTCCCAGACCGAAAAACGCGCGAAGAAGTCAACCGCGTCATTTATGAGGAACTTTGCAGGGGTGTCATCCGACCGGAGTCGAGGAACTTTTACCGGGATGTCGTCGAAAAGCTGGCGGAACGCGGCGCGGGAGGCATCATCCTCGGGTGCACCGAAATAGGCCTCCTGGTAAAACAGGAAGACAGCCCGGTTCCGGTATTCGACACAACTGAAATACACGCCTCCGCCGCTGTGCGGTATGCACTGGGCACTAGCTGAAACCAGACAAATGATCGTCTCACTGAACCCCTGCCTGGATGCCGACGAATACATTTTGACCGGGAGTCGGCCGCTGGGCCTGGAAGAACAAAAACTTATCAGTAAGGCACAGGTTGTTCTCCTGCCTCAAGGTTGCAGCCGGGACCTCTATGCGGCCTGTGTCGCTGCCGGCCCTGCAATTTTTCCCGAATACGGTCCGCGATTTTCTTTCCCGGGAAAAGTCGGTCAAAATCTGCTGTTCGAACGACACCGCCTTCCGCATCCCCGCACCTTGACATGGCGGGCTTCCGGCCGGTTTCTGGCGGCACTCGAAAAAAATCCCCTTATCCACCCCCGGCCTTTCATGGTCAAACGAAATTTCGGGCACGAAGGCTACGGCGTTTTTTTTATAGAAGATGACTCCTCGCTTACGGCCGCAATGGATGCCGTCTCCGCAGTGGGCGCCCATGAAGACGGGGCGTTCATAACCCAGGATTTTGTCCCCCCGGGCGGAGCGGCGTTGAGAATCGTAATCATCGGCTCCAGGACCATCAGCTACTGGAAACGATCGCATTCAAAAAAAGACAGAATAGCAACAATTTACCGCAATGCGGTAATCGACCATCACTGGAAACCCGAACTTCAAGCCGCCGGCATCGAGCTGTGCAGAACTCTCTCCCTTCGGACCGGCATAAATCTAGCCGCTGTGGACTTGGTCTTTCCGCTCGAGGAACCAAACCCGGCTCCTTTACTGCTGGAGATAAACTACTTTTTCGGCAGAAGAGGCCTGGGAGGCTCTGAAAACTTTTATCATCTGCTTCTCAAAGCCGTCAGGGAGTGGCTTTCCAGGCTGGGACTGGATCCCCTACGGGTACGGCCGGCATGAATTTTCAAGCGGCCGGGCAGCTGCAAACCCTGACCTCGACGCGCCTGCTCCGAGGTCCGTCAAATTCACAGAAAAATATACGCTGCCATGTACCCAGCAAAAGGCGGCCGTTTTCCAGGATCACAGTCACCGAGCTTCCAATCAACGAGGTTTTGAGGTGGCTGTCGGCGTTACCCTCCAAGTGCCGGTACCCGGCGTTCCTGGGAGCCAGCCTGTCAAGCGTTTCGAGAATATCAGAACATACTGCAGGATCGGCTCCTTCATTTATCGTGACGCCGGCGGTGGTGTGAGGCACGTAAACGATGCATACACCGTTATCCCCTCCCAGCTTCACCGCCTCGTCCATAACCTGTTTGGTAATATCGAGCATCTGCGCCCTGGAAGAACTGCGAATTGAAAAACCCATGTCACAACCTCCCTTCCTGATTATCAATCACCGGTGAAACCCCTCCGGCCGAAGCTTTCGAAAGGCCTACCAGAACAAATCTTCGCTGTCAAACACGATAACCGGCCCCGCCGACCTTGAAAATGCCTTGGACCTGCTCTAAGATGAAAAATCGGCATGTTCGAATCGGCCGTAAAAAAACGAGTCGACGTTTTGAAGTTAACTTTGAATTGCTAAGACCTATATCCAGTTTAAAAACATAAAAACAATCACGGTGGATTTTAAAATAGTGAATAATTTGCGCTTCCAAATAGCTAAAATCGAAGATTTATACCGTAAACTGGACTATCGCTTCAAAAACCCTGAAATTATCTCGCAAGCCTTCCGGCATGCCTCCTTCGTAAACGAGCAACAGGGTACGAAGCTTGAAGACAATGAAAGACTGGAATTCCTTGGAGACGCTGTCCTTGAGCTGGCCGTCACCCATCTGCTCATGGAAAAATACCCTGGTGCTGAAGAAGGGCACCTTTCAAAGCTCAGGGCGGTTACCGTCGATGAATCCGGCCTTAACCGCCTTGCCGAGGAACTGGAGCTGGGGCTGTATCTGCGATTGGGACGGGGTGAAGAACAAAGCGGCGGCAGGGAGAAACCTTCGATTCTATCCGACACCGTTGAAGCCGTTTTCGGCGCTATTTATCTCGACAGCGGGTTCGATAATGCGCTTAAAACCGCCCGCAGACTCTTCGAGCCCGTCCTGCAGGACCGCATCGACGACTATCTTGCCCAGGACTTTAAGAGTATGCTCCAGGAATTCACCCAGAGAGCCTACAAGGTCCTGCCGGTTTACCGCCTCGAGGAAGAAAACGGGCCGGCTCATAACAGGACTTTCCGGGTGGCGGTGACGATCGACGGAAAGATGGTTTCGACCGGGGAAGGAAAAAGCAAGAAGGAGGCTGAGCAAAAAGCCGCGGAAAAGGCCTTCCATCTCATTGCAGGACGGGTGCACGAATGATCGTTCCCGTATTCATTCCACATCTGGGCTGCCCCCATCGCTGCATTTTCTGCGAACAGGAAAAAATCACTTCTCAACACAGGCCGCCGATGGCTGCACCCGAGGTCCGCGCCGTCATCGAACAGGCCCTGGCATCTCCCCGCTTTTCGGCTCTTGCGGAAAACGAAATCGCCTTCTACGGCGGCACTTTTACCAGCCTTCCGGTGGCACTGATCCGGGAACTGCTCGAAGCAACAGCTCCTTATCTGGATCAGGGGCTTTTTGCAGGCATCCGTATTTCCACCAGACCGGATGCAATCGACCCGTCCATCTGCGATTTGATTGCCGGATACCGGGTCAAAACCGTCGAACTCGGCGCTCAATCAATGAACGACGAAGTCCTGCGAAAGAGCGGGCGAGGCCACAGCGCGGCTGATACCGGGCACGCCGCCCGGCTGCTCAAGAACAGAGGTTTCAAGGTCGGCCTGCAGATCATGCCCGGACTTCCCGGTGATTCGGAAGCCGTTTTCAAAGAAACCGTCTCTGCGATCGTCTCCATCCGCCCCGAGATGGTACGAATTTATCCAGCGGTTGTAATCCGGGGGACAGTGCTTGCCCGCTGGTATCTTGAAGGCCGTTACACGCCGCTGACCCTCCAGGAGGCTGTTGAACGCTGCCGGCATGCCTGCACAAGATTTGAAATTGAAGGCATCCGTGTCATACGGCTCGGGCTGATGAATTCACCTTCGCTTCGTGAGCCCGGCCAGATCCTGGCCGGGCCTTGGCATGAGGCCTTCGGGCATCTTGTCAAATCCCGGATTTACCGCTCCAGGAT
>OMKS01002918.1_pt1 | contig 13926 bp, 13 predicted proteins | sample 1674721 | NCBI WGS metagenome assembly OMKS01 (sample SAMN06264996, study PRJEB25208) | sediment metagenome | isolation source: hot spring sediment | place: USA: California | collected 2014-09-02 | reverse complement strand
GACATCTGTGCCTCCTTTTTTTTGAGGCCATGATGCCACAAATATGTAGATTAGCCAGCGCCGCTTTCGTTCAGGATTCCGGGCATGCCGTCCGCTGAATCCGAATGATGCCGTCCACCGATTCCGACGAGCTCGGAAAAGTGGTCGACATGCCGTTGGAACGGGTGGTCGGCATGGCTCGGAACGAGTGGTCGCCATCCATCGGAATTGATGGTCGGCATGGGGTGGAACATGCAGTAGAGGCTAGACCTACACCGCTTTGTCATCTGGTTCCTCTTCGATGCGCAGCAACCGGTTGCCTTTCTCCGCGCACTCGCGTACCAGGCGGTTCGGATCGCTCACGGCGCGTTCGAGCGCTGCCCGTGCTGTCTCTCCACCGACACCTTCTTTCCCATGGTCAATGCCAGAGCCACATCGTACAAGCCCGTAAACGAGAGTCTACGCTCGTTGGCTGGCGCAGGCTGGGGAAACGTGATCGGTTCCCCCAGCTCGGCGAGTTGCTCGGCTAGATTCAGGCAGCCGACGTGAAACACCAGCTCCAACTGCAGCGTGTTGAGGAACCCATCGATGTGATCGGCGGACTGGGCAACCGCGTTGGCGACCAGGTTGATGCCTCTGTTGCGCAATTCCCCCAGGGCGCGGGCACCGTGGTCGTCGCGGGGATGGAGAGTGTATGAATAAATCGGTGATCTGCGGCCCAAGACTCGCTTGATCCAGTCCAGGCTGTCGTGGTTGGCTCTGCGCAGAACGTAATTCGCGCCCTCGTTGCCTCTTCCCAATTCGGCGCTGATCAGAACGCCGCTGCGGAATTTCAGTTCTTCGAAATGATCCTCTACGACAGCAAAATAGTCATCGTCAAGCTCTCGTTGGATCATCGCAAAGAACCTGCGAAAGCCCCGCGACTCGAACTGTTCAGCATGCTCGTCGGCGATCTGCCTCAAGGTTTTCAGCAGGCCGACAAACATCTCGAGCATCTCCCGAGCGCCGCTCGACACTCTGCTCGGGTAGCGGCTGAATTGGAAATAGCATAGATGGTCAACCTGTTCACCTTTTGACGACGAGTTCTTTACATGCAAAAAGCCTCTATTGAAGTGGCACTTCAATAGAGGCCATCAGTCCGGCAGACGGTTATGGCGAGCCTCATCGCCTATGTGAGTATCATTTTACCATACAATGCCGCTGCTGGCAATGCTCAAGAGGGTGGGGAAAACGAAGCAAATCCAAGGGGGTTTAGACGCACGAGGTTGCTCGCTGTGCGGTTTATCACGCGCATCAACCCCGGCTTCGTTTTCCTTGAGTTCACCTGCGAGCGTTCTGAGCCTTTGGGGCGGCTTACGCTTGCGACTTGCTACGAAATCCCGGGTGTGCCCCGGCAGCAACAGAACTTGTCTGCGAGGATAGATGTGATAGAATCAATGAGAGCAGTTCTAAAGCGATTGGGACGCCATCATCTATCATCTATCGGTCATCTACTGACGAAAGAGTAAAGAGTAAAGAGAAAGAGGGGAAATAATGACCAAACACCTGGCCCAAGGAGAGCCGGCCCCGGATTTCGCGCTGACCGACGTTTCCGGTCGCGAGATTCACCTGTCCGACTATCAAGGCAAAAAGCACGTCATACTCGTGTTCACGCGCGGCTTTGTCTGAGCGTATTGCCGTGCCCATCTCGCGCAGTTGCGCGAGGATTATGACGAATTCAAAGTCCGAGACGCCGTGATCCTGGTCATCGGGCCGGAGGGCCCCCGCCGTTTCAAGCAGGTGTGGGAAGAGCAAGGGTATCCCTTCGTCGGATTCTCTGATTACAAGCACACCGTGGCGGATCTATACGGGCAAGAAGTTAAACTGCTCAAGCTCGGCCGTATGCCCGCTATGTTGGTTGTGGATCAAGCGGGCGTCATTCGATTCACCCACTTTGGCGACGACATGGCCAATATTCCTGAGAACGCCGACGTATTGGCGCTGCTGGATCGCCTGAACGAGGGAAACCCTGTTGAATAGGCGGATCCGGCCTGGACAACGTCTTTCCGGGGACATCCGCTGCTGATCATCTTGCCGCTGGCGATCACGACGCTGTGGCGGGAACGCGCAGCGCGGCGATTGGGTATCCTGTTCATCTACAGAGATCGTTTCAATCTGGACCTGAATCCGCCCTTGCGCTCGATCTGCGAAGGCGTACTTGGCGCTATTGGTGGTCAGCTCGTTGACGATCAGCGCCAGCGTCGTCGCTCGCTTCGCCGATAGGCGGGGCAGATTTTCCGCCGCGTCCACGACGACGTCGACCCACTGTTGAACCGGCGAAACGCTCAACGCCGCACGAATCACCTCGGTGACGACCTCCGCCAGATCGAGCGAGTCCTGTGGTGCGCCGGATTTCTGTTCGCCGCCCAGATCTATCAGCATACGATGCACGGTGACTATGCCGCTGATCCGGCTGTGGAGGCCTTGTAACACGGCTTGCAAATCCGCCTGATCTTCCACCGTGCACGGCTGCTCTATCTCCATTTCCAGCGTGATAAGCGACAGGATCATCGTCAGGTTGTTCATCACCCGGTGATTGACCTCACGCAGCAGCATAGCCTTCGTCTCGGCATCCTGCCGAGTCTGTTCCAGCAGACCGGTGAGTTTCTCGGCCACCGGGTTCGTCCGGCGTGCCTGACCGTCGATGTCGGTGGCGATGACGCCGTCGCCGATGGAGTAGAGCGTCGTGGCCAACTCCCGCCGGCTGGCCCGCAGCGCGGCGTTGCTGCGGACTACCATCATCCCCAGGCCAGAGATCACACCCACCAGGAGCGAACCCATCAGGTAAGGTTGCTCGCGCCATCCCTCGAGGACGGCCGGCCCGATGGGATTGTCCTTCAAGAAGGCCAAGAACCCCCAGACCACCGGCGTCGTAAAGGCCTGGTAGCAGAGCATGATCATCAGCAGCCAGGCGATCCCATGCCCAATCAAGCCGCGCACGCGATCGAGAAAACGTTTGTGAACGAAGCGGATGACCAGCAGGATGGAAAATGCTACAGCATATTCCCAACGAAAACGGTCCCCAACGGCACTTTATGGAAACCGGTGATCGATAGGAAGCAGGCCAGCAGGAACGCCATCCACCAATGGCGCAGGAGCGCAAAGTTCATAAAGCCGAAAATCCAGCGCCCCTCGATGAAGACCTCGGTGTGGGGGATGTTGACGCTCAGGTAACTCGCCGCCGCGCCCAGGATGGCGAGCGCGGCAAAGCGAACGAGTTCGCCCCGCCAGGCAACGATATTTCCAAAAGGTGATTTCAACTCCTGGTCTGCCATCATCTACATCCCATCCCCTTCTGCTCCAATGACCTGGGCGATCAGTTCCCCCAGCTTCCCCAGGTCGGGCGGCTTGGCGATCCAGCCATCCAGCCCCTGGGCCTGCAAAGCCTGGAGCTCCTCCTCGATGGGATGCCCACTCATCAAGATCATCTTGACGTCGCCCACGTCCTCGCGCTGTTTCGATTTCAATGCCTGGAAGAGCGCCCGACCGCCCATCTTGGGCATGACCACGTCGCTGAGCACCAGGGCGATGGGGCCAGCTCCCTCGATGACGTCCAGTGCCTGCAGGCCGTTGGCGGCTTGCAGCACCCGGTAGTTCAACATCTTCAGGCTTTCAACGATGGCCTCGCGGGTCAGGTCGTTATCTTCGACGACCAAGAGTGTCTGACCCTGGCCGAGAGGGGTCTCTTGCTGCGTGTTGATAAGCACTTTCGGTCTTTGTACCGGGATGGCGGGCAGGTAGATGGTGAACGTCGCCCCTTGCCCGACCTCCGATTCGACGTCGACGTATCCCTCGTGTTGGCCCACGATGCCGTGTACCTGGGCCAGACCCAGGCCGGCGCCCTTGCCGGGAGCCTTGGTGGTGAAGAAGGGGTCGAAGAGATGAGATCGGATCTCGGGTGGAATACCGGTGCCGGTGTCCGCTACAGTCAGGCGAATCCATTCGCGGGTCGAGGAAAGGGCATCCGCCATTTCTGGTAGCGGCACTTGGGTGGGGTCTTCGATGGTGAGACGGGCCAGCTTAATGTCCAGTTCTCCTCCCTCGGGCATAGCGTCACGGGCGTTGACGACTAGGTTCATCACCGCCTGTTGCATCCGGGTGGGATCGGCGTTGACGGTGTAGGCTGCATCCGTTTCGGTCTGTTCGTAGGAGAAGCGGATCTCGATGTTTTCTGGCATGGTGCGTTGGAACATCTTGACCTGTTCCTTGAGGAAGATCCGCAGATCCATCGGTTGGCACTCGATCACGCTGCTGCGGCTGAAATCGAGGATCTGCTGGATCAGGTCGCTGGCCCGCCAGGCCTGCTCGTCGACGATCTCCAATCGCTGGATCGCGTCTTCTGTCAGGTCAGGATTGCGTAATAGCATCTTGGCGTACAGCGATATGACAGCTATGATGTTGTTGAAGTCGTGGGCGATACCGGCGGCCAATTGTCCCACCGAGGCCAACCGTTCCTGCCGCTGCACCCGTTTCTGGATCTCCCGCTCTTGCGTCGTGTCGTGGGTGACCAGCACCCAACCCGCGGACGTGGGGCCGGTCTCGATGGGCCGGGCGACGACTTCGTAGGTGCGATTTCCGAATAGAATCTCGTGCCACAGACCCTCTGGCAGCGAGGTCAACAGCTCATCCAGGGGAACGTCGCCCAGATGGGTCAGCGTATCGCCCAGGCTCGCATCAGCCAGGAATGCCAGGTCGTCTCGAGCCACGGGATTGGCCAGGATGACCCGATGCCGCTGATCCAGCAATAACACACCCTCGGGGACGGCGTCCATCACGTGTTGCAGTTGCTGGGCCTGGGCCTGGATCTGGGCCAGGAGCCTCTCCTGTTCCGCCTCCGCCTGCACCCGGTCAGTGATGTCCGTCAGGCAGACGAGCACGCGCTCCAACTTTTCCGGATCGGAGGGAATGGTCATCGTCACCAGCACGTTGCGTTTTTCTCCCTGGAGCGTCTGGTTGACGGTTTCGCCCGAGAAGTAGGTTTTTCCCTCGGCGATGGCGATCAGTTCCTCGCGCAGGGTGTCCGCCGTCTCTGGCAGGATGATGCGATCCAGCGCGCCCAGCATCTTCGCCTTGCTCGCAGCCCCGAACATCTCCAGCGTGGTGCGGTTGACGTCGATGACGTGGATCATCTGGGCGGTCCGTTGCACAAATTCCGGGTGTGTCTCCAGGTAGCGGCGGAGTTCGCCTGTGTCCTGGATGTTTAGCTCGTCTTGTAACTCGTCGAGCGCGGCCTTGGCGGCGGAGAAATCTTCCTCCCAGATAGAGACGCCCGCCGTCTCGAAAATGGTGCGGTATCGTTCCTCGCTCTTGCGCAGCGCTTCCTCCACCCGCTTGCGCTGCGCGATCTCCTGCTGGGCTTTCCGGTAGAGCCGGGCGTTATCGACAGCGATGGCGGCCGAGGCGGCCAGGGGTTCCAGCAGGGCCAGGTCGCCGGCGTCGAAGGCGCCGATCTCGGTATCCACAACCTGCAAGACGCCGATGACGTCAGTCTTGGCCTTGAGCGGGACAGTGAGGATGGCGCGCAGGGGCAGGCCAGTTTCTTGTTCTACCGCCTGGACGTGCCGTTCGTCAGCCTGGGCGTCGGCCACGATCGAACTCTCGCCGCTCTCGATCACCTGCCCGGCCAATCCCTCGCCAGGCGCCAGGCGCCAGCCCTTCACGACGTCGCTCTGGGGGCCGGTGGCGTGCCGGCAGACCAGGTCGTCGGTCTCCGGATCGACCAGCCAGATGGAGCAGGCGGTGACTTCGAGCAGGCGGCGTGTCTCCTCCAGGACGGTGAGGAGCACCCGGTCCAGGTCCAGGGAGACGCTGAAGGCCTGCCCGGCCTGGTTGAGCAGTGCCAACTGACGATTGTGCTGGCGCAGTATAGCCGCCGCCCACTTGCGCTCGGTGACGTCACGGACGATGGCCTGGACGTGACCTCTCTCCGGGGCGACGACGCGGGCGCTGATCTCCACGTCGATGGCGGTCTCGTTGGCGTGCTTGAGCCGGGTTTCGAAACGGATCTCGCCTCGCTCTCGAATGGTCTGCAGGGCGTCCTGGGCTTTGTCCAACTCCTCGGCGGGATGGATATCACGTATGTGCATAGCGGTCAATTGTTTCCGGGTGTAAGCCAACATATCACACGCCCGCCGGTTGACGTCCAGGATGCGGCCCTCCAGGTCGTGGATGGCGATGGCGTCGTTGGACTGCTCGAACAGGCGGCGGAATCGCTCCTCGCTCTCCCGCAGTTCTTTCTCCATCCGGTGTTGTTGAAGGGCAACCTCGATAGAGATTTCAAGCTCTCGATCCTTGAAAGGTTTGAGAAGATAGCCGAAGGGCGCGCTGATCTTGGCCCGGCGGAGGGTCTCCTCGTCAGCGTGGGCGGTGACGTAGATCACGGGAATGCCCCATCGGGCGCGGATGTGCTCCGCCGCCTCCACGCCGTCCATCTCTCCCTGGAGCTTGATGCCCATCAGCACCAGGTCGGGACAGATGCGCCCGGTCTCTTCGATTGCCTCCTCGCCATAGGTGACCGTCTTCGCCACCCGGTATCCCAATTGGCGGAGTTGCCGCTCAATGGTCAGGGCGACGATGGCCTGGTCCTCGACGATGAGAATTTGCGGGCTGGCGTCTGGTGAGTGACTGCCCATGTTCTCTATCCGTTTCATCCGTTTTCCTCCTCCCTCGTAGTTGGCGTTGGCCATATGACGGTGAACATCGCGCCGCCCTCATTATGATGTGTAGCCTCTCCGCCAAGTTGCCTGGACAGCATATCGGTCAGTTTGAGGCCCAATGACGACAGGTTTTGTTGATCGAAATCCGGTGGAAGGCCCACGCCGTTATCGCCGACCGTCAACGTCAGTTCACCCTCCCGCTCGTATAACTCCACGGCGACACGATCCGGCCCAGGTTTGCGCCGCTCGGGCGAGAAGGCGTGTTGCAGGGCGTTCGAGACCAACTCATTGACGATTAGCCCGCAAGGGATGGCGACGTCCACGGGCAGGGCGATGTCGTCCGCCTGGACGGCCAGCTCGACCCCGTATGCGCCGTACGATTGCCTCAAGTGATTCATCAGGTTGACCAGGTAGTCGGCCATTTCGATCCGCGCCAGGTCATCGGAACGATAGAGATGCTCGTGGATGTGGGCCATCGTATAGACGCGGTTCTGGCTCTCCAGGAAGGCCTCCCGCGCCTGCTCATCCTCGACTCGCGCCGCCTGGAAGTCGAGTAAGCCGGCGACGATGGCCAGGTTGTTCTTGACCCGGTGGTGAATCTCTTTCAACAGCACCTCTTTTTCGTGGAGAGCGGCCTGAATCCGCTGCTCGGCTCTTTTCTGCTCGGTGATGTCGCGGATGACGCTGCCTACCATAAAGCGCTGTTCGATCTCGACCGGGAAGATCACCGACTGGACGAAACGGCGCGTGCCATCCGGGCGCTCTATCTCGGTGTCGTAAGGCTGATGGAAACGGGGCGCGCTCCGGGCATGGAACATCTGGCGCAGCATGGTTTCCAATTCCCGGCGTATGTCCAGCGTGCGTTTCTCGGCCGGCGCGACTCGGAACTGGACGTCCCACAGGGGCTGGCCCAATACCGTATCCCGGGGCAGGCCGAAGATCCGTTCGGCGCCCTGGTTCCACTCGATAATGTAGCCTCCCTCGTCGGTCAACACGATGCCGTCCTCTGATTGCTCGACCACGCTGCGGAATTTCTCCCGGCTTTCCTCCAGGGATTCCAGGGTGCGGCTGTTGAGCAGCGCGATGGCGGCCAGGTCGCCGAAGGCCTTGGCGATGTGGGCGTCGGCGTCGGTGAAGGGCGCTGGCTTGTTGGCCAGGCCGATCAGGCCGATGGCGCATCCCTCGGAGACGAGAGGGGCGAAGAGGACGTTATCCAGCCTCACGTGGCCCGCCGGCATCAGGTCGAACCATTGGCTGTTGAAGAAGTCGTTGTGGTAGACCGCCTCACCGGTGCGGTAGGCGGTCTCGCGCAGGCCCCGGATGGGCATGGGGAGTTCCGGATCGACGGTGCAGGGCAACCCGCCGGCCTCCAGGAACAGCAGTTCATTTTCATCCCCTTGCTCGTTCAGCAGCGCCACGTAGCCGCTGACGGCGCCGATGAGATCGCGGCAGATGTCGAAGATCGTCCGGGCGGTGGTCTCGAAATCGCGGTAGGCCAGGACGGCGCGGGCGCCCTCCAGCAGGGCCGAGACCTCTCGCTCGCGTTGGCGGATGTTGCTCAAGGCTCTCTGTAGCGCTTCTTCGGTCTGTTTGTGCCCGGTGACGTCGCGCAGCGAGACCAGGTGGGCCGGCGCCTTGGCCCATTCCGTCTCGGTCACGCGCATCTCGACCAGTCGTTTAGCCCCATCGGGGCGCACGACGTCGATCTCGATGGGCTGATCTAGCGCAGTCGTGATGGGGAAACCAAAAGGTTCGCCCACCAGGTCCTCCTCCCGGCGTCCCAGGATGTCCCCGGCGGCCGGATTGGCGAATTGGATGGTGCCGTCAGCGTCGATGACCAGCATGCCATCGGCATTGGCCTGGACGACGTTGTGGAACCGGGCCTCGCTGGCGCGCAGGGATGCCCGTATCTCTTCGAGTTGGCGTTGGAGCGATTCGATGCTTGGCTTTTGTTGTGTATGGCTCATGGGTACGGACCTTTCGGGTTTTGCTAGGTTTGATTTTCTGGACAGCTAACCTTGCGAAGGTTAGAAGAAACCTTCGCAAGGTTATGGTCAATTAGTAAACATCGGAAACCTAATCTTGAACGTCGTCCCCACGCCGGTTTCCATCTCGATTTTACCCTCTAATTGACGGGTGAGCAATTTTACGATCCTCAAGCCCATGGACGAGGGTTGTTGCCAATCTTTTTCCGATAGACCTATCCCATTATCGCCGACGGTGAGGACGAGTTGGTCTGACGCTTCGTCCTGCTGGAGCGTGACGGAGATGCTAGGCTCCCCCTCCATCAGCGTTTCGTCTGGCGGGAAGGCGTGTTGCAGGGCGTTGGCGACCAATTCGTTGACGATGAGCCCACAGGGGTTGGCCGCGTCGATGCCCAGGATCACGTCGTCGACGTCGACCTGGATGGTGACGTCGTATACGTTATGGGTTTGGTAGGCGTGCTCCACCAGGCACCGGACGTAGTTGGCCATGTTGATCCAGGCCAGGTTCGGTGAGCGGTGCAGGTGTTCGTAGACGTGGGCCAGGGCAAAGACCCGGTTTTGAACCCGTTGTAGCACCTGACTCAGCCTTTCATCTTCACTGGCGTTGGCCTGGAAGTCGAGCATGGCGAAGATGATCTGCAGGTTATTCTTGACCCGGTGGTGGATCTCCTGGATGAGGACCTCCTTCTCCTGTAGCGACGCTTTGATCTGTTCCTCGGCTTGCTTCCGCTCGGTGACGTCTCGTGCCAGCGCGATCAGCCGGTCGCCGTTCTTGCTGGCGATCGAGAGCTCGAACCACCTGCTTTGCCCTTCCATTTCCAGCGGATAGGTCGCGCCGAAGTGGCGGCCGGTCTCGGCGGCCTCGGCGATCGCCTCGGTGACGACTTGCGCCGCGGCGTCTGGTAAAATCTCCTCGACCAACTGGCCCAGGAACGCTTCTGGGGGGGCATAGAGTGCTTCGGGATCGTGGGCGCGAAAGTCGAGGATGTGTCCCTCACGGTCGATCTCGAATAGAATGTCGGGCAGGGCGTTCAGCGTCGCCGCGAGCTGTTTGTGGGCGGCTTGTAGCGCCTCTTGCATTTGCTTCCATTCGGTGATCTCGGTCGAAATGCCCGCCATACCGCTGGGCGTGCCGTTCTCATCGTAGAGGAGCCACGTCCGGGCATCAATGACTCGCTCGGCCCCGTCCCGGTCGTAGTTGACCACCTGGCCGCGCCACTCACCGTGGGCTCGAGTCTGGTCGATGATCTCTTGTTGGGTGGCTCCTTTCACTGGATTTTCTCCGAAGGCATGGACTGTCTGGCCGACGAGTTCCTCTTTGGGCCGACCCAATATCTGGACGCTGGCCTCGTTGGTGTAGGTGATGCGGCCCTCCAGGTCGGTGGCCACGATGGCGTCGCGGATCTGGTCCAGCAGTATGGCCTGGAAGCACAGTTGCCCCTCGGCCTGCTGGTGTTCTTCCTCGATCTCGATGTCGTGCAGGGCGAAGGAGACGTCGCCGGCCACTTCCCGGAACAGGTCTTGTTCCTCCTCGTCGGTGACGAACTTGCCAGGAATAGAGACGGCGAGCACGCCGTACAGCCGGTCCTGGTACGCCAGACGGATCGACATCACGGCCTGGTCGCTGTAGTTTGTCCCGTGAGGATAGCCGGGGCACGCCGTCGATGGATCTTCAATCACGACGACGTCGGTCTACTTCAGCGCGCGTTCCAGGCAAGGAGCCGGCTCACCGTCTACCAGACGTTCAGTCAGGATGTGGAACCTTTGGTCATCGACCGGTCCCGATTCGGCCATCGTGGTCCATTCTCCATCCTCGTTGCAGAGGGCGATCCAGGCGTGGTAGTAGCCCCGGCTTTCGATCAACAGATCACAGGCTCGTTGCAGCAGGCGGGGGCGGGATTTCTCTTGGGTGATCAATTGGTTGACGTTGCGGATGGCGCGCAACACGGCGGTCAGGTGGGCGGCCCTTTCCTCGGTTTCCCTGCGCTGGGTCACGTCCCGAGCTGCCCCGACGATGCGCAGCACGCGCTCCTGATGCTCGTCCCACACCGGGCGGTTGTAGAGGTGTAACCAGCGGGTCTCGCCCTGCCGGGTGATGATGCGCATCTCGCTTTCGCGAGGTTGACCGGAGAGCACGTTTTGGAGTCCCTCCCGGGCGCGAGATCTATCATCGGGGTGGACGAGATTGAGCCAGTCATCAGCGGTTTGAACATTCTTGGCGTCTGAGTCAAAGATCCGCGCGAAGGCCTCGGTGATCCATTCGACGGTCAGGGTGCCATCCGGCTCGATACGTAAGGCGTAGGCGAAGTCGGAGACGAGTTCTGAGACCAGGCGATACCGGGCCTCGCTCTCGCGCAACGCGCGTTCCATCTGGTGTTTGTACAGGGCGGTCTCGACGGTGGCCCGCAGTTCTCTATCTTGGATCAGCTTGGTGAGGTGGCCCTGTTCGTCCCGCACCGGGGTGATCTGGTCGGAGAAGCAGAGCCTTTCACCCTGCCAGGTGACGTAGTTCTCGACCGTCTAGCTCTCACCCCGTCTCATCACCGCCTGGGTCTGCTCGATGATGGGACTGGCTTCCTCTTCTCCAAACAGATCGACGGGCGTTCGTCCCAGGACGTCGGCGGCCTGGATCCCGTAACGGCTGGGGCCGTGGTAATACAGGTAGCGACCGTCGAAATCGTGCAGGCTGACGATGTCCTCGGCGCTCTCGATGAGCGTTCTCAAGCGGGCCTCGCTTTCGCGCAGGGCACTCTCGGCTCGCTTACGCTCGGTGATATCGAGAAAGGCAATCTGTATCGCCGCTTTGCCCCGGTATTCGGTGTAGCTGGCCAGCGTTTCCACCCAGCGCACCGATCCATCCCGGTGAATGAAGCGAAATTGTTGCCGGGGTGGGATGGGTTTTCCCTGCAGGCGATCCTGTAAGTTCTGCCATATCCGGGCCCCGTTCTTGGGATGCACGACAGATCTCAAATCCCCGGCCGAGAAGGTCAGTAGTGCCTCCCAGGTGTAGCCGACCATCTGGGCTACTTTCTCGTTGGCGAAGACGATTTGATTTTCCTGGATCATGACCAAGCCCTGCAGCGAATGCTCGACCAGGGTACGATAGGCTTCCTCAGTTCGCTGGCGCTGGATCAGGCTCTCGACCAGGTAGTGCCACTTGGTCGCCGAGCGCTCGCCGTTCAGGAAGACGTCGGGAGGCGTGTAATAGTAATTATCGAGGATTTCAGTGCCAATCGCGACGGTGGGATGGGTGTACAGTACATCCAGGAGCAGATCGGGATCAAAGCGTCGTTGATCGTATTGACATAGGGCTACACATTGGGCGTGGGGGAGGAACTTGTTCAGGCCAACCTCGTATTCGATCAGGCGTTGGGATCCGGGAGGTCCTCGCAGAACCCACGTCATCTCGCCGGTGACGCGCAGGAGCGGATACCCTTCTGAGATGGCCCGGTCAACCTTGATCTGGAGGAGATGGATCATCGCGTCGGGATTGAAAGTGCCATGTTGGAGGTACGTCTCGTCGCTGGTCAACAGCACGAGTTGGCCGCTGTTCACGTAATCCTCGACTGGCAGGCTGACGTCTCGAAGATACCCCAGGACGGTATCGGCGGTGCGTTCGTCGACGATGTATATCACTTTCTCGCCCTGGACCAGCCCTCGTTGCACGAATGGCGTGAGGATAGCCCGGTGCTCTTCCTCGGTCTGGTAGAAGCAGCACAGGTGACTGCCCGGTGCTAGATCGGCCATCGTGGTTTGAGAGAGTTGTTCGCTAGACATTCCTGCCCCTTGGGCCCAAAATTTGTATTATTTGTCCATTCGTGCAAACCTGTCCTGAGCGTAGTCGAAGGATTCGCGGCTAATCTCTCACCGCGGCCATGCAAAATCCCAAAGAAGCAGAGACTATTTAAAAATTTACTGGCCTCTGGCAAATAGGGAACCATCCCCGATTTTCGGAATTGGGACGCAGATGGACGCGGATTTTCGCAGATTTTTATTGATTATCTGCGTTCTTCTGCGTGAATCAGCGTTCCATCAAAGAGTAAAACTAAATTTACCAGACCCCAGAATTTATTACCCGACATCTCTGGATCACGAATGGCACGAATGAACGACACGAATGGCACGAATGAACGTGACTGCTCACCTTGTGCCCGCCGGATCACAATCCGGCAGTTTACAGGCGACGTGTTGGCTTCCGTCACCACCCATGATGGCCCTTGCACCATCGACGCGGATTTTGATCCGCACTGCACACGTAGGCTGAGCAGTTACAAAACATTCGTGAAATTCGCGGCAACACTTTACAGGGACACTAGCGGACGCCTGGATCACGAAAGACACGAAGCAGGATAGCTCTTATAGTGTATCTGAATTCCGATAGGGTGTCAATTACAGTAGGGTAATGGGAGCCACCAGCGGCCCCCATCCCACGAGCACCGTCGGGGATGTAGGGCGCAACCCGCAGTGCGGATGGCGTAATGGAGAAACCGGTCAGTTCCAGTTGCGAAAACCTTCCTTCAGCACGGCCCAGGTGACGCCGTAGACGTCGACTGGGCCGTAGGCGGAGAGCACTTGCCGTCCGTTGTAGTCGGTGATCGCGTCCTTGTCATAAACCCCCGCCAGCGCCCGGCGCACCGCCTCGGTGTCCACGCCGTTATAGCGCGCGAGCTGTTCCCTCAGGGCCTCGTGGATCAATTCGAGATGGGTTGTAGGCTTCGGTGTTGAGCGCGTCCTGGGCGCGAACCAGGCTAAAGATAGCGACGGCGATCAGGGGAACCAGGCCAATGATCAGGAAAAAACCGATTAGCTTGGGTCTCATCCTTCCCGGTGCTGATTAACCGTGAACGGGATCTCTACCACACGTATGGACTGGAAAGCTCGCTCTTGAAATCGTGGAGTTTGAAGATAATCTGGAGGTATCATCTCAATAAACCGGGGCAAACTCGCTCGGGCCGGTCTCCTGACCGTGCCCGCTGTGGCCCGGTTTATTGAGATGATACGGCTTGAGCAGCGTGGATTATCTCACGTATGAGACGCTCTGGGGCCTGGAGGTTCTGCCGGAACACATGTTGGTGATTGGCGCGGGGCCGATAGGCTGCGAAATGAGCCAGGCGTTCCGGCGGCTGGGCGCCCGGGTGACATTGATTGCCAGCCAGGATCGGGTGTTGCCCCGCGACGACGTCCAGATCCTCACTGATGGAGATAACGACCTGGAGCGCTACATCAACGAATACTTCCCCGAAGCTGAACACACTATAGATGTCTAG
>OMKS01002917.1_pt1 | contig 13929 bp, 10 predicted proteins | sample 1674721 | NCBI WGS metagenome assembly OMKS01 (sample SAMN06264996, study PRJEB25208) | sediment metagenome | isolation source: hot spring sediment | place: USA: California | collected 2014-09-02 | reverse complement strand
CAGGCAAACAGCCCCATACATATCCGCTGAAGGCCCGCCGATATCCGTAATATGTCCTGAAAAATCTTTTCTTTGTTCTCGGTGTCAATGTCGTAAACATAAGAAAGCCGCATGACGGCCATGGCGTGATCACAAATCTTCCACCGATTGTTCTCCTTTTGCACGTAGATTTCAATCATGTCGCCGTCTTCATGATAGAAGGGGAGAAAAAGCTGCCATACTTCCGGCCTTTTTTCCGCAACGCCCAATCTTCCATTAAATTGAGTGTTAAGATTTTTGATGATTTCCTGGTTCATAATTCTATTTCTCAAAGTTAAATAATTCGGTTTGTAAATCCTGTCCTGGGAAATAACGCTTGATGTCCTCAACTTTCACATGGATATATTTTACAAAAAATTTTAAGGCGTCTTCAAAATTCTGATATTTATCGGTTATTTCCACATAACAATCTTCTCTTAAATCTTTTTCAATCGCTTCAGTCGATATTTTATGTATATGAAAATGAACATGATGCGGGAACATTTTGTGTTCACCCTGCGGACCATTACATCGTAAGATTTCGTATACGCCCTTTTCATGTTTCGGATTATAGACAAGTCCAATCAAAAAATTCTCATTAAACACTGAATTGTAACGTCCAAATCCTTTAAAATAAAATTCCTTATCAACGCTTTGCAGCTCAAATTCAATCCGATAGTGACCACGCTCCAATTTTACCTTACCGGGCGCATGAATTATTTCTTTTTCACATGTTAATAAATTTGTAATTAATTCAGCATCAAAATTCATAACTATATTACCTTAAAATTTGTTCAATCATTCCGCCTGTTTCTTTTTCAAGTGCCAAAATATCTTTGCGTATTTCTTCAAGGCTGCGGAGCGGTTTGTACTTATAAAAATACTTGGTAAAATTTATTTCATAACCGGTTTTGGTTTTGTTGTGGTCAATCCATGCACCTGCCTGCCGCGCCGCAGCAGATAGCGAATTCTTAGAATACTCTCTTTTTAACCATTTCCTGCCAAAACCAGTTTTCAAATCGTTTTCACGTTTTACAGCTTCGTTTCTTGAATCGAATACTTCCCAATGAATTACCTCCACGGGTAATCTTGGTGCAGTCCAACTAACCTCACCTTTTTCGTGTTGTTGAAGTCGTAGTGGAAAATTTCCTGTTTGACCGATATAAAAGGATTCATCAGCACATTTCAAAACATAAACGCAAAATTGTCCGGGGGAAGGGCGCGGCGCAGGCAGGTCGGGCAAGTGGGTAAGAACTTCGCGCCTGAAATATTCTTCGACATTTTCTTTCAAGGGCACATTTTCATAATCCCGCAAATCAGAGTCGGGAAGCGGATTTCCTTTTTTGTCCAATTCGATTTCACCTGCTTCGCTGCGTTTTGGTCTGTCAACGGTAATGCGTGTATATCCAAAATCTTCGTTATCAAAAATTTTACAATATTCGCCTTCTTCAAAAGCCTCATAAATTTCTGTTATAGTTTTAATCTGATCGGGTTTGCCGTTCTTGGCATCGCCGATTTCTTTTCTTTTGTTTCCGAGGCTGCGCATCATTTTAACATAAAACGGATTGTCTTTATCGCCGTTTTCCCAATCATTGCCGCTTGCATTAATAAGCTGTACTTTACCTTTTCGATTAGTTTCTTTTCTGTTGGTAACAATCCAAATGTAAGTAGCGATACCGGTATTATAGAATAGTTGATCGGGAATTGCGATAATTGCTTCGAGCAAATCGTTTTCGATAATCCATTTTCGTATTTCACTGGGCCCGCTGCCAGCGCCGCCGCTAAACAACGGCGAGCCGTTAAATACAATGGCAATACGGCTGCCGTTTTTTCCGTTGTGTTTCATCTTACTGATCATGTGTTGCAGAAAAAGCAAAGAACCATCACTGATTGAAGGCAGTCCCGCGCCAAATCGGCCGGCAAAACCTTTGTTATCATGTTCGTCTTTAATGAACTTTTGCGCTTTTTTCCAGTCAACTCCAAATGGTGGATTACTCAACATGTAGTCAAATGTTTCACCTTCAAGTCCGTCCTGGCTGAAGCTGTTGCCGAATTTGATGTTTGCCGGATTCTGCCCTTTGATCAGCATATCGGATTTACAGATGGCATACGATTCCGGGTTTAGCTCCTGGCCGAACAGCTCCAGTCTTGCGCTTGAATTTAGCTCGTGCAGATATTCATCAGCGACCGAAAGCATGCCGCCGGTTCCGCAAGCCGGATCATAAAGGGTTTTTACGATGCCTTCTTTTCTCAAAATATCTTTGTCGTTGGCAAAAAGGATATTAACCATGAGACGAATCACTTCGCGTGGGGTAAAATGCTCTCCTGCGGTTTCATTGGAAATCTCTGCAAACTTGCGGATAAGTTCTTCAAAAATGTAGCCCATTTCCATCGGTTCGGAAACTTTGAACTTGTCTCTGGCATCAGCAAAATGTTTAACGATAAGATAAAGCAAATCATATTCGTCAAGCTTTTTAATTTGATCTTCAAAGCTGAAATAATCAATAATTTCACGTGCGCTGATAGAAAAGCCGTTGATATAGTTGCGAAGATTGGCAGCAATATTATTATGGTCTTTCGCCAGCTCAGCAAAATCGAATTTGCTTCGGTTATGGAATTTAACCCTGGAAATACCATTTAGAATCGGTTCAAGTACTTCCGGTTTTTTATCCTTGTGTTTTTGATAAGCTGCCAGCACTTGCTTTTTAGTTGGTTCAAGAACCATATCCAGCCGTCGTAGAACAGTAAACGGCAGGATAACTTTTCCGTAATCTGCTTGTTTATAATGCCCGCGAAGTAAGTCAGCAATTGACCAGATGAAGTTCGCTTTTTCTCTGAAGTTGTTCATAAATTTTCCATTAATTAAAAAATTTCTAAGTGTTAAAGTTCACGATTCTTAACAACAAATTCAAAATTACAAAACATATAAACCGAGTGCACATATTTTATTGGTAGGCGCAACCTAATGATACTATATACAGCCTATTTTGTCGTATAACAAAATTAAACAGTTCCTGATCTAACAATCTTGAATTAGAAAACTGAAGAGTTTATCACATAACGACCAGCCATAATACCCTCTGATCGGTGATAAATTTGAACCAATGATTTGTAGCAAAAAATATAATGGATTATATTGGAAAAGTCAAGTGATAAAAATGGTGTTAGAAAAAATTGCTGAATTGGAAAAATAATTTTTTGAGAGCCATATTTTTCATTTCTGTTGTTGTGTAAAAACAAATCAGTCCCGGTTCTACAGTTGTTTGGTCGGCTTTTTTTTAAACACTGAAAAACACTGAATTACACTGAATTAAATTGTTTATCGGGAGTAAATGTAATTTTGTCGAGATCGGGATTGATTAAATTGCATAAAAAAAAGTGAACGGTAAGGGGGGATCCGTCCACTTTTTTTTGTATTAAGGTAATACGGGCATTTTAATGAACGCTAAATATTGCTGGCATATCTCTGGGCTTTATCATAATATTCGCTGTTGGGGTATGAGGTCATTAATTCATTAAACATTTTCGCTGCCAATTGATTGTCACCCAATTGGATATAACTACGTCCCATCATCAACAATGCGTCGTCCTTTTTGTGGGATTTTTCATAAGCCATGACTTTTTCGAAAGCGGAAATTGCATTGTGGTAATCTCGTTTCCCAAAATAGCTCTCTCCGATCCAGTATTGACAGTTGCTTGCCAATTTGTGCGCCGGATTAGCTTCCAGCAGGACGTTGAACAAATAGATTGCAGCGTCAAATTCTCTTGTGTAAAATTGCTGCAGCGCCTGCTCATAGCTGGCAGTAAAATCCGAGATGTCAACGTTCAGCGAGGCAGCCAGGGCTCCACCGCGAGTTTGCAGGTTGGATTCCAATTCACCGATTCTTTCTTTTCGATATTGGAGCTGAGATTTTAATTCCTCAATTTCAAGCTCTTTTGTTCCGATCGCATCATTAAGCTCATCCACCCGGGATTTTAATTGGATATATTGATCCATTGCCATATCGCTGGAAGATTGAGCCTTGTACTGATCGATGCCCTCTATCAACGCATTCAACTCATCTTCCGACGCGGCGTCTCCGGCTTCTCCGATGCCGCTCAATTCGGACATGTCCAGTTCATCGAATGGGGTTTTTTCCGCCACATCGATTTTCCGTCCGCTGCCAAAGCGGCTCGGTTCCATATAAAATGTGAGACCGCTTTTGATGTTTATAAAGCCGTCGTTTTTGCTGGTTCTGTAGGTGGGGTCAATATCGTCGGTCATGGTGAACCGGTAATCCACATTGGTGGTAAACGAAATGTTGGGGTTTAGTTTATATTCGATACCGCCGCCAAAGAAATAGGAAAAGTCAAAATAGCCGCCGAAATAATGTCCACTCAATCCGGTTCTGTTTCGCCATCCCTCATCCAATCTCCACCAAATCGCACCCAATCCGGCGTAAGTATGAGGAATAATCCTGCCCTCGGTCAACAGGTTGATACCTCCTTTGAGATCGAGGTGCAGTATGTCGGTTGAATAGGATGCAGGCCCGGAAATTAATACCCCGTCACTTAATTCACCATAACCAAACGATCCAATCGCAAAATAGCTGGGGCTGAGTACATATTTGGCGTACCCTTCAACACCGCCGGCAAATCCGACATATCCAGCGTCACCATTCATAATCTGCGAACCGATATTCAAACCAAAACCTCTCCTGCCGGCAGAAAGAAATTGTGCATTTAATTCCGAGATGAGAAGCCCGCTCAGTATCAGGATGACGACCAAAGATGATATTTTTTTCATTGCATAATCCTCCTATTCGTCCCCCCGCACGAACCGAATCTTTTAGTTGTTAATCTATAGTTGATTAAAATTGACCTGATGTTTTAAGTATTCCATCAAATCTTTCGGAACTACCTTTTCGATTGATATTTCTTTCCCGGTATAATTATTATAAGCCTTGAGCAATTCCTCAATATCGCTTTTTGCTCTCTCAATCTCCAATAATTTATCGATCTGATCGGTCTCAATTTTTTTTCGCATTTCTAAAATTGTATCTCCGATGCGCTCAAAATAATAGTTACTCATGGAATCACTGATAAGCTCGCTGACTTTTTCTGTGATTTGTTTATCATGAATTGCCATCACCTTTAAAATTTTTTTCAATTTCAACAGTTTCATGTCCTTTTTAAGCTCAATGTTGGTGCCTAAATAGGATAATGTTGATGGTGATGTTTGATAGTATTGTGTGGTTCTGGCAAAAGTTGTCAAAATATAATGCTCTAACATGACTTTCTCATCAGAAGACATTTTGCGATGGGTCTGGTAACTGATAGTGTTGGTTTTTTTATTATAATCTGCCCTGACAAGTAATTGAAGATTTACGAAATAGTAAGCTTCATTCATGTTAAAAAGCCTGTTTAGTAGTTTAAAAATTGATCAAACGTCTTGACTTTATTTCAATTAATTTACAAAAATCATGCCATTGATTTTAAGCCAAATTATGACATTTTCCTGCGTTGTTAATTATATAAAAAACAATGACATAATTTGCAATGGAACGGTTGTGACGTTAAAATCGGGACATTCATTTGTGAAATTGTATTTCAGGGTGAAAATATAGTTTAACGATCATCCCAAATTAATGGATAAGCCAAAAGATGTGATTAGGGTCGTTTAAAACATATTCCTAAATCCCATAGCCGTCAGCTTAAGGAGTTAATTATTTATATAAGGTTATGTTTTTCAACTGATTACTATGGGGCCAGAGGAGATGTTAAAAAGAATGAAAACAATAAACGTAATCGATTACAGGGTGAGTGAATATAAACCGCTGAAGCGGTTAAAAGAACTGTTTTGAGATGATTATTTCACCACAATAAATTGTGGTGTTGTTTCAATGCCTCTTTGAACTAACACCATGATTCATCATGGTGGTTACAGCATTAACGAAACATATCCAAAGCCGTTTTAACGGCTTCTTAATAACCCCGTGATCGGTTACCAATAAACATCTTTAAGTATTTATTTCATTGAGATTAGCTAAAAAAATAAATTCCTTATCAGTGAAATTGGGATTACTAATAAATTGTTTTAATTATGGACATGACTGTATCTTTTTGGAGCAATTGAATCAGTTGGGTTGGTGTAGGCTTGGATGAAATAGGGGGGAGATGTCGGTTCTTCAAGCTTTTGTTAGCGTTATGATAGATAAACAATTAAAAAATCAGAAAAAAATTTGAAATCCCGGTGATCGGGCTAATCTGGGGCAATTTCGTTGAGCCGCCCGCTAACATCCGGTTTTTTAACAAAAATCTACCTGAATCTGAAAAGGTTCGAATATCTGGCGATGATGTTCCGCACTAGCCTCTTGGGCATTTGTGGTTCGATGCGACTGCTATTTATCAATATTCTTGTTGGCTGTTTGCTGATCAACATTTTTATTTGAACTCTCCCCGGTTGATTTAGTCGCTTTTTTAGCTGGCTTTTCGCTTTTTTGATTTTTGATTTTATATTTGCTTTTGATTTCGTGCAACCGTTTACGAGTGAGCTCAATTCGTTTTTCCAGCCTTTTGGGAGCAACATCCAGAAATTTTTGATAGCTCAGATATGCCTTTTTGGGCTGTCCCAATGTATCCAGTGCAAGCGCTTTGTTCAACCAGGCTTCGAAATAGCGTTCATTTATTTTGATGGCGCGTTCGTAGCATTTAATGGCGTCTTTGATCCTGCCGATTTTGTTGAGTGTGACGCCCAGATTGTTCCAGGTTTCCGCTGAATCCGCGTTTATCTTAATTGATTTTTGATAAGCTTGAATCGCTTCATCATCGCGATTGAGACGGCAAAGGATGTTGGCGACCCGAAAAAATAGCTTGGCATGGTAACTGTTTAATTTAATCGCCTGTTCAAAACTGCGAAGCGCCTCTACTTCGCGATCCAGTTTTTGAAGTGCGATTCCTCGATAGTACCAGGCTTCAAATTGCTGACCGTATAAGCCTAATGATTTATCATAATATTCAATCGCTTCTTTGTATCGTTCGAGTTTAAATAATAGTTGCGCTGCGCAAAACCAGATTTCAAATTCATCCGGATTTATGTTGGCTGCTGATCGATATTTTTCCAGCGCCGCTTCCAACTGTTTTTGCTTCTCAAGAGCAATGCCTTGATTCAGGATCGCTTCATAAAATGTAGATTGTATTTCCTGAGCTCGCTGTGCCAGAACCAGCGCATCTTCAAACTGTCCCAGCTTAAGCAGAACCCCGCTTTGATTAAGGTAACCGATAGCCGTCTGAACCAGGTCCGTTGATAGGTCATATTTTTCAAGAGCTTCGCGATATTTTTTTTTGCTGAACTCTTCATTTCCCAGCTTAAGCAGCTCAAATGCCTGGACGCGATCCGGCAGCGTCGCTTTTTTATTTCGAGTGATCTCATTTTTGATCAAGGTGGTATCTTTGATGAGTTTGAAATGTTCAGGCGCTATTCCTTCAACGAGATACTTTTTCCGTTTTCTTGCCTCTACTTCGGTTATTTCTTCTCGAAAATCCCGGTAAACAAAAATAATGTCGGTAATAAAAACAATGACCAGAGCTAACAACAGCAGCAGTATGTTACCCGGAGAAAGATTTTGGTTTCGATCGAGATAAAGTGTACCCAAAACGATGAGTGCGCCAATTACGTTGATAGGAATGTATGAGCGATATTGTAGAATAATACCGATAGCAATTAAAAACAGAAAGAACAGCCCTAACAATAGGTTTAAAATTATAAAATACATTTATCAGAAAATCCTCCTTTAAAAGTTAAGGTCAGATTTTTGTTAATGAGTTTCCGAAAAGCAAAGAAAGCCGTTGAATCGGTTTTGAAAAAAACTTTCCTTTTTTAAAAGACATCATCTGAAAATGTGTCGCTGAAAATCGCTTTTTAAGAATAATGCACTGAAAATTATGATAAATATAATCATTTTGACTTTGTTTGTCAAGATATTATTTGCTGATTTCTCTAAAATTAGATATAATATTGAGTAACCGTTCACGGGTCGATGCTGTTTAGTTGTTTATATTTATAACGTTGGAGTGCGACGCCTTTACAGGCTGTCCATGAACTCATAAAAAAATAAAAAATTCATGTCATTGCGAGGAGCGCAGCGACGAAGCAATCTTTTTAATTATAGTGAGTTATCTTAAAGATTGCTTCGGCAAAAAACGCCTCGCAATGACACTAGACTAACAAAATTTAAGGTTCATGGACAGCCTGTTTATGCGTCGCCACATTCCATAAAGTGCATGCACTCCATAAATAACAGTACTTTAAAATATTTTTATTTCTACCCGGTGATCGGTTACAATATTGCAGTATCAGATCACAGGTTTTATGTTTAGGGAAAAATTGAAAAAAAACCCTGTAAACTCTTGGAAGAGTCCCAGGGTTATCCGATTTGGAAAGAGGTGTTGCTCTATTATTTTTTAGTATTAGATTCAATCTGGGCAGATTTTTTCAGACTTGAGGCAATCAAGCTCAGTCCAAAGATGATCAGAAGCACAGGCCAATAATCGCCCACAAACGTCCAAAATTCCCAACTGATGAAATAGTATATTTTGAGCCAGGAAACGACGCCAAGAAACATCAGAATAGCGCCGGGGATGAGTACGCCCCAATCGCTGGGTTTGGCAATAAAAAGCGCCACGAAACCAATCCCGATAATTACGAGAAGAATAGGCCAGATATTGCTTACATAATAGTGATCTACAAGATGGTAGTTTCTCAGCAAAAACAATACACCGAGCAGCAACAGGACTGTTCCCGGAAAAACTCCACCACTATCCCTGTCGCTACAACCCCAGCGGTGAAATAGCATGGAAAATCCCACAATGATAAGGATCAGGGGATAGACCTGACGCCAATTCAGTAACTCCGGCACCACTTTATAGACGAGCAACAGGGCGCCAATAAGAATCAATAAGATGCCGGGGGCGATGGCTGTCCGTTTGATTTCTCTCATATTATCCTCATTAAAATTAATTGACAATTAAAGTTATTCTGCCGGCAACGTTTCATCAGAATCTGATTTTTGGGGACTTTTTTTAGTACGCCGCACCGGTTTTTTTTTCATTGGTTCTGGTGTTGATTCGCTACCGGTCTCCATTTTTGGCTCAACAGGTTCTTCAGGAATAATGATAACCCAGATGATGTACACAACAACGCCAAGAATAAACTTGGTCATTAATGAAAGCAGCAGCCAACCGATGCGAACGATTACCGGGTCGATTTTGAGATGAGTCGCCAGTCCGCCGCAAACACCACTGATCATTTTTTCATTTCGGGAACGGTATAGCTTAAATTCGGAAACACCAGTTGATTTCTCAACGTCATTTTGTCGCAGCACATGCACCAGATAAAGAACGCCAAGCAGAATAATCACCACCGGCCAGAATGTATTCCAATTAAAACCCCAAAAATCAAATCGGTACCATCGGAAAAAATGAAAAGGCCAAAAATCATAATGCCAACGCGGTGAAAGCAGCGCCAGCCCCAAAAGCACCAAACCGATGCCCCAATAGATCGCAGTGTTTGGTGATTTTTCCCGGTCAGTCGGGCTTTGCTGGGGATTTTCTCTCATGACAATCAAGCTGATTAAATATAGCAAGATCCCGATGCCGTCGATGAATATTAAGACGAGAAATAAAATGCGAACAATTACCACATCGATATTAAAATATTCAGCAAATCCACCACATACACCGGCAAATATTCGATTGACCCGGGAGCGAAACAACTGTTTCGGTTGATTGTTCATTGGATTTTCCTCTTTATTTGTGGTTGTCAAGATTGTCTCATTCCAGGAGTTTCTTTGTAAAAAAAGCGGTTTAGCCTCATTGGAAATCTTTTTCTAATAACGTGAATATTTGTAATATGTTTCGTTAACCCGGGCAAAACCATAAATATTTTTTTGGAAATTTTACGGTTTCTCTTTTTGCGCTTCGCCGGTCATGGGAACGAAAATCACTGGTAGTATCGATTTCCGATGAATTTTATTGTTTTCATCTTTATGCAGCAGGATCAGTTCCTGATAGAAATCACCGACCGGAATGATCATTTTACCGCCTTTTTTCAACTGTTGGATCAAGGGTTCAGGAATGTGATTCGGTGCTGCGGTTACGATGATGGCGTCAAAGGGCGCTTTTTCAGGCAGGCCCTGATAGCCGTCGCCAATTTTAACGTGAACATTTTGATAGTCCAGTTTTTTCAGCAATTGGGCGGCGTGGTTTCCCAGCGAGTGGATAATTTCAATTGTATAAACTTCTTCTGCAATCTCTGCCAGAATAGCGGCTTGATAACCGGATCCGGTACCAATTTCCAGTACTTTTTCTCCACCAGTGAGCTCAAGCGATTCGGTCATAATCGCCACAATGTAGGGTTGCGAGATGGTTTGAGCTTCTCCGATCGGTAACGGGCGGTCAATATAAGCAACGGCTTTAAGATGTTCCGGAACGAATTCGTGTCGTGGTACCTTTCGCATGGCGTTGAGCACCAGGCTGTCCTTTATTCCGCGTCTTTGTATCTGCTTGTCCACCATTTCGTATCTGAGGGCTTCATATTTATCCTGAATCGGTTTTTCCGTAGAGTGATCTAAACGATCGCTTTGATTTTGTCCGCAGGCTTCGATAACCAAAACCAACAAGATCATACTAAATAATTTTCTCATGATATCTCCCTGTTAATAAAATTGACAGATGAGCTTCAATGCTGCGAGCCATTTTATTCAAATTATACCCTCCCTCGAGTATGGAGATGATTTTCCCGTTGCAATAGATTTCAGCCAATTCAACCACGTTTTTTGTCAGGGCGGCGTATCCGGACTCGGTCAATAACATTGACGATAAAAAGTCATTGGCGTGAGCGTCAAATCCGGCGGAAATTAGGATAAAATCGGGTCTGAATTTGTCAGCGACGGGGAGCAGTTCCTCTTGAAAAATTTCCAGATAGTCGTCGTCATTTTTACCAGCCGGCAGCGGAAAGTTTAATGTGTAACCTATTCCGTTTCCTGAACCGGTTTCATATTTAGCGCCGCTGCCCGGGAAAAAAGGGTAGAGGTGAGTGCTGAAATAAAACACGGTTGGGTCATCATAGAATGCGTTTTGGGTGCCATTACCGTGGTGCAGATCCCAATCGACGATCAAAATTTTTCCCATTTGGTATTTCTGTTGAAGGTAGCGGGCTAAAATGGCGATATTGTTAAACAGGCAAAATCCGCGCGCCCGATCCCGTTCTGCATGATGACCCGGCGGACGCACTGCACAGAAACAGTTGCTGATTTCCTTACGCATGATTGCATCCGCGGCTGCGAGGGCGCCGCCGACAGCTAATAGCGCCACGCGATAGGAATCGCGACCGATTCCGGTATCAGGGTCCAACTGTGTATATCCGTTTTCGCAGGCTTTTTTGACGGCGTTGATATAAGCCGATGAATGAATCGTCTCCACCCACTTTAGCTCTGGTACAATGGGAGCGATGTGTTTCAATTCTTGCATCAAACCAATGGCTTGTAAATGATCGACAATTGCCAGCAGTCTGCCGGGATGTTCAGGGTGCCAGCTCCCGCTGTCATGCAGTAGATAATCCTCACTGTAAACAAAACCGGTGCTCATGACGATTTCATCCTCAATAGCCTGTTTTTTCGTTCATTTTTCATTTTTTCAGCCCTGACAAATTTGATGAAATATACAGTCATTGCCGAATCTACACGGTAAATCTGATCAAGAGTTCGGTTTTTGAATGTTGAATTTTGAAAGTTGAAATTAGCGCACTTGTTTTAAAAATTGTTCCAATCCATTAACCACACCTTTTACAATTTTTTGTTGATATGAAGCGGATAATATCAGCATTTCCTCCAATGGATGCGTCAGAAAACCAGGCTCCAACAGGACCGAGATCATCTGAGGTGTACGACAGATGGCGAGATTTGAATAGTAGAGTCCAAAATTCGACAGACCAGATGCCTTCACGAGATGATTTTGCAGTATTGAAGCCAACAGATAACTGTGCGGTTGATTATAATAAGAGCTTACCCCACGAATTTTAAATGGATCGACTCCGTCGGGGATTCCATTAAAGTGAAAGCTGATCAGGATCTCAGCGCCAATATGTCTGGCGAGTTCGGCTCGAGCCTGAAGCGTGATGCCATCCTGTTTCCCGCGGGTCAGGAATACAAGCGCGCCTTTGTCTTCCAGTTGATTTTTTAATGCCATGCAATAATCGAAGTTGATGTCCTTTTCCGGAATTCCCATCGCACCCACCGCACCTAGATCAGGACTGTGTCCCGGATCGAGACAGATCACAATGTTTTTTAACGGCGAATGGGGCCAGCGGGCAATTTGGGGCTTCTTTTTAATTTTTAAATAAAATTTACCGTTTTCATAGAACGGATCATATCCCCAGTGACGATCCTGGGCCAGGTTGATTTGAAAACTGTAAGCGTCGCTGCCAGTGGGTTGCCAGCGAATGTCACGAATCAGCGGGTCGTTCATCTCCAGCCTCACGGAATCGGTACCCGCATCGATGCCATAAAAAGTTAAATCCAGTTGCGTGGGCCGCAACACCTGCTCAACTCGAAATGGGAGTTTCTGGTCAAGATCGATCTCAATCAGCGCCCATTCCTTGTCTCCGGAAACTCTGATGGAGGTTATAATTCCCTTAGGAACCGCGGAACCAGGTGGCAAAAACTCAAGATTTTGTCGATGAATCCAAATATCATTTTTTTCATGATAAAGGCAACGAACATGATCTCCTCGCCGGGAAGCCGCCAAAATTTTTGAGCCTTGAGGCAGAAACAGTTGACTGCCAATCCTCATTCCGCCTCGCGGTCTGATGACGTTATTTTTTAATTGAACGATCTTTGGAATGGCAGAGAGATCGACGCTCAGCCTACCGGCAGCAGTGGCTGATTTTTCTTTTCCGTCGGCATTGGTTAGTTTGAAGCTGATTTTTCGTTGCTGCGCCCAGTCCCATGCCTGAATGATATATGAGCCGATATATATTCCTTTTACTCCGATCATAGGTTTTGTGATGCCCTGTCCGAAGATGGCGTCACCCCAATAATATGAAGCCGTTGGCTGCAATTCTGTCATGGGAAAATCTTCGATAAGACCTTCAATGGAAAAGGTTGCTTTGCAGCCGGGCGTACCCTTGACCGCTACTTTAAAAACATCTCCCGGTTGTAGTTCCCAGTTAGCTCTGGGGAAAATATAGCTGGTATCAACCAACAACGCTTCAGATGTTGAGCTTTTCAGATAGAAAGGAACATAAACTTCCCGGACCACTGTCGTTGTATCATCATCGAAAATCGCCTGACAATGAAAAACAAAGTTACCATTTTTTACAGGTACATAACCCATAAACGCGCCATTGCGATAAACTTTAGCTTCTTTGCCATTGATCCGCACTGAAGCTGATTTAGGCCAGACATTACCGAAGATAAATGAAGAATCTGCTGCTAATACCTGCTGGCCCGGTTGGGGATAAACAAGCTGAATTTTTGGCTGGGATAGCGCCGGTATATGCTGCAAAATAAAGATCCCCCAAACCAGAATTGCCAATACCTGCACACAGGGCAGCCGGATATTTTTCGATTGGGACAATGAATAATTACCTCATTCAAACATAATTATAAAACTCCGCGTGGCTATGATCTGTTCTCCAATGATCAAACCATAATGCGAATAGTTTGTTCTGATTTTATTCGACCAGTTTAATTATAACAAATTTTTATTCCAAAATCAATAGTATTATCTATGAAAAAATGCGGAAGCATAAATCAAACCGCCTATCTCAGTTCGGTGATTGGCTGAGCATGAAATCCAGAAAAGGAGTTAAAGCGTTCGTTGTCGATTATTGGAATAATGATTTTACAATTGTTAACACGCTATGTATCTGTT
>OMKS01002916.1_pt1 | contig 13935 bp, 12 predicted proteins | sample 1674721 | NCBI WGS metagenome assembly OMKS01 (sample SAMN06264996, study PRJEB25208) | sediment metagenome | isolation source: hot spring sediment | place: USA: California | collected 2014-09-02 | reverse complement strand
GTCTCGTGGGCTCGGAGATGTGTATAAGAGACAGACCTAATACCATGCAACTAATGCTTAAGAATAAAACAGTACTTGTGGCTGGTGCTAGCCAAGGGCTAGGCTACGCCATTGCAAATGCCTCGGCACATGAGGGAGCCAACGTATTTATTGGGAGTCGCAACGAGGAAAAGCTCAAAATGTCGGCTATGCTAATTGCTAAGGAAAGTGGAGCCGATGTACGCTATGGCGTATTAGATGTAACAAAGCCCGAGGTTATTAAAAATTGGGTTGCAACAGCAATAAGTGAGTTTGGTGGTATAGATGGATTAGTTGTAAATGCTGGTGGCCCGCCTGCCGGAATGTTCGATACCTTTAGCGATAGTGATTGGCAAGCTGCTTTTGAGCTAAACCTAATGAGTGCTGTTAGGTTAATTCGCGAGGTGCTACCTACCATGCGAAAAGCATCGAAAGGGAGCATAGTTACCATTACTTCGGTTTCGGTTAAAGAGCCCATTGACATGCTTTTGCTCTCAAACGTTTTTCGTTCGGGGGTAACTAGCTTGGCAAAAAGTTTATCACGCGATTTAGCATCGTACAATATTCGAATAAATAACATTTTACCTGGCCGGCTCGATACTGAACGGGTTAAACATCTCGATAGCCTAATTGCCGAAAATAAAGGCGTAAGCGTTAACGAGGTACGATCGACATTTCAAGAGCAAATACCGCTTTCGCGGTACGGACAACCTTATGAACTCGGCAATTTGGCCGCTTTTCTTCTATCCGATAAAGCATCGTTTATTACTGGTACAACAATCCCCGTTGATGGCGGCATGCTAAAAGCTGTTTGGTAAAAAATAATAGCATTATTGCTGTAAAGCAATTTTTAAATCTACTATTCAGGGGTTTAGTGTATCGATATTCCTTTTGATTTGTTGTATGGTGTGTATGATATAACTTAGCTTTTCAACCAGTTAATTCTACCCTAAATGGAGAGTATTGTTATTTTTAAGGATGATATTGCATTAATTGAGCACTATCCGTTCATTGAGGCATTATTCATTGATTGGAAGGCAAATCCAAACTTTGAGCAATACTTCAGAATTTTTACTGTATGCCTAGAGTATCAGCAAAATTGTAGTAATCCAATTGTAAACTTTATGTCTGATATTAAAATGCAAGGTTTTGTTGGAGTTTAAGCGCGAAAATGGTTCGAACGTGTTGCTCTTCCAAGGGCTGTTAGCCAAGGTTTAAAGCGAGCAGCCGTTATATACGACGGAAGTATATTCAAGAAATACTACCTGAAAATTATTCTCTATGCATCGCGTCGCCATAACCTTACCCTAAAGCTATTTACTAAAGAAGACGAAGCTTTAAATTGGATATCATCATACTACTAGTTGAGTTAGTATGTTCTTGTCATTCTCTCAGGAACCACAATTATAAAATCGGCAATTCCCTTATACTCCTCGTTAAGTGCATTTGCTCTATTTTGCAAAACAGTAGCAATAGTTTTGTATGTTGCCTTGGGGCTATAGCGCTTAAGATACCAAACAATTCCTTCGTAGTTATTGGAGTGGTAAGTGCCGTGAAAGTGAATAAAATGACTACCATTACTTAAGCTTTTGGAAATATTCCACGCCATAGTGGCATCCTTTATAGCTTGGGCCTTTGGAAAATTTTCGGCATTGCTGTTTGCTTTGCCAGGCATTCCCATCATGCTAAGCATGGCTCTATACCCAGGAAGTTCAGGGTTGTATTCAATGGGGAGAGGGGCAATGTATTGTATAGCTAGTTCTGTAAGGCTATCAAGCGCTTCAAAACCACCTGTAGCAACCATTGATGCGTAACGCCGGGGAATATTCGTTGCAATAAACCGAATGTTATTTACCTTGGCGAATTCCACAAGAGGCTTATAGTCGGTTTTGTAGTTTGGCCACAATCGGGCTTCTGCTTCAAAGCGGCTCTGCGATATAAGTCCATCAATATATTCGTTTAGAATTAGCTGATTATCGGTTTCAAACATTTCAGCACCTAAAGTTAAGCTGTTTCCATTATTGTTTAGCCAAATGCAAATCTCATGTTGCAGCCAATGGGCAATGGGGTTATCATGTAGCTCACCAAAAAGAGTTACATCGGCTAAGGCTAATTCGTTGGCCATTTCGTTAAACGTTACTTCACTACCATCGTTTCTGAAAATGCTGTAAGCAATGGGGTTTTGGTTGTATCCTTTAAAAAAAGTTAAACAAACGATCAACAAAAGTGTTATTTTTTTCATATTTTAGAGGGCTTTAATTTTGGCTAAAGTTACTAAACGGTGCGATATTTTATTTTAGTTTATAGGAATTTGTTGGACTTAACATTAATTTATTGATCATGAACGTTACGCGTATTTTCGATTTGCTTGAAAAAGGCAAAACCCTGTATACAAGCAGTCCTGCTCTGGCTTGTAAAGAGAATGGGGTTTGGAGAGAGTATTCCATTTCTGAATATATCAATTTTGCAAATACCTTAAGCTACGCTTTCCTTTCGTTAGGTTTAAGCAAAGGCGATAAGGTTTCGACTATCACTAATAACAGGCCAGAGTGGAATTTTGTTGACATGGGGTTAAGTCAGGCTGGCTTGGTGCATGTTCCAATTTATCCAACTATTAGCGATGAAGAGTATAAGCATATACTTAGCCATTCCGAATCGCGATTGGTATTCGTGTCTGACAAGCAGCTTTACGAAAAGATCAAGCACATTTCAGCTGGAATCGATTCAATTATGGCTGTTTACACATTCAATGAGGTTGACGGTGCTGCTAACTGGATGGAACTTGTTGCAAAGGGTGAAGCTGCTGCTGATGAAATGGAGCCAAAGCTCCAAACCATAAAAGCTACAATTAGCCCCGATGATTTGGTATCAATAATTTATACGTCAGGAACAACTGGATTATCAAAAGGCGTAATGCTTTCGCATAAAAATTTTCTTGCAAATGTACATGCTGTTGAGAATTGCTTCCCGCTCGATTCAACCGATAAATCGTTAAGTTTTCTGCCCCTTAGCCATGTTTACGAGCGAATGGTGGGATATTTTTATCAGTATAAAGGCGTTTCAATATACTATGCCGAGAACATGGGTACCATTGGCGATAATCTTAAAGAGGTTAAGCCAACCGTGTTTGTTGCAGTACCAAGAGTAATTGAAAAAACCTACGATAAAATTTTGGCTAAGGGAAAAGATTTAAAAGGTATAAAAAAGCAACTATTCTTTTGGGCAGTTAACCTAGGTTACAGGTATAAAGAAGAGGCAAATGGAGCCATTTACAACCTAAAGCTAAAAGTTGCGCGTAAGCTAATTTTTAGCAAGTGGTTAGCTGCGCTTGGCGGAAACCTAAAGTTTATCATTAGCGGTGGAGCTGCACTTCAACCTCGTTTGGCTAGAGTGTTTTTTGCGGCAGGTGCACCAATTTACGAGGGGTATGGTTTAACCGAAACATCGCCTGTAATTGCTGTTAACTACCCCATGAAGACTGGCAACGTTATGTTTGGTTCGGTGGGTCCTGTTGTTGATAATGTTGAGGTAAAAATTGCCGATGATGGCGAAATACTAATGCGTGGGCCTAGCCTCATGCAGGGATACTATAGGTCGCCTGAGCAAACAGCCGAAGCTATTGATGGTGATGGATGGTTCCATACTGGCGATATAGGAAAACTTGAGACCAACAAGTTTTTGGTGATTACCGATAGGAAAAAGGAAATATTTAAGCTGTCAAACGGAAAATATATTGCGCCTCAGGTAATAGAGAACAAGCTAAAAGAGTCGTTTTTTATTGAGCAGGCTATGATAGTTGGTGAGAATGAAAAATTTGTTAGCGCATTAATATCTCCAAACTTCAGCTTTTTACACGACTGGTGTTCGCGCTATAAAATTCACTATGAGAATAATCAGGAGCTAATGCTAAATCCTGAGGTTATAGCCCGATACCAGCAAGAGGTTAATAAAACGAATACCCTTTTGGGTAGCCACGAGAAAATAAAGCGTATCCGGTTGGTTGCTGAGCAGTGGACCCCACAAACAGGAGAACTATCGCCAACCCTAAAGCTTAGGCGAAGAATTATTTACCAAAAGTACGATAACATTCTCCAAGAGATTTATGGACACGCGAATGGGCATGAAGTTAGGGGAGTGGGTTTGGCCGAAGAGGAATAGCTTAACATGAGAAAGGGGCTTTACGCCCCTTTTCTTTTATTTATAGCTAAAGTATTTTATTCCTTCTTGTTTATCGTACCCGTTAACCTAAGTACCATTGTCGATTGTTTAGGATCGTTTGTTATAACAGTTATGGTTTTGCTTTAGCGACCATTAAAACCGTTGGTTCGGAACGATGCCGATATTGAATTTTTCTCACCGGGTTTAATAACCGAAACACTTGGTGCAACTGTAGTACATCCGCAGCTTGCTCTAATTTTTCTGATAATTAGGTCACTTTTCCCTGTATTGGTAAATTCAAAGTCGTGCTTTACCACTACTCCTTCGTCAATGGTACCAAAGTCTTTTTGGGTTTCGCTAAATGATATTTGAGGTGCATTTGCTAGCTCTTTCTCGCTAAGCTTCGAAAAATCTTCCTCTATATTACCGCTTATGCTAATTAGGTTACCTTGCGATTGCTTATCGTTAATAAGAACAGATATCCGGCTGATTACAAAGCCCCAATCATCGGTTTTACTAGCATCAAACGATACTTCAATTTTTCCAGTGTCTTTGGGCTTTATGGTTTTGGGTTTTGCCTCAATGCTAATATGGTTAGGAACTCTGTCGAATGTAACGGTAATTGGGTCATCTCCAAAATTATATACGTCAAGCGTATTTAACGCCTTTTCGGTATTGGTTACCTTACCAACGGTAAGGTGTGAGTTGCTAATGCCTAAATTGCCAATTCTTCTTCGGTAAATCTCTTCAGGAGTTTTTTCTCGCGGTTCAACCTGTCCTCTAATGGTTAGGACAGTACCAGTTGATGATGCATTGGAGTAAACTGTAATGCTTTGGTTAAACGAGCCAGGCCTATTCTTGGGGTTATAAGTTGCCTTAACTGTTGCTATGGCTCCGGGCAAAATTGGCTCTTTTGGCCATTCCGACGCAGTGCATCCGCACGATGAGGTTACTTTTGTAATTATCAGAGGCGAATTCCCTGCGTTTTTAAGCTCAAAGCTATACGATACTGGCCCTCCATTTTCTTTGATTATACCAAAATTATGAACATTCTTAGCTACTTGAATTTGTGGCCCAGCTTGTTGAGCAACAGTAGCTAGACTTAAAAAAAGTAGTAATGATGCGAATAGCGTTTTCATAAAGCAAAGTATTTTTTTGTGAAACGATTTTTTTATCAGCATGTCAAAAGTACAAAGTTTTATCAATGATTGTTCTTAACGAGCCATTTAATGCTTTCAAAATCTATTCCATAGTATTAGCGCTCGTAGTTTGTGTTCAATTTTGGCTATATTTGCTATACCTATCATTTTTAAGCCATGTACCTAACTGAAATAATTATTCTGATTGTCATTGGTTTGCTTGCAGGTTTTACCGGATCGGCTTTTGGACTTGGAGGAGGAATTATTATTGTGCCCGCTCTTGTTCTATTTATGGGATTTTCTCAGCACCAAGCGCAAGGAACCAGCCTTGGAGTTTTGGTTTTCCCTGTAGTCTTGCTAGGCGCTTACAACTACTATAAGGCTGGATACATAAATGCTAAGTTTGTAGTTGTTCTTGCGTTAGCCTTTGTTGTTGGTAGCTACCTTGGTTCGCTAATGTCAATAAGTATTCCCGAAAAATTGCTGAAAAAGCTTTTTGGTTTTTTTATACTTCTTGTTTCGCTCACCATGATATTTGATAAATAGAAAAATGCTTAGCACAATTCAGAAACTTGCCAAAAAAGAGGTTAACTCGGCCCTAGCGCTATACCAACACCTCCATAAGTATCCCGAGTTATCGTTTCAGGAGTTTAATACATCATTACGAATTGCTGAGGAGTTGCAAAAAATTGGAGCAGATGTTTACACTGGGGTTGGCGGTACTGGAGTTATTGCTTTAATTGAGGGTGAAAAGTCTGGGCCAACCATTGCTGTTAGAGCCGAGCTGGATGCTTTACCAATTCAAGAGCAAACCAGATTGAGCTTTGCTAGTGTTTCACCAAATGTAATGCACGCTTGTGGGCACGATTTGCATATGGCCAATCTTGTGGCAACAGCTAAGGTGTTATTGCAAATGCGCCATTCAGTAAAGGGAAAGGTGATGCTTGTTTTTCAGCCTGGCGAAGAGCTGCTCCCCGGCGGTGCAACCCTAGTGCTCGAATCGGATAATTTTAAGAAGAATATGCCCGATATGATGATGGGGTGGCACATTTTACCTGAATTGCCCGTTGGAGTTGCTGGGTTTCGCTCGGGTAGCTATATGGCATCGGGCGATGAGCTGTATTTAACCGTGAAGGGCAAAGGTGGACATGCTGCTCTTCCGCATCAGCTTACCGATACGGTGCTAATTGCATCGCAAATAGTTGTTGCGCTGCAGCAAGTTGTTAGCCGAAATGCACCAAGTGCCATTCCAACAGTGCTTTCAATTGGAAAAATTATTGGCAATGGTGCAACCAATGTTATCCCCAATGAGGTAAATATTGAGGGTACTTTTCGTACCATGGATGAGAAATGGCGAGCTAAGGCACATCAGCAAATAGTACAGCTAGCGAAAGGCATTGCCCATTCAATGGGAGCTGATTGTGAGGTAGAGGTAAAGAGAGGTTATCCTGCGCTATACAATAACCCATATTTAACACAAAACGCCATTAAGTATGCAAGCCAGTTTTTGGGAAGCGACAAGGTGGTTGAACTACCCGTTAGGATGACAACCGACGATTTTTCTTACTATGCGCAAAAAATTCCCTCGGTTTACTTTAGAATGGGAGTTGGCAACGAAAAACTTTCGGGCGGGCCACTACATAGCCCAACCTTACAAATTGACGAAGCGATTCTAAATAGCTCAATTGGCCTTACTGCTTGGATGGTAATTAGCTTGCTCAACAGCTTTGATAATGCTTTGCTTTCTTAGCCATATTTAAACTGGTTATAAATATCGTAAAACCGTTGATTTTATTTTTCATTTAAATTATTGCTAGTAATTTTGTAGTGCATTCATGAATGAAGTTTAACTTAAAAAAAACAAAGAAATGGCTTACGTAATTTCCGATGATTGCACCGCTTGCGGTACTTGCATTGACGAGTGCCCAGTAGAGGCTATATCTGAAGGTGATATCTATAAGATTGACCCAGATGTTTGTACCGATTGCGGTGCTTGTGCTGATGTTTGCCCAGTAGAGGCTATTCATCCTGCATAATTACTTATAAGTAATAAAACGAAAAAAGTCCACCTTTGGGTGGACTTTTTCGTTTTTAGGGTATTTTGTGCCCTATTTGTAAACCTAACCTAAACCTAAACCAATTATTAATTTTTAAATGCTGGTAAGCCTATGTTAACCTTCCTTGTTTGTATAATTCTACTAGTTATAATTTCTATTAGCTCTGTGCAAAGTTAAACGAAATTCGTGCCAAAATGTTTAAGCAATTGATAACTAATTGTTAAATAATGCTATTTAACATTCGAGTTGCTAAGCGACATGCTTGTATTCAGATAGTTAGTGTTCGTATTCGAAAGAAATTGGCAGTGGGTTTTGCTGCTAACGAGTTGTATTCATGTCGAAATTGCGAAATAGTTTTAGCAAATCGCTGGTTTTTAGGCTAATGGGCCTGGGATGGAGGTTTAAAAGAGCAGCAAGCTTGGCTGCTTCGGAGCTAATGGGCTTTCTGGAGTAATAATGCTCATTGGCAAAGTTTAGGTACTTAAGCAGCTTAAATGTATCGAACCACATAAAAAATCTTTTTGCGAAACTGTTGGCATTTGCAGTATTGCTATTAATCTCTTCTATTGCGTTGTTAAACGAAACCGTTTCGAGGTACTGCTTTAATGGTTCGGGTTGTTCGGCAATTAGCCTTTCAGTATTTTTCCTGCTTGCTGTAAATAGCTCTATTGGCGCTCGTTCAATAAAGCCTTTCAGGCTTAAAAACGATTCGAAGTTGTAGGTAAGATACTCGCTTTGTTGCTCGCTTAGGTATTTTGATATGGCTCTGCCGGTTCCAAAGGGTACTCTGTTTGATGGACGTGGAGATGGGATGATTACTGTACTATTCAGCTCCTCGAAGTTACCGTGAGGAATTATCTTTTGCAAAAAGTAAAAATCTTCGCCAGCTTTATTTCTGTTCATACCTCCATGCTTTATGTAGGCGTTAGCGCTGCATGCCATGCTCGAACCAACGGTTTGGTAGGAATAAGGATGGTTGATGAATCTGGCCGCATCAACATAGTACCTTAGGTGAAGTTCGTACTGTGCTATGCCGCTATAAATTTCGGCTGAAAACTCAGTTCCTGTTATAGGGTGTTCGTATCGGATTGAGCAGGCTGCAGTTTCAGGTTTTTCTATCCAGAGCTTTTCAATCTCTACCAAATAGTTTGGGGCGCAGTTAGAGTCGGCATCAAAGCAGGCAATAATTTTGTGGTTGCATTCGGATTGCAATAACCTCCATGCGGCTTCATCCATTCCAATTTTTCGGGCTAAGCCAACTCCAGCATGTTTTTTGCGAAGGTTAAATGCTTTTAATGCAATAAACCGCAAGGCTTCGTTACCAAATATTTTGTTCGCATTTTCAATCTTGTCAATACATTCAAGGGCATTGGCCTTAATTTCGTCCGATGAATTTTCAGGATAGTTCACAACCACCAGCACCTCAACGTTGCTTTGTGGTTTTGTGCATTTGGCCAGCGCATTAAGGGCAATTTCCAATTTTGGCTCGTTAAAAGAGGGGAGAACAACGCAAATTCCCAGCTGCGAGTGGGGTTGCTCGGCAATTTGAGCAGTAAAATTGTTCCGTGTAAAGTAGCTGTTTGGCATTATAAAAAAAGCCCCTTGGGCTAGGGGCTCATTTCAGATTGTTAATGTACCTTATTTTTTCCTTTGAAGGCTTTCCTGATAATCCTTGTTTAGGCCATCAATAACCTCTTTGGTAATGTCAATTGAGGGGTGACCATAAAGTAACGGACCGCCAAATGACCCACTCAGAATAACCTGATAGCCTTTATCCTTGTTGAGTTTTTTTACAAATTCGGTAATACTGTACTGTATTTTGCGGAGCATAACTTGCTCTTCTTCGGCAAATTGCATGCGCAACTCATCGCGAAAAGCGTAAAGGTCTTGCTCTTTTACGGCAAGGTCCTGTTGCATTTGCTGTGCAACCGAACGGGTAACTAGCCCTTTTTGTACCTTATCCTGAAAGTCGATCATTTCCTTCTCAAAAGCACGTGTTCTGCTGGTCATGTCGGTTTCCATTTTTCGCCCTTTACCCTCAAGCTCCTTTTGGATATCGAAATACATATCGTAGTTTGCAAGTACAGAGTCCATATTTACCCATGCAATGGCTTCTTCACCTTTTACAATACTTTCAGTATCTGTGCCAGTTTCAGTGGCTTCTCCAGCAGTGGGTTTCCCCATAAAATGTAAAGCGTAAAGCGCTGCAACTGCAAGGACTAGTACAATATTAATTACTAATGAAGTTTTTTTCATTTTTTTTACTGGTTTTACTACAGTGCTATCTGGTAGTGTTTAACAATTTATTAATTTACCTTATTTGTTCGCAAATATATCGATTATGAATTAAAAAAAAATACTGTTTCAGTTTTTCTACTCAAAAAGTCCCTCGTCGCGCAAAAGCAATAAAATAGCATGGAATGGCACAACCACGTATTTTTCGTTGCTAAACTCAATCTCGGTTCCGTTATCCTGTAGGTAAACGGCCAAGTCGCCAACCTGTGCTTGAAGGGGAAAATACTTTGAGTTTTCCTTACGCTTTTGCCAGGGCTCGTCGTATTCGGTGGCGGCTGGTATTGGGTATCCGGGCCCAACTTTTATAACATACCCGAATTGTACCTTTTGCTTTTCCTGTACCCCCGGTGGGAGGAGCAATCCTGCCTTGGTTCTCTCATCGGGGTTTTTGGGTTTTATTAGAACGCGATCGCCAACTACAATTAGTTTTTCTAAGCTTTTAGTGTCGAGTGCTAACGCCATATACAAATTAATTTTACATCACAAATATAGCCCATTTGCGTAATGGTTAAAGTAACGTGGGCAAGCAATTAAATTAAAGCGGCTACCAATCGTTTGTTTATCAATGAAATATGTAAATGCTCCGGTTAATTTTTATGGAAAATTAACATTTAGAAAGCCGATCTATATTCTATTCCAAAAACATACTTAACCACATGGTTATATTCTTCGTATGGTTTAAGCAGCGTAGATGGGAAATTTGGTTGGTTTGGTGTATCGGGAAAATGCTGCGTCTCCAGGCATACAGCAGCCTGTTTTTGGTATATAGTATTGTTGTGCCCTTTAATTGAACCATCGAGCGAGTTGCCGGTGTATACCTGTATGCCGGGCTGGGTAGTGTAAACGGTAATTGACCTTCCGGTTGATTCGTGTTTTAAAATTGCTGCAGGGCTTTCTGTCAATCCGCTGTTTAAAAGCTTAAAGCAGTGGTCGAGCCCACCAGGAATTTTTTGAATACTTGGTGCAAGGTATTTGAATTCCGAAAAATCGAAGGGAGTATTCTCGCAATTGGCTAGTTGGCCAGTGGGTATTTGATTTTTATTAACCTCAATATACCTTTTAGCATTTAGCATAAGCTTGTGCTTGCTAATGCTCTCCTTAAAACCGCTAAGGTTAAAATAACCATGAGAGGTAAGATTTACATGCGTTGGCATATCGGTTTTTGCAGTAAAGTGAATTTGTAGCGAGTTGTCATCAGCAATGGTATACTTTACGATTACTTCTAAATTACCCGGGTAACCTTCTTCCAAATGGTTGCTAGTGTGGCTTAAAATTAGCGATATTCTATTCTGTTCATTTTCAATTTTGTAGTTCCAAAGCTTAGTGTGAAAACCATTATTACCACCATGCAGGTGGTTTGGGCCGTTGTTTATGGGTAGATTATAGATTTTCCCATCAATAGCAAATTTTCCGTTGGCAATTCTATTAGCATACCTTCCTACAAGTACTCCAAAGTGCGGATGGCCTTTCAGGTAATTGCTCAAATTGTCGAAACCCGCACAAATCTCTTCCTTTACGCCATGCCTATCGGGCATTAGTACTGATGTTATTATGCCTCCATAGTTTGTAATGCTTATGGTAAGCTCTTTCTCGGTTTCGAAAGTGAAAAGTTTAGCTGCGTTACCGTTTGGTAGCTCTCCAAATAATCTCTCGGTTATTTTCATTGCCCATTCGTTGAGTTATGTTTTATGCGAAGATAACAAAATCATAAATAGCGAATATGCCACTGACTTGCCCCAAGCACTCAAAAAATGTTATATTTTTGCGAGTAACAAACCCAAACTTTAAAGCTATGAGTTCCCCATCCCTAAAGGTGCTAATGGTTGATGCTTCAAACTCTTACTATAGGCTTAATCGGTATAGAGTTGGCGATTTTTTTGGACCAGTTGATTTGGGCATTCACCTTGCGCACAAGCACAATAGCTTAAACGTTGGAGTTGGTTTGCTGGCTGGTTCAATTTTTCCTGGGTCAAACAGGTTGATATTCTCTGGTATTTCGCCTTGTTGGCATGGTTTTTACATTTCATCTATGGGAGGTGCTGGACTTGTTTTCGATAACCTCGGAATAAATATGTTTAGCATTGTAGGTAAGGCTTATACACCATCAATACTTTACCTGAACCGAAATCATGGTGAAGATATTGAAATTGAGTTTCTCCCAATTAGAAGTAGGGAAATTTGGGAAAGCGGGCGAAAAGGGGTTTACGCCGTGATGGACAAAGCCCTTGAGCACTATGGCTCAAGGTACGAGAATAACCCACGGGTTTTGGCAACAGGGCCAGCATCAATGTTTACCGATTTTGGAGGAATTGTATCGGCACCCATACGCAAGGGCGTAATATCCTATGTTGATACCTGGGCTGGTAGGGGAGGTTTTGGAAGTAAAATGCTACAAGAGCATGGTATAGTTGGTGTTATTTATGGTGGTACTCATATTGATAAAGATTTTGGGGATAAAAGCGTAGCCGATGATTGGTTTCAGGATAAGTACAACAAAAGGTTAGCGGCCAAGGATTACGAATCGACCACTAAGTATCGGTTCGACCCTAAATTTGATACTGGCGGAACATTAGGAGTTAAATTTGCAAGCCTTGAGGAGCGCATAATCGCATTTAACTACAAAAGCATTTACATGTCGCGCAATGAGCGACTAAAAATTCACAACGATTTAGTGGTTAACCATTACCTAAAGCAGTTTAACGAGGAAACAATTCAAACCAAGCAGCAAAAAACCTGCGGTGAGCCTTGCACTGTCGTTTGTAAAAAGATGAATGGCAAGTACAAAAAGGATTATGGACCATACCAAACCATGGGACCACTGTGCGGAGTGTTCGATCAGCGTGCTGCCGAGCTCCTAAATCACCATGCCGATACGTTGGGCTTTGATGCGATATCGGTTGGTGGAATATTGTCGTGGCTAATGGAGTGCCTTGCCGATGGATTGTTATTGCCCGAAGATATTGGCGTAACGGGTAAACCAATTTTTAAACCCGAAGGGTTTAGAGTGGTTGAAGACTCAATGCACAATGCACAACTCGGAGTAGCCATGCTTAACCAAATGGCTAAAGAGAATGGGGCAATAAGCCTAGCACAGGGTGCTCGAGAATTTGCACGCCAGCTAGCGCGTAAAAAGGGACAGGGAATACTCGACCGGTTTGTGTATACCGCATTTGCCCGTCAGGGTTGGATTGTACCAAACCAGCACTGGGGTCAAGGCATTATGACACCTATGGCTATTATGGGGAAATACTACATGAACTATGGCAAAGAGTTTGTTCCACCGCGCGAGCTTGGTCGCGAAAATGCGCGCCGAATGATTAAGGAGCTGATGATGGACAATACCGGGGTGTGCCGCTTCCATAGGGCTTGGGCCGAAGGTATTATGCCCGACATTATCGATTCGCTCTTTGGGCATAAAGGTAAATTTCTTAAATCGCTTAAGCTAACGGCAAGCCGAATAAATGACCAAAATGCATCAATTTTTTGGGAGAGTGAGCGAAGTATTGATTTTATTTACACCTACCTGAAAAAGATGCGTAACGAGGATGGAGACACCAGCAACGAGCTTAGCGAGTGGATTGAAAGGTTTGATCGGGATAAAAAGCAAGGAGCACTTGATTTTTGGGACGAAATACAGAAAGGTATACACGAAACATTGCGCGAGTTTTAAGCGGCAAATGCAGACGCATTTCTAGCCATTTTTTAAATAATACTTTGTACATCAATAATTTAAAAGACGGAACAAATCAAATAAACAAAGAGAATATGACAAATCATAATTTTAAAACACTAGTTGCTATGGCGTTACTTGCCACGCTTACATCGTGCCAAGAAAAGGCATCTGAAAAATCGGAGCCAATTACTCCCGATACCGAGCTAACAGCTCAAGAAATTGCAAACGGAAGGTTAACCCCCGAGGTTCTTTGGAAATTTGGTCGAATTGGAACTACACAAGTTTCACCCGATGCGCAAACTGTTCTATTTACCGTTACCCGTTACTCAATGGATGCGAATAAAGGGGTAACAAACATATATACAATACCTGTTGCAGGTGGTGAACCAACTGAACTAACCGGTAACGAGACTAATGATTTTAGTCCGCAGTGGCGCCCCGATGGACAACGCATTGGCTTCCTATCAACTCGCAGTGGCGATACGCAGCTTTGGGAAATGAGCATTGATGGAACAAACCCCATGCAGGTAACCAAAGTTGAGGGCGGCATTAACTCCTTTGCCTATGCACCATCGGGCGATAGGATAATGTATAC
>OMKS01002915.1_pt1 | contig 13937 bp, 13 predicted proteins | sample 1674721 | NCBI WGS metagenome assembly OMKS01 (sample SAMN06264996, study PRJEB25208) | sediment metagenome | isolation source: hot spring sediment | place: USA: California | collected 2014-09-02 | reverse complement strand
CAGCGTCAGATGTGTATAAGAGACAGGAATATCTCGGGATTGAGTACAGTTACGGTTATCCGTGATGTTGATCCACCACTTATTGAAATTCTGAAACCACGTTCCAATCAATATTTGACAGAAACCATGCCTGCCCTCGTGGCTAAGGTCTGGGATGAACTTTCAGGGATTGCCAACGAGAAGTCAATCAGCATGAAGTTGGACAACGTTGCGCTTATCGCTGAATATGATCCTGAAATGAGAACCGTAACCTATCAGTGCGATCAGGACTTGACTCATGGGTGGCATGTCATCGAGGTTACTGCTGTTGATAATTGCGGCAACCGAACACAAAGATCACATCGTTTCTTCATTAACTAAAAACAGGAATGATCGGTGGAAGATGGTAGCAAAAATTTTATCTTTCGGAATAAATCCAGTGAGCGGTCGCGACCGTACACCATTGTTATCATTAGCCAAAACAAGTTCAACTAAATTATCTGCACCTTTGAATTAAAAGAAAATGTGGGGCGTGAAAAGTGTGTTAGCATCAAAAAGAAAGCCATTAATTGCCATCATCATTCGAAGGGTTTTGAGCAAATTGGAATGCGGCGCCTTTATGCGCCGAAAAGCATCGCATAAACAGGCTGTCCATGAACTCATAAAAATTCAGAAAACACATGTCATTGCGAGGAGCGAAGCGACAAAGCAATCTCTTTAATTATAGTGGCTTATGTTATCCCGCTGAAGCGGGATCGCAAAGACATTAAACTAAAAAAATTAAGGTTCATGAACACGCTGTAAAGGCGATGCCCTCCTTTATCCACCTGTAATTGATGTTTTATATCCCGTAGCAAAAAGGGCTTGCCTTTAATCATGGATTTATTTATATTCTGTCCAATAATTTTTTCTTAATGAACGACGAAACATGGTTTAAAAAAATGAAACAGCTTCTGAACAAAAAAAACCACCGTTCCTGTATTGCGATCCTGTTAATGGTTTCGATGGCGATTTTCATCGGATCGGGTTTTGCGCTACTACACATCCATGTTATCGACGGCAACATCGTTGTGCACAGCCACTTTCACCGGGCGTCAGCTAAAAGCTCGTCCCAACCGCTAACAAAATCATCACATCAGCATTCAAATCAAGATTTTTTTCATTACAGTTCACTTTCAGTTATTGACAAATTTTTACTGTCTGTTGATATTCTTTTTATCGCATTGCTGCTGGTCATCATACTATCAATCATTTCAGATATATGCCTGAGACTGGCAATACTGCATACCCATGCGCTAAAGCGCGCTCCCCCGGTTCCCCATTTTTATAAATAATCATCCATTCAAATCCAGGGCAACATGTTTTTTTTCAATTCCAGCAGATTGAAAACTGGTACTGATTTCAAACTGTTGAACGGAAAATTTTCAAAAGCCCGTTAACCTGTTTAATTCATAAATATTGCCACCAAGGCACCAAGTCACGAAGAATCACAAAGTTGTGAAAGAAGCATTCATAAAAAATATTCTGAGTCGATTAATCTCCTTTGCCTGCCAAGCTTTATATTTTCATTACTTTGTGTGCCTTTGTGTCTTCGGGACTTTGTGGCGTATGAATTATTCAGGTTAAAAGAGTGGTTTTGCTATTGACATTTGATGGAAAATTTTTTAATTTAAGACAATTCAGAATTCCAATCGAATATTACTGAACATTGTCAATTTTAAGTTTTCAAAACAAAAAACACTAAATTATCCAATCATTCAACCTTTTAAAAAAGAGGACTCACACATGAGCATAAAAACAGAATTTTCCTTGCTGATTTCGTTCTTACTCTCAATATTTTTTTTAGCTTCACTATTTTTCTGCCAGGGAATAGACACAAAAAAACCATCCATGGGAGTGATCAACGCCAAAATCTGGACCGGAAATTCGGACCAACCCTGGGCAGAAGCCATTGCCGTCGCTGGCGATAAAATCGTCGCGGTAGGCAGCACCGCGGAAATTCAACTATTGTTGAATGATAATGCCCGGATAATTGACGCAGAAGAAATGATGATAACTCCAGGTTTTATCGACGCTCATGTCCATTTCATCGAAGGCGGACTGCGTCTGGCTTCGGTACAACTCCGCGATGCAGGAACCCGTGAGGAGTTTGTCCGCCGTATCCGGGAATACGCTCAGCACAGCGAACCGGGAAGCTGGATTACTGGCGGCGATTGGGATCACTCGCTCTGGGGCGGAGAATTGCCGGCAGCACAATGGATCGATCATTTGACGCCCAACAACCCAGTGTGGATCAACCGGCTTGATGGTCACATGGCGCTGGCAAATAACCTGGCAATGACCAAAGCCGGGATCACCGCCGACACTCCGGACATCAAAGGCGGCACCATTGTGCGCGATAAAAACGGAAATCCCACCGGAATTTTTAAAGATAATGCCATGGCGCTGATCGGGCAAGTTGTTCCCGAACCCACTCAACAACAAAAAGACAGCGCTTTATTTGCTGCCATAGAATATGTAAGTCAGCAGGGAATAACATCTGTCCACCACATGGGAAGCTGGGAAGATGTTGCCATTTTCGAACGCAATTATCGCCAAGGTAAATTAAAGACGCGCATCTTCGCTTCGGTACCAATTTCCTCCTGGGAAAAACTGCACGATCGAATTCAACAACAGGGAACCGGCAACCCATGGCTCCGGGTTGGCGGGCTTAAAGGATTTGCTGACGGTTCACTGGGTTCGCATACTGCAGCATTTTTCGAAGCCTACACCGATGTTCCGCACGATTCCGGCTTAATGGTAAATTCGACTGAAGATCTCTATCAGTGGATTTCTGACGGTGATAAGGTTGGCTTGCAGGCTATTATACATGCGATCGGAGACCGGGCAAACCACTTGATTTTGAACATTTTCGAACGTGTCGCCCGTGAAAATGGAGAACGTGACAGAAGATTTCGCATCGAACACGCACAGCATTTAAGTCGTTCCGACATTCGGCGATTTGGTCAGTTAAATGTGATCGCCAGTATGCAGCCCTATCACGCCATCGACGACGGACGTTGGGCAGAGAGGATGATCGGAGCGGAACGAATCAAAACCACCTATGCCTTTCGCTCGTTGATCGATGCCGGCGCAACCGTTGCCTTTGGCAGCGATTGGTACGTAGCGCCGCCGATTCCGCTGTTGGGCATCTACGCCGCAGTTACCCGAAGAACCCTGGACGATAAAAATCCTGACGGTTGGGTTCCTGAGCAAAAGATCTCTGTGGAAGAGGCTTTGCGCGCTTACACCATTGATGCAGCTTTTGCCTTGTTTGAGGAAAAAATTAAGGGCTCTCTCGAAGCGGGCAAGCTGGCAGATTTTGTAATGATTGATCAGGATATCACCCAAATTGCTCCTGAAAACATTCAAGATGCAAAAATCATGTTAACGGTTGCAGGCGGAGAAATTATCTTTCGTCGAGAGTGATTTTTTACACTTATAAGGGCTCATCAAGTAAAAAATTTCCAACATACAAAACATGCGATGCACTGTCTGTGTTATTTAAACCACATCTTCTGTTCAGATAATTGTAACAAACCAAGAGGTAACAATGAAAGTAAAAATCGACGACATTCGAATCAGCTCGCGTATTCGCCAGGATGTTTCCGACATAGAAACACTTAAAAAATCAATTCAGCAAGTTGGACTGTTAAATCCAATTATTATCAGCGAACAGCACGAATTGATAAGTGGTTTCCGTCGGTTGGCCGCCTGCCGCGAATTGGGATGGGAAATCATCGATGCCATAGTGATGCGAATCGATGATGATGAGTTAAAAAAATTAGACATCGAATTACAGGAAAATATCGGCAGAATGGATCTGTCCGAAACTGACCGCCAAAAGTACCTTCAACTGCGTGAACAAATTTTAAATCCACCGCAGAAAAAGGGATTGTTGGGAATTTGGCTCAGGTTCTGGGAATTTATTCGGCAATTATTCAAATCAAAAAAATAATTTCCAGGCGAAACATCCCTGACGGCAACCAACATCTCTCTTTTCAGATTAGCAAAATTGGCGCGACTGGTTTCAACCGACGAGTTTTGTTTCATGCGACTGTCGAAATTTTTTTTCAGTATGGACATTGTAAATCAAGAAGATAGCTTCGCGAATTAATTAACGAAAAGCAACTACAGATTTCGCCGATTTGACAGATGATTTTACAGATAAAAACCTCTTTCATCTGCGAAAGCTGTAGTACTTTTTTTTGCTACAACTTTGAAATTCCGATACAATTAAATAAACGGAGAAACAACATGAAAAGCAATAAACTGACCCGACGCGAGTTTACCAAAATCGGTTCGCTCGCGACACTGGGGATTTTAAGCGGCTGTTCGCTGCACAATCCATTTCAGCTCATCATTAAAAATGGCGCCCTTATCGACGGTACAGGCTCTCCGGCCATTCGGCTGGATATTGGAATTAAAAATGGCAAAATTAAAGCCATCGGGAATTTGCAGGAAATGGTTGCCGACCGCGTGATCGATGCCAGCAATCTGGTCGTTGCGCCAGGTTTTATTGACATTCACACCCACACCGACATCGAATTGCTGGTGGATCCGCGGGCGGAGAGCAAGATTCGACAGGGTGTAACCACCGAAATTGGCGGTAACTGCGGCGGATCGCCCTTTCCGATAGCTGAAGCAGAACGCAATGAATACAACCAACGTCTCCGAGAGCGGTACGGAATTGAAGCGACCTGGAACGATCTGGCGGGATTTTTCGATGCGCTGGAGGCGAGAAAGATCGGCATCAATTTCGCGACATTTGTCGGGCACGGCGATTTGAGGGCGGTTGCAGTGGGAAGGAACGATGTGGCAGCAACTGCTGAACAAATGGAAAAAATGAAATGGTTGCTAACCGAGGCGATCCAGCAAGGAAGTTTTGGAATGTCCACCGGACTGGAATATGCGCCGAGCAGTTACGCATCGACAGAAGAGCTAATTGAATTATGCAAAGTGGTTTCAAAATTGAATGGCGTCTATGCCACCCATATCCGAAACGAAGATGATTTTGTGGAACAAGCCATCGAAGAAGCTATGCAGATCTGCCGCGAGGCTGAAGTCTCCACCCAAATTTCGCATTTAAAAGCTTGCAATCAAAACAACTGGCATAAAGTCGATAATATACTGGAAAACCTGGAAAAAGCGGTCAGCGCCGGAATGAATATATTAGCGGATCGCTATCCATACATCGCCTATGGTACCGGGTTATCCGTCTTTTTCCCGCTCTGGTCCAGGCAGGGCTCGACCGATGATTTTTTGGCACGGCTTAATGACCGATCTCTATTTGCAGAGCTGAAAAACCATGCCGAAAACCGCGCCAAACGAATCGGCGGTTGGGATCGGGTGGTCATCGGTTACTGCGCTACTGATGAAAATAAAAAATGGGAAGGAAAATCAATTCTCGAAGCTGCGGAAGTTGACGGCAAAAAGCCCTTTGAATTCGCTCGTAAGCTGCTGATTCAAGAACGTAATCGGGTCAACATCGTGGGTTTTGCAATGGATGAAAATAATCTTAAAAAAGTGCTCACTTCGCCCTCGGTGATGGTAGGTTCTGACGGCAGCGCGGTCTCGCCTACCGGCAAACTCGGCGAGGGAAAACCGCATCCGCGTTTTTACGGCACATTTCCAAGAGTGCTGGGAAAATATTGTCGTGAAGATAAAATCTTTGATCTTGAAACTGCGATCAAAAAAATGACCTCGATGCCGGCCCAAAAACTTGGCTTAAACAACCGCGGCATTATCCGCGAAGGTTTTTTTGCCGATATCGTGGTTCTAAATCCCAAAACTGTGATCGACAAAGCCACTTTTGTCGATCCCCATCAATTTCCTGAAGGGATCGAATACGTAATTGTCAATGGCAAGCTGGCTGTCGAAAAAGGTGAACATACCGGCGAGCTTACCGGCAAAATATTACGATCAGCTTAACCTGTTTAATTCATAAATCTTGCCACCAAGGCACCAAGTCACGAATCCCGCCGCGGCGGGAACAAAGTTGTGGAAGAAGCATTCATAAAAAATATTCTGAGTCGATCAATCTCCTTTGCCTGCCAAGCTTTATATTTTCATTACTTTGTGTGCCTTTGTGTTTTCGAGACTTTGTGGCGTATGAATTATTCAGATTATAAATGGTAAGCAACAGCCGCTAAATTTAAGCGAGGCGAATACTGATAGACAGAAAATTATTCGTTTTTTTCAACTGCAATAATTTTCGATATTTTAAATTTTTTATCTTGACAAATTCATAGAAAAACGCTACATTATTTGCGTTGTTTGACAGTGGTTCTTCGTTTCAGTATGTAAATTGGTTTTAAAATCGGCTGAAATACCTTAAGAGCGTTCTGTCACACTTTTTAATCAGTTTAACTTTTCATTTTTTTACTATCTTGAAGGAGGTGAAATTATTGTGGCAGAGCGGGTCTCCGGAACTGTAAAGTGGTTCAACAAAACGAAAGGCTTTGGCTTCATCTCTCGTGAGGAGGGGGATGATATTTTCGTTCACTACTCTGCTATCCGAGGCGATGGTTTTCGAACCTTAAAGCCGGATGAAAAAGTTGAATTCACTATTCAAGAAACTGACAAAGGGCCACAAGCGCAAGATGTCATTCCCTTATCTTGATATTTAAAAAATTTACACCACTTGATGCGACCTGGCAATAGCTGGCGTCGCATCTTTTATATCCATGGATTATGTTTTGCTTTCCGCCAAAATGTAGTTTATCCGCAACGGTGCCGATGTTTAGCACCATTTCAACAATTATAAAAGGAATTTAAAAATGTCAAAACCAGGCTACCAATCATTGAATTCTCTTCAAAAGATCTCAAGACGCTCTTTTATAAAAAGCTCCGGCGCATTGGGTGCAGGCATCGCACTGGGCACACCGACCCTTTGGGCGCAGGAAAAACAGCGACCAAATCAACGTCCCGCTACAAACCTGGAACATGTGTTAAACATCCCCAAAACAGAGCTTTCAGTACCTGGCAAATTTCCCGGAAAGGTGGTGGAAATTTTAAACGACGGCTCGATGGTAAATAATCAACCGGACGATGAGGTGGTGAAAGCAATGTTTGCGCAGGGCATTGAACAACTTACAGGCAAAAATCTATCAGAAAGCTATCGGCTACGGCGCTATCTGCAACACTGGCCGACTGCATCGTCCGCTCTTTTTTGACGTTTGCACCGAAGTGTTCGCCTTTCCGGTAATCCGCGATAAATTGGTACTCAACATCACCGATGGTTTACGGGCTCAATACGACGGCGGGCCCATGCCCAATGCTGAATTTGCTTACGAATTCAAAACAATGTTTTTTGCCACTGATCCGTTTGCTCTGGACATGATCTGTCATCAACTCATGGTTCAGAAACGCATCGAAATGAACGTCAAAGTCAATCAGCATCCCAGATTTACCGAGTACCTGCGCTATGCTGAAAAATTAAATTTGGGAGTAACTGATCCTGAAAAAATTCAACGCATCAAAATCGCATGAAAATTTTTAGAGAGCTAAAAATTACTTTTAAATTACGCCATCTGCAAAAATGAACGGCTGTCTAATAAAAATGAATATCCGGAAAGTTGAATAGCAAAAAGGCGCTGCTGAAATCAACTGCCACGCTATCATTCTAATGAAATTCAGGACAATTTCTGATGTTAAGAATTTATTTATCCTTAATACCACTACTCACTATAATCGCGCCGCTGCCGGCGCAAATTGAGTTACCAGCAAACGATTTTTTTCCAGGTTGGCAGATCGAGCACCAGGCGCTGATTTTTTCAAAAAACGATCTTTACGGTCATATCGACGGCGGAGCGGAGCTGTTTCTTGAATTTGGTTTTGAAAAATTGACGGTACAAAATTACCAAAACAATGAACAGGCGCTGTCGCTGGAGATTTACCAGATGCAATGTTCCGACGCTGCTTTGGGGATCTATTTGATGAAGAGCGGTTCTGAAAATGGTGTTGCTGAAATCTCTGCCAGACATACCCGTAATCGCTTTCAGTTAACCGGTGTTAAGAATAATTATTTTATTCAGATCAACAATTTTTCCGGAACAGAGGAGAATTTTTCGGCGATGACAGCGCTCGCCAACGCCAGCTTTGATCAAATCGATCCCTCTTCCCCATCCCCGCTGTTCGACCTGTTGCCCAAAGAAAACAGAGTCAAAGGATCGGAGCTGCTGTTTCGCGGTCCGTTTGCACTGGAGCCGGTTTTCACTTTCGGAGATGGCGATGTGTTGCAACTCGGCGGGAAAATCTTTGGCGTGCTGGCAGATTATCAATCGCAAAATGATCATTGTACAACAAAAATTATCATCCCCTACCCTTCTCAACAGATCGCCAGCACCGCTTTTCACAACCTTGTGGATAACCTTGATCCCTATTTAACGATTTTGGAACATTCTGACGATTGGCTGGTTTTTAAAGACTACCAGAATTTTTATGGGACAGTAAAGCAGGATCAAAATATACTTTTCATCCATATCTATTTACCAGTCTTGCCGAAATAAGCATTGGAAGTATGGGAGCTCAAACAGAACTGAAAGACAAAACGCGAACTGAATCTGGAGGCAACAAAATGAGCGATAAGATTAAATACCTGGCTTTAAAATTATTGACATTTCAATTTTTAATTATTTCTCAAATCTCTGCACAGGACATTTCTCAACAATTTGATCCGCAAGAGACAGCGCTGCGCCAGGCGATGTGGTCGATTTCCGCTCAATCGTGCCAACAACATGTTGATGTACTCGCCAGCGAAAAATTCAGCGGTCGCAGAACTGGCAGCAAAGGATTTAACGACGCTGCAAATTATATCGCAGATCATTTTGCAGCCATCGGATTGAAACCAGCTTTCTCAAATTCCGGTTTTTTTCAAAAATTCTACGTTACTCCAAATATCATCGGCGCCGACAGTGAATTAGCACTGGAAATTTTAATGAAATCAAAATCGTCAATCGACACGCTCTGGATGAACTATCAATTGGAATCCGATTTTTTGCCATCAGGTTTTTCCGCTCCGATCGACACGGTGACCCAAGCCATTTTTGTGGGTTATGGATTAACTTCCGAGAAAAACGATTGGGACGATTATCGAGGCATCGATGTCAATGGCAAAGCAGCGATCGCCCTTCATGGCGCGCCGCCACTCGAAAAAGCAAACTGGAATAACGCTGTCCGCATACGCAATAAAGCCAGCAACGCCAAACAGCACGGCGCGGTCGCGTTTCTTTCTGTGGGGACGCCCATTGCCATGGTCTCTGCCAAACAGGTTATTCCGGGACTGGTAATCACTGAACGCGTTGCTAACGAGTTTTTAAAAGGCTCCGGACTTACCATCGAAAAGCTCAAGCAACAGATCGCTCAGGGATTGAAACCGGTCTCTTTTCAATTTCCCAACCGGATGCGACTAAAAATCAACGCGGTGCTTGAGCCTGAGACTGAGACAATGAACATCGTGGGAATATTGCCGGGCAGCGATGCTGCGCTTTCCAAAGAATGCATCGTTATCGGGGCTCATGCTGATCACCTTGGCGCGATCGGTGCTTTCACATTTTACGGGGCGAACGACAATGCTTCGGGTACTGCGGTTTTAATGGCGGTTGCGGAAGCTTTTTCAAAATTGGAAATCGCACCCCGCCGCTCGATCGTATTTGCAGCATTTTCCGGCGAAGAGATGGGACTGTTGGGCTCGCACCACTATGTGCAGCATCCGGTTTTCCCCATTGACCAAACCAAAGCCATGATTAATCTGGACATGGTGGGTTCTGGCAGAGAAGGCATCATGATCGTTGGCGGACATACCTACCCGGAATTTGCCAATTTGTTCGAAAAATTTAATGGGCAATTCGGATTTACCAATATTTACCGCCGCTGGACTTCAGCTAATTCTGACCACTATCCGTTTCATCAGCAAGGTGCGCCTTCGGTTTTTCTTTACACCATGGGTGGTTTGCCGACCTACCATTCAACCCGGGATCGCGCTGAAACACTGGACGCCGAAGTCATGGAAATCGTTGGCAGGCTGGCTTTTCGGGTAATAGCTGAACTGGCAGATCAGGACCAAATTGATTTTTCCGCGGTTCCATCTGATTGAGTCGCCACCAACCCAATTTGAACAGATAAAAGACCGCAATAAATTTTGCATATTGTAGCGTATTTCGCATAGTGAGTGCAGTAACATGAACGAATATCTGGCGCTGTTTGCGCTATTTGCCATTGGCAGTGTTGCCGGTTTTCTCAACGTCATGGCTGGCGGTGGTTCCACACTAACTCTACCGGCATTAATTTTTCTTGGATTGGACAGCGCGCTGGCAAACGGCACTAATCGGGTGGCAATATTCATCCAAAATATTTTTGCCATCATTTCTTTTCAACAGGAAAAATTCGCCCAATTTAAAATCAGTCTCAAAATGGCGCTGGTTACGCTGCCCGGAGCGATTGTTGGCGCATTGGCTGCAATTCACATCAGCGACCAATGGTTTCAAAAAATATTGGCAATGATCATGATTGGAATTATCATCACGCTGGTGATTCCCAAATCACAGAAGAAATTTGTTGCGGAGGGAAAAAACTACAATCCATGGTTGGTTTACCCGGCGCTGGTGGGAATCGGTTTTTATGGCGGATTTGTTCAAGCCGGCGTCGGATTTCTGATCATGGCAACGCTTCATCATTTGATGAGATTTAACCTGATCCACGTCAACATGCATAAAGTCTTTATTATCGCATTGTTTACTGTTCCGGCGCTGATTGTTTTCTGGTGCACCGGAAATGTGGATTGGGTTTATGGATTAATATTAGCTGCCGGGAATTCTTTGGGCGGATGGTGGGCTGCCAAAGTTTCAGTTAAAAAAGGTGAAAACATCATTCGCGTTGTACTGTTGGTAGCGATTTTGATCATGGCGTTAAAGCTGTTGAAAGTTTTTTAAAGAACCCATTTTGAAAAGTCAAATCAGATGTAGTAGCCAACGAATGTGTTATTTAATAAAATGATCAGGCATGGCAACCCCCCATGCCTGATCCTGCTTTGATGGCTGATAAGATTTCAATCAATCGCCTGTTCCAATTTTTCCGAAATTTGTTTCAGCGTTTGTTCATCGGGGATGTACTGAACTTTGATCTTGTCAAGCAGCTCAAATTTGCTTTCCTGTAATGACTTTTCCACCAGATCCACTCCCTGTCCACCCCAACCATACGAACCAAATGCCAGCGCGACCCGGTCTCTGGGCGCCAATCCTTTGAGATAAGTGAGAAAAGCAGCTACCGACGGCAGCATATTGTTATTGAGTGTGGGAGAACCGACGCAGATGTGGCTCGCGGTGATCAATTCGGTCATAATGTCGGAAATATGATTGGTTTGCAAATTGAGCAACCGATAAAGATAGCCTTTCTGCTGAAAAACTTTGCCGATTTCATGTGCAATTTTTTCAGTTGACTTCCACATCGTATCGTATATGATCAGAGCTTTTCTCTCGGTGGCGTTGGATGACCACTTTTGGTACTCCTCGGTTATCTCCGGAATAAATGATCGCCACATCAAGCCGTGACTGGGAGCGATCAGTTTGATATTTAACGGAGATACAGCATCAAGCGCCTGCTTCACCTGCATCGAATACGGAAGCACGATATTGGCGTAATATTTCTTGGCTTCTTCCATCTGCACATTAAACAGGTATTCATCATCAAACCGTTCTGAGGTCGCCAGGTGCTGCCCGAATGCATCATTGGAAAACAGGATATTTTTTTGCGGACAATAACTCACCATGTTGTCGGGCCAGTGAACCATGCGAGTTAGAAAAAATTGGAGCGCATGCTTTCCCAGATTGATCGTTTCACCGCTCTGAACAACTTTGAAATCCCAATCCTTCCGATAGTGCGCCCGTAAGCCTTTTTCGCCATTGGGGGACGTTACAACCGTTGCTTTAGGCGTCAGTTCCATCAATTGCGGCAGACAGCCGGAATGATCCATTTCCACGTGATTGGAAATATGGTAACGAATTAGCGAAGGATCAACAATCTCAGTAATTCGATCCATCATTTCATTATACAGATGAGACTTCACATTATCGATCAATGTAATGTTTTCATCGAGAATCAAGTAAGCATTGTAGCTGGAACCACGTTGCGTTAAATAGCCATGAAAATTTCTCAAGTCCCAATCAATGGCGCCGACCCAGTAGATGTCATCTGATATTTTAACCGCTTTCATTTTCAAACCTCCGTCTATTTAATGATCAAAAAAATTATCCCTCGGAATTCAACCTGCATTTGTTATGGTGTTCGAAAATATAATTCGACCAAAACAGTAGCTAATATAAAAATCCCGACCATAAAAATCAACTTGTTTTTGATAGCTCTTTTAAAATAAAAAAATTTCGCCCTGCTAGTCAGAAAACCGCCCAAACGGTCGAACATCCTTTAAAACCGGTTTTGAGATCAATTTTTATATCAATTTATTTTTAATAGGCTTAAAGCGTTTATGTTTTTCTGGCACGGCAATTGAATAAACTCTCGGTAACATAATTTATTACGAGCCGGAAAGAGCTCGAAAATTTTATCAACCATTTTATCGGAGGTTTTATCATGAAACGTTTTACTTTCATTACCGGCCTACTGCTGCTTTTATTTAGCATTTCACTGGCAAATATTTCAATGGCTCAGGACACGACACTGGTCAAGCAACAAAAACGGCTGCGGGACGGTTCCCATATCGGCGAGCCAATCAGAGAACAGAAACGGCTCCACCTTCAAACCCAAAACCCGGAGACCGGCGAACATGGTCCCGGATTTGTGGACGTTGACGGCGACGGGATCAATGATAATCGCGGCGCAATCAACAAATCCGCAAACCAGAAAATGAACAAAAACGCTGGCGGATTCGGCGCAAAAGATGGCAGCCGAAGCCGGTTACAACCGCAGGACGGCACCGGTTTTGGCCCGAAAACCGGCGACTGTAACGGCACCGGCCCCAAAGGCAGCGCCAAACGCAGCGGAAGAGGAAAATAATCCGGCGCTAACGCCATGACGACGCAGCCCTGATCCATTTTCAGGGCTGCGTTTTTTTTATAACCTGAGCTCATTCCCTTTATCGAAGACGCAACTGTTTTATGATCCGGGAAACAAAACCATCAACTATTTCCATCACCATTACCGCTAATCATCAATCAGCAATTTTTTTTCATGTCGCGCATTTTTGGCTTGACTTTTTAGAGATATTATGCTATCTTTTTTCTGCAAATTCTTACGCTTGCTCAGAGGCTAAGATGGCTGATGCTGATTTAAAAGACTCATTGATGCACTTACCACAGATATTGGAACCGAAGATGGGACAAGTTGAAATTTTCCCTTCGTATTCAGGCTTCAGGTTTGGAAATGAAAATTTGTTTTTGTCGGAAACCAGTTATATATGTTTCTAACATTGGAAATTTTGTTTATTTCTAATATTAGAAATTTGTTTCTAAAATTGGAAACTTGTTTTCGATATTAGAAACATATTTTAATCAATTATGAGCAGTCTAAACTATGTTATGACCTGATAAGTACACTAAAATATAGAGCCCATCCCATACCTAATCCCTGCCCAGGTGGGAAGTCGATAGTTACGATGCATTAAGCGGCACTAAAAATGTGGGTAAGACGGGAGTAATCAAATAATGGCGGTAATATGAGTGAATTGGGGAATTGATGACGGTGGATGCGGTCATAACCAGGCGTTTGCACCTGACCCCGCTGGCTTTGGTTTTTATTTAGTTTGAGAGGTTAATTCAGCAGGTCGGTTTGTTTAGTGAGTTTTCTGATACGGGGCAGGTGAAACGCAGGACGAATCCCGCAGTAAAGTACCGAGTTATGCGCAATTAAGCAGGCAAAAAAGCAGCCTAAACATAAGGAAGCTGATTGGTGGTTGGTAAATATAGAAT
>OMKS01002914.1_pt1 | contig 13939 bp, 11 predicted proteins | sample 1674721 | NCBI WGS metagenome assembly OMKS01 (sample SAMN06264996, study PRJEB25208) | sediment metagenome | isolation source: hot spring sediment | place: USA: California | collected 2014-09-02 | reverse complement strand
GAGCCCTTCTCGGTCCGGGCGATCTCCTCGGCGGTGATGACAGTGACCGATGCGCCGGTCTCGCGCCTGTTGATGCCAGTCTTCGTGGCGGTGATGATGATGTCGGAACCGCTTTTCATCCTCCTCGGTGGCTTTTCGCTTTCCGATTTAGTGTTGGGCGTCGATGTCCTTTCAGCGGGACTTTCCGTGCTGTCCACGGGGGGTTGATCGGCGGTTCCTGGGGCCTGGGCTAAGAGCCCGGCGGCGATGAAACATGAGCAGAGCGATGCGGCGAGGGCGGGAATGAGACGGTTCATGGTGTTATCCTCCGGGAACGATTATTGGTGACGGATGTCCCGGTAGGCGGGAAGGGCCCATGAAACCGGCAGCGCACTCCCGGGGGAGTGCGCGCAAGCCATGTGAGAACGCCGCCTTTCGGCGTGTTAACCGGCTCCCTGTCCTCGGGGATATCTCAGTCATGGAAGTTCTGGCTTATCCGCCGCGGCGGAATCACAGTTGCGGGACAGCGCGGGATTTACACCCGACTTCCTCCTCTTGATTAAAAGAACAGCGACGAAACGCGAAACGCTTCGTACAGTACAAAGCTAACAAAGTGGTTTCGTTTGTCATCAAAAAAATGAAGCCGGGGATTTTTATTAATCTTTCGGTTTTCTAACGGATAACCACGAAGAATGGAAGGGCACGAAGGGGAAAGGGGGTATCCCAAAAAAACTAAAAAATACTTTCTTCGTGAACTTCGTGCCCTGCGCGGTTGGCCTGGGGTCAAACCTTCAGTTTCATTCAGGCTTCCCCATGGGCCGGGTGAAGAAAAAATCTGATTTCACACACTCCCGGAACACCTTCAGCGATTTCTTTAACTCCTTCATGTCAAAAACCTCGAAGTTCACCAGCATGTCATCTCTCAAGAAGGGCAGGGCCGCCGTCATGGCCTCGCGGTCCAGCGCACAGTGGTCTTTCCCGTCCCGCTGTCCCATGAGGTGGACCTCCACGATGTTCGGCGTAAGGTGCTTCGGGAAGGGCATGCCCAGCCGGTGGTGGCCCACGTCGAAGACCATGCGGCGGTAGGGTTCTATTTTGTCCGTCAGGTTCTCCACCGCGGTACGGTCGCCCCATGGATATTCCCGCCAGCCGGGCAGCGGGTGGAGCACATAGTTGAGTACCGGGAAACCGGCGTCCTCGAAAAAAAGCTGGGCCCGCCGGCAGTGCTCAGCGTTGTCGGTGGGAAGGTGCACAGTGTATCGCAGGGGCAGGTCCAGCAGGCCGGGCATCTCCCGGTACAGGGTCGAACGGACAGCACCGTTCCAGGTATACACCAGCAGCTCGACGAAATCCACCGCCCCCTCGAGAGCGCGGGCATTGTGCAGGTACCCGTCGCCCTTCACCCATGAAGTGGAGCCCACCAGCATGCTACATCCCGATGTCGGCGAAGGTGCCCATCTCTTTAATGATCTTCACGGCCGCTTCGATGATACCGAAGGCCAGGGCGCAGCCGGTTCCCTCACCCAGGCGCATGTTCATGTTGAGTATGGGCGCAAGCCCCGTGAGCCGGGCAAACACCTTCGCACCGGCCTCCTCGGAAAGGTGGGAGGGGATCATATACTCACGCGCTCCCGGTGCGAGCCTTATGGCGGTGAGGGCGGCGGCTCCGGCGATGAACCCGTCCACCACCACGGGCACCCGCCGGGCGGCGGCTGCCAGGTACACCCCGGCCATGCCGGCGATGTCAAGGCCTCCAACCTTCGAGAGCACGTCGACAGGGTCGCCGGAGTCGGGACGGTGCAGTTTCACGGCCTTTTCGATGATATCCTTTTTGCGCTCAAGCCCTTTATCGTCCAGGCCGGCGCCCCTTCCGGTCAGGAGGTCTATACTCTCCCCGGTGAGGGCGTACAGCACGGCGCTGGAGGAGGTGGTGTTGCCGATGCCCATTTCGCCGGCCCCCAGCAGATTCACGCCTCCGTCGATCGCTTCCCGCGCCAGATCAATGCCGGTCTCAATGGCGCGGACGGCTTCCTCCCGGGTCATGGCCGGTTCCTTCGCGATATTGCCGGTGCCGTAGCGGACCTTGCGTTTCATCAGGCCCTCGGCTTCAACATCGGTCCTTATGCCGATATCCACCGGCAGCACCAGGGCGCCGGCGTGCCTCGCCAGCACGTTTATTCCCATCATGCCCTTCGTGAGGCAGGCGGCCCCGACCGTGGTTATCTCCTGGGGGTACGAAGCGATGCCTTCCTCGTAAACGCCGTTGTCGGCCAGCAGTACGATGACGGCTTTTTTCTTTATATCATTGAATACACTGCCGGTGATGCCGGCCAGCTGCTCCGCGATGGTTTCCAGTACCCCCAGGCTGCCCCGGGGCTTGAGCAGACTATCCAGCCGCCGCCGCGTCTCATCCATGGCTTTTCGGTCAAGCGGGCCTATGAGAGCGATAGTGTCGTTGAGCAGTTTCATTTTATCCTCTTACGATAGTAATGATCCGATTGATGGTTTCTCGTTCATTCACCACGAAGCGCACGAAGAGCACGAAGTAAAAGCGAGAGTTCCCTGGCAGGATACAATAACCCCATCCTCTTCTCTTCGTGTACTTCGATTCTTTCTTCGTGTTCTTCGTGTCCCTGTTTTTTTTGTGACCGCGGACTCCTCAAAGTATGTCGTATACAACAGTTGAAATTAAATGAAAGGGCGTATTATGTTACTACCGGCCGGTAGTTGAACTTCTTCAGTACCGCGCCGTAGGGATGAAACTCCAGTTCGGTGAGGGACGAGTTGTCGATCTGGAACTTCCAGTAACCCTCAACGCAGTCGCCGCAGATGCAGTGAGCCAGGATGGCGCGGATGGGCCCGCCGTGGGTCGCCACAAGGACGGTCTTTCCGGCGTGGGCTTCCAGTATTTCGTTCAACGCGGCCAGGACGCGGCTGGTAAACGCGGCGAAGGTCTCCCCGCCGGGGATCTCGGCCTCCCGCCAGCGTTCCTTCCAGGTGCGCCATTCCTCGGGGTATTCGGCGATGATGTCGGTGAAAACCCTCCCTTCCCATTTGCCGAAGTTGAATTCCATGAGACCCGGCAGTTCCTTGACGGTATGGGTCATGCCGTCCGAAAGAATGCGGGCAGTCTCCAGCGCCCGTTTAAGGGGACTGGCGTACAGGGCGTCGACAGGGCGGCCGTCGAGGGCGCCCCGAAGCAGGACGGTTTTGTCCCTGCCCCGGTCATTGAGGGGAATGTCGATGTGGCCCTGGATGATACCATCCCGGTTGAAGTCGGTCTCGCCGTGGCGGACCAGCAGTATGGTCGTCGGTTTTTCCATCACAGTAATCGCTCCATTATTAAAAATGCCCATAGTGTCCATGTTTCAGTGAGCTCGACGCAGGCGCCCAGAGTGTCTCCGGTCACGCCGCCAAGTTTTCTTTTCAGGTAAAAGTGCATGGCCAGGGGAACAAAAAGGGCGCTGCCGGCGGCGATGGTAACACGCCCCGGGTCTAGCGGAAGGACCGGCAGGGCCAGCGCCAGGGCCGGCAGAAACTGCCGCCATCCGGTGTGGTTGACGAAACTTCCCAGCCCTTCTTCATCCCGGGCGTATTTCCCCAGAGAGGCTGCCGTTACCAGCGCAAGCCTTCCCGCCACGGGGGACACAATAAGCGCCGTGATGAGACGGCTCTCCTCAAGAGAAAGAAGCGCCGTGAATTTGGCGGCCAGTATCATGACCACCGCCAGGACCCCGTTGGTGCCGATGCGCGGGTCCTTCATTATTTCCAGTACGCGCTCCCGGGGACGCAGGCTGAAGACGCCGTCGCAGGTATCCGCCAGCCCGTCCAGGTGGAGCCCGCCGGTAAGGAGCACCCATGCCGACAGGGAAAGGAAGACCGCGGCAACCGGAGGCACGATCGATGAGGCGATAACATAAACCCCTGCGACAAGCCCGCCGACGATCATCCCTAGGACGGGTAGGAACATCATGCCCCTCACCAGCCGTTCTTGGGTGAATTCAATCCCTGCCGGCACCGGAAGGCGGGTCATGAATTGCAAGATGAATAAGAATGTTTTCATTAACGGTTCTCTGGATAGGTCTTTCCTGTCGAAAATTGAAACACTGTAAGCCCCCCGTCCCCCGGAGGGGGAGTCAAAAAAAGTTCACCGTGATGACAGGGCCGTGTTATATACCACATCGTTATTTTCTCCCGCATCTTTCCCCCCTCTGGGGGTTAGGGGGGTGTAATACCCCTCTGGGTGTTAGAGGGCTTGCGCCTATTTTATCCGCAACGGTATCCCCGCTACCATAAAATACACCTCGTCGGCCGCTTCGGCAATATGCTGGTTTGCCCGTCCGGCGAAGTCGCGGAAGTAACGCCCCAGGGGGTAGGGGGGGACCAGCCCCATGCCCAGCTCGTTCGAGACCACGATGACGGTCCCTTCGAAGGACCGGGCGGCGGTGATGAAGCGGCCGATTTCCGCGAGTATATCCGCTTCCACCCGCTCCGCCGTTTCGATGGAAATGTTTTCCCACACATGGTCGGTTTCCATCATAATGTTGCCGACCATGTTGGTGACACAGTCCAGAAGGACGCAGCCTGCCTCCGCCGATTCCATCAGAATGCCGTCCAGGCCGCGCCATGCTTCGCGGGTTTCCCAATCAGCGGGACGGCTTTTACGGTGCCGCTCGATTCGGTCGCGCATCTCGTCGTCGGTGATTGCCGCGGTGGCGATGTAAACGGCCCGTCCGCCGATACGTCGTGCCGTGCCCTCGGCAAAACGGCTTTTTCCGCTGCGGGCGCCGCCGGTGATAATAATTATTCTGCCGCTCATGGAGCGCCCCCGGAGTTAAATTTTTTACGGACGTATTCCGGGACCGGTATGGTATAGGGCTTGCCGGTCTGGGGATTGTCCAGCACGATGCACATGGTGTTGAAGAGCCGTTCCATGTTTTCGTAGTGTATCACCTCTTCCGGCGTTCCGTCGGCGTAGATTTCCCCGTTTTTCAAAGCGATGATGCGGGTGCAGAAGTTGGCCGCGGTGTTGATGTCATGGAGAATGGTGATCACCGTGGTGCCGCCGCTGTGGAGATTATGCAGAACGTCCATAATTTTCATGGTGTGCTGTATATCCAAGTGAGCGGTGGGCTCGTCCAGTAAAATGAGTTCGCGGTTCTGGGTGAGGGCCCGGGCGATGAAGACCAGCTGTTTTTCCCCACCTGAAAGTTCGGTGACGGCGCGTTCGCGCAGGCGGCCGATGTCGGTCTCTTCGATGCTTCTGCCGGCGACTTCCAGGTCTTCGGCAGTCTCCCGGCGCCAGAAGCTCTGGAAAGGAAAACGTCCCAGCATCACAAAGTCGTCGACCGGTATGGACAGCAAATTTTCCAGGGACTGGTGCACCACCGCCATTCGGCGTGAAAGCTCACGGTTCCCGTATTTGCCCAGGGCTTTCCCCTCGAATAAAACTTCACCCTCCAAGGGCGGCAGATTTCCCGTCAAAACCTTCATGAGGGTGCTCTTGCCGGCGCCGTTGGGGCCGATAATGCCGATGAATTCGTTCCGGTCGATGTCCAGGTCGATATCGAACAGCACGGTCCGCCGGCCGTACCCGGCGCGGATATTTTTAAGCCGGTAGAGCGTCATGCCTCAATACCCCTTTTTCTGAGCAGCAGGACCAGAAAAAAAATACCCCCCAGGAAACCGGTGATGATGCCCACGGGTATTTCGTAGGGGGGGGCGATGCTGCGGCCCAGGGTGTCCGACAGCACCAGGAAGAAACCGCCTCCCAGCGCCGCCGCGGGCAGGACGACACCGTGGTTCGGCCCGAAAATATAACGGATAGCGTGGGGAATGATGAGCCCCACGAAGCCGATAACGCCACCCAGGGACACGGACAGAGCCGCAAGCAGCGCCGCCAGCCAGAAAATATTTTTAATTTCCCCGGGGCTGACCCCCATGTTTTTCGCGAAGGAATCGCCGAAGGCGATGATGTTGAGGTGGCGATGATAGAAAAGGCTGAGCAGGATAACCAGCGCGGTAAGCGCGCCGATCCGGTAAAGCTCTCCGAAACGGCCTATGGAGAGGTCTCCCATCAGCCAGAAAAGCGCCCGGTGGACCTCCTGGGACCTGCTGACTGAAAAGAGCAGGAGCAGGGCTGAATGCAGAATAAAGCTGAGAGCGATGCCCCCCAGAATGAGGGCGGTGCTGCCGATACGCAGTTTTCTGGAAAGCAGGAAGACCAGGAAGACCACCGCCATGCTGCCGCCGAAAGCGAGCAGCACCACATAAACGCTTCTTTCAAGCAGAATGATGGCGACCGATGCCCCGAAGGCGGCCCCGCCGGAAACGCCGATGGTATAGGGGTCGGAGAGCGGGTTTTTCAAAAGGGCCTGGAACAAAACACCGCTGACGGCCAGGGCCGCGCCGATGGTAAAAGCCATGAGTATCCGGGGGATCCGCAGGCGCGTCAGAATCTCGTATTCCGCGCCCGGCGCCCGGTCCCAGAGAATGCCCGGCACCCTGGCCGGCGAAATAAAACCGCTGCCCAGGCAGAGTGAAAGGGCGATCGCGAAGACGCACAGCGCCGCGAGCACGATAATTTTCCACACTGGATTATGGCGCATGGCCCACCGCCTGTTTGATGATGCCCGAGAGTTTTTTGACCGAGTCCACGTAATCGGCCGGAGTGTAGGAGCAGAACGAGTCGTAGGGAACATAGTAGACCCTGCCCTGCCGCAGCGCCCGGACCGAAGTCACTTTCCCGGTGAGAACCGACAGGGCGTTGTCGCCGCCATGGGCCATCGTGATAATAATGTCGGGGTCTACCCGCACCAGCGCTTCGGTGGAGATGACGGGGTAGGGCATGTCAAGTCCGCCGAAGGCGTTTTTCCCGCCCGCGTCTTCGATTATACTGTGCATGTGGGACACCCTGGTAACGGGGATAAGCGGGTCGTGGGACACGAAAAAGGCGATGACCGGCGGCGATTCCGGCACGGCTGTTTTTTTCAGTTCCCGCCGGTAGGCCTCGAGCCGGTGATGGGCCCGTTCTTCCCTGCCCAGCATACGGGCGAGGGAGAGGTAGTTCTCCTCGATGTCTTCGTAGGTATAATTCCGGGTAAAGGTATGGGCGGGCAGTCCCAGGTGGCTGATCTTCTCCATGCGTTGCACGGCGCTGTCCTCTCTCGACGAGTAGACCATGTCGGGCCTCAGGGCCACCAGGGTCTCCATGTTTATCTGTATAAGGTTGCCTGTGACGGTCATTCCTTTTATATTCGCCAGGTCGTCCCAGGAGGTGACTCCGACGATGCGTTCTTCCTCCCCCAGGTCGCGTATCTGACGGCTGATCGCGGGAGAAAGGGAAACAATGCGCCGTAAAGAACCGGTCCGGGGGACAGGGGTTGTTTCACTCTCTCCGAAAAAGAGCGCCGCGAACACCGCCGCCACCGCCAGTTTCGGCCCCGCGGTGAAAAGTCCCCTGAGTATTTTGTTATATCTGTTATTCAGCATGGATGTAAACGCCTGTGATACACAATGGGCCCTCCCGGCCCGGTGCCGCGGCACGTCCGGCGGGGAGGCGGTCCATAACCAGGGCGCGGTTTGGGAAACGGCCGTTAATGGAGTTCGATGCGCGGGAATGAAAAATCACGCCCGGGGCGTGACGCAGACAATGAAAATGCGGACGTTTCTGTTGTCTACCAGTACCCGGTCCTCGAAGATGCCCTGGTAACGGAGTGTCTGACTTGTCCGGTTTGTGGGGCCGGAATCACAGTTGCGGGCCAGTGCGGGATTCTCACCCGCTTCCTCCGATATGCTCTGTAATGATACCCTGATAGGGACAACCTCCCGGTTTTTTTGTCAATCCTATTCCTGCCTGCCGGTGATATTAATTTATTGAACAAATTTTTGTCATTTTATACACTTGGGCGCCATGAGAGAGACACACAACGCGGCCGCGGTCGTTACATCTTTTGTCATTATTATTGTCACGACATGGCTGACAGGCGCCCTGCTGGATTACACCTTCCTGAACCCCGGGGGCCTGTCTTTCCGGCAGATTGTTTTCTTCAGCCCTCCCCATCATTCACTGCTGCTGAGACTCGCGGCCCTCCTGGTTGTCGCCGTCCCCCTTTTTATGCTTTTTCGCAAACGCCATCGGGCCGCCGGGAAATACACCATCCCGCCCGGAGCGGATGTGCTACGGGAAATAATAAAACACAATCCCGCCGCTGTCGCCGTATTCGACCGGGACCTTCGCTTCGTCATGGCCGGCGACCGTTATCTGAGGAACTTTGGCCTGGAGGGCAGGGATATCGCGGGGAAAAGCCATGAGGAGCTTGGCTTAAAAATTCCGGAAAAATGGAAAGGGGTCTATGAGCGCTGCCTGGCGGGCTCCGTCGAAAGCGCCGATGATGATTATTACGTGAAACCGGACGGGGCCTTGGAGTACTGCCGCTGGGAGGTGCGGCCCTGGCTGCTTCCGCGCGGGAAAACTGGCGGCGTCATCGTTTACATCGACATAACCACCGACCGTAAAAAGGCCGATGAGAAAATCAAAGAGCAGTATCTCCACATCCAGCGGCAATACCGTGAGCTGAGAGCCGTTAATGAAATGCTGGAGGCCCTGAACCGGAAAGAGTCCTTCACCTATGATGAGCTGGCCAGGGCGAAAATGATCATCGACAAGGCATTCCAGGCGAATCCCCTGGCCATGTCGCTTTCCCGTTACGCCGACGGGACCTTTATCGACGTCAACAACGCCTTCCTCACGCTGACCGGTCTCGGCCGTGAAGAAGTGATAGGGAAGACGGCGGTGGAACTGAAGATATGGAACACCCTTCAGGAAAGGCATGACATGATCGCCAAAATGCACGCCCACGGGTTTGTGCGGGGGATAGATACGCGGGTGTATATGGACCACCGGGGGTATCGGTGGATCAAGTACTATGGCGAACTGGTGGACACCGGCGAAACCGAAGACCGGTTTATCGTGAGCGTATTCCAGGACATCACCGAACAGAAACTGACGCAGCAGTCTCTTTTACAGAGTGAAACCAGGTTCAGGGCCCTGTTCGAAAACTCATCCGACGCGAACCTCATAATCGACGAAGGAAGATTTGTGGACTGCAACAGGGCGGCGCTGGAAATGCTGGGTTATCCATACAAGGGCATGCTGCTCGACAAAAGGCCCGAAGACATCTCTCCGGACACGCAGCAGGACGGGAAAAACAGTAAAGAGCGTATGGCCGGGATACTGGACCGGGCGGCGCGGGGAGAGTCTTTCCGCTTCGAATGGCTCCACCTGCGGGCGAGCGGCGAGGTCTTTCCCGTGGAATACATGCTGGCGCCCATTCCCCTCGGCGAACGGCGCATTATTTACACCGTATGGCGGGACCTTACGGAGCGGAAGAGGCTGGAGCTTCAGTTTTTGCAGTCGCAGAAGATGGAAGCGGTGGGCAGGCTTGCCGGCGGAGTGGCGCATGATTTCAATAATATGCTTACAACGATAATCGGTTACAGCGAACTGGCGAGGCTTCGAATCAAAAGAAACGATCCTCTTTACGCTGAAGTGAACGAGATTCGCGAGGCGGCCGAGAGGGCCGCGGCTCTGACCAGGCAGCTTCTGGCCTTCAGCCGAAAACAGATGCTTGAGCCCGAGGTCTTTGACCTGAACCGGGTGATAATGGAAATGGAGAAGATGACACGGCGCATGATAGGCGAGGACATAGATTTTTCGACCTCGCTGGACCCGCGGCTCTACAGCATCAGGGCGGACCGGGGACAGGTGGGGCAGGTGGTCATGAACCTGGTGGTGAATGCCCGGGACGCGATGCCCGGCGGCGGAAAGCTCACTGTCCGGACCCGGAATGTTCACGTCGACCATTCCATGTGCCGGAACATGCAGGACGCGAGGCCCGGCGCCTTTGTCTGCCTCTCCGTGGAGGACGAGGGTGAGGGCATGGACAAATCCATAATGAACCAGATATTCGAGCCTTTTTTCAGCACCAAGGCCGAGGGGGAAGGTACCGGGCTGGGCCTGTCCACCGTGTACGGCATTATTCAGCAGCATAACGGGTGGATCAATGTCTGGAGCGAAAAAGGAAAGGGGTCGATTTTCCGGATATACCTTCCGGCCCTTATGGAAAAAGCCGGCGAGGTTAAAGCGCAAAGCGAACCCCTGAAAGATTATCGTGGAGACGGGGAAAGGGTGATTCTCGTTGAGGACGAAACCGGCGTGCGGGAGTATATCGCGAGGGTGCTGAAGGAAAACGGTTACCATGTGGTCCAGGCCGCCGGCGCCGAGGAGGCCCTGGCCCTGTTCGACACCGACAGCGATTTCGACCTGGTCTTCAGCGACATTGTTTTGACCGGAATGAACGGTATTCAGATGGTGGAAGAAATGCTGAAGATCAGGCCTGATATCCGGGTTCTATTCAGCAGCGGTTATACGGACGAAAGGACCCGGCTTAATGAACTGAGGGAAAGAGGGTTCTATTTTCTCCAGAAGCCTTACGTTATCATCAAGCTCCTTAAGGCGGTGAGGGAAATTCTCTCGACGTGATTTTTTAGAAAGGGGCTCACCCTTTGAATATTCTGGAAGCCCACTCCAGCGAGGAGAGATAAATGTCCGGGCACCGCGCTTCCTCCAGGCCCAGCCTGCTTATATATTTTTGCGCTTCTTCCCAGCGGGCGCTTTCGTACGATGTTACCAGTCTTAAGACGTCGGTATAGGGGTTTTCATCGCCCAGAATTGCCGCTTTGATCGGCGCGGCAATGGGCAGTTCGGCCATGATTTCCTCCATCGGCCGGTCCACAAACGCGTCCAGCAAAGAAAACATTCCCATGAGGAAGGGGTCGGATGTTTCGTTTTTTCGGTTAATAGGGCCGGCGATGAGCTCACAGAACCGCGCCCGTATCATGGTGCTTACCACCAGCTCCTCCGGCTTGTCGTCTCCCATGCCGTTGAGCGCTATCAGCGAGACCCATTTCTTGAATTCTTTCATGCCCAGCAGCGTCAGTGCCTGTTTAATGGACTGGATGCGGGTATGAAAACCGAAGGCCGCCGAATTAATGAATCGCAGCAGTTTGTAGGTCAGGGACACGTCCCGCTTCACGATGTGTTCAAGCTGCTCGAATTCCACCCCCGGGTCGTTGACCGCCTGCAGTACCTGGAGGTAGATGAGCTTGTAGCCGGGGATGTCTTTCCGTGAGATGATAACGGGCTTGCTGAAGAAGTATCCCTGGAAATACGAAAACCCCATGTCCTTCGCCAGGGCGAACTCCTGCTTGGTTTCGACCTTTTCCGCCAGGAAACGTATGCGCGGGTTGTTGACCGACGAAATCACCGTCTCCCGTTCTCTCTGGTTTGAGATCTTAAAGTCGATTTTTATAATGTCGGAAAGATCTATCAGCCGGTCGTAGCCGGGTTTCATGATGAAGTCGTCCAATATAATGAGGTAGCCCGCCCTGCGCAGCTTTTTGATGGCGCCTATCACCTCTTCGTCGGGCTTGATGGTTTCAAGCACCTCAACGCCCAGGAGTTTTTTCGGAAAGATGGCCGCCACTTCTTTTAATAGAAGATTACGGGTAAAATTGATGAAGGCCATTTTCCCGCCGGTGAGAGAATCCATTCCCAGCGTCATAAAACTATTCATTATAATCTGGGATGTGGCGTAATCGCCGTCTATATGGTCATAGTAATTGTCGAAGCCGGTCCTGAAAAGCAGTTCGTAGGCAAAAAGCCGCTCCTGCCTGTCGAAAATGGGCTGACGGGCGACATAAACCCTTGAAATCGGCTTCTCTCCGGTCAGTTTCCTGTTTTCCATCTGCCGGCCCGGTTTATCATCGCGTCCAGCTCCGCGTTATCGCTGTCGAACATGACGGTCCTCGTCTTCCAGTTCCTGTCGTTTTTAAAATATTCCGAAGTGAACCCGACGGCTTCGAAGTGGGGGACCATATAGGTGTTTCCGTTTTTACCCGTCAATTCCCGGTCGCCGCCGTAGATACAGTAGAAATACGCGTTTTCCATGAGGCGGTCCAGCAGGGTCCGGTCCCAGTTCGATGCGATCCTCACGAAACGGCTGTTTTCAAGCCGTACGGTATAGGTAAACCCGGCGTTTTTGCCGATCAGGAAAACCGACCCGTATTTCCGGTTCAGGCTGTAGTGGTAGAAATCCCCCAGCACCTTGAGATCGCCTCTCCTGACATAGTATTTTGCGACGAGAATGATAAAGCTCAGTTTAACGGAGTTTTTATAATAAGGGCTGAGCACCTTCCCGAAGCGTTCCGCCTTCGCCCGCTCTTCAGCGGTAGGATACACCGGGGTAGCTTTTTTTCGGCTGATTATTTCGTCCATATCCATGCCCTTCGGGACGGGCATTTTCCTGTAACCCGATTCCGGTCCGCTCAGGGGAGTGTAGCCTCCGTCCCGGTACCCCTGGACCTTATACCAGTATTTAAGTCCCGGTTCGGCGTCGGTGTCCAGATGCCGGGGGTCGCCGGTTTGGGCGATTTTTTCGTAGGGGCCCGTTTTGCCCGTGGCCCGGTAAACGAAATAGTGTCGGCACTGGTTCGGGTCTTTCCATTCAATGCGAATTCGCTCTTCCTCACGGCCGTCTTCCGCTTTAATGCCGGTGATCATCTGAAGGGGTGTCGCGGCTGAAAGCGGGGTAAGCATGCCGACGGCTTTTTCGCCGCTTGTACGCGTGAGGAACACGCCGCTGTTCCACGGGAACGGTGTGCCGTTCAGCATAAGAAATAAAAGACAGCCGATTATGGATATGTGGAAATGTTTTTTCATTTTATTTATACATCTTCCCGGCGCACGCACTAGGAAGGCAGGGAGTGTCAATGGTAAACCGACGGTCCGATCTCTGTCAAACGAAATTCACCGGGACCCGATTCACCCGGTCCGCCGCGCCGCGCAAAAAGGCTTGACGGTTGGGCCATTCACGCGGATGCTTAATGTTTATCTGAGGCCCGCCGATGAGAGTAATAATCGGCCCCGCCGGAATTTTTAATAATAAAATATGCAGAAACACGAAATAAGAAAAAAACGCGTTATCAAGGCCATTATCATCGCCGTGATCGCCGTCCTGAGCCTTTCCCTCAGACTGTACAGTCTGGACAGCGACCCCCCTGATTTCCTCTCCTGGAGCGCCGCGATTTATGTTGATGAAGGATACAAGGCCCTGGACGCCCGCAATACCCTCATTCACGGCAGTCCAAAGTGGTCTGAACACGACACCTACAAGGGCCATCGCGACACTTCCAGGGTCATTTACGAGGCGCAGCGGTGGATTTTCGAGCATTTCGGCATTAAAATCGTCAATCTGCGCTATTTTAACGTCGCGGTCTCCGTGGGTATTATCGTGTGCGTCCTGGTGACCCTGGCCTATGCCTTCGAGCCTCTGTTCCTGCTTCTGATGGGCATTTCCATGTCCATAAACGTGGTATTCCTCTTTCACAGTAAAATAGCCCTCTATGAAATGCCCATGGTGTTGACCGGAAGCATACTGATTCCGTTCATTGTGCTGTTTTTCACCCCCCATGTCCTCAACAGGCGTATCGAGAAAGTAATGATCGGGTGCGTACTGGCCGTTCTCTTCGTCGGTCTTACCGTGCTGGGTATGAAGATAAAAGAGTCCCACATAATTTACATGGGGTCCATCGCCGCTTCGTTTTTCTTCGCTGCTGTCCTTCCTCTTTATGGGGCGAGGGCAAAAACCCTGATACTGCCGTCCCCCCCCGTGATGTTTAAACTGGCCATAGGCGCCATACTGCTGTTTTCGGTGGTGCTGTACACCTGCCAGGCCAATCTGGGGTTTCAGGTTCGCTATCTCGGCAACCCACTCATGCTGCTGGGAAAGATATGGTACCTTGAAATCATTTATCTGCAGCCCAATATATTCGTGATGGCGGTGCTGTGCAGTATCGCCATACTGCTTATACTATTTAACGGGCGGTACGCGGGCTACAC
>OMKS01002909.1_pt1 | contig 13952 bp, 16 predicted proteins | sample 1674721 | NCBI WGS metagenome assembly OMKS01 (sample SAMN06264996, study PRJEB25208) | sediment metagenome | isolation source: hot spring sediment | place: USA: California | collected 2014-09-02 | reverse complement strand
AAGCGTGAGTTTCACGAAAGGTTAAATATGAATAAGGCTTAGTGATGAATATGCAGGAAAAAGAAGCCAAGGCAAAACAGATGGTTGAGTTTGGGGGTCCGCTCCTTCTAATGGATGTGGCCAAAAAACTGGGCGTTGAAAGCTATTTAGCCGGGGCAATAATTTCCACTCTTGCAGGCAGGGGAGACATCAAGCAGTCATTCAGGAAGATAGGCGCTTCTCCAATTTATTTTTCAAAGGGGCAGGAACAAAGAGTTCGCGATATGCTGTTCAAGGGGCTAAATGATCTTGAGAAAAAAGCGCTTGACAGGATAAGAGAGCTGAAGGTGGCTTTTCAGGATGATTTGTACCCTCAAGAGAGGTATTTGATGAATGATTTGAAGGATTTTGTGTCCCAGATAAAGGTCAAAGATGGGGATATAGAGCTTAACTGCTGGAGGCATTATTCTGTTTCAGATGAAGAATTTGAAGAAAGGGTCGGCTCCAAGATCCAGGGACTCAAGTCTTTAGCTGAGATTCCTGCAGAGACTGAGAAACTTAAACTTCCCGAACCTGTTGAAGAAATTGCAGAACCTGTTAAAGACAGGCCTGAGGCAGAGGACAGAGGAGCTCCGCAGGCAGAACCTGTATTGAAGGAAGACATCAGAAAACCAGTTAAATCAAGCAGGATAGATGAGTTTGAGCATAAAGTTCTTAGTATGCTTAAGGAAAAGAATCTTGACTTCAGCGGCAGGCAGGTTTTAGAAAAAAATGAAGTAAACTACAACTCAGAAATAGAGACTTCGCTGGGAAGCCAAAAAGTTCTGCTGAAAATTCTAAACAGAAAAAGAGTCACTGAAAACGAGCTGTCCAGAATATATATAGAAGCTATGGAAAAAAAGACACCCTTTGTTGTATACATACCTAAAAAAATCACAAAAAAAGCCGAGGCATTTCTGGAGAAAAAACTCGGCAATATTGTTTCTGTTGTTGTGATTTGAAAAAAGGAAAAGGAAAAATAAAAAACTAAATCAATTTATTTTTTTTTCTTAACGGTCTTTTTCTTGACTACTTTCTTCTTTGCTGCCGGTTTCTTCTTGACTACTTTCTTCTTGACTACTTTCTTCTTTGCTGCCGGTTTCTTCTTGACTACTTTCTTCTTTGCTGCCGGTTTCTTTTTCTTAACAACCATTTACATCCCTCCAACTCAAAGTTTGCTTTATTGTGAGCGTACTTTGATGGGTATCCATAGACAGTTCTTATTTAAAAAAGTTTTTTAAATATGATAGACTTTAATTGCGGGGTAGAAAATGAAAAAGCTTGCAGTAAAAAGGGTGAAAAGCAAACAAATGGGATATTTAGTAGGTCTTTTTCTCGGGGATGGGTACGCTTATCATGACAAAAACAGCAGGCATTACACTGTTGAATTTTCCCTGCACCGAAAAAAAGACAAGAGCGTTATAAAAAAACTTGTTGAACTTTTCAAGAAACTGAAGTTCAAAGTCTACAAGATAAAGGAAAACAGAAGCAAGTCAGTCAAACTGAGACTGCATTCAAAGGCGCTGATGGAGCTTATACAGAAAAAGCAAAAGGAGTTTTTCAAAAAAAAATATTTCTTTGAGGATTACAAGCTCGGTGTTGTCTCCGGATACATAGACGCAGAAGGTAAAGTTGCAGGAACTAGGAAAATAGTTCTCAGGGAGAAAAAGCTGAGGCTTCTTAGAATCATTAAAAAGTTTTGTTCTTCATTGGGAATCAGCACAGTGAAGATAGCGCCAGTCAAAGTCAATGGAAAAAGAGTATGGCAGACCACTGCCTCAGGGTTCAAAGGACTCAAGCACAACTCAGTAAAAATAAGAAGCAGTTATAGAAAGTAGCGGGAGATGGATTTGAACCATCGACCTTCGGGTTATGAGCCCGACGAGCACTCCAGGCTGCTCTATCCCGCTATATACAAATAATTCCGATTTGGCATTTAAAAAGATTGTTCTTATCCTATGATTTGGATATTTGAGAATTTTACTAACGGCGCTGAGATGCTGCTGTCCTGCCTGTTTTTGTTGCCAAGCACTTCCAGTTTCTTAAGAGCATCAAAGAGATTTATGTGAATCATCGCTTGTTTCAAAGAATGTTCTCTCCTGCCGTTCTTTATGAAATATGCATTTTCTATTCCCACTGAAGCGTCGCCCGTGGCTTCATTTGCGACGTGAGTACCCATTACCTGGTTCGCAAAGATCCCTTCCTTCGTGTCTTTCAGTATCTCTTCCCTGCTGTAGTCCCCAGGCTGGACTATCAGGTTTGTAGGCCCCACATAAGGTATTTTCTCAAGGCTTGCGCAGTTGCCTGTGGTTTTTGTTTTAAGCAGAGTGGCTGTGTAAGAGTCCGACAAAAAATTGCTGACTGTGCCTCTGTCAATCAGTTTAGTTTTTCCTGTAGGGGTGCCTTCTGCATCCACTCTTACTGAGAAAAGCCCGCCAGAAAGATTCCCGTGGTCGACAACGCTTAATTTTTCGGAGAACATCTGTTTGTTCAGCTTGTCAGCCAAATAACTTTTCTTTGTTGCAACGTTGTCACCGAGAAGGTTCGGGACCAGTATCTTGTTCAAAAGGCTTGAGAAAGCATTGTAATCAAGAACAAGATCTGTTTTTTTTGTGTCAGCAGGTTTAAATCCTTTAGTTTCAATTGCAAGTTTTGCCGCTGCTTCCCCCACCTCTGCAGGATTATGCAGATTATGTGAGAGTTTGTACTCAGTTCCGATAGATTCATTTTGATTGCATTCAATACCCGAGCTAAAAAAAGTATATTCTTCCTGAACTGTTCCGTATCGATTGGCAAAAATGTTTTTTATCAGACTCTTTTCCACACCTGCATAAGGTATGTTCAGGTTTTTTTCCATGACGGGGTTCACAAGGGCTTCGCCGAGTTCAAAAAGTTCCTGCTCCGACATATCTTTTATCTTTTTAGAAACAAGCCCTGAAATTTTGCCTGATTTTCCCACTTTTGGTATCTCAATTTTTTGATGTAATGATGTCGAAGCGTTCATTATTCTTACAGCGCTTTTAAGACACTCTTCCCATTTATCTAAATTAGTAGTCTTGGCAAAGCCGAATTTCTTACCGTTAATTATTCTTATTGACAATACAGATGTTTTTGATTTTTCACTGTTGTCTATCTTGTTGCCTTTGTACTCAAGCTTCAGCTTGTCTTCCTCCAAAAAAGACACCTGCAAGTCCCCGAAGGACTCACCTTTTTTTAAAATTTTATTTATTAGTTCCACCGACCATCGCCTCTGAGATAAGAACGTGCGGAGCGGACTCCCCGACAGGCACCATCTGCCCGCCTTTGCCGCAAAAACCACCAGTAAATGCAGGTTTTGCATCCCTGCCTATGCCTTTGATTTTCTGCAATGTATCCAGAATATTTCCGCCGAAAGACACGTCTTTTAATGGATATTTAATTTTTCCGTTTTCTATTAAAAATGCGTCCTGCGCATTGAAAAGGAAGTTCCCGTTTGTGGGCTCAACAACCCCGCCGCTTGAGCCTATCGCATATATGCCGCAGTTTATTTCTTTGAGCAGTTCTTCTTTTGAAAAATTCCCTTTTTCAACTATGGTGTTTGTCATTCTGACTATCGGAAGAAGCTTAGGGTTCTGGGCTCTGCCATTTCCTGTAGGCTTGACGCCCATCCTGTTGGCAGTTTCCATAGAATGCATATATCCTTTCAAAATCCCGTTTTTTATAAGAGTCGTATTCCCTGCAATCATCCCTTCATCATCATATTTGTAGTAGCCGTGCTCTTTTGGTATATTTGCGCTGTCTTTTACGTTCAGAAAAGATGGCGCGATTTTTTCTCCAAGTTTTCCCTTTAAAACCGAGCAGTTCTCCAAAATTGCATCGGCTTCACATGCATGCCCCAGTGCTTCATGGAAGAAAACTCCAGTTAAGTCATTACTCATCAGAATCGGGAGCTTTCCTGCAGGGGCCTTTTTTGCAATCATGTGATTATCCAGCGAACTAAGTATCTCATTCCCAAAATTTTCCATGTTCATATTCTGAAAGAAATCATAACCATCCGCCCTTCCTATCCGCCCAAATGTCCGCACAGGCTTGCCTTGTTTTTTTCCAACTATGAATGCTCTTATGTCAAATATGCCTTTTTCTTCAGAGATAGATGCCCCGCTTGTGTTTTGAAAAAAATTAGTCTCAGTGGAAAATACAACAGTCAGGGTGCGGTTGCTGACTTTTTTTTGGTTCAGCACCTTGTTTAGCTCCCCGAGCCTAAGAAGCTTTTCTGATAAAGGAACTGATGTTGGATTAATTTTAAATGGAGCTGTGACATTCGCCTTTTTGCTGCTTGTGACGTCAAGGCTGAATTTCTCTTTTTTCTTTACTGAGTTAAGCCGCGCAAGTTTTGATGCAGTCTGCAGTGCGGAAGAAACGTCATTTAGATTGTTGCCTGAAGAAAAACCCCAAGAACCGTTGCAAAAGACTCTTACCCCGTACTGAAGTTTGATTGTTTCGCTGAGCAAGGTCGGATTTGAGTTCTCTATTGAAATTTTTTCATGAACACAGTCAGAAATCCGGATGTCTGCATATTCGGCCTTGCTTTCAATTTTTTTGAGTTCCTGTGCAAAATCTAACATTTTATTTGATTGCCTTTTTTATTTTGTTTAAAATATGTTTTTTGGATTTGGGCCATTTCAAAGCATGTTCAAGCACGTCCGCAATATCTTCAGTCTCAATTATCTCGAGGCCTTTTTTGTTAATCAAAACGTCCCTCCCATTTGATTTGGGGATTATTATTGTTCTTATGTCTGCTTCTTTTGCAGCTTCCAGTTTTGAATTAATGCCCCCGACAGGAAGAACCTCTCCACGAATTGAAAGCGAGCCAGTCATTGCCACGTCCTGTCTTACTGGAACTCCAGTTATCGCAGAAATTACTGCAGTTGCAACTGAAATTGAAGCTGAGTCCCCCTCAAGACCTTCATAAGTCTGGAGGAACTGAATATGAACATCGAAATTGGATATGTCTTTGCCGGCATATTTTTTGAAGATTGCTGAAACATTTGATATTGCTTCCTTTGCAATTTCTCCGAGTCTGCCGGTTGCGATTACGCGGCCTCTTCCTTTTTCCATTGCAGGAACAACTGTAGCTTCAATAGGCAGCACCAGCCCTGAATCCGCATCCCCAAGGACCGCAAGCCCGTTGACTCTTCCATGCTGGGTACCTTTTGTCTGAATTATCTGATATGCCTTTTTTTCAATAGTATACTTTTGGGTTATCTGCTGCTCCAGAGTGGCTGCATAAGTTCTGCCTCTTTTAATGTGCTCTATTGTGACTTCTTTGGCATTGTCCTCTTTTGCCATGTCGCCTGCAACCCTGATTAAACCCCCAAGGTCTCTGAGCTTCAGAGTTATGAACCCTTTTCTTCCTGCCCGCCTTCTGGCTTCCTGAAGTATTGCATCTGCAGCATCTTTTGAGAACGGAGGTATTTTTTTGTCTTTGGCTATCTCCTGAGCTATGAATCTGTAAATCTTTTCCGCATTTTCTTTTGTATCTTCCATTTTTTCCTGCATGAACACTTCATAGCCGCTTCCGCGTATTCTGCTTCGCAAGGCTGGATGCATGTGCTTTATAGTATCAAGATTGCCTGCAGCAACAAGAATGAAATCTGTCGGAACTGGATCGGTAGTCACCATTGCACCAGCTGACCTTTCACTCCTGCCTGTGATGGCATATTTTTTTTCCTGCATTGCAGTAAGAATTTCCACCTGCATTTCAGGTTTTAGTGTCGCTATTTCGTCTATGAACAGCACCCCTTTATTGGCTTTGTGTAAAGCCCCAGCTATCACTCTTTCATGAGGTGGAGTACCAAGACCGCCGCTCATGAAAGGATCATGCTGGACATCTCCAAGCAATGCACCCTCGTGCAGTCCTGTCGCATCAACAAATGGGGCAGTCTCTGAAGATGAGTTGTCAATTATTATTTTTGGAACGCTTATTTTTTGCCTCATGAATTTCATTTTGTATGTGGCATAAAAGATAAATGCCCCAAAAAACATCACCACCAAGAACATAGTTCCGGCAATCCTGTCTGCTGCTTTAAGTATGTCTGAGGTCTCTTTGGTTATTATCCAGTCAAGAACAGTCATTCCGGTGAACATAATCAGGAAAATTGCTATAAGATAAACCCAAGGGTTCCCGCCGCCAAGCGCAGTCATCGCCTTCATCCTCGCCTGATCTATTATACCCCTACCCTTTCCAGCAGGAACTTCAACAATTTTTGGATTGTTTTCATCTTTAGGATTTGGGGATGCGAGAACATCCTTTAAAATTTCTTTTGGGAGTAGCTGGGCAAGAGCCAGACCTATGAGACTTTTACCGGTTCCGGGCTCGCCTATCAGAAGAACATGGCGCCTTTGCCCGGCCGCCTTTTTAATAACTTCCACCGCTTTTTCCTGACCTATTACCTGGTCTACCAGTTTCTCAGGGACTTTTATTTCGTCAGTGGTTTTAAAATTAGACGTTTTCATAAAGATAAAGAAATAAAAAATTAGTCTTCTATATCTTCGCCAGATTCACCGCTTGGGATTGCTGCTTTTGAAATAAGCATCACATCGCCGACGGCTTTTACAAGCTGGTGCGGGACAATTACGCCTTTTGCTCCGGTGATTGATTTGTTCAAAAATGATTCTCTGGTTGATTTTATTCTCCACCCAAAAATCTTGTTGTTTTGTATTATTGACTCTTCAATGTCTCCGAAGTATTCGCCCATGTCTGTGTAAACCTTTATTCCAAATGTTTCAGACATTCCTTTTAGTTTCAACATAATAATACCTCCACATGATATTACATTGTTTCTAAATAAATACTTTACTAATATAAAGCTTAGCCTTTCAGCTTATCGAGCTCTTCCTTCAGCTGATCCTCTTTTACCTGAAAGTAGTTGAAGAATTTTTCAGTTAAATCAATTATTTGGGTGTTTCCTCTTTTTTCAGAGACTATAAACCCTTTTTTTAGGAGCTTTTTAACATGAGCATATGCCTTGTTGCCTCTTATTTTAATCAAGAGTGACTGCCTTATAGGTTTCTTTGCCGCAATAACCGCCAGAGTCCGTGTAAGTCCTGAAGGGAGTTCAGGCGGAAGAAGGTCCCTTACCTCAGGAGTCATCTCGGGCTTGACGCTCATTTTCCATATGTCGCCGTCCTTGATAATATGAATGCCCCTTTTGCTGTCAAGATGCTCCAGCTCCAGCTCTTCAAGCAGCGATTCAGTTTCCCTGTTTTGGAGGCCTGTTTTCCTGGCTATCTCCTCAGCAGTAAGCCCGTTTGTAGCAAACAAAATCGCTTCAATCCTCGCTTTCTTCTGATCTGACATTTATTTCACCAAAATTTTTTTCCTGCGTCAGGCTTATTTTCCCCCGATTAGCAAGATGAACTAGCGGGATGAAAGTCCAGATTAAATCCTTTTTCTGCCTGCTAGGAATCAGCTGGGAAAATGTTATGTCTTTTTTTCCCAGCTTTTTGAAAAAGTCCGTTATTCTAATATATAAATTTTTAATCTTCTCGCTTAAATATATAGTTTTAACTCTGACGTTCATCTTGACTTCCCTTTCAGAATGCCTGACAGATCTTTTTTGCTTGACAACTAGAGCTTTTCTAAGTGATTCAATTAACTCATCCATTGTTATTTTTCTAGATTTTGGAACTGGTATATGCGGCTCAAGATCATACTTAGAATCATCATAATGCTCGACTTCAACAGGGACTGACTCTTCTTCGACCTCAATAAGCTGCGGTATTAAATAATCTGACTTCATCTTAAGAAGAATCGCCGCCGCAAGAAGAAATTTTCCTGAGACTTTTATGTCAAACTCCTTCATTTTGTTCAGAATTTCCATGTATTTGTTTGTCAAGATGACAATGTCTATGTTCCATGGGTCCATACCTTCGTTCTGAACAATATCCCTAATCAGACCTTCCAGTGTCAGCTCTTCCGACAGCATTGTTTGAAAAAGTTTTTCTTCGTGCATTCAATCAGCCCATGTATGACATCTTTTTTGGAATTTCAGATCTTTTGGTTTTGACTGCTCCGACAAAATTTTTATACACATCCAAGTCATTTTTAGACAAGCTCTGCTTTATTTCCGCCAATGCCTTCTGGAAATGCTTTGCTTTTATTTCTTTTGATGTCAGCTTTTCCCTTAAAGCATTCATTCCCGCTTCCCTGCAAATTGAAGCAAGGTCAGCCCCGGAATATCCGTCAGTTTCTTTTGCTATTTTCTCCAAAGAAACATCTTTTGCAAGAGGCATGTCCTTGGTGTGCACCCCAAGGACACTAAGCCTTGCTTCTTCATCTGGAGGAGGTACTAAAATAAGTCTGTCAAATCTTCCAGGCCTCATAAGCGCCGGATCTATGATGTCCGGGCGGTTTGTTGCTGCTATGATACTGACTTCAGACAAGTCTTCTAATCCGTCCATTTCCGTCAGCAGCTGGGCAATAACCTTTTCACTTACTTTGCTCCCGTCACCAGTTCCTCGTCTTGGAACTAGCGAATCTATTTCATCAAAAAAGATTATTGTCGGCGACGCCTGTCTGGCTCTGCGGAATATTTCCCTGATCGCCTTTTCAGATTCTCCCACCCACTTGCTGAATATCTCGGGACCTTTTACCGAAATAAAGTTAGCTTCACTTTCTTTTGCAACCGCTTTGGCCAGAAGAGTCTTTCCGCATCCCGGCGGTCCGAGCATCAAAATTCCTTTTGGCGGATCTATGCCAAGATTCCTGAAGTTTTCTGTGTACTTCAAAGGCCATTCAACAGCCTCTTTTAGCCTGTCTTTGACTTCAGTCAGCCCGCCGACATCGTTCCAGCCCACTTTTGGCGTTTCAATAAGAACTTCCCTCATTAGTGAAGGTCTTACATTTCTCAGCGCATCCCTGAAATCTTCCATATTCACTTCAAGCTTGTCAAGAAACTCTTTAGGTAAAGGTTCGCCTTCTTTCCACTTTATATCAGGAATATTCCGCCTCAGAACATTCATTGCTGCTTCTTTTGTCAATGCTGAGACATCTGCACCTGCATAACCATGAGTTATGTCAGCGAGATGATTCAAGTCAACGTCTTTGTTCATGGGCATGTTCCTTGTATGTATCTTAATGATTTCCATGCGCCCTTTTCTGTTGGGTATGCCTATTTCAAGCTCGCGGTCAAATCTTCCGGGCCTTCTAAGTGCTGGATCCACATCGTTCGGGCGGTTTGTTGCTCCGATTACTACGACCTTGCCTCTGGATTTAAGGCCATCCATTGTTGCAAGAAGCTGGGCTACCAGCCTTCTTTCCACTTCGCCCTGCGCGTTCTCTCTTTTTGGAGCTATTGCGTCTATTTCGTCTATGAAAATTATTGACGGGGCATTCTTTTCAGCATCTTCAAATATCTGCCTAAGCTTCTTTTCTGATTCGCCAACCCACTTACTTACAACTTCAGGACCTGCGAGCGAAATAAAGTATGCATCGGATTCGTTTGCAACTGCTCTTGCCAAAAGGGTTTTTCCAGTTCCTGGCGGTCCGTAAAGAAGGACTCCTTTTGGGGGTTCCACACCCAGGCGTTCGAAAACCTCGGGATGCTTCAGTGGGATTTCAACCATTTCTCTTATCTTTCTTAAAGAGTCGTCCAACCCGCCGACATCCTCATAAGTCACACTCGGAATTTTTTTGTCAACCATCTCAACGGCTTCAGGTGAAAGAGTCAGTCTTGTTTCGCCAGTTATTAAAACTGGACCTTTTGGATTTGTAGCAGTCACTACGAATTTTATGTTCCCCATGCTGAAACCCACGTTAAGATCTTCTTCAATCATTCTGAAAATGTCTTCAAAAGGAGAACCTGAGAATGTTTTTCTTCTTGTTCTGGTGCCTCCAAGGGTCAAGATATCCCCTTTAATCACTGCACGTCCAAGAAGGGCATTCTTCGCCCTCTCCGGGTGCATCTTAATCATCATTCCTTTTTGGGTCGGGGCTATTGAAACTGATACCGCTTTTTTATATTCGCTTTTGGATATGGATACAAGCTCGCCGATTCCTGCCTTTGAATTCCAGCGGGTTAAACCATCCATTCTTATTATACTCAGGCCAAGATCTGCAGGATATGCCCTGTCCGCAATCCCTACAGTGATCTTTTCACCGGAGATGTTTATGACATCCCCAGGAGATACTCCTAAATCTTTCATAATAGAAGTGTCAAGCCTTACGATTCCCTTGCCTACATCATCCTGTATTGCTTCCGCAACCTTTAGCTTGATTTCCTTGTTTTCTTCTTTCTTAAAAACCATTCTATCACTCCTTTTATTCCAACCTTATTACTATAATTTTTTTTCTGACAACCGGGCGCTTGCATCTGCCTTCTTTTACAAACTCAATAAGACGGGCTTTTTTCAGAAGCATCAGATCCTCAAACACGTTTTTGATGTCCCGGTCCAGATGCTCCGCTAGCTTTCTTATTGATTTTGGATGCTCGTGCCTGACAATTTTTAAAACTTCCATGCGCTTTTCTGTAAATATATCCAGGTTGCGCATCTCCCGCTCAAGATAAAGAACATCTTCCATGTGGTGTTTCATCATTTTTTTAAAAATGTCTGTTGGCATGATATACCAATAGTTCAAAAGTCGTATTTAAATGTTTCGGTTTTTTGGTTTTTTACACCAACATTAAAAACCTAATAAAGTTTAAAGTTCTTTAAAAAACAATGAAGTCACAGATAAGTATTGAATTTATAACGGGCGTTGCAATAATGCTTTTCATTTTTGCCCTGACTTTGTTTTCGTACAGTGGTTATACTGAAGAGGATATTACAATCAGTGAACAGATGCAGCAGATCTGCTATACAGTATCCAGTTATGTTGATTCTGCAGTTATAGGCAGGGGCAATTTTTTCCTTAATGGAACTCTGCCGTACAAAGCGGCAGGCAAAGACTATTTTGTGGTTATAGAAAATGATTCTTTTGTTACAGTCAATACAAAAACAATGATTTTTGCGTGCTCAATAAACACCCAGAACATAACATCTGTTTATATGGATGGGGGGGATTTCAGCATGGCCAATTTAAACAATACAATTTACGTTTCTAGGCTAGTGTCTTACAAGACTGAGTACGCTCCAGGGGAAGAAATAACTGTCGAAGGCGGCTATTTCCTTACGAATGTTACTTTAGATATCAGGCTGAAACAGGGCCCGTCTCTTGCAGGGTACCCTAAGGAAAAAACGCTGTCTGAGATGGAGTTCAGTGAAACTTTTAATATAAATCAAAAAGGAACATATGAAATAATTGCATATGACAGCAAGTACAAAGACTTAAATGCAAAAAGGGAGATATTGATAATATGAGAGCCCAGGCAATATCCAATGATATCTTATTCGCAGCGATGATAATAATTCTGATAATAGGGGCGCTTGGAATAATAATATTTGAATTTGAAAATTTTGAGTCCCAAAGAGAGCAGAACAGAGACATGATGATAAAATCAGAAAACGCAATGAACTCACTTCTTCAAACTCCCGGAAATCCTGAGAATTGGGAGTCGCTTACGAATACAAGCTACTGTGAAGTTTAGCTTTTGTTAAACAGTTTAGTTCCGACTGTTTTTAATTCTTCGTCCATTGCAGAAAACAGCCAGTAGCCGTTATCACCAGACTCCAGAATAGTAAACTGCCCCAGAATTGAACTGCCAGTGGCTGAGCTGTAATAGTTTGTTGCTGACATGTCTTCTTTGTAAACTTGAATGTCTATATCCCTGATTATTGGATTGCCGTCAAAATCATAAATATTCACAGTGTAGTAGACAGTGTCTCCTGTGGAAAAGCTGACATCTTGATTGTTTCTCGCAGAATCATTAAAAAGCTCTACAGTTATGAGCGCAGTTTCAGAGTCCATAAAAAGCACGGGACCTTTTGCAGTCATCCTTGCGTATATATAAGTAGACCCTTGGACTAAAGGAAGAGTGCCGGATATTTCAATTTTTGAAGAAGTAAAGGCGTCGCGCACCCCGAATTCTTCAAATCTTAAATTGACTTCTTTGTTTGAAATGTACGTCCTGTTTCTTATCAACCCTGAAGGAAAAGTAACTGCAACTCTTGTCTGGGCGCCAACACCCTGAGAATAAACTAGATTTGCAGCAGATATGATGCTGTTTGTCGTCTGCCTTGCTTTTATAGTATTTGAGCTGCTTACATAGGAGTTTATGTAATCATAACCTATTGCTGAGGATATTACGAGAATAATTAAACCTACTGCAACAATTGTCAGGAATTCCAGCGCACTTTGGCTTTTCATACTTTACCTCTTTTAATCATCTCTAAATTGGAGTCGGTAATAGTTAAAAAAGTTTGATTGAGTTCGAGATCTATCACAAAATAATCGCTGAAAGTTTCATCAACAAATGCCATGTATTCATCCAACGAATCCTGTGTCGCGTTTAAGTTTTTAAGGTATTGCATGTCTGAAGAGATATCCTCGAAAGAGCTGGTCAGCCTATAAGACGCAATCCTCTGGTACTGATTGCTTATTGAAAAATCTTCTTTTTCAGCAATTGCCAAGCTGAACGTGGTTATCAGCATGAGGACAATCTTTATGACTAAAAGTGTTGCAAGTATCCCTTTTTTATTCATACGCTTACCTCCATTTCCACCATGCCAAATTCAAAAACTGAAAACGGTTCCACTGAGATTTCAGTCAGATCTCCTGATGCAGTAACATGAAGATAGTATGTGTCCACGACTGTGTTTTTGGGAATTGTTATTTCCACAGTCTTAGTTTCACTTGACCACGCAGGAATTCCAGTCAGAACTATTGTGCCTGGGGAAACTGTCCATAATACTTCATGATCTGTATAGTTTTGGATGTGTAAATTCAAGGTAACGTCTATCGGCGAGCCTGTGGGGTTGCTGACAGTCACATTACCTGTTATAGTTCTGTTGCTCAAACTTGACGGCACTTCAGAAACAACATTAGTTCCATTGTTGACTTTGTCCCTTGTCAAAGTGTATATTGTGTACCGTCTAAGAACTATACTCTGGCTGAATGATTCATTTCCATACACCAGTACTGGAGAAAGCACCGAGTTGTTATACCAATACAACTTTATATTTGTAGGGTAAACAAAATTATCCAATGTCAGCTCAAGTATCATATATGCTGTTGTTAAATTTCCTTCCTGGTATTCGTTGAAAGCTGAGGAGTAGTATTCACCAATGTCGTATGTCGTCAGGATGTTGTTTGCAGATGAATAGATGTGTGTTCCTGTGAATTCCTGAGCTGAGAGCTCAAGGAACAATGAATAAAAAACAGTGAGGGATATGAGGAATATTGCCAGGGCTATAATCACATCCACAGTGAAGATAATTCCTTTTTTATCCACTAGTCCACACCTCGAGGCTGACTTCCACAAACTCCCCTTCGAAAATCGCTTTTCTTGTTGTTGACATCTTTATTGCAGCGTCTGATGGAATATAGCCAACTGAAACCGGCTCCCCATCCACATAAACATAGGAGCCATTAAGGTATTTTATGTCAAGATTATAATTGTATGTCCACAGACCCAGGAGCAGTTTTGAGCATGAATAGTCATAAAACATAAATGTTCTTATCTTGTCCCTGCTCAGGATTCCGGGCTGACTTGAAAGGCCTATTGAGGTGAAGTTGCAGCAGTAAATCCTGTCCGGCGGGCTTACCCTTGGAACTATTTCCAGAACAAATGTATAATTTGCAAGGTTGTTGTAGTTGTCCCGGGCTATTATCGTAATTTCGAATTCCGTGGGAGTCAGCGGGGCGCGGTATGTCTTTTTGTATAAACTTCCGTTAAAGTTAACCATTGGATCCGGCGGCCATCCATTTACAGTTACAGTCACGCTCGCAACCCCTGTATCATCAGTCACGTTTGCGATTATATCAAAAAATGATCCAGTCTCCACTATTCCAGGAA
>OMKS01002908.1_pt1 | contig 13952 bp, 12 predicted proteins | sample 1674721 | NCBI WGS metagenome assembly OMKS01 (sample SAMN06264996, study PRJEB25208) | sediment metagenome | isolation source: hot spring sediment | place: USA: California | collected 2014-09-02 | reverse complement strand
CTCTAAAAGCGGAGAAGCGTGATGGCTAAAGAATGGATATTAAATCAAGAAATGAATAGATGGGGGCTGAATAAAAAAAAATCGGTTGGACCGGTTTCAGAACTCATCAGAAAATGTTCCCCAAAATCATTATCCGAATGGGAGCATTTTTACATAACAAATGTACATAATCAAAAATATTTAGAAGAGCTTGGGAAAAAATTATATGTAAAAATATCAGAAGTAATTCAATACGAAGTAGAGGAAGTGACGCTTGATGATTGTATCAACTACATTCAAGAAGTCGTTATTGATCGTACCTATCAAGGATATCGAAATGAAATTCAAACAATTTACGGACAATTACAATCGCATCTGAAGCATAAGATTGAACCTGCTCCCGATGATTGGGATCGATTGTTCAATGTAGATTTTTTTGTTCAAATCGGTCAGCGCTTTATCGGCATTCAAATTAAACCAGTCACATTTGAGCATACATTTGAAGATTACAAGTGGAAACAAATGCAATTCAATTCACACCTAAAATTTACAGAGAAATTTGGTGGTAACGTTTTTACAATATTTTCAGTAGGAGGGGGCAAGACAAAAAAAATCCACAACATTGAGGTAATCAATGACATTCAAAACGAAATACAGAAGCTGACAGAAAAATAAACCAGCTTTTTTTGGGAATACTTTATGAACAATCAAGTTTCCTTTATTTTTTAAAACAAAATATTGGGTTTAACAATGATACTAAAAATCAAACTCATTAAGCACGGCTCCATCGCATTGATGTTGGTCTTATCCTTACAGCTATCGACAGGCGGCTCGGATAGTTTCGCCCAATTCAAAATCAACACGGTCAAAACCAGCCAATCATTCTTTTTCGAAGAAAAAAATGAGCTCAGTATCTTGCCCCGGATTCGATACAATCGGGTGCAGGGATTATTGCTGGGTGTAGAGTTTTCCGCGCAGCTTCGAAAACTGTGGGATTTGGAGCTGCAATCTGATATTGGTTACGGATTCAAAGATGACCTACGTTACCGGTTCGGTCTGCAAAAATCTTTTTTTGAATTCAACCCACTTACCCTCGGTGTCAATTATTCTGATGACATTGCCAATCAGGATGAATGGTTTATCAGTTATCATGAAAATTCCGCTGCCGCGCTGTTTTTTAAAGAAGACTTCATGGACTACCACATTAAAAAGGGATTTATGGGATTTGTGGATCAGAAAGTCAGCGAGGTGCACACGGTTCGACTGGAGGCGGAGCGATATGAATACGGATCGATTGCCAAAAACACCAACTGGGCGCTGTTCGGCAAAAACAAACATTTCCGGGAAAATCCATCGACCGTTGAAGAAATTGCCACTGCACTGCGCTTGCTCTGGGTGCTGGATTGGCGCGATAATCCGCTGATGCCCATGTCTGGATGGTACATCGAAGGCAAAGCCGAGCAGACCTGGGGCGACAGCGCCGACACCCGGGGATTGTTTCTGACACTGCGCCGCTATCAGATGATAGGGGGCCGCCACCTAATGAAGGTCAAATTGATGCTGGGCAGTCGCAACGGGTGCAATAACCGCTATGACGCCTATTTAATGGACATGGGCGGTATCAGTACGCTGCATGGATTTAAAGACCGGGAATTTCGCAACGGCAACCGATTCGTTTACGGAATCATTCGATACAATTTCAGCGAATCGCTGCTCAGGCGATTACCACTAAAATTTATTCCATTTTACGATCAATTATCGCTGGGAGTGTTTGCTGAAGCCGGATGGCTCGATTTTGTCGACACAAATATTAATGTTTGGCGCGGGTTCCATGGGCTTAGAGCGAATCGTTTTAAAAGCGATATCGGGTTGAGTCTGTACGTTACCGAGGGACTATTACGAATCGATTTTGCCAGGCGCACCGACCGGTCAGACAATGCCTGGCGCGTGACATTCCGGGTGATGAAAACCTTTTAATTTGGAAAATTATTAACAATTAACATTGAAACAACGATAGATAATCTATGCTTAAAAAATTGATATTGGTGTTGGTTACATTTATCGCGCTCTTCCTTGCACCTTCCGGCAGTTGTCAGGTTTTTTTTAATGACCTTCCGGTGAAACAGACCGCTGCTGAAGAAACGAGTTTTGTAACCCTTCAGCGCATCGAAATCATCGGCAATGAAAAAACTAAATCTGAGATTATTCTTCGGGAATTGCTGTTTGAACGGGGAAGTCGTGTCTCCTTAAGCAAGCTGATACTGGCGCAAAAACGGATTTTGAACACCGGTTTGTTTTCCGGCGCCCGGTTTGATATCATTGGTAATAAAGATTATTATATCCTGATTATCACCGTCTATGAACGGTGGTATATTTATCCCATTCCGCTACTCTATATCAACGAGCGGTCGTGGAATAAGTTGTCTTACGGATTACAACTTCTCTACTACAATTTTTTAGGCAGGGACATTCTACTTAATTTAAGCGCCGCTTTCGGGTATAATCCACAGTTCAAATTCGCCTATTACAATCCCTGGTTCTTCGGCGATTGGAAACTTTTTACCAATTTCATGATGTATCAAGGAAAAGTAAAAGCTAAAAACCTTGAATTGGACGGTTTGGAATATGATGAAAAAGCAATCGACTGGTTGTTGGGCAAACGATTTGGCCACTTCACCTACCTGGGGGCTGCTTATAACTATTCGATAATTTCCGCACCTGCCACTGAACACATGACCGTTTCTAGTTCGGGTAAAGATAATTTTTCCTCGGTGACGCTATCGCTTCAATTTGACAATCGAGATTGGATCGACCTGCCTCACCGTGGATGGGACATGAAACTCTGGTTTAAGCGGGCAGAAATTCATAACCTGCACCACTACTACAAATATGGAATCGACCTGCGTCGCTACCAGCCGCTGAGCCAGCAGGTCTCAGTTGCGCTGCGCAACGCCACAATTTTATCGCATGGCGAAATTCCGTTATATGACCGGACATTTTTTGGCTACCAAGAAAGAATTCGTGGTCATTTTTACGATGTTGTTGAGGGTGAGAATTTGCTTTTCGGCGGAGTTGAACTGCGTTTCCCTATCGTCCCAATCCGCTATCTGAATCTGCCTCCGGTCCCCGGTTTTGAAGCTTACTCGCGCTATCTCAAATTTGGCGTGAGCGGCGGAATCTTTTATGAAACGGGAGCTGTCTGGTTTCATACCGAAGGGCTGAATCGCGACCGTTTCAGAACTGGCTTCGGCGCTGGCGTCCACTTCCTTCTTCCTTACATCGATGTTTTTCGAATCGATCTGGGATTTAATTTCGAGTGGGAACCGCAGCTCATCGCAGAAATCAAAACAGCCTTTTGAGACCGAATTATGAGACACATTGAAAACTTTTACACCGCTTCTGAAAACATCCGAGGAAATCAACTGGAAATAAGAGGCGATGAGTTTCAGCACCTCGTCCGTGTGTTGCGCAAAAAGGTCAGGGATATCATCAACGTTGTTGACGGCGAGGGAAATCTTTACACTGTCCTGCTTACTGAAATTAAAAAAAATCACGCCACCGGGGAAATCCAAAAAAAAACACGTTTTCTGGGAGAATCCACTTTTGAACTAATACTGGCGCAGCCGATTCTCCGAGGCAATCGGTTCGATCTCGTCATCGAAAAGGGTACTGAACTGGGGGTTAACTCATTCATTCCACTAAAGTGTGAACACGCTATCATTGAAACATCAGCCGCTCGCCGGCAACGCTGGCAAAAAATAGCCATCGCCGCCATGAAACAGAGCGGACGGTCCAAACTGCCGGAAATTCAAAATCCACAAACGATAAAACAAGTCGTCACAAGCGCCGGTCTCTTCTATGCCGGACTGATCGCCCATCCAAGCGCCTCCGGGCAGATGCTTTCCGAGCTTTTGTTTGACATCAAGAAAAAAAATCCGATGACCAAGAAGGCGTTAATCATCATCGGGCCGGAAGGCGGATTCTCTGACCAAGAAGTTGAGCTGGCGCTTGAACACGGTTTTAAACCATTCTCATTGGGTCCACGGCGATTACGTTCCGAAACCGCAGGAATAGTAGCTGCGGCCATCATCATGGAAATATTTGACGCCGCTTAAGCGTTTCGATCAAGTTGTAGCGCTAAAACTTATAGGTTAATCCGAACGATGTGCTCTCCCAGAGTTGCCAGCCAGGAGATGTATCTCTATCATAAATTATTTTTATCACCACGTTAAATACAAAATATTGAGATAACTTAGCGCTGAACATCTGTTCAAAATAGACATCCAGCGCTTTCCAATTTTTGTTCGGATCTTTTTTGGGACTGATCGATGAAATAACCGCCTGAAATAATTTCAACCTGTTGGTGAGCATTATGCCATTTTTAAAAACAGATTTGCTCTCGGTCAACCATTCAATACCGCCATCTGTTTTCATCCATTTGGCCTCATCGCCGGTCCATAAATTGCGGAATCTTGAATCAGTAGCGATCACCTCTTTGATCGAACAGCCGACGCGGGTGGTTAATTGCAATTTTTTAGCGTCGCTAATATTGCGGGCAATACCTGCGCTCTGGGAAATCTGCAATGGATTGGCAAAGCGAGAGATCAATTGTTTTGTTTTGGGATTGAAGCCCTCGTGAAACTGAGTGTCGAGCGAAAAAGCGATATAGGGGTCAATAAACTTCTTCAACCGCAGCTTTAACACGGAATCAAAATTGATAATGTCAGTGGACTTTTCCGGCGAGCGCCATTTTTCGTCCTCCTCGACGGATATCTGACCGAATGCCAGATACAGGGAATTTTTCCAATTAATCTTTTTTCGTTCATAATTAAATTCCATTCTGGAATAAATTTTCCAGGTAAAATTGCTTTTCCCGCCGCCTTTCCAATGTTTATTCAACAAGAGCTGATTGGCGTCCAATCCCAGGACGATGTCGTTGGTCCAATATTTTGGTTTTGTTCTGAACGGCGGTTGAAACCAGGGCAGACTCCATTCGTGATCAAAACTTCCAAACTCGATCCAGGATCGATAGTTGTTTCTCTCAACGCCATCGGCAAAAATGACATAGTCATAAAAATATATCCGGTTGGTAGCGCTCAGGTCCCATATTTTTCCAATATTTTTCAGCGCCACCGTATCATCGGCTATGCCGCACATGATTAAAAAATCGGTTTGCTGCGGATTTGGGTAGATATAAAGCGCGGCGCACCTGCCAACGTCGCAGTACGAATCTCCAAACTTTAATCCCTTTTCATAAAATCGCATCGGAAGTTGTGATATAATTTTTCTCAAATATACATTCGAACTTGCATTCCCAAAAGTGATGATGTTGCTGTTAATTTTCTGCTTGACCATTGAGGTGTCAGCAATGATCGAATTTTTTAAAAAGAACTGCCTTCCGCGGCGGGCTGCGGCTTTTGCCAGTCGGAAAGTCATTTCATTGTATTCCAGATTCGGGTGCTGTGTGCTATAGACAAACGTTAATGGTTTATCAAATATCGAAGCCATACCGCCATTTACCAGCGATGTCTTTTGCAAAACTTCGCGCTCTGGTTTGTGAATTTTCCACTTGGAATTAGACCGTAAAAAGCAGATAGCTTCCAGTTCAGGGGCGTTAATTTTAAACCTTTGTCGATTATCAAACACCACTTCCAAAGGAAAACGGGTTTCAGCAGGTAACCGGTTTTTTATTAGAGCAAACTCGCTGATATTTTTAGTGTGAACCTCAAGCCGATTGGAATCAATATTTGCACGAAAATAGGCCGGGTAGGCGTAGTCTTTCAACGAAAATATCTCCGCCCAAAAAACTTTTGCCGGTATCAAATTTCTGGTTTCAAATTGTATCTTTGGCGGCTGGTCATTTAACCGCTGGTTTAACAGCCATTGAAAATAGTGATCAGACATTAACTCGCCATAGATTTGATTGGATATTTCATCAACCACTGTGTAATTGACATCGCCTCCCATCTGCTTTGTCTGTTGAATGAACGAGCTGTATTTTGAATATGGATTATCATCAAACAACCACAGCGGAAATAAATGCAAATTCGACCATTCAAATTGATCACCCAATTCACTGAAAAAGGTAGTCACCGCAGCGAACTGGTCCGGGTTTCGTTTCGCCAGCAAAAGCGCCTCTACACCGCCGCTGCCTTCCCCAGCCAGATAGATTCGGCTTCGGTCGATCGCATATTTTTGCTGCATGTCGTTCAGACATTGCATCAGTTCATTCAATCCGAAATAGGTGATGCCCAATTCCGGATAGCCAGCAGGGAACAAGCCAACCACCGGCAGCTCCCGTTCCATAAGAATGCTGCCGATTTTGCGAGCGCTTTCCTCCTCGCTGTTTCGATCATTATGAAAGAACACCAACAGCGGATATTTTTGCTGTGACGAATAATCAGCCGGCAAGTGAACCAGATAACGCCGCCGGCTACTATCCAGCCGGGAACGATAAAACTTTTCAACGATCCGGTTTTCCCAGTTATAGAAGATCTGTTTATTGAGATAGAAATTGGGTATTTGATCGATCCTTTTTTGTGCTTCGATCATGACGTTATAAAAATCAAAATCAGTGACCGCTTGCGCAAACTTTTCCTTGAGATATTCGATCCAGTAATCTACCGTAAAACCGGCAGCAGGATCAATGTCTTTCAAATTTTTAAACACCTGAAACTGTTGCGTCAAATAACCGATCTGTTCGGTAATTAACTGTTTTGACCAGACTGCGATGTCAAATCGCTGCGAAATCCGGACCGAGGCAATCTGCAAGCTCAAATTGCCCACAATCAGGTATTTCGGTGGGATCGCCACTTTTATCCAACTACGGCTCCGCAACGAGGTGTTGTTCCGGTAAAGCGTTTCGTTTTTGTCCAAAAGCATGAACGTAACATTCTTTCGATAATATCGGGAGTAAAGCCAAAAATAAACAGTATCATCTTTCGATAAAAATGTTTTGGTCGGGATTGACTGAACAAAATTAATTTCCGGATCAAACAGCAGCACGGTGGCGAATGGGAGCGTAAATTTTTTCTGAGTAATGCCCGCTGTCCATTGGATCCAGCCCCGGTAATTGTCGCCGTCATTATCAAAAAACACCACTGATATACCCATGTGCATCCCTGGCAACGGTCCGATTATACCCAGCCCTTCCTCCCAGGGAATTAAGACTTCATAGCGGATGGTATCGCTGCTCACTGCAATTTTTACAGGGAAATCGCGCCGCCCTGAAGGCCGCTGTTCAGAGTATGAATATTCATACACAACCGTATCGCTATCGGCAAATGTAACCACAAACTCGCGGTCGTCATTTTGATAGAAGTTCGGAGCATTATCATCCTGGACATCCACGGCAAACTGTATGCAATCGTTTGCCCAGACATCATGTCCGGAAAACGGGAAGGCAACAGAATCATCCACCACTTCAGCCGCAATCGCCAGTCCGTCATCATTCCAGCCGATCCAGAATTTGGCGCTCAAGTCTGTCGGACCACGCCATTCACCCTTTCGGTATCTGGTCTGATAGCGCTGGTTTAGGTAAACTGGAATTTGATTTTGCCATTCACCAAGATCTGCGTCAATAATGATCTGCTGTTTCTGGGCAATATAAAACAAACCGGTGTTGGGATCCGGTTGTTGAGCCGTGGAAACAACTGGCATTGCCAGCAACCAAAAACTCATAAAACTCATAATATTTCGAATCATACGTCTCATAGCATCAAATATTTTTTTCTTAATTTAGGGTCGGCGATAGCGGCTTGATTATCCCGTTATAGGTGGATAATTTCATCTTTATCAGTGACGGCCGGGCTTAAAAAGTTATCGCTTAATATTAAGCGTCAATATTATTTTTGTTCCTTTTTGCGGGGGAAAAGAAAAATAATGACTACGGCTCCGGCAAGGAAGCCGCCAATGTGGGCCCACCAGGCGACTCCGCTAAATGACTGATCAATACCGAGCGAAGCAGCGCCGCTGATAAACTGGCTGATAAACCAAATACCTAAAAACACAAAAGCTGGAATATGAATAATGGGAAAAATGAAAAAAATGGGAATTATCGTCAACACCTTTGAACGCGGATAGAGCACGATATAGGCGCCCATGACTCCAGCAATAGCGCCGCTGGCGCCGATAGTCGGAATGATGGAACCCGGATTGACATAAACATGCGCTAAACCCGCTAACAAACCGCAGATGATATAAAACAGCAGAAACTTAAAGTGGCCAAAATGATCCTCAACATTATCGCCGAAGATCCACAAAAACCACAGGTTCCACAAAACATGAAACCAGCCTCCGTGCAAAAAAATCGACGTTAAAAACGGCAGATACCGTTGAACAATGTTATGTCCTTCCCCAGATGCTAATTTGAAGTAGCGTTCCGGGATTAATCCAAACATCTCGACAAATTCGACCAGTCCTTTTCCGAGCGAAATTTCAAGCAAAAAAATCGCACCGTTAATCAGGATCAACAGAATTGTTATGAAAGGAAAGCTGCGAGAAGGAATCGTATCACGTAATGGGATCATTTTAGCTTAAGCTAACGAGTAAAGTTTATCCGACTCTTTGGTAAAGGTAATTTTTTTTCCAAAATTCAACGGAAAAAGCTCCCAGAACGGTTTGGCGTCAATTCGATAGCTCTGCTTCGGTTTTTTGGGACCCATTGACCACACATCGACCCCCTCGATAAAAGTTTCAAATTCCTTATTCGCGACTTTTAATTTAAAGGGCTTTCCGGCTTTTGGAAAAAAATCAATTCCAAGCTTTACGATTAAAATGTAGCGCCCCTGCGCTTCTTCATCGGATATTTTGCGGACATAAGTTTCAGCCATAACGCCTCCTGTGTATCAGAATTCTTTTTTTTTTAATATAAAAAAAGTATCGGGTAAAAACAAGGAAATTTTGCAGAGAAATGTAGTATCCCATTCACAGGTGGAAACATTGACTGATGCTATCGCTTTACTGGTAAAAATATGAAAGATAGATGGCTTGATTTAAAAAATTTATCATCTGTCAAATAGTCAGGTTATCAAGCGATAGAATCAGTATTCCACCTGAAAGTGAAATTGACGTGTTAATTCATCTTCGGAATCAATCGATTCATCTATCTCCGCCGATGCCGCTCAAAGATCGGACTCATCCTTCCATTGAATAATGCGCCATTTGTCATCATACTCACATTTTTTAAAAACAAAGATCGCGTTGCCGGAAAGATTGATGGTTTCATTGTCCTTTACCAGCGACAGATTGAAACTTTTAGAGTATTCGGCGCGTTCTGTTTCATCAATAGAATAGATGGTGCTGTTCCATATCAAATCTATTACATCAAAACTTCTGAAAAGCCTGCCGGTTGTCAGCAAATCAACGTCCCTCCCCCAACTGACAAATCTGCCGGAAGATTCTTCATTGGGATCAAAATAGATAAAAACAAAAGAGCTGTCCAAAAGGTTGCTGTATAAAACCGAATCTTTAAAAACATAAGAATATTTGAAGTTTTGTAAAACCTCATCCGGATTCTTCTGCTCAGTGATAATCAACTCGTTTTCATCACTGTCTTCTAAAATAGGAGCAAACGGATTGAAACAGCTCAAGAGCCACAAAGTCAATAGCGTACTAATTAATATTTTATTAAATATCTTCATCGTCATAAAAAAAGAAAAGCGGTATATATTCATACACCGCTTATTTTCTAATTAAATTAAAAGTCATTTTTGCAATAGCAATTATTTGAGTTTAAACCTGACAGGCACGCTAACCCATACAGTTACCGGTTTGTCACGTTGTTTCGCTGGTCTCCATTTCACCGATTGGATCGCCTCAATTGCAGCTTCGTTGCATCCGCTTTGTCCCAACGCTTTAATCACCCTTGTCCGAATCACATCGCCCTTATCAGAAATTTGCGCGTAAATAATTACGGTGCCTTCAATGCCGGCTTTCCTGGCAATTTCAGGATATTTTAGATTTCTCTGGATCGCTGCGAATCCGCCAATGGGTTCCGGTGGTTCATCATAGGGAATAAAAATGATTTCATCGGGGTCAGCCTCAGGCGGTGGCGGAGGAGGCGCTGGTACCTCATCAAAATCGATATCAGTCTCTTCGATGGTTGCGTCTTCAGGAATATCTTCGCTTTCACTCTCTATTGGAATGGCAGGACGAGAGGGCGGTGGAGGTAGCTTCTCCTGTTGAGTTTGAGGAATTTCTTCCGCCTCAATTTTAATTATTTCGACATCCTGGATGCTTTTCTTGTGCTCAAACTTTTTAAAAGCTTGAAAAATGATGATACACAAGGCCAGAGAGATCACAAGGCTCAACTCGATGGCTTTTTTATATTTTAATCTTAAATCAACTTCTGGATTTTTTTTGATTGCCATGATCACTCACCTCAATTGCTTGCGGTTTTTGTAGAATAATTTACATTTAAAGCAGCTCCGCCTGTTTCCCTAAGTTCTTCCTGGATTTTGGTTATGAATCCCATCCTGGCTCGTTCATCAATTTTCATTGAAACCACTCTTAACGGAGCAATCTCATCGCGCAGCTTTGGATCCATTATCCTTCTAATTTCACTGATTTCAACGAATTTATCGTCGATTGATACCCGATCTCGGTCATCAGCCCAAATATAGGCAACGTTGCGCTTCCCGGGTAACTTTTCTATCTTTTTTGCCGCTGGCAGACGGACCGGGATACCCCTGAATTCTTTAAACACCGTCGAAACCATAAAAAAGATGAGAAGCATAAATATAATATCGGGCATCGAAGCTGTAGGGATACCAGTTTCTGCTTTGGTTTTTTTGCTAAACTTCAAGGCCATTTTCTCCCTGTTTCCTTAAATTTTCATGTTTGACAAAATTGGCTTGCTAACGCCTTTCCGGCTCAGCAATGGAAATACGCGTCGCGTTTGCCTGCTTTAGCTGATCTAATACCTGGATATAATGACGATATTTGGTTGCTGCATCTGTTTTGACCGAAACAATCAAATTCGGATTTTCCTTCAATTTCCCCTGGACGATGTTTCTAATCATCGGCATATCGACAATTTGCTCGTCAATCATTACTTCACCTTTTGCATTAACCAAAAGGTTCATAATGTTTTTCTTTGCCACCTCTTTTGTCTCTCCTTTTGGAGGCAGAACCAGACCGATGCCTTTGTCAACATCGATTGTCGTCGTCACCAAAAAAAAGATCAACATCAGGAAGGCAATATCAGCTAAAGAAGACGTTGGGATTTCCGACGTTCTTTTCTTTTTCTTTTCAACCATCATTTTTTGGATACTCCCAAAATACTCTTAGTGTTGTAAGATTATTATTTGCCTTTCTCAACATCAATCAGAATGTCGACCAATTCGACTGAGCTCTCTTCCATGTCGATAATGAGCTTGTCAATTTTCGACACAAAGAAATTGTTGAAAAATTGAATAATAATCGCCACGATTAAACCAAACAATGTGGTCAACAAAGCGATTGAAATACCTGTTGCCACGATGGTTGGTGAAATGTCGTTGGCTTTGGCAATGTCTTCAAATGCTTTAATCATGCCCCAAACCGTACCGGTAAATCCTAACATCGGAGCTACTGAAACAACGGTTGCCAGCCATACCAGCCCTCTTTCAAGAAAAGCCATTTCGATAGTGCCGGCGTTCATGATTGCCTTTTCGACCTGATCGATTCCCTGGTCAACTCGGGAAAGACCAGCATGAAAAATGGAAGCGACCGGACCGCGCGTGTTTTCGCACACTTCTTTTGCAGCTTCGACCCCACCCTCTTTCATCGCTGTTTGAATTTTTGACATAAACTTACGAGTATTTAAAGAAGCTCTTGTCAAAGTCCAAAGTCTTTCGAAACTGATTACCAGACCCAGGATAAAGAAGAAGAGAATCGGATACATCATGAATCCACCTTTGAGATAAAGCTCAATCATCCTTAAAATTCCTCCATAAAATGTAAATGGTAATTAATTGTGTTTTTTGGTTAAAACCTGAGATCGGACAAATCCAACTACAAGCGTTTAGTTGTTGTTGATGTAAAACATCAGTTACAGGTGGATAACGGCGCCGCACTCCAATTTGTTCAAAATCCTTCGAATGGGAAAACCACCTGTAAGTGAGTTCATACTTATTGGTGCATAAATTTTTTTGCAACTCAACACACTTTACTACAATAAAAACAATACAGAAATTTTGATTAATTCCGGGAAAGCCGTGTAACTTCTTTTGCTATGTCCTCGGTTACAATTGACTACATTATAATTATTTTTTCTTAAAAAGTCAACACTTTTTTTTTAGCCGTCGATTTCAACCATGCAATTCGGCGGACGAGAAACTTGATTTTATTTTATCGTGAATCAAGCACAATATTTTTACGATCCGGCGAAGGTAATACCAGCGATCTGCGCCGCCCGATCAAAACTTTTCAATGCTTCCTGAACCTGATGATCGTTTATGATTCGAATATGATAATATTCTGAAGATCCCCAAAGGTTTCTGGCAATCTCGGATTTAATCATTAATTTAATATATTCCAGGTCCTTTTTAAAATCTTGCTCTTTGAACTCCATATCGCTTGATTCAACAAATTGCCTGAACTCGACCAATATCGCCTTATCTGCCTGAAAATTTTGTTTGAAGCCGTTAAAATCACCTTTTAACTCCGGGTGTCGCGCACAATATTTCGAAGCAAATTCAAAAAACAATCGCTTGAAAATCAAATTCGCCGAGAAACGAGAAATAGTTTGATGTTTGATATGAACATCCGGCGATATTCCGCCACCGCCATACACCTTACGCCCGGCATCGGTAAAAAAGACCGGTTTTTCGCTGTCTTCAGAATCCTGTTCTCCTTCAACCTGATCATCATCGTTGTATGCAGAAGCGTAATACTCTAATAAGCCTTCTTCATAAGACCGTTGAATTAATCTGCCGCTGGGCGTATAATATCGAGCGGTTGTAATGCGCAGTGCAGAACCATCTTTCAACGATATTTGCGTCTGAACCAATCCCTTGCCGAAACTGGTCTCGCCAACAATTAATCCCCGATCCCAATCCTGAACAGCTCCGGCGACAATCTCGGACGCGCTGGCTGAACCCTTGTCAATTAAAATCACCAGCGGCAGCCGGGCTTTTGTCACAAATGAAGATGCGTAAAACTCACTATTAGACTCAGGAATTCTGCCTTTGGTAAAAACGATTTTTTTCCTTCCATCAACGAAACGATCGGCAAGCTTAAATGCCTGATCGAGCAATCCACCGGAATTACCACGTAAATCTAACAACAGCGCTTTCATCCCCTCTTTTTCCAGCTCACTGAAAGCTTTATCGAATTCATCAACCGTGGTGTGCGCAAACCGGCCCACATTGATATACCCGATTTTGGGTGTGATCATAAATGAAGCCATCACGCTATAAATCGGAATACGGTCGCGGACAATTGTTACATCAAACGGATCTTTCAATCCCGGTCGTCGCACCGTTACCGTTACTTCTGTGCCTTTTGGTCCCTTTAATTTTTTTTGAACATCGGTTTCGGTAATCCCATAGGCGCTTTTACCGCTTATTTTGACAATCTGGTCTCCGGGACGCAAACCCACTGCTTCTGAGGGTGACCCGGCAATGGGCGAAACTACTGTGATGACTTTGTTTTGGATAATAAACTCAATGCCGATTCCCTCGTAACTTCCCTGAAATTGTTCCGAAATCTCCTTTAGCTTTTTAGGCTCAATGTATACTGAATGAGGATCAAGCTCCTCTAACATGCCCTCGATGGCGCCGGTGATCAACTTTTCCGTATCCACTTCCTCCACATAATAAGACCGGACTATTTTGAGCACGTCATAAAACCGGGTGATTTGGCTCCAGGTGTTATCCGAAGAAAATAAGTGATGTTGAGAAATATTTAACCCAAAAACTAACATCACCAGAAACATGATAGCGATAACGTAAGTGGATGTTTTTATTTTTTTCATTTGATCACCTATAAAA
>OMKS01002907.1_pt1 | contig 13952 bp, 18 predicted proteins | sample 1674721 | NCBI WGS metagenome assembly OMKS01 (sample SAMN06264996, study PRJEB25208) | sediment metagenome | isolation source: hot spring sediment | place: USA: California | collected 2014-09-02 | reverse complement strand
TTCTTGACGAGGGCGATCACCTCCTCGGGGGTCAGCTCGGTGATGGCCCTGCCCAACCCCTCGTACCCGCCGGAGGCGATGTACTCCTCGATCTTCTCCGGATCGATCGTGCCGCAATTGCGAAGGACGAGCTTCCTCTGGCGGGCGAAGAACGGGATCTCGCGGGGCTGGGGGGTCCCCTCGGCCCACAGGAGGCGCCGCACGGGGCGCCCCTTGAGGAAGTGCTCGGTCACGATCTCCGCGGCATCGTCCGGCCGGACCTTCACGTAGAACGTCCCCTCCGGGTACACGAGGAGGACCGGCCCCCGCTCGCAAGGGCCCATGCAGCCCGTCTCCACGAGCTGGACCTCGGCGAGAAGATCGTGGGAGGCGAGGGCGGCGAGGAGGGCCCGCTTCACCCGCTCGCTCCCCGATGATTGGCAGGCGGTTCCCGAGCAGAGGAGGACCTGGATGCGCTTCACGGGTTCCCCCTGCGGCCGAGGTAGGCCCGCAAGCGGCCCACCAGCGCCTCCGCTGCCCGCCGAGTGCGGGGGGATAGCCCCTCGCCGAGGGAGAGGTCCCGTGCGGGGACGGTCACGAGCCATGCTGGGGGGGCGTGGCCGAACAGCCGCTCCGCCCACGCGAGCAAGCCGTGGGGGGTGAAGGCGTGGGTCAGGGCGGCAAGCTCCCCGGCCCGGACCCGTTCCCACCTCACTGGTCCCGACCCGACCCGCGCATCGACGAAGATGACGAGGTCCGCGGTCGCCACCTGGGGGATGAGCTCGGGGGTCAACTCCTGGACCCCGAGCACCTTGAGGTCGTCCGCCTCCGGGAGGCGGCTCGCCACCCACAGGCCGACCCCGTCGTCCCGACGCAGGGGATGGCCCAGCCCGATCAAGAGGATCATGCGTCCCGCGCCCTCTCGTCGACGATCTCCCCGTCCGGCCCGACGAGGACCACCCGCAGCGGCATCCGGCCTACGGCGTGCACGGAGCAGGAAAGGCACGGGTCATAGGCGCGGATTCCCCCCTCGAGCCGGTTGAGGAGACCCTCGCTCACCTTCGCCCCGTCGAGGTAGCGGTGCGCGATCTGGGCCACGGTGCGGTTCATGGCGAGGTTGTTGTGGCCGGTGGACACGATGAGGTTGACCCGTTCCAGGACGCCGTCCTCGTTCACCCAGTAGTGATGGAAGAGGGTCCCCCGCGGCGCCTCGTGGACCCCTACCCCCACGAGCTCGTTCACCCCCGCTTCGGCCCGCACCCGGGGGGAGAGGAGCTCCGGGTCCTCGAGGTACGCTTCGACCCGCTCCAGCGCGGCCACGATCTCGATCAGGCGCGCCCAGTGGTAGTGGAAGGAGCTCGTGACGGCCTTGCCGTCGGCACTGGCTCGGAAGCGGGCCAGGGCCTCATCAGCGAGCGGGGTCCCGATCCGGTCACAGCAGTTGAGGCGGGCGAGGGGGCCTACGCGGTACAGCCCGTCCGGGTAGCCGTCGCGCTGGAAGTAGGGGAACTTGAGGTAGGACCAGCCCTCGACCGCTTCCCCGATGTATTCGGGGTAGCGGGCGGGGTCCAGTCCGTCGGCGACGGTCTGCCGCTCAGCGTCCACGAACCGGATCCGCCCCTCGTAGTGCTCCCACGCCCCGTCCTCCCCGACGAGGGACATGAACAGGGACGGGAAGTTCCCGAATGTGGCTATTTCTTCGGCCCAGTTCCCCGTCTCGCTCTCGTACCAGGACAGGGCATCCTGGGCGATGCGCCGCACCTCGGGAAGCTTCGCGGCCAGCCGGTCGCGGGCCGCGGCGGCGAGCGGGGCGCACACCCCGCCGGGAGCGGCCCACGCGGGGTGGATCCGCTTCTCCCCGAGGGAGGAAATGATCTCCTGCCCGTAGGCGCGAAGCCGGATCCCGTCGAGGGCGAGCTGGGGATGGGCTGCGGCCAGCCCGAACACGTTGCGCGCTTGGGGATCGGAATCCCACCCCAGGATGAGGTCGGGAGATGAGAGGTGGAAGAAGGACAGGGCGTGGGACTCCACGTACTGGCCGAGGTTCATGAGCCGCCGCAGCTTGTCCGCTGGGCGGGGAGGGCGTACGGCGAGGATCGCGTCCCCCGCCTTGGCGGAACAGAGGAGGTGGGACACGGGACAGATCCCGCAGATGCGGGCCGTGATCCCCGGCATCTCCCACACCGTCCGCCCCCGACAGAACCGCTCGAACCCGCGGCCCTCTGTGACGTGGAACCGGGCCCGGTTCACCTTTCCGTCGCGGCCGAGGGCGATCGTGATCAGGCCGTGGCCCTCGACTCGCGTCACAGGCACCTTGATCTCGCGCACCATCCCCCCCTTCATCCGAACCGAAGGTCCGCACCCGTAAGTTCGGGCCTCTTCCCGGCGAGGAGCCCCTGGAGGAACTTCCAGATCCGATCCGCGGACGGCGGGCAGCCCGGGAGGAAGCGGTCCACCGGGATCACGGCGTGGATGGGAAGCGCCTGGGGCAGGAGCTTAGGCACCGCGCCCTCCTCGAGGCCAGGGACCTCCCCCTCCCCGTATACCGCCCGCAGCACCTCCTCGCGGAGGAGCGGATTGCGCAGCGAGGGCACGTTGCCCGTGACGGCGCAGTCCCCGAACGCGACGACGATCCTCGTCTTCGCCCGGATCTCCTCGAGGAGACGCCGTTGCTCGGTGTTCCCCACTGCCCCCTCGACGAGGACCACATCCACCTCCGCGGGGTACTCCTTGATGTCCACGATCGGGGAGTACACGAGATCGGCCTTGCTCGCCAGCTCGATCAGCCTCTCGTCGAGGTCGAGAAACGACATATGGCATCCCGAGCACCCGGAGAGCCACACCGTGGCCAGGCGGATCTTAGGCACGGGGCCTCCTTTGCGTGACCTCGGCCAGGAGCGCGTGACGCTTCTCCTGCTCTGCGGTGATCTTCCCTTTCTCGAACAGGGCCCCGGTGGGGCATGCGTGGACGCATTTCCCGCACTCCGTGCAGGTCGTCGACTGGCCCCATGGCGCGCCGAGATCCGCTTCGATCAGGGTGAAGACCCCGCGGCCGGCGAACCCCCACGTAAACGCGCCCTCCACCTCGGCGCATGCCCGCACGCAGCGGCCGCAGAGCACGCACCGGTTGTGGTCGATCCCGAACTTGGGGTGGCTGGCGTCCACGGCAAGGGCCGGGAAGCGGTAGGGGAAGGTGACGTGGTCCATCCCCAGCTCCGTGGCGAGATCCTGCAGCTCGCAGTGCCCGTTCGAGACGCAGAACGCACAGATATGGTTCCGTTCAGCGAACAGGAGCTCGAGGATTGTCCGGCGGAGGGAGATCAGCCGGTCGGAATTCGCGACGACGTCCAACCCCTCCTGAACCTGCGTCGCGCATGCAGGGACGAGCCGGCTGTTCCAGTTCCGGATCTCCACCAAGCACAGCCGGCACGCCCCCACCGGCCGCAGCCCATCGAGGTCACAGAGGGTCGGGATCCGGATCCCCGTCGCGCGGGCCGCGGTGAGGATCGTCCAGTGGGGCTCGGCTCGAACAGGGGTATCGTCAATGCGGAGGTTGACCACCCTGCACCTCCCGCGATTCCATTACGTGCTCGGAGAGGGGCCGACCGTTGACCACGTGCTCGGCCACGATCCGGCGCGCGACCCCTTCGTCCACCTCTCCGTAGATCGTGATCCGCGTTGGCTCATGGACCTCCACGATCGGCTCCTGGGCGGCGAGCCCCTTCTCCCCGGTTTGGGTGACGACCACGTCCCGCAGGTCGCGGCGCGTGACCTCGTCGAGGATTGCCTGCAAAGTCTGCCTCGCCCCGGCGGCAATGCCCGAAGTGCCCATCCCCACCACGATCTTGATCCGGGATGCCCCGCCCCGGAGGCGCAGCTCGGCCTCCGCGCGCTCCCGGATCTTCCTCAGCTCGTCGAGCTTCATTCTCCCTCCTTCATCCCGGCCACGTCCATCCCCTCCCGGAGGGCACCCTCCAAAAAACGAAGCACATCGGGGTGGGTCAGCGGGATCTCCCCGAGGCGCTCACGGACCTCGCCTGTACACAGCCGCCATGTCCCTTGATCATCGCCTAGCTCAACCGTGAACTCAACCTCGGGGCTCGTGGCGATGAGGGGGACAAGGGTGCCCACGATGTCCCCCAGCGGTGGGCGGTCGGGATGCGCCCATCCCCAGCTCGCGACGACTCGCATCCCGCCCCCTCCTCGTCGCTCGATCGAGCACGTCCCGCCCGTCTCCTCCGCGGTTTGGGCAAGAAGCGGGAGCCCGAGGCCGATCGTCGCTCGCGGCTTCGTGGTGTAGAAGGGGTCCACGATCCGCGGAAGATCGTGGTCCAGGACCCCACACCCATCATCGCCGACCTCCATCTCAAGCCAATCCCCCTGCCGGCGGAGGGCGACCGAGATGTGCCGTGCCCCCGCGCGTAGCGAGTTCTCCACGAGATCGGCGAGGTGCATTGCCAGATCCTCGATCATCCCCCGCCCTCCCGGATCTGGCGCAGGATGCGCTTCGTCCTCTTGGGGTCAAGTTTTCCGTACACTTCTTGGTTCACCATCATCACGGGGGCGAGGCCGCACGCCCCGAGGCAGCGCACGCCCTCCACGGTGAACATGCCGTCGGCCGTGGTCCCGCCGAGGCCGACTCCCAGTTCCTCGCGGATCGCCCTCAGGATGAGATCCGCTCCCCGCACGTGGCACGCCGTTCCCAGGCACAGGCGGAGCGTGTGGCGGCCGACCGGGGTGGTGCGGAAGAAGTGGTAGAACGTGATCACCCCCCGCACTTGGGATGGGGGGACGCCGAGGGCCTTCGCCACTGCAGCCTGGGCCTCCACGGGGATGTGGCCGAGCTCGCTCTGCACGCGGTGGAGGGCCTGGATGAGCTCCGAGGGCGCTCCCGCGTAAGGGCGCGTCAGTTCCGCAACTTGGTGCTCGATTGTTGGGTTCACCTTTCCTCCTTCAGTTCAGGGCCAGGGCGCACCTTCCGCCCGCCTTCCCCCCGGAACGCCGCCCGCAGCTCGTCGAGCGTGGGGGCCACGAGGTAGAATTCCGTCCACGCCCGCCCGATCTCTTCGGGGTAGTGGGCATCGGAACCGCGGAGGATGGGACGTCCGCCCAGCTCGGGCCAGGACGCCGTTGCTTGCGCGACAGGGGTCCACGGCGCGATCTCCACGGCGAGGGGCCACTCCCCCTCCGGGAACAGGCCCAGCACGGCGAGGAGCCCGCCCGGGACACGGTCGGCGTGGGCGGGGATGGCAAGCCCCCCCTGTTCCTCAACCCGGCGCACCACTTCGGAAAGGGGGAGATCCACCGGGGAGAGGAGGAGGCGCTCCACGCGGTTCACGATCTCCTCCCGCTCGTCCACCACCACTTGGTCCCCGAACAGCGCGGGGTCGCACCGGATATCGGGGAGGCATGCCTGGAGCTCCTCCTGGAGGAGGAGGGGGCTTTCCTCGTCGGTGAAGTAGGCCAAGATCTCGACCTCTTCGGCGGTTTGGATCTCCATTCCCATGAGCACGGCCGGCGCCGTGCCTGCCAGGCGCCGCGCGTAGCGGCCGTTCTCAGCGGCATTGTGGTCGCAGACAGCGATGAGATCAAGTCCTGCCCGGCGGGCCGCGGCGACGATCCGCGCCGGGGACATGGCAAGGCTCGCGCAGGGGGAGAGGGTAGAGTGGATGTGGAGGTCGGCCCGCCACCATCTCATGGGTGGAGGACGCGGTAGAGCTTTCCCGCCACCTCGAACGCCGTGCCCTCCGCGAGAAGGAGGTTCACTCCCTCCGCCTCCGCGCGCGCGACCACGTCCGCACTCGGGCGCAGCCCACGCGGGAACACGATCCCCGCCACGTCGCGCAGCCTCGCGACCGCGACCACGTTGAGGTGGCGCTGATGGGTGATCCACAGGTCGCCCGCCTGAGCATGGGCGAGGACGTCCGAAAGGAGGTCCGAACAGTACCCGTTGAGTACCTCGCGCGCGAGGTCGGCGCCAACGAGGGGTGTGATCCCGATCTCCGTGATGACCTTCCCGAGTTCCATCGTACCTCCTAGAAGAAGGGGATCCCGAGGAGGACGGTCGCCCGAACCACGGTCCCCTCTCCCACCCGGGATCGGATTTTGAACAGGTCCGAGTTCTGCTCCATGTTGCTGATGCCGAGTCCCGCTCCAAACCCGAGCTCGCGCGCCCAGTCCGGGGCAGTGGAGTAGCCGGGCTGGCTCGCGAGATCGATGTCGGCGATTCCGGGTCCGCGATCCGAGAACAGGAGCTCCACCCGGTCGTCGCGCACGAGGAGGATGATCCGCCCTCCCGCGGAGTAGAGGACCATGTTCATTTCCCCTTCGAAGCAGATGATGCTTGCCCGTCGCACGATGTCCGGGCTCATCCCCAGGGCGAGGAGTTCGCGCCGGACCTCGGTGGAGACGGTGCCCGCCCGTTCGAGGTCCCGCGGGACGACCTCGTAGATGCGCTTATGGATGACGCGCGTGGGGGAGGGCATTGCCGAGGGAGAAGCCCTTGCGCTTGGCGGGCAGGAGACCAGCTTTGTACAGGGTGCCGCATGTCTCGTACATGTCCTGGGGGGTCGCGAGGAGGGGGATGCTGGCGCCGGTCGCGTACTCCACTGTGGCCTGAGGGGGGAGCTTCCCCCGCACGAACAGCACCGCCCCCATGTTCATGACCTCGGCGACCCGCACCACCTGGGGGGTGGTCATCCCCGTGATGAGGAGCACCCCTTCCTCCTGGACCATGGCCAGGACGTCGGAGAGGAGATCGGCAGCGAATGCCCGGCCGACCTCCCGCTCCGCCTGGTCCGCCCCCGTCACGAACTGCGCGTCGAGGATCTTCGCGATGTCCGCGAGCCTCATCGTCCTCCCTCATGCCCCGAACTTCGGTCCCAGATCGCAGTAGCCGAGGAGCTGCGGGACGAGGCGCCCGCTGAACCTCCCCAACCCCCCCTCGCCTGCGCTCCGTTCCCCGAACGCACGGACGCGATCCGGTCGCACCGCTGGCCCCACGAACAGGACGGGAACAGGGTCGGCCGTGTGCTCCCCCACCGCCGGGGGGGTGGTGTGATCCCCGGACACGCAGAGGTGCACGCGGTCCCAAGGCAGTGCGTCCGCAAGGGGCGCGAAGAACTGCCGGTCGACGCGCTCGATGAACGCCCGTTTCGCCTCGGCATCCCCGTCGTGGGCGGCGTTGTCCGTGCCCTTGATGTGCACGAAGACGAGCTTCGCCTCATCCAGGGCGGACAAGGCAGCGCGGGCCTTGGCGCCGAGGTCGGTCCTGAGGTCGCCGCTCGCCCCGGGGATATCGCGTACGGTGAGCCCCGCGAGCCGCGCCACGCCCTTGTACAGGGCTCCACCGGCGATACATATGCCCCGGATCCCGTATTCCTCCGTGATCGGCCGGAGGCGGGGCATCACCGCCGCCCCGCGGAGGAGGATCGCATTGGCCGGGGGCTCGCCGCGGCGTTCCCGGTCCCGGTTCAGCGGATGGGCACGCAGGGCCTCGTGGGCGCGACGGGTGAACGCGTTGATGGCCTCGGCCATCCTCAGCGCGCTGCCGTCCTGGGCCCGGGCTCGGGCCACAGGGACCCCGACCTCGCGGGGGTCCGTGTCCGAGACCGCGGCCGACGCCCCTTCCCCCCGCAGGAGGAGGGCCCCCCGGTGCTCGGTCGAAGCGCGGAACACGATCTCCAGGCCGAACTCGCGGAGATTGACCCCGTTCAGCACCTCCTCGAACGGCTTCCCAGTGGGGAGCCGCCCCGCCCGTCGGTCGAGGACGATGAGATCCCCATCCCGTTCCTCCACTGTGGCGAAGTTGGCGCGGAGGCAGACATCGCCCCCCCTCACGTCCATCCCGATCCCCAGTGCCTCGAACGCCCCCCGGCCCGTGTACACGCGCTGCGGGTCGTAGCCGAAGATGGAAAGGTGGGCGGTGTCCGATCCCGGCCGCACCCCAGGGGCCACTGGGTCCATCAGTCCGAGCGCCCCCCGAGCGGCGAGCTCGTCCAGGACAGGGGTGGAAGCGCGCTCAAGGCAGGTCGCGCCCGCGAGATCGGTGGGGCGCCCGCCCAGTCCATCGAGGATGACCAGGATCCCCGACATCTACTCCCCTTCCACCTGCCCGAGGAGGTCGAGGGCTCGGATCTTGGCGTATCCATTCTCCAGGGCGTCGACCCCAATCGGGGCGTCAATCACCTTCTGCAGCTCCTCCCGTGCCTCGCCCCACCTCTCGGCACGGATGAGGTAGTACTCCACGTAGAACAGGCGGTTCTCGAGGTAGTCCGGATAGGTCGCGATCGCCTCTTCGAGCAGCACGCGGACCTTCTCTGGGTCCTTGGAGAACGGATGCTCGGCCCAATACCCAGCCAGGGCGCGCAGCGGCCCTCCCGCGATGTACCCCCGGTCCAGCTCCAGGCACCGCTCCATGATGGCCATCAGCTTCTTGTCATCCCCCCGGAGCGCGGCGGCAACGAGCCCCACTACCCCTCCCAGCTCGACCTTGCGTGCCCAGTTGCTGTAGGTCCAGAACAACGCTTCGATGTCGGTGAGATCACGCACGGCAGCGAGGAATGAATCCGAACTCGTCCACTTCGCCACGAGTTCGGGATCCGATTGCAACTTCATGGACCGTTCCCCATACTCCTGGCCCTTTTCATGGAATTTGGCCTTATCCTTCTCGGGGAGGAAGATGTCCGCCAGGGTGTAGTGACAGCGGGAGAGCATGTTGAGGACGTGCACATTGCCTGCATCCTGCGCGAGGGCGGCTTCGTAGAGCTTGATCGCTGTCTCGAGCTTTGCTTGGAGATCGAGGGCGTCGCTTAGGGTGTACTGGGTGAACCAAACCTCCTCGAACAGGGCGTCGGCCTGGGCTGTGAGCTCAGCTGGGGATTGGGCCAAAGCGGGCAGGGCCCCCAGGATAAGGACGAGCAGGGTCCACGATCTTGGGCGGAGCACTGGACACCACCTCCGTAGTGGGTTTTCGGTACTATACAGACGAGGCGCGGCCCGGGCAACAGCCCACCATGGAGGGGGCCCGGAGCCCAGGGTATAGTGGGCCGCTACGGCGAAAGGAGGTTCCATGGCTGTCAAAGTGGATCGGGATCTGTGCACGGGTTGCGGGTTGTGCTCTCAGGTGTGCCCCGAGGTGTTCGAGCTCGGCGACGACGGCTACGCCCACGTGATCACGGGGGCGGACCAGTCGCTCTCCTGCGTGGACGAGGCGATCGACCAGTGCCCGGTCGGGGCGATCAGCAAGTAGGGGCAAACGAGGTCGGGCCTTGACCGCGGCCCTATCTGTCGGTCCATGAAGCGCGTGGGGTTGGCCCTCAGCGCCGGCGGACCGCGGGGGATCGCCCATCTCGGCGTCCTCCGCGCCCTCGGCGAAGCGCAAATCCCCGTCCATGCCATTGCCGGAACGAGCGTAGGGGCTTACGTGGGGGGCCTGTTCGCGGCCGGGGTGCCGCTCCCCGAGATCGGCCGGTTGTGGGAGGAGGCGGGGTTCCGCCAGGCAGCGCGGTTCTTCCTCCCTACGTTCCCCTGGCAGGGGTGGAGTTCGGGGGAGGAGCTGCGGCGGATGCTCTACGGGATCGTGGGGGAGCGCCGGATCGAGGAGTTGGCGATCCCGTTCGCGGCGGTGGCGACCGATCTTCGTTCCGGTCAGCCGGTCGCCCTTCGGCGGGGGGAGCTGGCGGAGGCGATCCGCGCCTCCCTCTCCGTACCGGGGCTGTTCGTCCCCGTGGAGATCGAGGGCCAGACGCTCATCGACGGGGGGGTGGCCGATCCCCTGGCGGTGGATGTGGCCCGGGGACTTGGCGCGGAGGTGGTGGTGGCCGTGGACGTCCTCGTGCCGCCGGCGGAGAAGCACCTGACCCGGGTGACCGTGTTCGGGGTGCTTTTTCAGATGGCGACAATTTTCCAGAAGCGGATCGCCGAGCTTGAGGTCGCGGCGCTCGCCCCGGAGGTCGTGATCCGTCCGGATTTCGGGGCCCGTCCCCCCACCTACGTGTCGGTGGGCACCGGCGCGGAGGTGGGGTACCGAGCGGTGCAGGCTGTTCTCCCCCGGATCCGTGAGCTCGTGGCGTGAGCGCGCCCGTCCCGCCCGCCGTCGTCCTCGGGCTAGGCGTCGTCTGCCTGTCCTGGGCGGCGATCCTCATCCGCCTCACCGCGGCCCCCGCGGTGACAGTAGCCGCGTGGCGGATGGCCCTGGCGGCGGCAGTGCTCCTCCCCCTCTGGGCCGGGCGACGACCGCGCGTGTCGGGCCGCGGCCTGCGGGTCGGCCTCGTCGCCGGGGCGTGCCTCGGCCTCCACTTCGTCCTGTGGATGGAGTCCCTGCGGCTCACGACCGTGGCGAGCTCCGTGGCCCTGGTCACCACCAACCCGATCTTCGTAGGCCTCCTGTCGGCTCTCGTGCTCGGCGAGCGGCCGTCGCGCGCGTTGTGGCAGGGGATTGCGCTCTCCGTGGCGGGCGGGTTCCTCATCGGGTGGGGGGACTTCGCCCTGGAGGGGGCGGCCCTCCTCGGGGATGCGCTGGCGCTTCTGGGGGCAATGGCCGCGTCGGTGTACCTCCTCCTCGGGCGGCGAGCTCGGGGCGAGGGCTCCCTGTTACCGTACGTTGCTGTGGCCTACGGGGCAGCGGCGGCGTTCCTCCTTCTCGGGGCGGTCGCCACCGCCCAGCCTGTGCCTCGGAGAGTTGACTGGCTCTGGATTGGGCTCATGGCCCTTGGCCCCCAGCTCCTCGGGCACACGAGCGTGAACTGGGCCCTGCGGCGGTTCCCGGCCTCGGCAGTGGCCGTGGCAATCCTCGGGGAGCCGGTGGGCGCCACCCTGTGGGCATGGCTCCTCCTCGGCGAGGTGCCGGGGGGCATGCAGGGGGTGGGGATCGCCTTCGTCCTCCTCGGGATCCTGCGCGCCCTGCGCGGGGTACGGCTCTGAGCTACCATCGGCCCATGAGCGTCGATGGCGACAAGATCCGCCGTGGGCAGGAGAAGATCGCGTGGGTCCGGGCCCACATGCCCCTCCTCGCCTCCCTCGAGGCGGAGCTGCGCCCGCAGCGGCCGCTCGCGGGGCGACGGATCGCGCTGTGCATCCACCTCGAGGCGAAGACGGCACGGCTCGCGCTGGCCCTGAAGGCCCTCGGCGCGGAGATCGCCGTGGCGAGCTCGAACCCCCTCTCCACCAAAGACGATGTCGCCGCGGCCTTGTGCAACGAGGTCGCCACGCACGCCCGGTGTGGAGCGAGTGCGGCGGAGTACGCAGCCTTTCTGGGGGAGGTCCTCGCGATCCGGCCCCATCTCGTGCTCGACGATGGGGGAGACCTGTGTGCCCTCCTCCACGGGAGGGCGGGGGATTGGGGAACCGACCTCATCGGGGCCTGTGAGGAGACGACGACCGGGCTCGTGCGCCTGCGGCAGCTCGCGCGGGAGGGACGGCTGCGGTTCCCCGTGGTGGCGGTGAATGACGCGCGGATGAAGTACCTGTTCGACAACCGTCATGGGACCGGGCAGTCGGTGTGGGATGCGATCATGAGGGCGACGAACCTCCTCGTGGCCGGGAAGCGGGTCCTTGTCGTCGGGTACGGGTGGTGCGGCCGCGGGATCGCCCAGCGCGCCCACGGGCTCGGGGCGAACGTGGTCGTGGCTGAGGTGGACCCGGTTCGGGCGGCGGAGGCGGTCATGGAGGGGTTCATGGTGGCGCCTGTCCGCGAAGCGATCGCGGATGCTGATTTCGTGGTGACCGCCACCGGATGCCGGGACGTGGTGGCATGGGAGGACCTGATGCACGCCAAGGACGAGGCGATCCTCGCCAACGCTGGCCACTTCGACGTCGAGATCGACGTCCGTTCCTTGCGGGCGCGGGCCGACGGGCGCCGCGTGCGCGACCAGGTCGAGGAGTTCACCCTGCCCACCGGCAGGCGGGTGTACCTCCTCGCCGAGGGGCGCCTGGTGAACCTCGTCGCCGGCGACGGCCACCCGGCGGAGATCATGGACCTCTCGTTTGCGGTGCAGCTCCTCTCCCTGTTGTGGCTGGCGCGAGAGGGAAAGGGCCTCGCCCCCGGGGTCTACCCCGTGCCCCCGGAGGTCGACGGCGCGGTGGCCCGTCGGTTCCTCGCAAACCGCGGGATGCGGATCGACTCCCTCTCCGCAGGCCAGCGGGAGTATCTTGGGCTGTGATGCCATCGGAAAGGAGAGAGGGGAAGGATGGCTTGTCCCTGGTCGCGGGAGAGGGTGCCAGGCGGAGTTCTTCACGGGTGCGTCGAAGGCAGACATGGCTCGGATCCAGGTGCAATACTGGGAGAAGTAGGGCGGCGATCACCCGGGCGTTCGATGTGTGTCCTGGCTGATGCCCCGATGCCTGGGCAGGGCAGCACTCATCTGTGCGGACGTCCTGGCATCCCCGCGGGAGCCCCCATCCCGAGGGTGCCGCCGAGTTCATCCGTTTTGCATCGGATCCGGAACGGGTGGAGCGATTGGCCGTCGGGCAGAAAGAGATCTTCCCCTTGCGCACTGGACGGATCGCTTTCGGGCTCAACACGGGAATCCTGAGCTCATGGTTCTGCAGGAGATCCTCTCCTCCGCTACCCTGTTCCACGACCCGGCGAGGCCCGGATGGCTCGACTACCTGGACCGGATCAAGCGAGTTCTTGGCTCCATCTGGTCAGGGGGAGTGCCCCCCCGACCTGGCCCTGGACGCGATCCAGGACGAGGACTAGCGTCGCCGCGGCGCGGCGGTCAGCTCGGGCTGAGCCACGGGACCGCCGGGCCTGACCGGGACAAGGATGTAGCCGGTACGAAGGTCGCCGAAGCACCGGTACCCGACCTCGCCCCAGTACCAGATGTAGAGCGCGATGTAGGCAGTGAGGCACGCATCGAGGAGGTCCTCGGCGCACTTCAGCTTTCCTCCACGCATCCCGCGCACGGCGAGCTCTCGAAGCAGCTCGTCGGCCTCAAGCGCCGGCTCGCCCCTGGCGAGGGAAGCGAGGAGCTGCTTCAGGCGCTCCAGCCCCTCCCACCGCACTCCATACGAGCGATTCCGCCGGGCTTTGTACTTGAGTGTCTTCGCAAGGCCGAACAGCTCGATCATCGCCGGGTGCGGGTACACCTCGATCACCTGGCGCACCGGTCTTCGGCATTGAACACTGGGCGAGTGGACGAACCCGAGCGCACCGAGGTGGGCGACGAGGGCCTCCCCCCGCACCACGCCGAGCCGGGCACGATTGGCAGGCCAGGCCGCTGCCTCGTGCTGACGGTAAGCGGCGGAGAGGGCCCGATCACAGGGCCGCGTCCCCCTTTCGTTGGGGACGACAAGCGGGGCATCGATCGCCACGAGGGCGCTCCCTCTCCCGACCCCTTGCCCGATGAACGAGAGGATCGCTTCATCGTCTCCAAGCGCGCTCCCCCACGCCCGAGGCCGGCCGACCACGCCATCCCAGGCGAGGATCACCCCGCCGGTCGTGTTGCGGGGCGACCATGCCAGATCGACTCCGACGAACCGCAAACGTCTAGGACGGGATCTCGGGCAGGGCCTCGAGGATGGACAGGCGGTACTCCCCGCTCCCCGCGCGGCGGACGATGCGGATGAAGAGCTTGCACACCCCGTCGAGGAAACACTCCCCGATCGAGGCGCAATCGACCCCGGGATAACAGGGCACGCGGGTCGTGGAGGGCGTGGAGATGCGCAGGCACTGGGCGAGGACATCCCCACACGGGTCGTGGACGAGGTACAGATCGACCTCGAGGTTCCCCGGATCGACCCATACAAGGTACGCTTCCCCGTACGCCACTTGGATCCTGTACCAATCCTGGTGGTCACCCTCGCCGAGCGACCCTGTGTAGTGGCCGGGCTGGAGGACGATCGCGTCCTCCCCTGGCCCGAACGATTCAGGGAGCGTCCGCCGGGCCACGGTGGTGAGATCGACGCCGGGCGGCAGGCATTCGGGGGGCAGGCCGTCGGGAATGCACACGAACTCCGGTCCAGCGCTGCAC
>OMKS01002906.1_pt1 | contig 13953 bp, 12 predicted proteins | sample 1674721 | NCBI WGS metagenome assembly OMKS01 (sample SAMN06264996, study PRJEB25208) | sediment metagenome | isolation source: hot spring sediment | place: USA: California | collected 2014-09-02 | reverse complement strand
ATGATGTGTATATTTGATATTTTACCTAAATCTCGGTTTTGGACTGATTAGACTGGAGTTTTTAGAGGTGCCCATATACTTATCTTGTTATGAATTTTATATTTTTCATTGTTCTAAATTTTTCGGGTTAAAAGTTTATATTGACTCCCATGCTTACCGTTTTTGTTACGGGATAGGTGTTCAAATCTATCCCATTTGCTCCCACTTCCGGATCAAAACCACTGTAACTGGTGAATGTCATCAAATTGGCAGCGGTTACATATATTCGTGCAGATTCTATTTTTAGTTTTCGGCTTAATTCTCCCGGGAACGTGTAACCAAGTGTAACATTTTTAACTCTCAGATAGGAGCCATCTTCCACAAAACGGTTTGAGGGGCGGATGTTCTTATTGGGGTCATTAAAAACTGCTCTGGGCATGGAATTGCTTGTCCCTTCGCCGGTCCATCTGTTTACTACAGAAATGTTCTGGTTTTGTGCTACAGCCATTCCTTCATTCCAGATGCGATTGGCATTGTAAATATCATTTCCATAAACTCCCTGAAGAAAAATTGTCAAATCGAAACCTTTATAGGCGAGCCTGTTATTCAAGGCAAAAATGAAATCAGGATTGGGATTCCCGATATATGTGCGGTCATCATCGTCAATAATTCCATCGCTGTTTAAATCCAAATAACGAATGTCGCCGGCTGAAGTCCTGTTGTAAACATCGTCGCCGGGTACCTGCAGAGCATGCATGTCCACTTCTGCCTGAGTCTGGAACAACCCGTCAGTTACGAATCCGTAAAAAACATCCATTGGCTGGCCAGCCTCAATACGAGCAATTTGCTGGTTAAAACCTACACTCCCTCTTGCAAGAGGGATGGTGTCATTCAGGCTTTTAACTTCATTCTGGTTGAAAGAAATGTTAAAGTCTGTTTCCCATTTAAATTCTCCGGTGAAATTGCGGGAAGTTACACTAATTTCAAGCCCCTTATTGACAACTTCGCCCGCATTGATAAAGGGAACTTCAATATCGGAATATCCTGTTGTGATAGGTACTGCCATTGGTACCAGCATATCAGCTGTATTTTTTTGGTAAATGTCGAATGTTAAAGTGATTCGCTGGTCGAACAGGGTTGCATCAAAACCAATGTTTGCCTGTTTCTGCGATTCCCACTGAACGTTTGGATTCGGCATTACAATAGGCACAACTGCATTTACAAGGTTATTGTTGAAGTTGTATTTAATTGTACTTAATGCCGACGCAAAAGAATAATTCCCGATTTCCTGATTCCCGGTTACTCCATATCCGGCCCTTAACTTCAGGTCATCAAATAAAGTTGACGGTTGCATAAAATTTTCTTCTGAAATTCTCCAAGCGACTGAGCCTGAAGGGAAAATCCCCCATTTATTATTGACTCCAAAACGGGAGGAGCCATCGCGACGTATTGTTGCGGTTACGAGATATTTATCGGCAAAAGAGTAATTTACACGTCCCATATACGACATGAGCGACCATGAATTGCCATTTCCGCCCACTTCTTTCTGACTTAATCCGTTGTCAAGTTGTTGTGTTAAATCACTCGCAAACTCCTGAATTGAGCCACTAATAAAATTAAACTTATTTTCCTGGGCGCTTGTACCTGCTAAAATGGTCAGCCGGTGTAAATCATCGAGCGTTTTATTATACGTTAATGTATTATCCCAGTTCCACGTTATGGATCTGTTGAATGATTCGCCCAAATAAGATAATTCCTGAGGCGTAGGTTCAAAATTGTATTTCGGGGCCCAACTTCTGTTATGCCAGAAATTGGCTTTTAATCCACCCTGTGACCGGAACACAAGTCCATCCAATAATTCAATTTCACCGAAAAAACTACCTAAAAAATTATATCCCAAAGTAGTATTTTCATTAATTGTTGCTTTGCCTATGGGATTCACGATATCGCCTGCCCATGACGGAATACCGACTGGTCCTGCGTAGGTTCCATCCTGATTATAAATTTGCTGGGTGGGCAAAGCACGCAAGGCATCTAAAATACTGTAAGAGCCGCTGTATTTGTCGTCATGATTGAGTGAAAGCATATTGCCAAACCTGACTTTTTTAAATAACTGTGTCTCTGAATTTACTTTGAAAGTGTATCTTTTAAATCCTGTATTCATAACAATACCTTCCTGATTAAAATAGTTTCCGGAAACATAATAGGTTGTTTTTTCGTTTCCTCCTGAATACGAAAGAGAATAGTTTTGAATGGGTGATGTTTGAAATAAAGTTCCAACCCAGTCGGTTCCAACTCCCATTGAAGAAGGATCACTGAAAGCCGGATTTTTTACCATCCCCGCATTTTCCATCATTTCGTTGTGCAAAGCTGCAAACTGAGCTGCATCCAAAACTTCGACCATGCTGGTCGCTTCCTGTACACCATAATAGGCATTGAAATTAATTCTGCCCTTCCCCGCTTCACCACTTTTTGTGGTGATGATAACGACCCCGTTTGCACCTCTCGATCCATAAATTGCGGTTGCAGATGCATCTTTCAAAACCTGGACAGATTCAACATCATCCATATTTAACTGGTTTAATCCGCTTTGGGTGGGTACTCCGTCGATTACCAAAAGAGGGTTATTGTCATTAATTGTACCTGATCCCCGGATTCGAAAAGTTGGATCATTGCCAGGCGTGCCGTTCGATATAATATGAACCCCTGCAGCTCTTCCCTGCATGGCATCGCCAATACCAGGAAAAGGTAAAGATTCCAAATCGTCGGTACTGACAGAAACAATCGATCCTGTTAAATCACGTTTTCTTTGGGAACCATAACCCACTGCAACAATTTCTTCCAAACCAATAGTTTCTCTTTCCAGAGTGACATTTACAGTCGCTCTGCCATTAACTGCCTCTTCTTTGGTTTTCAGGCCCACAAAAGAAAACACCAGTGTTGAATTAACAGGCACCTGATCTAAATGATAAGTACCGGAAACATCAGTAGCTGTACCCTGGTTTGTTCCTTTTATAATTACGGTTACACCTGGTACCGGTTCACCGTTTTCGTCAGTAACAGTACCTTTTACTGCAATTAATTCAGATTGTTCATTTGTAATTTTTTGATTTTGGTTTCCTGTTGAAATGATATCCCCCTTTGCAGAAACAGGGGATGCCATCCGGAGAATGACCCCAAAAGTGAGAATGATAAATAATTTGTTCATAAAAATTGATTTAAAAAGTTTAAATAAAATCTGTTCCCTTTAAAACTACTGTTAGAAAAAGTATTTGGTCTTAATTCATCAACTTTATCATTTGATTTTATTTTGGTAGAATAGAATGAACCTCTAAAATTAGATTCCCAAATTTCATTAAACAAAAACGAATTAAGATTTAAATTTAAAAATTCAAAATAAAAAAGAGTTTTCATAAAGATAATCTTATTGCTAATTGTTGGTTTAATCAATGTGTTTGCATTCACTCCTCCTAATTTATCACATCTAGAAGAATATGATACACGAATGTATGCGCATATTGAATCATGGGAGTTGACGATAAGCCATTTTCTTGTTATTTGGGAGATCTACGATAATCAAGGAATACGAGCTATTTAATAGTTTCCACAAATGCTGATAGTATATATGCTAATGGACTTTTATGCATCAGTTCAAAAGTAAAGACAGATAAAGTTCAAGCAAAACTAATATCAGGGCGTTGTAAAGGAAAGTATGGATGGATCCAAAGTAGAACAATGCCCCATGGAGGAACTAAGAGACTTTTTGAAGGTTACAATCGTTTAATAAAGTTGTAGAGTTTGTTTGTGGATAATATATTACCAAAAGCATCGCAGAGGTGCTTTTAGTAAACAATAAAATATGAGACAAAAACACTATTTTTGTTTGATGTTTTAAAAATAGAGGAATGATAAAGAATGGTAAATTAAATTTTGGTGTCAAGTGATAACGATAGCTTAATTTACTCTAACCTGTTGTGTTGCAATTTGTAAAAATTGATTGCTTTGTGGGCAACTACTGTCATCTGCCCATCAAAGGCTATTTCAACCTATTTAGTGATATAAAATCGACTTTTAGATACAATGCTTTAGTTTTATAGTCAACAAGGGGGCGGGGAGTTGTTTGTTTTTGATAAGCGTATAGCCAATCTAGCAGTCATCATCACGCTTAGTTTCATCACATTTTGGTGGACATTTTTTATATTTCATCTCCCTTTTGATCTTATGCCTGTATTGCTAGTGGTTGCCTTTCGCGTTTTAGCTTCACTCCTCATACTCAAAGATTATTCTCTTAGTTGGTCAAAAGCTTCCCAAAAGACATTTCTAATCAAAGCCATAGTCTATATAGCAGCATTTTTGTTCTATATGCCTATACTTTATGGAACACTTAGAATCTCTTTTTTGGCTTCGGAGCTTTTTTTCTTCCTTTTTGTTTTGAATTTTTTAGTCTATAGCTACTACTACTTACAAAACAAAAGTTCGATTCGCAAAACAAAAGCAGTTGCGATATATGGTGCAAACAAAGCTGGTTTAAAACTCCACCAAGAGTTTAGAGATAGCCCCTATAGGGTTGATTGTTTTGTCGATGATGATGCAACCTTGCAAAAACGCTCAATAGATGGGATACCTATCTTGTCACTTGAGCATTTTCAAGCCAAATATGGACAAAAAAAGTTGGATTTGCTTGTCATAGCTGCAACAGCTGTAGATAAAACCCCACAAGTTTATGAAGCCTTAGGGAAGTTTTTTGATGAGGTTCAAGTATTGCCTGCGATTGAAACACCACTTTCTAGTCAAGAGTTTAGAGTTCAACTCAAGCCAATTTCGGTAGAGGATTTACTTGCGCGTCACCCAAAAGATTTAGACCAAGAGGCAATTGCGTCATATATCCGTGGCAAAACAGTCCTCATCACAGGAGCAGGCGGTAGCATAGGTGGTGAAATTAGTCGCAAATGTGCTTTTTATGGAACAAAAGAGCTTGTATTGCTTGACCATAGTGAGCTTAACCTCTATACGATTTCCCAAGAGCTAGAGCACTATAATATCTCAAGTGTGATGCAATCAGTTGTCAATTTAGAGCAATTAGAGGAGACATTTGCTAGATACAATCCAGATGTAGTTATCCATGCTGCAGCATACAAACATGTCCCTTTGGTCGAAGAGAATCCCAAAGAGGCAGTGCTTAACAATATCATCGGGACAAAAAATACTATAGACTTAGCTATCAAGTACCAAGCACAGAAGTTTCTCCTCATCTCTACTGACAAAGCAGTCAGACCGACAAATATCATGGGGGCAACCAAGAGAGTTTGTGAGCTGTATGTCCAAAATATCGATTCGAAAAATACCGATATCGTAGCAGTTAGGTTTGGTAATGTTCTAGACTCAAGTGGTAGTGTGATACCAAAATTCAAAGAACAAATAGCCAGTGGTGGTCCTGTGACAGTAACGCATCCTGAGATAACTAGATATTTTATGCTCATTTCAGAGGCGTGTCAGCTAGTATTGCAAGCAGCTAGTTTGGGTAAGGGTGGCGAGATATTTATCCTTGATATGGGTGAGCCTGTGAAGATAATCGATTTGGCGCACAAGATGATAGAGCTTAGCGGTAAGAGGGATATCCCGGTGATATTTACAGGGCTAAGGGCAGGTGAGAAACTCTACGAAGAGTTACTCATAGAAGAGGGGGAGTTTGCTACAATCTATTCCTCTATCATGATAGCCCCAACGAGTCACTATGAGATAGATAAGCTCCAAAGAGATATAAAACAACTACTACAAACCAACTCTGTGGTAGAAAAACTGCAAGAGATAGTTCCAGAATTCACTCACAACAAAGGGGATAAATGAGAATCGATAATCAGAAATGGTACGAAACCAATCGTGGTTTATTTGGACTATTTTTAGTCGCATATCTCTTTGCTATCGCTATCCGCTTCATTTGGGTTTATCAATTTTGGGACAATCCTAGCGTTTGGTGGAATGGGCAAATGATGATAAATACCAATGATGGGTATTTTTTTGCTTCAGGGGTCCAATATTTTACCGATGGATTTCATGCAGATAATCCACGAATAGTTGGTTTGTGGCATCAAGGGTTGATTTGGATAACTGCTTTGTTTGTTGAGATTTCCCCATTTTCGTTAGAAACGACCATTTTTTACATGCCAATGGTAGCAGGCAGCCTCATAGTGATTCCTTTGATATTGATAGGTCGTTTGTATCATAAGCCTTTGTGGGGATTGTTTGCTGCACTGATTGGCGCAATTGCATGGAGCTATTACAATCGCACTATGGTTGGATACTACGACACAGATATGTTTGTTGTGTGGGTACCATTGTTGGCAGTCTATTTTTTGATGAGATATGTCCAAAATGGTGGATTGCAAAATGGACTTTATGCTAGTTTGCTCTTTGTTTTTTATGGATTTGTCTACTCTTCAAGTGGTGCAGTGGTAGGTGGTCTTGTGGTATGGTTTGCCCTTTATGGACTGTGGTTTCATAGAGATAGAGATTCGCTATATGGTGTATTGTCTCTTTTGTTTGTTGTGTTGTTGCCATTTTCGAAACTCACTTCGTACTATGAGTTGCCTTGGGGCTATCTATTGCAAGTGGTAGCACTCTTGGTGGTGTGGGGAGTTTTTGAGAAGATTCCTACTTTAGGGAAGCGATTTGTTGCCCTTGGTTTATTTGTGTTGGCACTGCTTTTTGGTAACACTGTAGCAGGCATTTGGGCAAAAATTAGTAGTTATATGTTTACAGGCACAATGACTCATGGGCTTAGTTTTTTTGGTGTAGCTCAGACGGTTCGTGAAGCATCATCTATCGATATCACAACCCTTGCCAATAGGATTGCAGGTTCGTGGTATGGACTTTTGATAGGTGTAGCTGGGTATCTGTTGTTGCTGAAACAATACAGAGCTTTTTGGCTTTTGTTGCCACTCTTTGGTGTTGGACTTTTTGCACTTTTTGGGGGATTGAGGTTTACTATCTTTGCTGTTCCTGTTGTGGCATTGGGGGCAGCCTATCTTTTTGTTTGGCTAGGTGAGAAGTGGCTTAAAAAGAGTAGTGAGAAAAATCTACTTTTGACCATAGGGATGATTTTTTTGCTCTATCCAAATGTCAAGCATGTCGTAGAGTACAAAGTCCCTACAGTGATGAATAATGCCGAAGTTGCAGATTTGGAGAAACTAAAAAATATCTCAAACTCAAAAGATTTTACACTCTCATGGTGGGATTATGGCTATCCGTTGTGGTTTTATACCAAAACCTCGACACTTATTGATGGTGGCAAGCACCATAATGACAATTTTATACTCTCTACTTTGATGCTTAGCACTTCATCTCAACTAGTCTCCAATCTATCACGGTTAGCTGTTGAAGAGTATGTTAGTTTCACCAATCTCATGCAAGAAAACGCAAAGGGCAAAACAAGCAAGGAGGCAAGTTTATATAAATCTCTTGGATATAACGCTGTTATAGATGTACTCCTTGCCAATAAGCAAGATTCACAAAAAAATCCAACACAGTTTTTAGAAGCACTTGCAGATTCCACATACCCATTGCCACCAAAAACACGCGATATATATCTCTATTTTCCGATACGGATGTTGTCCATCTTTCCAGTAGTTGCACAATTTGGAAATATAGATTTAAACACAGGAGAGCCATTGCGTGAGATAGTGTTTGCCCCAACATACATGGTGGGACAAAAAGAGACCTCTATGGTGTTTCATAATGGTCTTGAATTTGATTCTGTAAAAGGCACACTAAAGAGTGGCAATCAATTATTGCCGATATCAAAGTTTGTGGCAGTCGATGAAAAACTCTCTCTTAGTCAATGGAGCTATTCGCCAGAGGGTAAATATATCCTCTTGCTAGTTAAATCTCAAGGTGTTTTTGTGATTCTTGATAAAGAGACTTTTGATTCGGCATTTGTACAAATGGGACTATTGGGGATATATGACGAGAGTTTATTTGAAAGAGTAATCTCATCGCCAAGTAGCCAAATATATCGCCTCAAGCGATAAAGATAGCAAGCTTTAATCCTCTGTTTGATACAATTTAGATTATTCATATACAAATAAAAGGTTTACAATGATAGTTACCCGTTTTGCACCTAGTCCCACAGGATATCTCCATATCGGTGGTTTGAGAACAGCCCTTTTTTCATGGCTTTGGGCGAAGCGAAATGGTGGAAAGTTTCTACTCCGTATCGAAGATACAGATTTGGCGCGCAATTCAGATGATGCACTACAGGCAATCATCAAGGCATTTGATTGGGTGGGGATGGACTATGATGGTGAGGTAGTATACCAATCAAAGAGATTTGATATATACAGACATTACATAGATAAACTCATCAGCGAAAACAAGGCGTACTACTGTTATGTGACCAAACAAGAGTTAGATGCCCTTCGAGAGTCCCAAATAGCAAAAAAAGAGAGAGCTAGATACGATGGTAGATATAGGGATTTTACAGGGACACCACCTAGTGGTATAGAGCCAGTTGTCCGCATCAAAGCTCCTCTTGATGGGGAGATTACATTTTTTGATGGAGTAAAAGGGGAGATTAGGATAGCAGCAAATGAGGTGGATGATTTTATCATAGCTAGAAGTGATGGCACTCCGACATACAATTTTGTAGTGGCAGTCGATGATGCACTCATGGGGATAACTGATGTCATTAGGGGAGATGATCACCTCTACAATACACCAAAACAGATAGTAGTTTATAATGCGTTAGGGTTTGATTTGCCACGCTTTAATCATGTAGCGATGATACACAACGAAGCGGGAAAAAAACTCTCAAAAAGAGATGGAGCTACTGATGTTATGGAGTATAAAGCAAATGGATTTTTGCCTGAAGCACTGCTCAATTTTTTGGTTAGACTGGGGTGGAGCAATGGCGATCAAGAGATATTTAGCTTAGATGAGATGGTAAGCTTGTTTGACCCTAAAGATATCAACAAAAGTGCATCTAGCTATAATCTCGATAAACTCCATTGGCTCAACGCACACTATATAAAAGAAAAAAAGAGCGATGAGTTAGTTGCTTTGTTGAGAGATTTTGGAGTCGATATCGCCAATCATGAGAAAAAAGAGTCATTGCTGTGTGTTACAAAAGAGCGGGCAAAAACACTTGTTGAGCTAGCATCTCAAATCAAACTTATTTTAGAGCCACCAAAGTCTTATGACAAAAAGGCATTTGCAAAAGTTTTTAAAGATGAGAGTGCAAAAGAGATTTTAAAATCATTTGCTAATGCATTGAGAGAAAAGAGACCAGCTACAAAAGAGGCATATCATAATCTCATGCAAGATTTTGTTACTTCAAATAGTATTGGATTTGGCAAGATTGCCCAACCACTACGATTGGCCCTTTTGGGTGAGCTAAGTGGAGCAGGGCTTGATGAGATTATGGAGATAATTGGGCTTGATGAGATCTTAAAGAGGATAGAGGCTATTGTTTTGTAGCTTTTAAAAATTTCGCAAGTGATTTTTTTGCTTTGTAATCTAGGCGATAGTGTATATGGTTTAGATACCATTTAGCATCACTAGCACTAACCCCTCTTTTGGTCGCCTCTTTTTTGAGGATATATTGGGGGATATAGACTTTTGTATTAGCAAATCTTTTTGCTATGTTTTTGACTATTTTTTCATGCTTGTTGTAACAAAGTCTAGCAAAGACAAATGGCAAATTGGTCTTTTTTTGCCACTCAAGAGATAAATCTAAGCCCTCTCCACCTGCTAGATAGTGACGCAAAGCCCTATCACCTATCATCACCTCCCCTTGAAGATTGAGCAGTTTTGCAAGTCTATTGGAAGTTTGTGATGCGCTATCTTCTTTTGTCTCCCCTTTGAGGAGCAACACACTATAGACACGACCTTTACCTATGATACCAACATCGGTACATTTGCAACCTCTAGAGGTGACCGATGATATAAAAGCAGCATTTACCCTCTTGGCATGAAAAGCACTATTTATTTTGCTAGGGACATTTTTGTATCGTGTTTTATTTACTCTATTGTTGTTGAAATATTTTTTGAGAAAAACTTGAAAAGGCAAAAGGTTTAGATAGTCAATAGACCCAAATAGCAAGCAAGAATCCTTTTTTAAGCTCTATTATACCAAACAACTTTTATAACCATTCTAGAAAAAGATATATTGTGGTGTAAATAAAATTTTTAGGGCCAATTGCTAGAGAACCCCTCATGCTAGAAGCTGCTTCACTACAAGATGTCGCTTCGCAACTTATATATGTGGTGCAGGATTATTAACAAAAGGGGTAAAATGATAGATTTTGTAAAATCACAAGAGATGATTGATGGTATCATCGCACCTAGCTCTCTAGTAGCTAGCATGGGTTATGTGTAGCGCAAGAGATCGTTGTAGATAAAATTAATGGCACCTATCTTATCGATTTTAAAGGTAAAAAAGTTTGTAGTAGTGCTATTGTAAACAACCTTTTAGGCAAGAGTGACCTGATGGCATTGCCTCAAAACACATCAAGTCTAAACGCAGGCGATGAGGTTTTGCTTTTGCTTTGGACTAGAGGCCAAAGCCTCTTTTTTGGTGCTTGATATAACAAGCTAGCTGCGATACAGTTGTGCATCCTGCTTTGATAGCTTCTTGTAGAAGTGAAAAATCTTTTTTATAGTCCATAATCTATCCTTTGAGCTAATTGATATAAAAATTATATAAAAAATGTCATTTTTCGAAAAAAAATATTTCAATATGTCGTATTATTATTAAAATTATGTTAATATTTACATATTATAAGTTATTGTCAAAGGAGAAATGATGATTAGTTTGTTTGATGTGATTGAAAAAATCAAAGATATTATCTCTCAAAACAAGCAAGGAGCAAAGGTATTTGACAAAGATGTTGCCCTTGCTCTAGGGATTTCGCAAGCCTCTTTTGCGACGATGAAAAAACGCAACTCCATCCCTTATCGTGAGATTTTAGAGTTTTGTGCTATTAAAAAAATCAGTGCAAATTGGCTCTTTTTTGATCAAGCTATAGATATGCTAAAAGAGGAGACAGATAAGTTTTTTCAAATTCGCTATTTTGCAGATATGAGAGCAAGCGCTGGAGGCGGAGCAGAAGTCTTTGGTGAGGATTATGAGATACTCAATGTTGATCGCACAATCATACAAAATATGGTCGGACTTGGCAATTATAAACTTGAAGCTATCCATGTAGATGGAGAGTCTATGGAGCCGACCTTGAGTGATGGTTCTATCGTATTTGTAGATAGAGACCAGCGTAACATTTCCAAAGACGGGATATTTGTAGCATCTACTACAGCGGGACTTTTTATAAAGAGGGTTCGCCAAAGGGCAGATGGGATGGTGGAACTTATCTCTGACAATAAAGCTTATTCACCTGAGGTTCTCGCTCCTGATGAGGTAAGCATCATCGGTAAAGTGGTTGGGAATATTGAGAGTTTATAGTATTGGTAAAATAGTAATTCGAGGGTTTGATAGATGGTATTTTGTTTTAAAATGATTGTTGTTTTATAGTTTGAATAAATTAGCAACTTTATCTAGTATCGCTGTAGTTTGGTGACAGTTGTCACATTTTGATGACAAATGGCGGTATCTAAGGTAACAAGCAAAAGTTTTTTTTGCACTCTTTCTTGAGGCTATTCCTCCCCTTTTGATATGCTCAAAAGCAATTGCGGCATTGATATAGCCCCTAAGAAGTGGAGTTAGCACATTTCCCTCTTTTTTAAAAGCTAGCCATAGAGGCTCTAGTGCTTCATGGGCTTCAAAAAAGAGCCTCTCTTCAATCAGTCGGTTAAATTTATCGAGGTTATTTTTCAAAAAGCCCCCATTTTTAGGTATAATATTTTTATGGATAAAGATAGTAAAGATTTACTTAAAAAACAGATAGAAGATGAGATTAGTTCTGCTACCCGTCAGATAGAGGCACTTGAGGAGAAGACAAAACCAATTTCACCTGATTGTTCATTGGGGCGGCTTACAAGGCTTGAAGCGATGGGGGAGAGCCATGTAGCAAACAAGACTTTGGATAATGCTAGACTCAGACTCACTAGATTAAAAAACGCACTTCAAAGGATAGATACGCCTTCTTTTGGGATATGTATAGATTGTGATGAGCCTATCGATATAAATAGGCTTAAACTTCGCCCAGAAAGTGTTCGTTGTGTGGCATGTGAGAATGAACAAAATAGATAATTTATCCAAGGTTCCATTTAGATTGAGTGGGCTATACTCATTTTTAAAATCAGAGGAGTTAATGTGTCAACAATAGCAGTACCTGTAATGGATGAATCCCTCAAAATAGCCAGAAATGCAGGGCATACCCCATTTTTTGCAATATTTGAAGTAGGCGGAGGGGTGTTCAAAACTATCAGCCTCAAAGAGATTCGTGAAAATCCTAAGATGAAAGGCCATGCTTGTAATGAGAGCGACCATGTGGGGAGACATGTTTGTGATCATGACAAAAATGATTTAGAGCATATCAAGGCACACGATACCATGGCAGAAGCTATCAAGGATTGTGATTTTTTGATGGTCAAAATGGCATGCAAAAATACTGCAAATAGTATGGCAAGCTTTGGGATCAAGCTCAAAAAATACAACGGCAACCAAACGCATGCCGATAAAGCACTAGGTGAGATATCGGCGACTATTTGAGTCCAAACCCAAGTTTGAGAAGGCAATTTTTGAGTTTTTGTTGCACTTCGCCTTGAAACTCAAGGGAATTATCTTTTGAAGTGCCACCTGTAGCAAGAGATTTTCTAAGAGTCTTAAGCGTCTTATCAAGCTCCAATTTAGAGAGATAAAATGGTTTTACTATAGTTATGATTTTGCCATTTCTTTTCTCTTTGGCAAAATGTAGCTTGTGCTCTTTTGGGAGTTTTGTTATCTTTTGAGATAAGTCTTGTTTTGTTTTGTTGTCGCTACTCCAACCCGATTCCCACGATGGTCCAATATCAAAGATATTTTTTTTCATATGTTACCACTTTGTATCAAAGAGTATCCCCAAAATTGCACTTCCAAATAGAAGTATAAGCAAGATACGATAAAGTGTTTTATCTGATGGTAATCGCACGATTTAGTCTCCAATCTCATAGATAATTTCTGTTTTAAGTTTACGCTTTTGTACTTCAGTGAGACTCAATCCACCTATAGGTAAAGCGATAAAATCTGTTATGTTTTCGATCTTATTCTTTGCCACTTCTCTAAGAACCTTACCACGATATGCTTTTGCCCAGTGGCTAACAACTTTGCCCCTTTTTAGAAATTTGAGTGTAGTGTAGGGTTTGTTTGGAGTGTAGAATTTATCATAATAGCCAGCGCGAATATCGAGTATATCTTCATCGGCTAGATACTCATCGAGAGTTTTAGTAATCTCTTTTTTGTACCGTTTATCAACTTGGATATCTCCTATTTTTGCACCTTGTGCGACTCTGTATTCTGGGATCAAATCACAAGCTCTTAAAACACCAAAGAGGTTTGAGAATATTAGCAGATGTTTGTCTAGATAGTTTTGGGATTGAAAATCAAGGCTTTGGTAATCAAGATAATCAAAGGCTACACCAGTGTAACGAAGTACCGCTTTTTTAGCAGGTGATTCAAGGGCAATTTGTCTGTAGTATTCAATCTCTTGAGATTTTTTTAGTCCAAACATGAGTGTCGATTTCTCTACTGTTTTAATCGACTCTTGATAATTTGCTATCAACTCCTTTCGGATATCAAAAAGTGATGGCCCAAAGAGATTTTCAAGAGAAAAAATCTCACTACCACCTTGGGATTTTGTTTCACTTGGTGCTAAAAGTATCTTCATATGGTGATTATACCATGTCACAATTGAGAGTTAAATAGGAGAAGCGTTAGTTGACAATATTGTCAAAATCACTCAAGCTCCATTCATAAAAAGGGATTGCCTCAAATGTGATATCCCCTATAGTAAAGCTGTATGTGTTTGATACTGTTATGATATGGAC
>OMKS01002905.1_pt1 | contig 13955 bp, 3 predicted proteins | sample 1674721 | NCBI WGS metagenome assembly OMKS01 (sample SAMN06264996, study PRJEB25208) | sediment metagenome | isolation source: hot spring sediment | place: USA: California | collected 2014-09-02 | reverse complement strand
TGGGCTCGGAGATGTGTATAAGAGACAGTTTTTTACGTGAGTACTCTCTGAGTATTTCCGCGGCTTTATGATTTTGAAAATTATTATCCCAAATAGTTTTGAGGTCAAATGGTCGTGAAGTTGCATTATCTATATTGAGCTTGGTATAGGTAGTAAAGTTTGCAATGGAGATAATATCTTGTTGAGAGAGAAGGGGGGCATATTCTTTTTCGAGGTACTCTGCATCTTCGGCTCCAACCTTAAAAGATGATATGGTTCAGGCATTTCCAAATACCGCATCTTTGATACTTGGTTTATCTCATTTTTTTGCTCCTGATCCTCAGATCTGCGCGATAAACTGGTGCGCCATAATGAGTGCAAGCTTATATTTACGAGCTTCTGAGAGTATTTCTCAAAATGTCTCAGTAGCAAAGTTTTGAAACTCATCAACATAGAGATAAAACTCTTTTCTCTGATCTTCTGGAATATCAGCTCGACTCATCGCTGCCATATTGATCTTCGAGACAAAGACAAGCCCCAGAAGCTGAGCGTTGAGCGCTCCTATTTTTCCCTTTGAGAGGTTTACAAGGAGGATTTTTCTATTATCCATAACCTCACGGAGGTTGAACGCAGATTTTGGCTGACCGATGATATTACGTATGGTGGAGTTCGTGATAAATGGTCCAAACTTTGCAGAGAAGTACGGAATCATTTCTTGTTTTTCTCTATCTCAGGTATTGGCGTATTCGTGTTCCCAAAATGATTTTACGACAGGATTCTTGAGTTTGCGAGTTTTATATTTCATAAATGCTTCATCTACAAAGAGTCGTGGTACATCGATGAGCGTTCCTCCATCTTCCTCATCTTCCATAAGTGTCAGACATCCATTACGGAAGTAGTGCTGGATACGTGGACCAAATATTTCATCTCAAAATATCTTGATAAATATTTCTGTAGCGTCCATTGCCGCCCTATCCATCTCACGTTTACGAATATCAGGATCAGTTGAAATAATATCCAACATGTTGAGCCCCATAGGACGTTCCGTATCAGAAGGGTCAAAGACAATGACATCTCTTGCTCGTTCTTTTGGAACAAATGAGAGCACATCTTCTACAAGATCTCCGTGCGGATCTATAACACAGAGCCCATCACCATTCCACACATCTTGTCTTGCAAGATATCCGATAAATACCGACTTACCTCATCCAGATTTTCAGATGATATATTGATGTCTTCCCCGATCTTTTCTACTGAAGTAGATAGGTATTTTTTTATTACGATACTCGTTCCATCCAAGCAGCAGTCCATCTTTGTAGACTCCAAAACCTCAGAGTTTTCTATGAACGAGTTTTACTTCTCAGGAAGCAGGGTCTTTTTCTTGCAGCATAGTTGCTTCACTTGGAAACTTGAGATTATGTGGAGGAGAGAGTTTTTTATAATCAAGCCAACTAATGATGGGCGATCTGTTATATGCGATATCAGGAAAATGAAAGAGGGTAGATATTTCATCAGTGGAAAAAACAGAACTTGCCTGCAAGAGCCCCACCAGCTTATAGCGAAAGGCAAAAATCCGTATAGGAGTAAATATAATTGCCAGTGCATCCTCTAGGAGTTGAGGATTATCCAGTGCGTTATTATACTCATCAGTAAATATACTTGAAGCAGCTACAATAGATTTTACTGCTTGTTGTGCTTGTTTTTTGGTTTTTGATGATACGATTATACTGATACTAGCGTTAAAAGCGGGCTGTGCTGAGGATTCACCCATAATCTTTTGTGCCTCTGTTTCAGCCTGATTAAAAATCTTGTACGCATCTCACTGTGAAGCTCATGGAGCATTGTTTCATGATACCATATCATCAGGACCTTGAATAATTGCAACGAGCGGATTCCAGAGCCAAGAAAATGGTTTAATAAGGACACCAAGATTTTTTAAATGCCTTTTCTTATTATAGTTTCATTTTGCCACACTTCGAGCCGCCTTTAGTGCTTTTGTGTTCCATCTTGAACTAATTGGCTTAATAACTATTTGATATATAGCAGTATCATCTTTATCGAGTCATCAAAACACATTGGTAAAGTTGTTTATCGGATCATCTTCAAGGTATTTGTAAGATTTGATAGGAAAATAATCGTTATGCACTTTTCCGAGTGATGCAGCGTGATTTTTATACCCGGGGCGCAAGAGTCGTACATAGTCTTTTTTATCTATAATAGTGATTTCCGCATCGTTATAGATAGAGGTAATATGCTGAGAAACAACTCACGCAAAGCTCTCATAGGTAGAGATCATAAAGCTCACTTCTCACTTCTCATATACAAGCTCAAGGGAAATTTTAGAGTGAGCAAACAAGGTGTTCAGTACTGTTTCTTTCAGTCACGCTTCTGCGAGCTTATGTACGGCTTTATAAAACATGCTCATCTGTCCGATTTTTTCTTTAAAATCTTTTTTTGTCTCTCGTTCTTTATCTAACTTTGAGTCACTTCGAGGAAGTCTAATCTTCATACGCACGAGATTTTTTACATACCATATCTCAAAAGCAAGCCTGAGTATTTTTATGATAGCGATACTTATAACTACAAGTATCAGCACCTGGAAGAGGATATATAAAAAATTTACAAAGCTCTCTCAGAAATTACTTAAAAAGCCCCCTTCTGTCTCAGCTGCATCTTTTGTTGTCTGGAGTCGCTCCGCCTCTGTTCATGGAGCTGTTTGTTGTTCGATGCGTCTTCCAAGACTTGCCGAGTACACTTGGCTTTGACTTGCGACGAGCAGAGAGATGAGGGCGATGATATACTTCATAGAGCTATGCGTACTAATATATATTGCTTTTATAGTAGCAGAATTTTTCTTTAATTGCGAAGAACAAAGCTTGACGAAGAACTATTTTTTATTATGGTTTGTTTATCTTTGTTTAGCAGCCCCGCTTTGCAACTATTATAAGCTTCTTGAATCACAGATTTTTGTTTACAGAAGTACAAAAACGCATACAATGTAATCCTCTGCATTTTCTGGAAATGACTACGAATTCCGCAAAAAGCTAAATAGGGATTTAGGGTTTGAGAATATAGGATTATTCGTGATATAAATAAAGCGTGACAAATAATCATTATAGCTATAATAGGATAAAAAATTATACATAATTACAAACTATGACTTACTCAAAAGAAGCACAAGACCGAATGCAAAAAATAGAAACTTTAAAAAGAGCCGGAGTGATAGTATACGCACAAAATTATCACGGGAAACAAGATATCAGAGATATACTTTCTACTTCAGATGAGCAATGAAGAGTAAAGGAAGCTGAGAATCTGATGCAAGCCGGAGCAACTGGAGACTTCCAAACCGCATGACGCATCATGCTCTCACGCTCTATGGGAAAGCTTATATTTGCAAAACTCAGAGATCACTCAGGAGACATCCAAGTAGCCTTTATGAAAGACAAGGTGAGTTTTGAGACCGGTCTCGGCTGAGACCGGTCTCGTATCAGCTCTCTCTTAATTGACGGAGAAGAAAAATCAGCCTTCAAAATTGCGGAAAAATTTTGCCAAGTAGGAGATTATATCGGAGTAAAAGGGGATTTATTTTATACCAAACATGGAGAACTTACGATATTTGTCAAAGAGTTTCAGATACTCTCTAAGGCTGTAAGACCTCTTCCAGAGAAGTGGCACGGAGTGCAAGATCGAGAGACAATTTATAGACAGAGATATCTTGATCTCATTATGAATCAGGAGAGCTATGATCGTTTTATGCTTCGAAGCAAGTTTATAAAAACGCTTAGAGATTTTTATCACCAGAATGATTTTATCGAGATAGAAACTCCTGTGCTTTGAAATGCTGCTTCGTGAGCTGCGGCAGCACCATTTACAACACATCACAATGATTATAATGAAGATTTTTTCTTGCGTATCTCACCTGAAACAGCGCTGAAAAAAGCAACGGTTGGACGATTTGAGCGAGTTGTAGAGTTTACGAGAAATTTTCGTAATGAGGGATCTGATCCAAGTCACATGCAAGAGTTCACTGCCATTGAGCACTATGCTGCATGGTGGAATTATGAAGATAATATGCAATTTACCGAAGACATGTTTGATTATATTTTTAAAAATATTCCTGAACTTTCTCGTGAGATTCAAGTCAAAGATAAGCATTGAGTCGAAAAACTTGTATCATTTCAAACTCCTTGGAAGCGTATAGACTATATCGCGTGAGTGAAGGAAAAATCCGGTATCGACGTGAGTCAGTATGGTCCAGAAGATGAAGAGGCGCTCAGGGAAGAAATTAAAAAAGCAGGTCACAGCTGGGAGGGTATCGATAAACAAGTGACTGCGACCATGATAGATTATCTCTATAAAAAAGTCCTTCGTCCCAGGATTGTAGGACCGGCATTTGTCTATAATTATCCAAAAACTATGCAGCCACTTGCTCGGCAATCTGATAAAAATCTTGATATCGTAGAGCAATGGCAGCTCGTGATTAATGGGTGGGAAGTGATTAAAGCCTATAGTGAGCTTGTAGATCCTCAGATACAAAGGGAAAATTTTGCAGCACAAGGCGATGCTCTCGCAAAGTGAGATGAGGAAGCAACTTCGTCAGATGATGACTTTGTTCTTGCAATGGAGTATGGTATGCCGCCACAATCTGGTTGGGGAATGGGGATAGAGCGTATACTTGCGCTTCTGACTCGCCAAGACAATCTCCGAGACGTAACTCTTTTTCCACTGATGAAGTCAGATACAAACGAGGAGAGGAAAAAAATAAATGAATTTGAAAAATAAAAAAAATCTATTATATTTGTTTTGTGTTTTTATTATTAACTATTCGTCTATGAAAACACTCATGTCTGATTTTCGCGATTTTCTTATCAAGGGAAATGCTATTGATCTCGCTGTTGGTTTTATGTTTGGTGCCGCATTTGCAACGGTTGTAAACTCTTTTGTAAATAATGTTATCATGCCACCTATTGGTTTGCTGCTTGGAAAAGTAGATTTTTCTAATCTCTTTATCGCGCTTGATGGTAATACTTACACAACACTTGCAGCCCTTGAAGAAGCTTGAGCTCCTGCAATCAAGTATGGACAATTTATTACTGATTCGATTAGCTTCGTAATCCTAGGATTTATCATTTTTATGATGATACGAGCTATAGCAAAAATTAAACGAACAGAAGAAGAAAAACCAGCTGAGCCAGCCCCAACCCCTGCTGACATCGTGCTTCTTACTGAGATCAGAGATGCGTTGAAGAAGTAATTCTTCCCCATATTTCCTCAAAAAATACTAAATAATATAGTTTTTCTTACTATGCTATTTAGTATTTATTTTTTATTAAAGTCTCACAGAAGCAATCGCCCGGTTTATTTTTTCTTGAAGAAGTGCGGTGCTTGTCGCGTCATATCAAGCCAAGTTCTCATACTGGAGATAAAATCATCAATCAGGATCTTGTATCCTGAGGTATATATAATTATTCACTGCCTGAAGCGTTTCTCAAGTTGTTCCATCAAACTGTATTTCACTTATTTTTCATTTAACATTTCAGAGTGAAATGGTAAAAAAATCTTGTTCTTCGTTGCTTCTTAGACTATAAGTAAAACCTTTTCACAGATCATTTATTTTATTTTTCATATCTTTTTCAATTCAAGAAATAGTGTCTGTAATAACATCCTGTCAAGGAATTTGATCGAGCCAATGCTTAAACTCTGGACCTCATCACATAATATAATATTATTTAATAAATATATGCTTATTTTCTCACACATCTTGATAAAAATCAAATAATAAGACTTTTCGGACTGTGTACACAAAATTTGTGCAATTTTTTCTTGAAATTGGGACTTTTTTACATACTATGTGAAAAAGTCATTATTATCCTCTCTATAATCGGAAAATTCTTCTTTTCTATGCACTATAATTTTTTTCAAAAAAGCCTTTCGTTCTTTCTGATTTTTTCGCTCCTTTTTAGTCTTACTTTTAGGTTGCCGCTAGACATATTTCTTGCTCGCTCGGCCTTCGCCCGTGAGAGCGAATTTAACAATATAGTTTCCATACTGGTAGAGGAAGAGATCTATAGATTAGCTGATGTACGTAGCAGGATAGAACGATACGCGAGGGATATACAATCGGTACTTGAAAATACGCGAACACTTATAATCCCAACACCGTCTGATGCTTCTGTTTTAGATATCGCATCGCTCAACGAAAGACTCTATCAAGAGGGTTATAAGTGAGTGCTGAGTTGAGTGTGATTTGAGTCGCGCCTTATAGGAACAGTTCTTATATGAGAGCTTCCTCTTGCTTTTGTCTATGATGGCGAGAGTGTATCACGAACTATTCTCCCCTATGTGGATTTTGTCGATAAAGCATTTGTCTATAACCACATCACTCATCGCTACGAGAAGCGAGAAACTGCAAGTACCAACTTGCAGCCAGAGATTTGGCATGGAGTTATTCAGCCAAATACCTGATCTCGTGACGGAAATATTCAGGCCTTGAGAGATTATTTTGACAAAAACCATGATTATTATAGAGCACAAGGAGTGTTTTCTTTAGGGCGAAATATTCTCTCAGGGAGAAATGCTCAAGGTGATAGCTATGAGCCATTTGTCTTTTATTACGACCAGTTTCGAGAAAGCAATGGACTTCAACTTGATAGGTATACTTGATATGAAGCCTATCTTGATAATATAGAAGACCTCACGTACAATAGATACACAAGAGATCTTGCAGAAAAAATATCTCAGAGGGTGCTATGAGTACAAAATAATGAACTCATAGACCTTGTACTCAATGTTGATCCTGAGTTTGATGTTTCTCGCTTCCAGTCCAATAATGCAGATATAGCAAATGCTCCAGAAATTACGACCCGTCATATTACTGATAGTGTCGTAAAAACCTTTCTGGAAACTTTTAATGCTGCGACGCTTTCAGAAATGCGTAAAAATGTGTATAACGCGGGAAGATATAATCAGTGATGAAGTCAAGTAAATATTGATATGCCACCATTTTTGATTTCTACTCTTGATGAAATTGCGTCAGGAATTATAAAAAATGTTAACACCAGTCTCGAATTGCAAATTACTAATCTTGTCGCAAACGGCCTTTCAAGAAAGATACCCATTCATCATAACACGCAAATTATTGGAAATGATCCACTAGACTGCGATAGTACCTATACAAATTTTTATTACGGCCGTGCCGGTGAGAATCTTCAATCAGCCCGTGATTGTACAATATTTCGAGGATCAACAAATTCGGGTACCCTTGTGGAAGCAAATAGATGATATAATGTGCTCAATGTGTGACAAGACGTTGATTGGTGCGGACAATGAATGAAATACGACACAAATTCTTGAAAAGTAACGCAGGGCTTGACATGATTTTGGTGATGAAATAGTCCAGTAAACCTCACCCAATGATCGAGTTGATTTTCAAACTTCATGCTCTGAGATCGAAATCTCCAAAGAGCAACGCGTCCATTATTTGATATTCTTGGCTCAAAAGAAATTGATGATGCAACGAGAATCCCTTCTCCGCTGAATTGTTTCAATGACTGAGTTGCTCTTTTAACATACCATCAAGAACCCTATACATATCAAAAATGAGAAAATACCTATAGCTGATGTAGGATTAAAAGCGATATCCCTTTGTCGTGAAACAATGTAAAATATTATACGAGATTTACTTGGGGTGCAGGCAGCCATTGAATTGAAAAAAAACCAACTTGAACGACGTCACGTAGTCGATACTGTGCTGCCAATAATGTTGCACACGCTACAACAACATCATTTTATGATCTTTTGAAACAAAAATGGTGAAAATCTTGATGATTTTCTCAATCATGCTTGGTACAGGATTTGCGCCTCGAAGGAATTACTCTAAAATCTCGCCGAATTTCGCAACAATGTTCTTCTGATTGAGATGGGGGCAAAATATGTAAACCTTGTCCACCAACAACCACCTATAACTTTGGATCTATCCCCTCTTATATCCTCCATACCTCACCAACAGAAGAAGAGTTCACTTTGATATCGAAAAATATGGCAACGCCATCTTTGCCTGTTGACAAGAATCGTTACATAGATTTCATAGGAGCAAAATGAGGCTTTGATTCTGATTATGGTTATCAGCGCATAGATTTTCCACATTTATTTCGAATTATTGCTGATGACGCGAGTGAGCTAAGCCTTGATGCTCTCGCGAAAAAAACCAAAAAACATCTCGACGCTGTATCAGCCCAAATCAATCAAGTAATTCAAGATTCAGATCCGTCTACCCTGAGTTGAACTGAGGAAAAAATCTATAAGATCTTAAAGACCTGAGATTATCCTAAGGCAAATATTGACCTTTATGCATCACTTGCAAATAAACCACTTGAAACTCTCACACTCTGAGATCAATCCAAGCAAATTAGTTATTTTGATACACTCGTATTTGCTATATATTGGAGAAATCTCACAACACCGTCCTCCAAGTATAAGTTTATATTTGAAAATTATCTCTCAAACCAATTTGAGTGAAAACATAATCCCACATTTGTGCTTCCGAGGCACAAAAACTCATACGAAATAGGATATTTTGCAGCGCCGTGAGATGCTGAAAATATGTATATAAGCCTTGATCCAGATCAAAAACGACCACACCCATACGCAAAAATTATAGCAGCAAATATGTCTTTGAGAGGAACGATGGCAGGCATGTCGGTTTCAGATTTTGAGTATAATGAAGGAACATTTAAGTGTTGACCTCCAGATGGGGTGATGATTTGGGAGTGGATACCAGCTATTATATGCTGGCTGCAGGACATGCTTCCACCGAAGATAAAAATTTGAGAATCGAGCTGTTCCATGGCTGATTTATCATTAAGCAAGAAAGAGCGAGAAGAGCTTGAGGCCTGCCAAGCTGATGCAAACAATAATGGAATTAACGATTGTTTAGAGGCAAGCCTCATTGGATGATCTCTGAGACTTGAGAGTGACGGGGATAGGTATTTTTATAATAGCCTCTGAACGCTCCGTACAGAAATATATGATGCTGCTTGAGAAAAAGTACAATTTGACTCCGCGAGCTATGTGAACTTTTATCTTGAATATCTTGATGTCCCTGCAGAGCGTGATACTCCATTTAACGATAATAATAGACTCCGAGTCTACCAAAGAGGAGATAGTAAAATATGAGACGAAGAAGCACTTAAGCAGGCGTTACGATATATAAATTTTACTGAAAGCCGTATACCTGTGATGTGATGAGAGGCATCTACAATTTTTAGCGCACGAGGACAAGATGCTGACATAGGATTTCGTACAGAGCTCGTTGCTCGTGATCTTGATGGGAAAAAAGTTATTGATCTTCAAAGTAATATACAAGACATCCAGGTGCGATGAGACAGGCTTTTTATGAATCTGTATTGAATCAATACAGATGATATATTGACAACAAAGACGAGTATTGCAGCAATAGAAGTACCTGCCCTATACCTAACGGATAGAGTCGATGCTATTGAAGAAGTATTGCAAGAGACAAGGCAAGGTACAGAAAGACTAGTATTTTGAATGTTTAACTATGCTCCGAACGGACAGCGACTCGAAATCAATTATCCAGTACAGATTATCGTCCGTAATCAGGCAAATAATGAAGTTTTTTTATCCGAGACCCTGACACAGAATCAGATAGGAAACATCTACCCACTCACTGCTGTGAGAGAATCCTGAAGATATGAAATACTCCTGCGCGATAATCGAGGACTCATAACCAGACGAAGCTTTGATGTATTTCCTGAAACAGCAGAGAGACTAGAAGTAGATATGTCAACAACTCTGGTCGAGACCTGAAACAATATCACTACGCATCTTGTGCATTTTTATGATAGATTTAATAATATTGCCAGTGGTCAAGCCTATGATCTGGAGATGAAAATTATTTGAGATGGAATAGTATTTGAAGAAAATAATCAAAAAGAGCTCAGCTTCCGTGTATTTGAGTGATTTCGTCCTTTTAGATTGAAAAGTACTAACGCACCTTGAAACAATCAGATACAGTTTACTCTAAGAAATCTATCGTGAGAGATGATTTCTCAGGTGAATAGAAGTATCCGCGCAATAAACAAGATAGAGGTACAATTTGAAGCACTTGATGGGGTTCCTCAGGTTGGATGAGACATATATCGTTATAGGCTGCGTTTCACAGATGAAAATGGAAACAGGCTCAATGAGCTGTCTTCTCGAGCTAGCCTTTCTCTTCTCTCAGAGTACGGAAGACCAACGCAGGGATATGCTGCATTTAAAAACGGAGAAGCTATTTTATGATTTCAAACAAGTAGACTGGCAGGAAGAAATGTACAACTTAATGTGCAACTCGAAGGATGAAATCACATATACCCACTCTTGATTGATATACATCCACAAAGTCCAATCAAAGTAGACCTCAATGTTAGCCGTGATAAGATCGAGGCGAGCCCACGTGATTCGAGTATCGTAGAGGCGGCACTGAAGGATAGATATGATAATGTTGTCTATACAGATAATACTACACGTATCTCTCTAGAGATTGACAAAAGATCAGAGATGATTGCCAGCGTCTCTGCTCCTTCTGCTATAGCAAGAGACTGAAAAGCACAATTTCAGATATTCTGAACAGAGATTCCAGGAACCGCCTACTTTCGAGTTGACACTTTCCCAAGTCTCTCAAAAAACAGTTTTATCCTTGATGGGCAGGCGCCATTTTTGAAAGAAAAGCTGCTGATCGCAGGCATGAAAGATAGTCAAAGCGGGAAGCTTAGCAAGCAATGAAATATATTTTTCCGCGACTTTTCTGAAAGCTATTTCATCTCACGTTTTTCAACGCTCGCACAATTGGAGACAAATGAGGACTTCTTAAATCTTCCAGTGATTCTCCAAGATCAGCTCAGAGACCTTTGGAATAAAACAAATTTCTTAGAAGTTCCAGGAATAGGGGAAAATGCTTGAATGATCGAAACATTTTACTTTTGGAACAAAGAAAAAATTGATGGTAACGCCTACAACACTCTTCACACAACACTCTTTGGCTCAAATTATGGAGATGTATCACAAGAAAACTATCTTGCGGGAGCACTTCTTTTTGATAGAAAAAATGCCTCTATAAGCGTAACCTCTCTCCTTAATACTCCCTATGAATTTTCAGACATATTTCAGCTGCGTAAGAGCGCCTCTCTCAATGCACTCACGCAGTCCGATATCACACAAGACATAGATTTTACACTTCAAGTTGAGCCAAGCTGAATACTGCGAAGCGATATAACCAATAAGGCCCTCAGTACTCATATCGGCCGCGTATATTTTTTAACGCGTAATACGGATTTTTTCCGTTATGATACTCTTGATCCTTCCTATAGTGTTCAAACAAACGCAGATAATGTAACGAGCTTTGTTTGACCTGGAGGAAACAGATTATTTCGTTTTTCACAGAAAAACGGCTTTGAGCTCTTTTGACGTACAAGCCTCACGCTAGACAGGGATTACAGCTGAGAGGGGCTACGCATCCTTCTGAGTGATGAGCGAATAACTTTTTGAGAAATCATTCTTCAAGGTGATTTTACCATCGATGTATCTCGCGACAGTACCGTAATAGCACAGAAAAAAATACAATTACAAGATACGCTCCTTGTGGAGCTTGCTTCTAATCAATATTCTTCACGTAAGATTTCAAATCAAAGTGAAGAGTATCTATCATTTTATTATCACGATCCATTTGCAGCCCGAGAAAAACTTGATAGTTTTCATAACTTCGATCGTTTATGAGGTGAAAACATCTCAGAGCAAGAAGGTATAGCCTGGAAAGACCAAAATAAAATGATGCTTGCCCTCGCAGCGTGAGAAACTATTTGAGATGCAACAAAAAATAACATGAGTTTCTCGCTCATTCATCTCTGAGATCCAGTATTTTCTCTCAGTCCTCTCAAACAGACTTTTGTGTGAACAGATACTGAAAAATCCTTTGACTCCACTCTATGAAGACTCGTAAGTCAAGAAGAATGACTTATTCGATTTGAAGTATTTGATTATAATAATGATGGAAAGCAAGATGTTCTCACAATACACCGTGACGGGTATTTACGACTTTATGAGCGTGCCGATGTGCACGGTGATTTTATATTTCAAAGGAGTCTTGTGTATGCTGCTGATGGTTGAAGCGCACGTCTGGTAAAAACAGGGGATTTTACTTGAGATGGTTTTGAGGATATATTTTTTGTAAATGAAAGTGGAAATCCTCAGCTCTTTAACAATAGGGAAAAAGATTTTGTACGCATCGATATATCAGACCAACTTTCTATGAGTGGAAGCATTATCCAAGCTGAGGTATTTGATATGGATAATGATGGAATTGATGATATCATAACGCTCGATAGTTCTTGAGAAATTCATATATGGTATGGAAATGCGTGAAATTTTTCAAATCCACAATTCACAAAAAAATTTGTATGAGACGGATATAGTATTCAACTCTCTAATACCTCTATCTCACACGGATGAGCCATATATTTTGATGGTATAACTTCTGTGCGCTCACAAAATTCTCAAAGCATACTTAAAATGTCAGATAGTTACCTTCAAGACCTTCAGGCAAGTATAAAAAACGGAAGTACGCCCCCAACACCAGAATTTCTTAACGAAGATCTCGTAAATACTTTTTTATATATTCCTCTTCCTTATAGGCCAACAAATTATACCCCAGAAGAAGACCGCGCAGATAGGCTTCTCGAAAATTTTACTGCATGAGTGCAAAATGTTTCACCTTGAGAATTTTGAGAAAGTTCACAAGCTGCAGCATGAGAGCTTGCACAGTTTACAAGTGACTGGGATAGGTATATTCAGTATAGTCAATCTCAAAGATCTCAGAGTCAATCAACCTATTTTCTCAGGAGTGAGTATGCAAATCTTGAGGGAATAAATGTACAAAAAACATTTACTGATGCGAACCCACCTCATCTTCAGACGGGTGATACTGTATATCTCGATATTTCATTGACAAACACGAGTACTGAAAGAAAAAATAATATTGCCTACGCAGATATGCTTCCAAAGTTCTTTCGCTTTAAAAATAATGAAATGATCATAATGACAGAAGATGAAAGAGTGATAGAGCGTACGAGGGGAGTAGGAAACTATCAGATACTTATAGACAGATTTTTCCTCGATCCTGGAGAGGAAACTATTATACGCATAGAGCTTGAGGCACTTCCTCTTCAGTATGGGCACATGATGGTAGGATTATTTGAACAAGGAGAGCCTTGATTTGATGAGTATGGAGATATTATAATTAAAGAATCAGAGGAGAATTGCTGACAGAGCGCTAATATTTATAGATCCATTTCCCAAAGAGAATATATAAAATGAGAAACAGAACCACGTTGTGATAATGATGTCCTTGATATCTGAAATACTTTTCCATGACTGAGAGATACGAACAATAGTTGACTTCCAGACTATCTTGAAGATATCCTTTCTTTAAAGGACACCAAAGATCTACAAGCATATTCTCGCAATGCACTGGATGATTTTTTAAATGTCACACTTCCAGAACAATACAGCTACAAAAAGGCTAAAACTGGGTGAGGCTGAGATTCGGCACTCGATCTTATGTGAGTAGTAGAAATGGTAAATGGAGTGGTAGATGAGGCGCTCTGACAACTTGATAATCTCATAGAGTGACTCAGTTGTTGATTCTGAGGGGGGAGTTGTATTTCTATGCCGCTCAACTGGGCGCCTCTTGCGCCCTGATCGGTTCCAACACTATATGGAATGCCGATCTGAACCCTTACGCCAAGTACTTGAGTCCCAGTATTCTCAGGTTTAACGTGAAGACAAACAAGTTGCTGAATGAGTCCTTGCTGTCTCCCATCTATCTATCCTGCGACAACCTCAGCTTATGTTCCATGACCTGCTTGTTGAGCACCATCTGCCTGATGAAAACTCTGAACCTGGTCTCGCTTTAACAC
>OMKS01002904.1_pt1 | contig 13956 bp, 14 predicted proteins | sample 1674721 | NCBI WGS metagenome assembly OMKS01 (sample SAMN06264996, study PRJEB25208) | sediment metagenome | isolation source: hot spring sediment | place: USA: California | collected 2014-09-02 | reverse complement strand
TCTCTTAGGCGCTTTAATTCCTCACGTATGCTTTCCGCCTCCATCAGCTCCTTGACCCGTTTTATGTCCGCCGTTGGTAGCAGCCTGATTTTTTTGCCCTTGAGGAATTTCGACTCGACAGCCACGATATTTTGTTTGACGAGCTCTCCGGCCCAGCGTTCAACCTGTTCTGGCTTCGCTTTCAGTCTTTTACAGGCCTCGTCAAACGTTATCTCGCTGGCGTATGTGAGAAGCTCCACCATGCCCAAAAGTGTGGGGGTGTCGGGCGTCTTGAAGTCGTCTAGCGTCTTTTTTTCAATCGGCCTTACTTCGATTTTCGCCTTATTCCCTAGCGCTCCCCCCATTTTTTCCTCGAGTTTTTCCTCAATCCCCGTTTCTGGACGAGGTTCCGTTTCTTGCGGCTTTACTACTGGAGAGGGTTTTTCAGCGGGCTTTTCCTCCAAAACCTGTTTTTCCACAGATGGTTTTTCCTCCACCGCGGGTTTTTCCGGCTTGGATTTAGGCTTTTCCGGCTCGGAAGGTTCGGCCTCAAAGACTGTTTTTTCTGGCTTTTTGGCTTCTTGACGCACCCCCTCTTTTTTCTTTGTTTTTAGCAGTGGTTTTTCCCCAACCACGTCAAGGTCTTCGATGAGTGATTCCATCGTCTTCTTCTTCAAAATCTTTTTGAACTCTCCCTCAAGCTCGCGGACGACCTCGCCTTCCTCATCCACGATTTGTTTGACTTCGTCGATTGGAGGCTGTTTTCCGGACTTGACAAGCCCCTCCTCATCTGAAATCCTTTTGACTATGTCTTTCAACTTAAGCTCGGTCTGCCTTAGGCTTTCATCCACCGCCTCGTCCTCGAATAGTATGTCAAGCTCCTCGTCCTCCTCAACACTCTTTTCCTTCTCAAGGATTTGCTTTTCACGCTCCTTCAAAGACTTTTGCTTTTCCGCAAACTGTTTTTCCAGCGCAGACCGTTCGTTCGCAATCTTCTGGCGGTCTTTTATAAGCAGGTTCTGTATCTTCAAGCGTTCAGTGTGCTCGCGTTCAAGCTGTTTTTTCAACTCCTCGATCTCGGTTTCTTCCCCGCCCTTCACTTGCTGTTCAAGAGATTTAACGCGTTCGGAAAGGCCTTCCTTCAGTTCCTCCTCGTGGGCGAGCCTAGACTCCAACTCCTTTGCCATGGCCTGCTGGGCTTTAAGTTTTTCCTCAAGCTCCAGAGCACGGTTGTGTTCTGCGACAAGCTCGGCCTTCATGTCCTGAAGCTCCCTTATACCGCTTGTGAGCGCCCCCTTCAAGTCCTTCTCCTTCTTCCTGCTCTTGTATATCTCGAGCTTTTCCAAAACCTCGGGGTTCGGCTTGAGTGTTGGGTCGGTTTTAGGCCCTTCTATGAGGATTAGGTGTTTGCTCTCGAGTATGTTCATCCACTTGAGTATTACGTCGGCTCCGACCTCAAGAAGCTGGTTCGCGTCAGACGCCTTAAGCTCCCCCGCCTTTATGACGACCCGGAGGAGGCTTTTCGCGCTTTTTTTCTCGCTGGATTTTTCGGCCTCGATTGTCTGCTTCAAATCCTCGATTTTTTTCATGCGCTCCTTCTCGCGCTCGTGAATCATCTGCCACTGCTGGCGGTCGTCGTGGTCGGGCATTTTACGTGGTTTAGTATTGTGGTTTTGATATTATTCTTTATATACATGCTTCAAAACCTTGCTGATGTCTTCAGCCTTCTTTTCGCCGACCCCCTCAACTTCCATAAGCTCTTTCTTCGACGCCTTCATCACGTTTTCAACCGTCTTGAAGCGTGTTAAGAGCCGATCGGCGAGGACTGCTGAAACATGGGGTAGGGATTCGACCACGAACCGTTGTTTTTCAGAGAATAGTATGGGCTTGCGCTCGCCACGAAGCGATATCGGACGTTTCTCATCCACTTGCTCGCGCTTTGCTATCGCGTAAACCATTTCCGCGGTGTCGCGCTCGTTTTCTGTCGGGATTATCGAAACCCCGTGGTTGAGGACTATTGACGAGATTGCCCCGCGTATCGCGTTCGGGTGTATGCCGCGGTGGATGTAGAAGCTGTCGACGCCCTCCAAAAGTATTATCGGCTTCTCGAAGTTGCGCTTCATCTCCGCAAGCTGGCTCATAAGGCGTTTGTCTATTATGGACTGGAGGAAGTCCTGCACAGTCTTCCGCTCTATGCATGCGCGGTCTGAGGCTATGAAGTCGCCGACTTCAAGGCGCTTCATCTCCACCCGACAGCATTCCGAAAGTGTCTTTAGCAACAGGCTGTTGCGCTCGCGAATGTCGGCGTAAACCAATACTTCACCTGTTTTTTCGAATTCGAATCCGCTGATGTTCTGCTGGCCTTTTGCGGTAAAGTTTTTTTCATGTTCAAACTCGCCTATCGTAGTCTGCTGCCTCAATCCTTGCTTGAGGTCTTTTACAGTGTTCTTCATCTGTTTCTCCTTATGGTAGGCCGCCCAGAAATACCCTTCATCGCGCGTTCCCTTCGCCAAAAGAACTATGACGCGGCCGGCTTCAGTCCTTCCGGTCCTGCCCCGGCGCTGTATTGAGCGGATTTCGCTTGGAACCGGCTCGTAGAACAACACCAAGTCTACTTTCGGTATGTCCAGTCCTTCTTCGGCGACGCTTGTGGCGACAAGCGCCGTGAACTTACCTTCACGGAACTTGTCGAGGACGTCCAGCTGTTTTTTCTGCGTCATCCCTTTTTTCACGCCTTTCGCCTGCTGTCCTATGAACTCGTGGGCGAGGATGTCGTGTTCGTTCAGTTTTGAGATGATTGCGTCGACACTGTCGCGGTATTGCGTGAATACGAGGACTTTCTTCCCATGATATCCTGAGACAATTTTGGCGAGCTCTTCGAGTTTCGGATGCTCGAAACCTTTCTCGATGAGCTCTTCTGTAAGCACTCTCGCTTTCGAAAGCCTGTCGTCCCGGTTGAGTTTTGCGACCGCCTTGGACGGCTGTTTTGTCATGCGGGCGAAATATTCGTGGAGCGCGGACAAGCCTTGGGTTTCGAGGAGTTCGATTGCGTGGTTTATCTTGATTGCGGATGCTATGATTGTCGCCGCCTGATAGTTGCCTGACCCGCTTCCAGCAACAATGTCTTTTCGGATTTCTGATTGTATTGAAAGAAGGTCTCTCTTGCCGATTTTGTTTAGTGCTGCGGAGTCGACGTAGTCGAGGCCTTTGAGGAGCCTCATCTTGTCGCGGAGTATGTCTTCCAGAATCTTTTTGATTTCCATTATTTCGCCCGGCAACTCGACCTTCACCCAGTCGATTTCTATCTCTTGTATGTAGGGTTTGACGTCCGCGTCCTGGTCGGTCTTCGCCTCGACGATTTTCACTCCGAGATTTTGGCATACTTCCGTTATCTTGCCCATAGTCCCGCCGGGTGATGCGGTGAGGGCGAGAACCTGCGGATTTTTCGCGTTCTCGAAGTAGTTTTTTGCGATTGAAACGTAGGAGTAGTCTCCTATCGCCCGGTGTGCTTCGTCGAAGATTACGAGCGAGACGTCATTCAAGTCGAATTTTCGGAACTGCGGGTTTTCAACAGTCTGGGGTGTTGCGAAAATTATTTTTGAATCCTTCCAAAGACCCGCCCGCTCTTGCGTGGGCGTCTGGCCGGTCAATACTGCGAGCTCCTCGACATTCAAGAACTTCTTGAAGGACTCGTAGTGCTGGACGACAAGAGGCTTTGTGGGGGCGAGGAAGAGTACTTTAGAGTTCTCGTGCTCGTGGAGGCGGTGGGCCGCCACCATCGCGGCGACCACGGTCTTCCCAAGGCCGGTCGGCAATACTACGAGCGTGCTCTCATCAAACGCCCGCGACACTATAGACTCCTGATACTTCCTCAAACTGATGGTGCCATCTCGGATGAGAGGGTGTTTGACGCATTCCACGACAAGTAACTAAACCTTTGAAAAATTAATACAAAAAAAAAGAGGTGTGGGGGGGAAACGTGTTTTTAGAAGGTGAATTATAAAGAGTATAGTGTGGTGTAGTTGACATTAAAATGAATCGTTTTTTAATTGCACTAATATTTTTGGAGTTGATATTTTTCCACATCTATGATTGGGGGGGTAATCAACCATCCCGATTTAGAGGTAATGAACTGGGATTTACACTATTATATACCAATGGCAGAAGCCTCACCGCACATACATAATGATATACCAAAACCTTTTGCATATAGGATTCTCCCACCGTTTATCGCTGGGTTTCTTCCGTTTGGGGAAATAACCTCTTTTAAATTATTGATGTCTCTCTCATTGATCATATTGAACATTAGTTTTTTTTACTTCCTATACAAGCATGATATACAGCAGAGTGTGGCTTTCTTGACTGTCGTATTGTTCATGTTTAATCGATATTTCCATACATTCTTCATTTGGAATCCATTTCATCTTACCGATGTTTGGAGTGTGTTATTGATATTGTGGATTTTCATGATTTTGGATAATATGCGTATTGTGTCAGTTCTCTTATTTGTTGGCATGTTCGTTAAAGAAGTTTTATTGGTTATGATTCCAGTATGTATTTTACATTGGAGGAATAGATTTAGTTTCCTGGCAATAACACCTGCGGTTCTTGCATTCATTATATTAAGAATAGTTATTAGGACGGACAGTGGTCTTGGAATAATTGACGCATTAATCACTAACGGATGGTTTACAATAACGAATCTGGAATTTATCTACCGTACCCTATTAAATCCATACCTCCCTCTCATGCCTTTTCCAATGATATTTTGGCGAGATACTGTTGGTTTTTTCAGGAGATACCCACACTTTATTTCATTCTGGATTTTTGTAGTAATAAGCAGTCTTTTCGGCGATAATGCAGAAAGATTGGTTTTTCCAACAGCAATAGTATTCTACTTTTTGATTGCTAAGATTATTGTAAAAAATTCTAGTTTTTTCACATTAATCTTGCTGGTATTCTTTTGTTTTGCCTGTAGTTTTCACCCATACATGGGGTTATTTGTTATAGATACAGGCAGATTAATGATAGTTTTAATGGCGTCAACTTTTGGTGTTTTCATTTGTGGTTTGTTAGACTGGCGGAAAATGGTAGGTGAATCAGTAGCTTCCTAGGTTTTTGAAGTAGTCTGTTTTGTCGCGTATCTTGTGGAGTAGTCTTGCGAGTTCTCTTCCGTGCATGTTTTTGTTTTCGAAGTCTATGAAGAAGAGGTAGTCTCCGAGTTGTGTTCTGGCGGGGCGTGACTCGATTTTTGTGAGGTTTATCTTGTTTTCCGTGAAGACGTTTAGGAGGTCTTGTAGTGCGCCCGGCTGGTCTTTTAGCGCGAAGATTATGCTCGTCTTCCCGCCTTCCGCCGGCCTGGAACTGATTGCTATGAACCTTGTTTCCGAGTAAGAGTCTTGTATGTCTGTGTCGAGTATTGTGAGGCCGTAGTCTTTGGCTGTTTCCGTGAAGGCTACCGCCGCCTTGGTTTCATCGTCTTTCGCCTGGTTTAGGGCGTCGGTGGTGGAGTTGACGCCTACGAGGCGGGCGTTTGGGAGTTTGACTTGGAGGTAGTTTGCGCACTGGGCGAGGGCGTGGGGGTGTGAGAGTAATTCCTTGACTTCGTCTATGACCGCGCCTTTTTTGGCGACGAGCCCGAACTTGACTTCCATCACGTATTCTTTTATGATGTAGACTTCATGCTCGAGCAGGCGTGTTAGTGTTTCGCCGACCGAGCCTTCCAGGCTGTTTTCAAGTGCGACAACCCCTATTGCCCCGGTATTCTGCTGGACGTGTTCGAATACTTTGCCTACTGTTTCAAGGCATAGTAGTTCGGCTTTCGGATACATTTTCTGGGCTGCGATTGACGTGAACGTGCCTTTGGGCCCGAGGACTGCTATGGTCTGCCTACTCATTTTCCCTGCAGTATTCTATTACCATCTGGAATATTTTTTTGACGAAACGCTGGTCGAGGCTTGTCTTCGACGACACTTCCGACAGTATTTCGGCTTCGCGTGCGGGATCGTGTATCTGCATTCCGCGCTCCCGCTTGACTTCCCCCATTTTTTTGGCGAGCCTCAGTCTTTTCTCCAAAAGCCCGAGTATTGCGCCGTCCGTCTTGTCTATCTCCAAGCGTATTTCTTTTAAATCCCTCATTTTTTCATCCACGCTCCGACTATGTCTATGTCCTGTCCGCCGACTTCGGTTTCCCTTTGCCTTATTTTTGTCGGAACCGGCAGGCGTATTGCCGAGCCAACTATCAGGGCCTCGCCCCTTGACAGGCTTGGTAGGTCGTTTACTATATCTTCGGTCACGTCCTCCACGCTTTGCCGTATGTGCTCTTGGTCTGCCGGGTTGACTATCTTCATAATTATTTGGGTGTTGCATTGACTTAAAACGTCTGCGTCAAGCTTGTTCGGCCTTTGCGATATCAGGCATACACCTACGCCAAATTTACGGCCTTCCCGCGCGATTTTTCTGAGTATCGCCCGGGATATGGCCGGCTCTCCTTCTGATGAGGAGGGGGCGAAGTTGTGGGCTTCCTCAATCATTACCAGAAGGGGGTTTGCGAGGCCGTTTCCGTCTTGGACGTGGCGTTTCCTGCTGTTGAATATTTTCCTGCAGACTACCGAGACTACTATTTCGCTGACGCGCTCGTCGAATTCCGAAAGGTTTATGACTGTCAGCCGGTTTGGTGACGCTATTTCCTCAAGCGGAGTTCCATCCATGCCGAAAACGTTCATCCGCTCTATTCTCTTTATCCTCCGCATGAGGGCTCCTATTGTCGCCAACCCTACTTTTTTGGTCATCGCCTTAAGGTAGTTTGGGGGGAATACCATGGCTTCCTCGTCAACCTTCTTCCCGTTTTTCTTTAGATCATAGAGTAGTGAGAGTATTTCGAGGAGAGTGTTCATGTCGTATTTGTCGTAGAATTTGTCGACTATGCCGATTACCTCGTCCAACAGGTCTCGCTGGGTACTAGTCAAATCCGGGATTAGGGAGGCGTAGTCTGAGGTTGAGAGGCTTGAGGCGGCGACCTGTATTTCCGTGCCGTCGCCGAGGCCGTATACCTTGACTTGCGAGTTTTCAAGCCTCATCTTAACGTATTCCGTGTGGGGGTCGAACATTACGATGGAGCCTCCTTTTTTCATCAACTCCTCTATTAATACCCCGGCGGTGTAACTTTTTCCGGCGCCGGTCATGGCGAGTATCGCCATGTGACGGGAGACCATCTCGTTTATCGACATGTAGACTGGCACGGAATTCCTGGTTGAAAGGTGTCCGATGAGCGCGGACTTTTCCGGGTCCTGGTGGAGTAGGCGCTTCAAGTCTTCGTCTTGGGCGAGCGAAACTTGAGTTCCCGGCTTGATTCCGTGGCGTGGGAGTTCAAGGCCTTCCGGCCCTTCTATCCCAAGTATTTTGACTATTGGCACCGGGTATTCCCCGTCTTCGAATATTATCTGGCTCATCCGCAGGTCTCGGCTGAATTCGTCTGGGAGAAGCTCGTTTGAGACTACAATATCTTTAACCGCCCCGATTATGGTCTTTCCGGTCACGGATTCCGGGACTGTCACGAACTCGTCGCGTTTGACGTGTTTCTCCATGCCCTCGCGTATTACGAATCGGAAGCTTCTAAGGGTTGTTGAGCCTATTACCTGGCCGACCTCCATGGTATATTAAATGCTTTTGGATTTAATTAAGAGGTCGAAGATGAGGGCGCTTGTTATCGGAAGATTCCAGCCGTTGCACAACGGACACTTGCAGATGCTTGGGTATGTTGCCGGGCGTGAGGACGAGATTGTCGTCGGAATTGGTTCCTCGAACAGGCCGGCGAGCTTTCAGAATCCGTTCACGTTTTCGGAGAGGCGCAATATGATTGAATCCTGTTTCACGCCCGGCGTTCCCGTAGAGTGTGTCGGCATTCCGGATTTCGGAGACGATAACAGGTGGGTTGGGCATGTTTTGGATAACATTGAGTTTGACGTGTTCTACACTAATTCCGTTAACGAGAAGCGTATTTTTGAGGAGGCTGGAGTTGCTGTGGAAGAGGTTCCGTTTTACGGGAGAGACAGGCATATCGCAAGGCATGTCCGGGAGAAGATGGTTTTGGGCGGCGACTGGCAGAGTCTTGTGCCAAAATGCGTTGAGAAAATCATTGCCGAGGTTGGGGGGGTCGAGCGGGTTAAGAGCCTGCGAGAGAGGGTTTAGTTCACTTGGATTCTCCGAACTCTACTACTTCGTCCGAGAACATTTCAAGGTCTTTGGATAATACTTCTTCCAGTCCGTCGCTTGGGAATGGAAACACCCCCTTGACTTTTTCGACATTCAACTGGGCTATCACAGTGTGGAGGAATCTGACTACGAGGTCGGTCTTGTTGTAGGCGGGAAGGGTTGCGACAGAGTCAAATACCATAAGACCGCTATTGTTGTCTTTTATCGCCTTGGAGATTTCCCGAAACAACGCCGTCAGCTCGCTTGGAGAGTCGACGTAAACGCAGTTTTCGGATTCCGGGCCGGACACTAGTTGTGTTATACAGTCTATGAACCTGAATTTGGATTCGTCAATCCCGTTTTTCCTGAACTCTTCGGAAAGGGCCATGTAGGGCTTGTTGACTGTTACAAAGACTGATTTATCGAATTTTTCCGATATTATCTTCAACGACTGCAATACATGATGGTGGTAGTCGTTTGATGGTATCGAGATTATGATTATCTGCTTCTCGTCTAAAGCTTTGCTTATCTCATCAAGTTTTCCAGGCATTTTACGTGATTTTAATGAAACTATTTACTCGGCAGATTATATTAAATATGTAAGAATGCGGGTTTAACCGGCCTATAGGAATCCGAGCGCCTCGTCAATCCTGCCCATCTCTATCCCCGTGGTTTTCCCGCCGACTATCGCGCCGAAACTGTTCGCCAAAATCCCGGTGGAAACGTAAGGGACGCCGTAGTTGACTGTTCCTGTCCTGCCGGCGACGCCAAACATGTCTTTAAGGTTGTCGAGGATTTCTCCGCAGTCGGGGTGGGCGATAAACCCCCTGTTGGTCGCCTCAATGCACGAGCCGACTTCAAGATGCCCTTCCACGTCCATGCAGACTACTTCAACATCCAGTACGTCTGAAATAAGTTCTAGGTTTTTGACGAGCGGGCTTGCAATCGCGCAGTTGTCGTTGACCGCTACAAGATTTCCGATTGAGGTATAGTGGTCTTCCACAATCCCGACTGAAACGCCCAGTGGCTCGAGCTTTTTCCGGATGCGTGAAACCTCGTTTTCCGTCGTAAAGTAGGGCATTAGAATACCGCTTGAATTCCCGCAGCAGAATATCCCTATCAGGTGGGTTCCGTAGACGAGGTCTTGGAATACGGGGACTTCGAGGGCGGACGCATTCCTGAATTTCGGTGAGACTATGGCGTACTTGTCTGTTGCAACGCCCATAAGACCGATAAAATCTTCTCCCTCAATCGTAGCCTGATCCAATGCCATGCGGAATTCACCTTATGTACGCGTCGGTGTCCGGCTTCTCCTCGTCGAACTTCACTTTGGGGGAAGGCAGTGGGAGTGGAAGCCTTATGTCTCTTGCAAGAACGCTCGCTTCTACAAGGCAGTTGTTGATTATGTTGTTGTGGAGTCTTTCCGCCAAGTCTTTGGGAAGGTTTTTCTCGCCGGACTCGCGCCATTTTTCAAGCGCCTTTTCAATGACTTCCCGCCCGTCCCGGTAGTCCAAGTCGCCCTCAATCCTTATCAAACCGACATTCGGCTCGTAGGTGCTTGTGAAAACGAATGATACTGTGAGCGCGTCTCCTCCGCCTGAAACGTCTGTGACAGTACTGTTGTTGTTGATGTTTATATTTCCTTTCGGCAGGACATACCGCTGTGCCTGAAGAGACTTTAAAGTCAGATTGAACTCCATTTTTTTAGACAATAATATTAGTATGGAACACTTATATTACACACTAATTAAAAAGAGGATTTAAAATGGTTTTGGTGGCGGCTACGGGCGTTTTCGAGATAATACACCCAGGACACCTCCTATACCTTGAGGAGTCGAGGAGGCTTGGAGACCAGCTGGTGGTCATACTTGCAACAGACAAGACTGTGAAAAAGGTTAAGGGAAGGGATTGTGTGCCTCAGGAACACAGAAGGCACGTCCTGAAAGCCCTGAGAATCGTTGATGATGTCGTGGTTGGAGGTGATGAAGACCGTTTGAATACTCTTCGAAAAGTCGACCCGGACGTGCTGACAGTCGGATTCGACCAGGAATATGACATTCAAAAACTGCAGGAGGAGATACGTGAAGCCGGGCTGAAGGCGAAGGTCGTGAAGATTGAAAAACACTGGGAGGGCAGGTACAACAGCAGCGGGAAAATCAGGGAGGCCTTGGATGAAGAAAATCTTTAGACTCCTTGAAGAAAACCTGAAAATATCCTCGACAATTCTTGCATCCTACCTCGCGCTGATATTCTGGATGTCCCACCAAAGCGTAATCCCCGAAGAAATTTCTTGGATGAATGTTTGCAGCATCCTCCATATTTTGGAATACATGGCGCTCGGCTTTCTCGCAACTCCAGTATTCATGAAAATTTCCAGGAGATACAAGAGTTCAGCGATAGTCTTCTCAACAGCCTATGGGATAAGCGACGAACTACACCAGCATTTCATTCCGGGAAGAACAGCGTCACTGTGGGACGTGCTTTTAGACTCTTTAGGCGCAGTCTTTGGAGTCCACATGTATGTTTTACTCAGAAATCATTTCCTTGAACATTAAATCCGGAAATCATTTTCTTGAAGCGTAGTGCGTCGGCCTCCAACAGAGGGGACTCGCAAATCAATGTCGCGTCAACCCCACAATCCAAAAGGGCTTTGCCGACCATCCCGTAATCCGGCTCGTTTGATGATAGGGGGAGGTGCTTTTTCTCCCCGCCAACACCGTATTCGACGCCTGAAAAATGCATGTGAAAATTTTTGAGGTTGGTTGAGTTGCTGATTGCGTCCACCGCCTCAAAAACTGTTTTGGGGGAAGTCAGCCCGCCATGGGTTCTTGCATGAAGATGACACCAGTCGATTACAGGGGATATTCCTTCAACCTCTTGCGCCAAGTCCGCGAGCTCTTCGACCGAACCGTACTGTTTTATCCTGCCGGTTGTTTCAGGCCCCAAGAGTATGTCAACTTCTTCAGCGTCAAGCGTGTCTTTGATTTTCAAGCATGCATTCGAGATTATCTCGTGCGCCTCTCCGCGGCTTCTACCGGAATAATAGCCGGGGTGGAAGACCACAATCTTGGCTCCAGCCTCAAAACCGACTCTAGCGCTTTGAATAATCCGCCCGGCGCTCGCCAACGCCTTGTCCTTTTCCATTGAAGCAAGATTGATGTAGTAGGGCGCGTGGACGCTCAGCCAAACACTATGCTTTATAGCCTCACGCTTTACTTGAGCGGCCTTTTCAATGCTCATATTGACGCCGCGGACAAACTCGAGCTCCATTGCGTCAAGGCCGATTTCCTTGACAAAGCCGACTGCTTCGGCGCTATCCTGTTTTGGGCAGGATTTGGGTATTCCGGCGGTTCCGACACGAAGCATTTCAGTATAAATTGACTGGAAGTTTAAAATAACAGGTATGGGAGAGTACGCGAAAATAAAAAGACGGGAGGCTGAACGGTCGAGGAAAACGCTTTTAGAGCGTGGACTGCTCGATTGCGGAAGAAAGACTGAACGTGAGGGGGAATACGTTTATTTTCCGATAACATCGGGCGGGAAACTTTCTGGATTTGATGTTGTGGAGCGTGAGGGGGCCGTAGTGGATGTGCGGGAGAAGTCGCTGAAAGATTTTCTTTCAAAAATAATCCCGCCGGAACTCCAAGATTTCATTCCAAGCTCGTTTGACGTGATAGGAGACATCGCGATAATCGAGATTCCAGAGGAAATCAGGGGATATGAAAAACAGGTTGGGCAAGCTTTGCTGAAAGTTCATCCAAGCATCAAGACGGTTGCAGTCAAAGAAACTGCAGTAGAAACTGAATACCGAACAAGGAAAGTCCGTGTAATCGCGGGCGAAAAGAAAACGGAGACAATACACAAGGAGTCCGGATGCCGTTACAAGCTCGACATTGAAAAAGCGTATTTCAGCCCGAGAAGCGGGGCGGAACGGGAGCGTGTCATTTCAAAAATAGAGGACGGTGAAAGAGTGCTCGTATTGTTTGCTGGAGTAGGGCCATTCGCGATACTCGCCGCGAAAAATAAAAAAGTTGAAGTCACTGCAGTGGAATTGAATCCTGACGCCGTAAAGTACATGTGTGAGAACGTGAAGCTAAACAAGGTCGATGTGAAGGTTGTGGAAGGAGACGCGAAGACTGAGACTCCAAAACTCGGAAAGTTTGACAGGATAATGATGCCTCTCCCGAAAGACGGAAAAGATTTCTTGGACGTCGCAGTCAAAGCGCTCACGCCATCGGGGGTGATACATTACTACACGTTCCAAGAAACGACAGACGACGCCGAAAAAGAAGTCAAAGAACTGTGCGAAAAACTCGGCTGCAAACCAGTTATTTTAGAATCAGTGATTTGCGGAAGCTTTAGTCCGGCATTATCAAGAATCTGCGTGGACTTCAAGGCGAAGTGAGCCCGTCAAGAATAAGAGGCCTTGCAAGATGCCTTCTCGCGCCAGCCCCAACCTCAAACCATCCTGGCGAAATATCCCGCCTAACCTGCGTTAAGACGGGTTTTAATGCTTTTTTCCCGCAAGCCCTGCATTTGAAGCCCTTTTCTTTTCCAGCGGACGTCATTTTCTTCCCGCAGCAAGTTGGCGCGTGCGACAGTTTTTCTTGCGCGATTTTTTTCACGTGAATTTTCTCAAGATTTAGCGTGTCGACATACCTGCTAAACCCGCCAAACACTTCAACCACATCACCCTGCAGGAGTTTTGAAATCGTGTTTCTGAAATCCATTGTCGGCTTGTACGCCCCGCAGTCTATACTGCCGGTTTCATCTTTGATTTTGAATACGACATGGCCTCCTTCAATACGTTCCGGGTTTGCTTCGACGAATCCTTTAAGCTTCACGCTGTCGTACGGCTTGAGTTGCGATATTTTTTTGGGCGCATAGTGGGCGTCTGTCGCCTGGTTCGTTTCAAAAACCTGCACCATCTCAATCTCCTCGAGCGGTATTATAATTTTCCAGGCGTCTTCGACTGTTTTTTTTGAAACGCCCCGTATCCCGCAAAAAACAGGGTCTGCCCCTCGGGGGCAGAAAAGTATTTTCTTCCGTTTCACGTCAAGCGTGTCAAAGACTTTCGGGAAAAACTTTTTGTCCATTGAAAAAACGGATTCCTCATCGACTTTTCTTTTTCCGCCCGCATCTTTTCCGCGATATGCAATCAATTCAAACGTCTTCAAGTCGAGACGCGCTCCTATTGAGGCGAGCGCGCCGACAATGCCGCGGCCGTTGTTGAATTTCACAAGTTCAGCCCCGATTTTGTCTGCGAGTTTTTGTGCGGACTCTATTTCAACGTGTTCGGACAGGCAGGTTTTGTAGAATGGATGTAGTTTTTTTGAGTCGGATTCTTTTTTGAGGAATGCGATTCCGGGATTAGTGCCATCTTCTTTTTTGTGCGAGAATTTTTCAACATATTCAATGACATCGTCTTGTGATTTTTTTGGAATCCTGAATGAGACTGCGCCGTTGCCCCGAGTCTTGTAGGGGATGTTTGGGTTTAGTCTGATTAGTCTCGGGGTTGTCTTTAGATTGAAATCTTTGATTATCCTAGATGCTAGATACGTCGTGCACATTCCGTGCTTTGAGTCTGTGTCGTCGATTCCGACAAGCATTTTTCTGAGATTAATCAGCGTACAAGTAAATTAATTCACAGGTAAGTCACCAGTGACTTATTTGACTTACTTTTATGACTTACTTGACTTAGTTTTTTGACGTATGTTTCTTGAAATCTGTCTCTTATACACATCTGACGCTGCCGACGAAGAGGATAGTGTAGATCTCGGTGGT
>OMKS01002903.1_pt1 | contig 13959 bp, 7 predicted proteins | sample 1674721 | NCBI WGS metagenome assembly OMKS01 (sample SAMN06264996, study PRJEB25208) | sediment metagenome | isolation source: hot spring sediment | place: USA: California | collected 2014-09-02 | reverse complement strand
AAGAGACAGATATTTGTATCGGTCAACCGGCAACAAATGAGCAATATTAAATTTTTTTTCAACTGAAACAATAATTTTATTTTCCCTAACATGCTCCAACTCAACCAGTCCGGCCCGAATACCATCTTCCAAATCGTGCGTCCTTTGTGCAATTTCATCGCAAATCGCGACTACCTGCCCCTCAAGCGTGGTTGCATTGTCGGTGTCGAAGTACAATCCATCATAATATAAATCAGGGTATTGATACTGGCCTTTCAATAATCGGGTATGCTTTAAAACACCCTCTCTAACCGGAGCGGTTAAATTTAATCCATCAAATTCATATTTTTTTTCGATCTTGTCTAACACCCTCAAACTCTGATAGTTATGCTTGAAACCGCCGATATTTTTTTTGTTCAGCAGACCATTTAGATCGTCAGTTCCTGTTAAAATTTGATTCAGAACAATTTCGCCAACATGTCCGAACGGAGTATGTCCCAGATCGTGAGCGAGCGCAATGGCTTCCACCATGGTCTCGTTCAAACCCAACGCACGAGCCATTGTTCGTGATAATTGAGCAACCTCTAAAGTATGGGTCAATCTCGTGCGATAATGGTCGCCTTCACTAATCAAAAACACCTGCTGCTTGTGTTTTAGGCGGCGAAACGCCCGGGAATGAACAACTCGATCCCGGTCCCTCTGAAAAGCGGTGCGATAAGCATGTTCCACTTCTGGGTAAACACGCGTATCATTTGCTCCTACGGTTTTGGTTGCATAGGGCGCCAGAACAGTTTCTTCAATCTGTTCATAATATTTTCTGTCTTTTAAAAGAAATTGCATTCGCTTGTGTTGAAATTATGATATTGTTTTTTTGCCCTTCTAAAATCCGAAAAATCTCTTGCTTTAGCCTGTCTCTGATATTTGGTGAAAACCCGACATTTTTAAACCGGATTTTTCCATGTCCTCCAATTGGTTACAAATCAGAAATGGAATTCAAGTGAATTTCTTTTTTCGTAAAACTCGCCAGATAAGTAATACCGATTTTTTTTAACAGGCGTGCCGCGGTTCCGAAATAGCTGGCAATCTCCGCCGGGTGATGAGAATCTGACCCCAGCAAAACGGGCACTTCAAGCTCGGCTACAAAAACCAACAACCGCTCATCTGGAAATGGTTCTCCCAAACCTGGGATTCGATAACCAGAAGTATTAACCTCAATGCACAAATTATGTTTTTTGATCGTTTCCAACGCATCTTTGGCATATTCAATTTCACTATTGTCAAGTTTACCCCAAAATCGTTTTGGCAGATCAAAATGACCAATGATATTAAAAACGCCGCTGGCGGCAGCATTTTTTATCTGCTCAAAATACATTTGATATTTTATTGAGCTCGGTAAAGCGGTAAATTCATTTAAATATTTGTAGTCGCTGTTGCCATTTAATCTCAAATAGTGAACGCTTCCGATAATATAATCGAAATCAAATTTTTTGACGAACTCAAGAAGATAATCAAATTCATCTTCGATAAAATCGAGCTCGATTCCAAGCTTGATGTCAATTTCCGGAAATTTTCTCTTCAGCAATTCAATTGACTCGAAATAGATTTCAAAATCCTTTTCCCGCATTCGAAATCTGCCACCACTCCCGGAGCGCATTGGATTGTGGTCAGAAAATCCCATTTGGGCCAAACCGGCTTTCAACGCAGACTTAACAAATGCCTGCATTGTTCCCTGAGCATGATTGCAAAGGGATGTGTGAATGTGATAATCGGCTAACCCATTATTCATGAAAATTTAACTTTCATTGGTTGTTAATATTTTTTTAATAATGATGTGGTTTTTTTCAACTGACGTGGTGTTGGCTTTAATGTTGCTAATCAGGATTTTTCCCAATTCCAGATATGCCTGTTTAAAGTGGGGAAATTTATTCTGTAAAATTTGTAAATGCTTTTGAACAGTGCCAATGTCTCCTCGGAGAACAGGACCGGTCAGGGCTTTTTCCAAACCATCCTGTTTGATGTTTTGTAATGTTGCTTCCAGCAGCGGATACAAAATATTTAAAGCTTCCTTTTCTGAAAGGTCGATGTGCTTCATTAGATTCGTAACCATAAAAAGCAAGCTGTTTAAATAATTTGATGCCATCGTACAGGCAAGATGAAAGATGGGTTTTTGTTCTGGGATAATCTCTATTAGCTGGCTTCCTAATAAATTGGTGATGATTTCTGCCTGAACCATAGCCTCAGCATCACCTTCCACATCAAAATACGCGTGTTTGAAACGGCGTTGGTCATCGATGCTTCCGGAAAATGTTTGAACCGGATGCAAGCTGGCAATGAACACCGATTGCTTCTTTTTTAACGGCATCAAAACTTCACTTGTTAATACACCAGAAGTGTGAAAAACAAATTGGGCTAATTTTTGGTGCGAAAAAACTTTTTCGAGCCTCGCTACCATCGAAGCGATGCCGTCGTCCGGAATAGCAATAATAATAACATCGACGACTGGAAGATCAGCAATGTCCGTAGAATAACACGATGCTTCCACTAGGTTGCTGATTATTCGAAGCCTTTCCGAATCGCTGTCGATGATTGCCTTGGTTTCGACCACATCTTTATCCAGAGCCAGCGCCAAAGCCGAACCAACCCTGCCAACTCCGATGATGGCCAATCTCAAACCGACATCAGTTCTATTCATCGAAACCTTAACGTTTGAAATAAACACGATTTATTTGACATCGAGCAAAATTTACAAAAATAATTAATTAATTCAAAGGGAAATATTTGCTTTGGCAGAATTGTTGGCAGTGATTGAATTAACAAACTGACAATTAATGAAGAATGCAATTCGATGAGTGTTTTTATCCGATAGCGAATTCACATTCAAGGTAAAATTAGCCATTTCTGTTAATGGCTCTTAAAAGCCGGCTATTTTAAAAAACAAGTCAATTCAGCTAATCTTTGGCAAAACGAATCAACCCGACATTTGACAAAAAAAAAGGAGAGAAAAACTCTCTCCTTTTGTAAATTTGAACCCTGAACAAATCTCACGATTATTCAATGGTACCTTGTGGGGCTTCTTCTCCCTCTTCACCTTCTGGAGGCGGCGGAGGAGGAGTAATTGTGTCCACTGGAGCCTCTTCCAACTGTTCTGTTTCAGGAGCCGTCTCGACTTCTTCCTTTTTCGCACATCCTGATAAAAACAACAGCGTCAAAGAAACCAGCAGAATCAAAACCACTAAAAGTCTTAAGGATTTCATTTTGCTTCACCTCCCTGGGTTTTATAATTTAGCTTCGGATAAACTATAGCCCCTTATTTGATTATAGTTTATTATACCAAAGCCTATCAACACACTAATATAACAAAATATTCATATTTGTCAAGTAAAAAATTAAATATATAGAAATATTATCTAAAATCACCCGTAATATTGAAAGCCGCCCAGAACAATGGATGCTCATTTATATTATTTTTAACGAACAGCGATGCTTTTTGCAACGCTTTCGATCGTGATTCTCGTTGCTTTACATATCTAAAAAATCGTTTCATCATCACCGCCGTCGCCAGATCGTCCACCTTCCAAAGACTGGACAACAACGATGAACTACCGGCATAAATAAAACTTCTTGACAGCCCGATAACCTCATCGCCTGCGCCAATCTTTGCCAGCCCGGTTTCGCAGGCGCTCATCGAAACCAAATAGGCGTTTAAATCCAGACCAAAAATTTCATGCGCCTCTAAACGCCCGTCGTTTTCATCGTCCGCCGCCAGCAACAACGCAGAAAACAAAGGACTGACTGTGTCGAATTCGCCATGACAGGAAAAGATGAAAAGACTCGCTTCACGGTGTTGCAGTTTTAAATTGGTTTCGGTTGCCTGATCAAACAGAAAGGGCGTAACATTCTGATATAATAAACCTACGCTTTCAATTTCTTTCTCCGCAAACGGCAATTCTAAACCCGGCTCTTCAAGTTTTGGGTTACCGAACGCCAGGATATTCGGTTGCCAGCTTTCGTCATCCAAATAGGCGTCTCCTTTTTCCATGCAAATTGACAAAACCATCGCACTCGGTGATAATGAAAGCGAAAATTTATCCAGCAAATACTGTGAGTCATCATTCAACAACGCTGCAAATGGGAGGTAATGCAACACCCCGTGCGGAACAATCACCAGGTGCTTTGTTTTTGCCAATGACTTTTCTATGGGCTTAATTAAAACACTATACAGATTGTTGGATATTTTTGAAACCGGAAGCTGCTTTTCAATGGCAACCCTGAATGCATCAACTGAAGCAAATAGGGTGTCCAATGAAAATTCTGTCTCCTGAACTTGAATGCTGTGGTTTGTAACTGTCCACGCAAATATTTTTTCTGCTGTATAATAATACTCTAAAATTGCGACACTGTCAGGTAACATCGACATAACAGATGTAATTTCAACCGGATCCACGGTGACCAAATCAGCCAACTCCGGATTCTGCTGCTTTAAAGTGACCAATAAATCGGTATATTCTTTTTTTAACTGCTCCAATCTTTGGGAAAGCTGAGCCATTTGTTGTTCATCTGCGCGGGTCATCTGTGCTTTAACCCGAATTGCAGCGATTTTATGTTGAACGCGACTTATTTCTTCCTGCAGCTCGGTTTGTGCTTGCAAATATTTTTGATCAGCCTCGCCACCAAACTGGATGTCCTTATTTGCCAGCATATCAACAAAATTTCGAGATTTTGCCCGCTCAACAACCTGCAATGCTTCCTCAATGCGATTTAACTCGAGATAAATTTGCACCAAATCGCTGTAGACATCCAATTTGTCATCGATAAATCCGGATTTAAATTCCTCCACTTTGATTTGCGACCTCATTGTCTCGATCACATCCAAAGCCTTTTTGTAAGCCTCCATGCTTTGCTGCAAATTTGCCGACGAACGGTAAGCCATGCCGATCATCCTTAGCGCCCGCCATTGAACTTCAGGCACAAACAACGCTTCGGCTTGTTGTGAAGCCAATGATAAGCTATCCAAAGCCAATCCAACCCTGCCGGCGCTGTAATGAATTTTACCAATTTCGTATAAGCACTGCGCGATATTGCGCCCATCCAATATTCGCTGACTTATTTTGAGAGCTTTTCTGAAATTGCTCAACGCCTCATCAGCTTTATCCTGCTTTGCCAATATGACGCCAAGGTCCCGATAGTCATAGCTGAGACCGCGTTCGGAGCCTATTTTTTGATCCAACTCTATCGCCAGTTGGATATGCTTCAGCGCATCAGCCCATTGATTCTGGGAGCGATAAATTAAATTAATATTTTTGTGAATCGTTGCCATATCTTGCAGATCAGCAACTTGCTCTGCCAAGGATAACGCCTTTTTTTCAGCGATCAGGGCACTTTCTGGATCGCCGAGGCTCAAAAGAATTAAGCCGTAAGTTGCCAGAGCCACCGACTGAAGTTTTAACTGTTTCATCTCTTCAAAATCTTTCAATGCGTCTGTCTGATATTTTAGAGCTTGCTGATACCCCCCCATCTTCCAATAAACATTTGCCAGATGCTGCTTTGACAACGACACCCACAAGCTGGAATCAAACCGCTTTGCCAGGGTTAGCGCTTCCATTTGATATTTCAGCGCTGTTTGATAGTTTGCCAACCGTTCGTTACTTAATCCAAGGTTTTGCAACAACTCAATAGACCGTTCCTCATTGCCGAAACTTTGATAAATTAGCAGCGCTCGCTTTTGGTCTTCAATCGCCAGTGAATAATTGTCCAAATTAAGCATATAAATCCTGCCCCGATCTTTGAGACATTCAGCAACCTTTAAACTATCTCCCAACTGACGATATTCTCGAATCGCGAATCCCAGATTTTCTTCGGCTTCAATAAAATTTCGTTCCTGCTCTTGGATTAGTCCCAGCCGATGATAAGCGTTGGCTGTCTCTTCAGATAACCCGTATTGCTGGGAAAGCGCCAAATATTCTTTCTGCGCCATAATCGCTTTTTCATAATAACGGCCCTGAGTATAAAAATAGATCAGATATTTGTATTCTTTGATCACCTCATCAATGCTGCCGTCTTGCTTGGCTTCGGCTAAAATGTTCCGTTGGTATTCAATCGCTTTTTCCCACATCGCACCGTTTGCCGCACTGTATAAAATATATTCCTGCAAATTCTCAATCGCGTTTACATTTCCTTGTTTTTTTGCCATGACCAGCGCTTGCTCATAAGCGAATACTGCATCTTCCCATTTTTTTTCCTCATAATACTTATTGCCATGGCTCACCTTTGCCCAGAATCTTTCTTCGGCAAACTTTATTTCTTTTGCTTCATTCATTCCCTCAAAGCCGACTGCACTCGAGAAGACATAAGGCAAAAGATCAATATTCCCGCCTTTTTTCCGCTGCTGCACTCTGGCAAGCGCCTCTGCTGGTGGGTAATCCAACAGCGCTTCAAAATAATACTCCCAGAAAAACGGATCGAGATTGTGTTCCGTTGAAAAAATCAAGGTTGGACTTCCGGCATAAATCAAAGCCTTCATTAACAAAAAACCGAGGTTCGCATCCCACCGACCCGGGGAAGACACAACAATTAGCGAGGCGTTTAAATCCAAAGAATACAAATCTCTAAGTTTTAGAGAAATGTCGTTTCCCGCCGAATCGCTGATTCTGACCAGCGACATCAGATAGTCTTTATCCGGTATTATCTCACTGTTAATAACAATAACATTTGCATTTTGAATCATCTGCGAAATAAGCTCGGATTGGTTGGTGCTCGATGCTGCTGTAGCAGCGCTTTCGCTCACATCATAGCCCAGGTCAAACAATAAACTTCCCAATTCCAGACTCGATGTGTAAACCTGGTGCTCTTTGATCTTCCGCTTTTGATAACTGTAATAATAGGTCGACATACTGGGCGCGATGGTTACAACTTTAAAATCACCCATTTGACCCGAATTATAACAGTTGGTCAAATACCCAAAGGGCACATCAAACATAGCTTCATCAGGAACAAAAACAATCGTTTGATATAATGCAACTCTGTCTTTTATCGGATCGAGAAACACGCTACTGATCGCCTCCCCGATTTGATCATTTAGTTGACCATTCTCTAATCTGGAAATGAATGAATCCAATATGTTCTGAAACTCTTTTCGAGCATAAGGTCGCTGTTCAAAATGAATCGATTTTTGATCCATACTCCAAACAAACAATCGATTTTCGGTCGAAAAATAACTGACCATCAGGGTTTTATCATCTAATATTTCCTGAATGTGCCGATAAGTCACTGGTTCCGTGTGAATAAAGGATTCAAGCTCGGGGTCTTCGGCTTTCAAATCAACTAAAAGATGTTGGTATTCCTGCTCATAATTCCTTTTTTGACGAATCCACGTTTCATAGTTCGCGTCCCTTGACTTTTCCTGCTCCTGTGCTTTTCGGATTTTTAATTCCAATTCATAAATCTCTTTTTGAAGGAAACGGGCGTTGCCAAGAAAAATTTTATGACGCTCCTTTTTTAATTGCAACTTGTGATCTGACAACAGATCAATGTATTTCCTTCCGCGGTATTGCTCTGAATATCTCAAAGCCGTTAGTTCATTTCCGTTGGTAATGGCATCCCATACCGCAGTCTCGAATAACGACCGCACCTGCTGTTGGTAAAAAATTGATGATCGAAAACTCTTCCGTTGATATGCGCCTTCTTCCAACGATTCAATGGCTTGATTTAAATAATATCCGGCGTTATTCACCCGCTGATCATTACCAATTAATTGATTATTTTCGACAAGCAAACAGCCAATGTCATAATTGATCTTCCAAAGCGATGACTGATAATTTCGTTGAAGCGCCAGCTTTCTTGCCTCAAAAAATTTGTTCAGTGCATCAACATAATCACCCAACAAATATGACACAAAGCCCAATTTACGTAACGCGCACATTTGATAAAACGCGGCGTTTTCGCGCTTCGCCAACTTTAAACACTCTACAAAAAAACTGTCAGCAGCCGCCCAGCCTTCAAATCGCTGCAATTGATTTTCAAAATTTCGAACTTCTGTGGTATCCAAATCCGACGATCGTGACAATGAAGATTGCAAATGCAAGCTGCCCAGAAGAAGATAAATTTCAATCCGTTCTTTATTAAAGCCAAGCTCATTATCTGCTATTAACTCATTTGCCTCTTTCAGGTAACGCAAACTTGCGATGTGGGTCCGGCTTTCAGCAATTTCTGAATCAGCCAGCCAATCCGGATTTTGCCCGATTTCGGTCATCCGTACCTGATTAACGATCACTCCCAAAGTTGCCAGGTTAAGCATATTAGTCAAGGTTCCGGGAAGATTTTTAGCTTTTCTGCTTCTTTGCAAAGACTGTTCATAATAGTACCAGGCGGCTTGATAGTCACAATCGATATAGTTCAGATATGCGATATTGTTCAGCAATATAGCCTCTGCCAGGCTATCCTTTCGCTTTTGGTATATTTCCAATCTTTTTTCCAAATAGTCGATCGCTCCGCCGATTGAACGCTGACCGTACGCAGCCTGTCCCAAAATGGAGTAAATAAGCGCGACCTCTTCGTCGGTGGTAAATCCTTCAGCGGCAGTTGAACCTCCGGCGCCGATTTGTCCCAAATTCCAAATGGGAATTTCTACGTTGAGGATCCCAATTTTTATCCAATTTGGTCTGGGTTCAACCCGGTCGACCTTATTGCTTTCGATTAATGCCAGCGCTTTCCGGCCATATCTGATTGCCTCTTCCTGATCATTGAGCAGTTGAAAATTATATGCGATGCTTCGGTAATTTACCTCCAATTGATTATAATTTTTCTGCCGCTCATCTTCCTCAGCTGCCATTTTAAAATATTCGATTGAAAGGTCATAATCCTCTGCCAGTTGATACAGCAAAGCCAACCGCTTCACATTCAATAACCAGTTGTCCATATCTCCCAAATCATGGTACAGGGAAATTGCCCGCAACAAATATCCTGGACCATCCCTAAAATCCTCCACGCCTAACGCACAGTGTCCCACTCGTTTATAAATTTCAGCCTTGATTTTTTTATTGACAAAGGTGCTGTCAATTGCCAATCGCTTTTTATAATAATAATAAGCACGTTCGAATCCGAATTCCTTTAAGTTGTAATAGTTTGACGCCAAATTAAGAGCCAACTCACTCTCCAATAATGGATTATCTTTTTCGTCGTTGAGCGCAATGGCTGTTGTAAGCGCTTCGATGGCTTTTTCAAACCAGTGTTCACTTTCTTTTTCTCTTTGAAGGGTCAACCATTGAAAAATCGACTTGATCGGAGTAATCACAGTTCCCACCAATGATTCCATAAAGGTTCGCGGTTGATGCATTTTTGCAGTCTGATATTTTTCAATAAACTCATAATTATAACTCAGGGTCAAATACGCCTGGATCAGCCGGTAATTTTTAGACAGCGCCGCCTGAATAAGTTGATTCGATTTTTGCATTAGTTTGAAATCAATATCTGTCAACTTTTTCGTTCGTTCACTTTTTTCGGTTGCTTTATAAGAGAAGCACAATCCCAACATATACCAATATATCTCATCTTCCGGGTGAATATTTAATAAATTTTCATACAACTTGATCCCCTCATCAATCCTCCCAAGTGCATATATCATTGATATCATCCGTCGGTGGGCGTCAATGCTTCGGGGAAAAACTTCCAATGCAGTGCGATAACGCGTATAAGCTGCTTGAAATTCTCCCGCGTTCCTGAATTGATCGCCAGTCGTTACATAAATTTCAAATAATCGCTCTTTCGCTGCAACCACATACAATCCGCCCTGAACACCTCCAAACGAATCGATTAACTGGCGAAGTTGTTTTGTCGCCCGGAACGGATCTCCCCTCTTTAAAAAAACCTCTCCAAGCAATAGCGCTGTTTGCGCCACCTCCTCCTTTTGGTCGGGATATCTTTCAGCCACCACCATAAGCTCTTCAATACTTGCATCAAAATCTTCAGCTAAGAAAAACAACTCACCGACCCTATATTGTGTGCGAGCGGCAAGCCGACGATAATTGCTATGTCGAGAGATGAGATTCCGATAATTGGATAGCGTCTCATAAACATCTTCAGATTCTTGCAAAGTAAGAATTTTTGACATGGCGACATTGACCAGGAGTTCCTCTTCCGGATAATTTTGCATCACCTTGAGATAGGCATTAATGAGCTCTTGTGTCTGCCCGAACACCGAAAAAATGTCGCCAATGAGCAGTTGGGCTCTGGCGCAGATTTCGGTTTGATGAGGAAATCGATCGAGCAAAATTTCTAATTTTTTCAACGCCTCAGAATAGTACCTTTCTAAATATAATATTTCAGCTTGATAAAGCAAAGCTTCAGCTTGAAGTTCAGCAAAAGCCACCGACTCCTGACCAATTTCCTCCAGTTGTTGAAGCCATGCTCGCCATTGATCGGCGCCGATTTTATGATCTAATTGAAACAAACGTAATCGCGTCTGAACAACAATTTCCTGATAATCATGAAATTGATCCAGAATTTCATGAAAGTAGGATCGGGCCAACTCATTCTTACCCAAAGCCGTATAAGTTTTTCCGATTTCATAGAGCGCCCATCCCACCCAATTATGTTCTACCGGGAAATAATCCAGCACCCGCTGAAATGCGAGAAGCCGATACCGGAGCTCCTCTTGGCTTAACTTCACATCATCGATGTCATATACCAAGTCCTCTGACTTCAAAGGAAAATAGGTTGCTGCAAACTCAAACTGTAAAAAAGCGCTGCTCAATCTGGGGATAGCGCCTTCTGCTTTTATCGCCCAAATATCATCATTTCCACCGCGACGTGAAACAAAATAGACCACTGAATCCACACTGCCTACCGGGAAAAAATTATGATGAATTTTCGGAAATAATTTTATCTCATGAAATATTATCGACGCCTCCTGCTTATCCGAGACAAGAAGCGAGTCCCTGCCGTATTCGGCTCTGGTTGCGCCTTCCGCGGCATTTGCGGGGTTCTCTCTCAGCTCCTCAACAACGACCTTCCAAACGCCCCCCTGATCCTCTGGTGTAATTTTTCCATCCTGATTGCTGTCAACATCATAGCGCACAAAAAATATGGCATCACCGCTCGGGCTCCACGAAGGAAATGCTTCTGGAAATGCTTGCGATGTAACCATTACTTGAGAAACGATTTGAGGATGCCTCAAGCTGTAATCCAGCGTGACATAAAAAATTTGTCCCTTCGGACCATTTTGAAAAGAGACAAAGGCCAGCTTTTTTCCGTCGGGAGACCACGTCGGGTGAATTCCGCTATGCCGGGTTACCTGGATCACGTCCCTGGTCTTTCTATCATACAAGTAAATGTTCTCATTTCCGTGTCGGTCAGCCGTGAAAGCGATATATTTGCCATTGGGCGAATAGGCTGGTGAAACATCCACGCCAAGATGGTATGTTAATTTACGAGGATCGTCAACCGGAAAAAATCCCGACCGGTTTCTTTTTATTTCAACCTCCCAAATATCGCCCAATGCATCGTCTCTATAAGAGACAAAGGCTACTTTTCGCCCGTCCGGAGACCAGGCCGGCATAATGTCGTCTGATTTATGGGTGGTTATCTGAAATGCGGTTCCTCCTTTAACTGATTTAACCCAGATATCCATATTGCCGCTACGTTTGGAAGAGAAGGCAAGCCATTTGCCGTCTGGTGATACTGCGGGATAAAGATCATTTTCCGGGTGGGTTGTCACCTGAGTATAAATCCGAGATAGATCAAAAATTTGTTCAGCAGATTTTGAAGTTGTTGGCGGCAATTCAGATTGCAAGGATAAAAAATATCTTTGTGAACAACTCAAACCAACAAGCATCAGAATCAACATTGGAACTGCAACGATCTTGAACCGACTCATAATGGCTCTCTTTTAGTGTAAATCAACTCTGGTTAACCGATAATAAAAAGATCATATATGAAAGGCATACATGATCTTTTTTAAATGAAATCAACTCTGTTAAAACATGTTTATTTTTGCACGGCTGGTTTTTGAATCCATTCCCCCTGTTCGGTTTGAATCCAACTTCCGGGAGCCACATTGTCCTGATTGAGTTTCGCAAAAATTCTGGATACGTTTTCCTCGCCGGCGTCCGCTGCCCGTTCGTTCACAACCATGATCCGGTTCATAATGATCTGACGGTAACTATTTTCATTTTCAACAATAGTGACCACCCTTTTTTCCAGCTCAGGATCAGCATCAAGTTTTTCCGGAGTGTGTATTTCTAAAAATCCGCGATTGTTTTCACCAACCACGCCCATTGCCAAAAACTCGTCTATATCGTCCTTGTTAAACTTCCTTCCGCGGACAGCCTCCAGCACCTTTTGTTTATCTGCGGACATTTTCGGTTGTTGGCCCGGACTTGCCGACCTAACCGACGCCAGTGTCCAAACATCCTCTTCGATCTGTTGATAAGTTCCAATCACCTGATTTTCCAATGCAGTTTTGTCGCCGGTAATCGATACTTCAGGCGCTTTTACACTGCAACCGATTACAACAATCCCCACCAATAGCGGCGCAATTATGAAGATTGACTTTTTATTTTTCATAACAACCAAACCTCCTCTACCGATACTTGTAGTATGAAATTTGTTAATCTGAATTTAGATCAATTTAATAAAACCATTGTTCCACCATTAAGGTTGCAGCTATTTTTTCTTCCATAAATCCAAAAAAGCGCGCAACACCCGAGAAATTGCAGAAACAAGCGTGGCAAATTCCATTATCGGTGGTTCTAACTTCTCTTGCAACACCTTTTCAAACCTGTTTAAGCGAACAATGGTTTCAGTGATTTCGCCAACGCCATGCTCGACCATGCCGATTTGTTTTTGGATCGATTGGATAATTTTTTTGAGATCATGTACGACTATCGTTAAATCATGTGATAAAGGCACGATATGCTGACGGCTGGTTTCCATTAGCCTGGCAGCCTCCGCCGCAGTTTTTCTAATTTGAACAAGCGTGATCAGCAGTCCAACAACAAAGATCACCGCAAACAAAGCGATGATAGCGACGCTTATTTCTAATATCATATTTTCCTCCACCCGCGGAGTCAGGGTTTTTAAGATATTGGTTCTAAATAGCCACTAATTTCAACTGGCTTTTTCCTGTTTTCCGGAAGCCTCTTTTTTAGCAGATTTAATTTTACCCTTGGTTTCCTCGGCAACTTTTTTGCTTTGTTCGACAATTTCCTCAAGCTTTTTTTTGGCTTGTTCGTATTTCTCCTCGGCTTCTTTTTTAAGCTGTTCGGCTTTTTTCAATCCATCAACCAGCATATCACCAGAAATTTCTTTTGCCTCGGTGTACAATTTTTCCGCTTCAGACTTTAGCTCGGTGGATTTTTCTTTTAATTCTTCCCTTAATTCTAAAGTATTCGTCTTCACATTTTTCTATTTCAATTTCAAGAGTATGGATGTTCTTTTTAAGTTCTTCCGGATTTTTATTAGCGATACCTTCATGTATTCCAGTAATCGATCTTTCTAGTTCATTTCTATCTTGTTCAGTTCTATCCAAAAGACTAATACACAAAGGTGAGAGTTCACCCACTTTTTTATTTATCATTTCTCCAAGAACATTTAAAGCCCTCGAAGTCTCTGCAGTTACAAGTATCCTATTACCATGTGCCAATAAATGAGATATAATATTGACAATGGTGTGGCTTTTTCCTGTGCCTGGTGGTCCTTGAACTGCAACACCACAATTTTTTGAGAGCTTTCGAATGATGTCTCGTTGCTCTGAATTTGATGGTAAGGGAAATAAGATCTTTTCACCTACTATTTCCCATTTTCTAATTTGTTCAATATCGTCTTCTTCAATTGCTTCATCAGTGGACAAGGATTCTAAAGGCAATGGAATTTTTATATTTTCGTCTTTTATGATTTCTTTAATCTTTTGTAACTCATTTTGCCATAAGTTTGTGGCTCTTTTACGAAGGATCAATATAGGCAAATCATATACTATGGGATATGTTT
>OMKS01002902.1_pt1 | contig 13966 bp, 14 predicted proteins | sample 1674721 | NCBI WGS metagenome assembly OMKS01 (sample SAMN06264996, study PRJEB25208) | sediment metagenome | isolation source: hot spring sediment | place: USA: California | collected 2014-09-02 | reverse complement strand
CATACGATATCTAGTACGGTCTCGTGGGCTCGGAGATGTGTATAAGAGACAGCTCCAGGCCTACGGCAAGATCCTGATGATCGATATCTCAATTGTTCTGGCGCTGACCGCACTACTGATATACGGGCTCACCCAGGTGCTATCAAAGTCCGTGATTGGGTCGGTAACTGCGGTTTCGATGGTGATCATTAACTTCATGGTGACCCTGCCGATCTACTCCGTTTTCCTCGTTGGTACCTTGCTTTTCGTGGATCTCGGGAGCATTCGTCTCGAGTACATTCTGTACGGATTGGTTGGGGTCTGCACTGCGAGAGGGGGATATTACCTCTACTTGGACGCGCTTGAGAAAGGGTCTGTGACCATGGTCAGCAGTATCACAGCTGCCTACCCTGCTATCACGGCCACACTTGCGATTATCCTGCTGGGAGAGACGATATCAATCATTGACATTGTCGGAGTAACGACGATAATCGCTAGCATGGTCGGGCTGTCGTTTAGCCATAGATACATTTCTGAGGGATCCGTTCTGCCTCGAAGCGCGCTTTTTCTCAGCATAGCTGTACTGCTCACCTGGGGTATCGGCGGAATTTTCATAAAACTCTCTCTGAACGGTATACCGCTGATCGCCTATCTCGGACTCTATCCGTTCATACTGCCCCCCCTCACATTCACCTATCTAAAACGTAAAAAAGTGGCATGGAAGGCGTTCCGTTTGAAGTGGACCGTGCCGGTGATATGCGCGATCATGGTGGCAGAGCTTTGGCAGCTCGGTTACTTCGGCGAGACCGCCGCAATATCACAGGGTTATGCTTCTATTGTCTTTCCGATCATTTCGGCATATCCGATCGTGACGATCATTGGCGCAAATTTGCTTCTCAAAGAGAGGGTCTCAGGCACGGATTGGATGTTCCTGCTCTTCGTGATAATAGGGATTATGCTGATTTCGATTTAGATGCCAGTGAAAAATACAGATGCTGTTGAGTGAGGGGAAGAAGGAGTCGAAGCAGGTGCAAGAAGAGACCGAAGACGCCTAGGAAGCTACGGAGATCAGAGGCTAATACTGATCCCCGACCCTCTCAGGTCTGCAGTGTGTATATGAAAGCACGGGAGAAGATGCTTGCTGAAGGAGAGCTGCCATGCGCCAAACCGCTCCTCTGCAGAAAGGATGATCCTGGAAAATCGTATAGTGCCAACCGGCTCCAGGTGATAAAACGTAGGGTCGAGGATATAGCCGGAATCCGCTTCGAATTGCGAGCATTGCGCAGGACCTATGGTCAGATGTTGCTCGATAAAGGGCTGTCTATCGAGAGTACTTCTATCGCGATGGGACATCATAGCACAAAAACCACTGAGACATACTATTGCAGGAAAGACGCCGACACTGTTCGGGCCGAAGTTATCCGCGTCTTCGACCGGCAGTTGCTGGCCTGTCCGAGTGCAAAAAAACCCCCTGATTTCCGAAAAAAATCCGCTTACTGGCTACTCTTAGGAGTGGGGGCAGAGGGATTTGAACCCCCATCGACGGGTTTCCACCACGTGGAGAGCGACTCCACATGTTTTGAATTTTGGGTCATTGCTCCAGTTAATCATCACCTGTCAGCAAACCCAACGTCAATCATCCCCATAACTGGAGCCCGTTAGGATACCAGGTTACCCCATACCCCCATATGCTGCAGTTGGATCGGTCGTTGTGAGGCTCACTTCTTGCGCATCTTCTGGGCGCGCTTCCTTCTCTTCATCCTCTTCTTGCGCCACTTCCAGCGCATGTTCCCGCGCTTCTTCCAGACTCTGGAGCCTCTCTTCATTTGATTTCCTCATTGATGGCCTTTACGGATAAACCGCCGAAAGAGCTTCCCCTTCTTATACTCTTTTCTCGGGACAGATCGATTTCGACCGTAGTCCAAGCGGGCCGGTCGGGATATTCGGCGCCCTCTGGGCGCTTTCGAACCCGAGACCACTGGCTCTCTTCCAGACCCTGGTGGGTGTTAGAAGGCCAGTGCTATATCCAGACTAAGCCACCGGCCCGTCGAGACCGGGTTGGATATGGGCACTTCAATTTAACTTTTTAGGGCTGACTTGGAAATCGGCTGTTCGCGAGAACGAGGCTGAATGCAGACACGATTTTGCCTTTGATAATCATCGAATGATATGATGCAGCCAACGATTAAGTATGAAAATCGATGATTCATCCTCTCGTGAGGCCTTTTGAGATAAGGGAGCTAAGGCGGATTGATTTCAAGGATTCGATTTTGATAGACGGGTTCTCGAGCGTCGGCCTCGTCAGCTCGATCGTTTCCAACTATCTGGTTACATTGCTTCGTCTGGAATACATTGGCTATGTCGATTCGCCCTACTTTCCAACGGTCACGCTCATACGGGAATCGATGCCGATGGCGCCCGCGAGGCTCTACGCGATAGGCGACGCCCTGCCCGGGGACAAGCAGCTGGCGCTCTTCACCTCGGAGCTGCAGCCCGCCCAGAACATCGTGAGGCCGCTCGGCGTCAAAATGATCGACTGGGCGATGGAGCACAAGTGCAGGATGATCCTATCGGTCGGCGGGCTCGTCATCGAGAGGGACTTCGACAGCGACGCATCGGACGCCGAGCTGGAGCAGGTCGCCGTATACGGTATAGCCAGCACTCCGAAGGCCAGTAAGATGCTCGAAGAGGCGGATGTAGAGCCGTTCGTTGAGGGGATCATTACCGGAACTTCCGGCATACTGCTCCACGAGGGGAAGAAGAGAGGATTCGATGTCGTCGTCCTTCTGACGGAGGCGAGGCAGGAGATCGCGGATGCGAAGGCGGCCGCGCTTCTCATGGCGACCATAGATCAGATGGTCCTCAAGATGAACCTCGATATCGAGCCCTTATGTATCGAAGCGGAGAAGATGGAGGCGCAGCTCTTTAAACTAAAGGAACAGACAGAGAAAAAGGCCAAGAACCAGACGCCAGAAGAGCCCGCTGGCTATCACTAGACCCCATCGAGTATGACGATGTCCTCGTTGCTGACGACCACCTTCTCATTGGAGGATTTCTGGAAACCCAGCTTTCTCTCGTTTATGCAGGCGGTCTTCAGCTCCATGATCTCGTTTGACGAGTAACCGGTTATTCCCTTGGCGAAGTTCCCGATGCGGACGATCTCTCCCTCCTTGAACTTGCCTTCCACTCCCTGAATCCCCCAGGGCAGGAGGCTCTTGCCGTTCCTGAGCGCCTTTTCGGCTCCCTCGTCGATCAGGATCTTCCCCATAGGGCTCGCGAAAATGATCCACCTCTCCCTGTTCGTGTACTTCTTCTTTGAAGTGAAGTGGGTTCCGACCTCCTCGCCGTCGACGATCCTCAGGATCGCGTCCTCAACCCTGCCGTTCGCGATTATCATGTGGCATCCGGACTCCATCGCGATCTTGGCAGCGGCGATTTTCGTCTTCATGCCGCCCACAGAGCGGGAGTTCCTTTTGCTCCCCGCGATCCGCTCGATGTCCTTCGTGATCTCGTCCACTGTCGAGATAAGCCTGGCATCCTCGTCCGTCCGCGGGTTGCGGTCATATAGTCCGTCCACATCCGTGAGCATGATCAGCAGGTCGGCATCGATCTTGCTGGCAACGAGCGCGGACAGCTTGTCGTTGTCGCCGAATACCTCTTCAATCTCATCTGTCGATATGACATCGTTCTCGTTCACCACCGGGATGACGCCGATCTCGAACAGCTTGTCCATCGTCTTCCTCAGGTTGAGGTATCTCTTCCTGGAGGAGAATGCGCCGTATGTTAGCAGTATCTGCCCGACGCTCTTGCCGTACCTCCTAAAGGCCTCCCTGTAGGCAAGCATGACCGTCGTCTGGCCGACCGCGGCGCAGGCCTGCTTCTCGGGTATGTCCTTCTGATGCGCTCCCAAACGCAGCTCCGAGGAGCCGGACCCTATCGCTCCGGAAGTGACGAGAATGATCTCGATGCCCTTCTTATCCAGCTCGTAAATCTGCCGGACGACATCCTCGATATATGAGTAATCCAGTGTACCGTCACCGGTGCACATCGTATTGGTGCCGATCTTTACGACGACCCTGTTCACTTCGATCTTTCTCATGATAGCTGCCTGTGCGTGAATTTCCTCGCGTTCTCCCCGGAGTAGGCCGCGACGATCTGTCCTCTGCCGGATAACCTGTACTTGTATATGACCAGCCCCTCGAGGCCTACTGGCCCTCGGGCGTGCGTCTTGTTTGTGCTGATCCCCACCTCTGCTCCCAGGCCGTACCTGTACCCGTCCGCGAACCTGGTGGAGCAGTTCCACAGCACGGAGGAGGAGTCCACCTCGTCCATGAACTTCGTCGCGCTCTTTTCGTCCTGCGTCACGATCGCGTCGGTGTGATGGGAGCCGTAACTGTTTATGTGTTCGATGGCCTGGTCCAACGAGGATACGATCCTGATCGCGAGCATGAGGTCGTTATACTCTGCTGTCCAGTCCTCTTCTGTAGCCGGTTTGGCACCGATGATTTTCATGGTGTCCTCGTCGCCCTTGAGCTCCACTCCCGCTTTCGAAAACTCCTCTGCCATCTTCGGCAGGAAACGGGTGGCGATAGCCTGGTGCACCAGCATCGTCTCCATCGCGTTGCATACCGCTGGGTACTGGCATTTCGAGTCGAAGCATACCCTGGCTGCCATCTCCGGATCGGCATCCTCGTGCACATATACATGGCAGATGCCGTCGGCATGCCCGAGCACCGGGATCCTGGTCGCCTCCTTTATCGATTTCACCAACTCATTGGACCCTCTCGGAATGACGAGATCGACGAGCGAGTCGAGCTCCAGGAGTTTAATGACCTCCTCCCGTGTCGAGAGCAGCTGAACGGCGTCCTCGAACCTTCTGTCCACCCCGACAATTGCGTCGTTGATTGAATCGGCTAGCACCCTGTTCGTCAGTTCGGCCTCCGAGCCCCCTTTCAATAACACTGCGTTTCCGGACTTGATGCAAAGAGTCGATATCTGCAACAGTGCATCCGGCCGGGACTCGAAGATTATTCCGATTACACCAATTGGACAGCTGACCTTCTCCAGTGTCAGCCCCTCGTCCAGCTCGGTCCTCTTGAGAACTACTCCGATGGGATCCGGCTGGTCTATGAGCGATCTGATCGATTCGATCGACTCTTCGAGCTTTTGGTCGTCATATCTGAGCCGTTTCAGCAGCGGCTTCGCTAGCCCATTCTTGGCAGCTCGTTCCAGGTCCTGTAGGTTCGCATCGACGATCCTGTCCCTATCATCGGTCAGAGCGTCGATTATCGCGTCCAGGGCAGCATTCTTCTTCTCCAATTCGATGCCCTGCAGCCTGAATGAGGCCTCACGGCTCCTCCTGGCAGCAGATTCGACTTCGTTCATTGCGGACGAAAACATCGGGGATGACATGATAAGCCTTTCGCTTCTCTGATGCATTATGCTCCTCGAATAAAAATAAAATCCCCCTCTTTGCGCTTCAATTTTCAATTGGTATCAGGGCTACTGACTCTTTCGTAGGTTACGACTTGAGGCAATATTTTGCAAAATATTCGAAAAAAATCGAAACCTCTCCAAAAGGAATATCAAGGGAATATTCCTTGTGCTTTCGGAAACCCAAGTCAGTAAGAATGACTTCACGGGGAGGAATCGGATGTCAAAAGGAAATCTCGGAAACAAGGTTAAGTTGAAAACAGATGTGCCCGGACCGAAATCCATTGAGCTCATGAAGCTCAAGGAGCAGTACATATCGAAGTCCGTGGGCGTCGCGGCACCCATATTCATGAACGAGGCCTCCGGCTCAATATTCGAGGACGTTGACGGAAACAGACTGATCGACATGGCGAGCGGGATCGGCGTCAACAACGTCGGTAACGCGCCAAAGGAGGTAGTGAAGGCGATCAAGAGCCAGGCGGAGAAGTTCCTGCACCTCTGCTTCATGGTCACCCCATATGAGGGGTATGTCAGGCTTGGCGAGAAAATGGCCAGTATCATGCCAAAGCCGTATCTCAAGAAGTCCGCGTTCTTCAACTCCGGTGCCGAGGCCGTCGAGAACACCGTCAAGTTCGCACGGCACTACACCGGTAAGACCGCGACATTCTCTTTCCAGCACTCCTTTCACGGCAGGACGCAGATGACCTTGGCTCTGACAGCCAAGGACGCACCTTACAAGACGGGCTTCGGTCCGCTCCCGGAGAGCTACAAGGTGGAGTTCGCCTATTGCTACAGATGTCCGTTCAAGCTCGACTATCCGTCTTGTGGAGTGGCCTGCGCCGATAAGATCGACGAGGTATTTTCGCAGCCCCAGTTCCGGGGCAAAGTGGCGCTTCTCGTCGGAGAGCCGATCGCCGGAGAGGGCGGGTTCATTGTACCGCCAAAGGAGTTCTACCCGAAGGTCTCGAAGATCTGCAAGAAGCACAACGCGCTCTTCGCAGCGGACGAGATCCAGACCGGCGCTGGTAGGACGGGAAAGATGTGGTGCATGGAGCATTGGCCTGAAGCCGATTACGACCTCTTGATAAGCGCCAAGGGCGCCGGAGGCAGCATGCCGATTTCCGGAGTCACCGGACGTGAGGAAATCATGGACAAGCCTCAGATCGGAGGTATCGGTGGCACATTCGGCGGCCATCCGGTGTCGTGCGCAGCGGCGCTTGCGCAGATCGCGGTCGTCGAAAAGAACCTGTCCCGCGTCAAGAAAATATCCGACTACATGACCAAGCGCCTCGGGGAGATGCAGAACAAGTTCGACCCGATCGGAGACGTCCGGGGAATGGGTGCCATGTGGGCGCTCGAGCTTGTCAAGGACCGCGGGACCAAGGAGCCCGCCGCGGATATCGCCAAGGCGGTCAAGGAAAGCGCCTTCAAGAAGGGGCTCGTGATACTCACGTGCGGCACGTACGGAAACGTTGTCCGTATGCACCCGTCGCTTCTCATGCCGGAGGAGACGATGGAGCAGGCGATGGACATACTCGAGTCGTCGTTTTCCGAAAACGCCTGAAAAACACCGCGAATTGCACGCACTGCGCGTGCAATTCACCCGTTTTTCTATTCCGAAAGCTTTTTGACCAGCCAGGCGATCTTTTTTCCGTATTCCTTGCAGTCTTTCTCTACCCGCTTGTTCGGCTTCTCTATCGAGACCGGTCCGTAGTGGTCTCCCTCGGAGTCGCCTATTATCACCATGCCGTGAATGAGGTGCGCCTGAAGCAGCTGGAGCACGGTCGTCTCGTTTCCTCCGCCAACATTTGCACTCGATGCGAACGCCCCACCGACCTTGCAGCATAGCTTGCCATGATACTTAACGCTCTTATCAATGAGCGATTTGAGCTCGGCGGCGCATACGCCATAATATGTCGGCGATCCGAATACGAGGCCGTCGTATCTCAGCAGGTCGGCGGGCTTCACATCCGCCACCTTCTTCACATCCACATCAACGTCGGCCGATCTGATTCCGTCCGCTATCATATATGCCATTGCCTTTGTGTTTCCGCTTCTGGAGTAGTAACAAATGAGGACCTTCGGCATGTTCAACCCCCCTTCGCGGGAACTTCGTTCGACTCTGATAAATCTTTGCACCTGTATGTGGTCTTCGGGGATTGCAGGTAAAATCGTCGAGCTAAGGTTTCGGAATTACGCAGATCATTCGCATGATCCCTCGGCCGTCGTTCACGAACTGGTGTTGTTCATTCGGCTCCACGTAGACAGCGTCTCCGTCAACCAGCCTGATCTCCCGGTCCCCGAGGACGATCTCCCCCTCACCCTCCAAGACGAAAACCTCGTGCTCCCACTCGTGGGTGTGCCTGGGCGTGTGACCTCCTGGGCTTATTTCGAACAGCCTCATGTGGAAGGTTGGCGGGTTCATGTTCTGCGCGATCAAGGGCTTGAAATCCACTCCCTCGGTGTCCTCTGGATGCGTTCCCTCTACATCCCTGTGATTGATCTTCATCATGAGGGCGAAACCTGTCGCGGGCGTCAAATAGTTTGCGAAAGAAATCATGCATCGAGTCGAAGTATTCCGACCTTCTTCTCGGGATCTATCTCTCTCCTCGACTCGATTTCCGGCAAATGAACCAGGAGGATCTCCTCGCTCATCCATACCTTGCCCGAAATAAGATGCCCTCCGATCGATCCGTGGTCTTTCATGGCGAGCGATGCATGGATGTGAACTCGATTCTCCCCTGTCGATGAAACGCTCCCGCTCATGGCAAGCAGCTCAACTGGCTCTTCGATCTTCTTCTTGATGTATTTCCCCCGGTCGAAATACCCGATCTCGAATTCGTGCATCATGCCGAGGGCGACAGCTATCATAAAAGTCCCGCCCATGCCACTGACCGCACCTTCGATCGATCCGATGACATCCTCACCGTGATCCAGCCTCAGGAGCAAATGTCTACCGTCCATCCGTTTTTCCATTCCGTCATCCCCATGTCTCTTAACAAGCTTATATCGAATTCTTTTCGTATGTCTATTCTATGGCGCAGCTCTGATCCGAAGTCTTCTCGATGTGTTTGAGCATCTTCTTGAGTATCATCGGCGATATCAGTATGGTGATGATCCCCATGATTATGATCATCGAGTACACCTGGTTGGTGATGAAATTGGCCGTAAGAGCGTAAAGGGCGATGATCATTACGACTTCCATGAGCGGGGACATGCCGATCCCGACCGCAAGGGATTCGTTCCTGCTCATTCCGAGCAATCTCGCAGGAATGGCGCATCCGATTGTCTTTGCCGATATAGCTACCGCTGCAAGGGCTAGGGCAAAGAACACCCATCTAACGGAATCGAGCAATGTCAGGTTTACTATGATTCCCAGCGATAGGAAGAATATCGGAGCGAAGACCCATTCCAATATCTTCGCCCAGTGTCTGAACCTGAGTCTGTATTCGCACTGGGAGAAGCTCGTCCCAGCGATGAAAGCGCCAACTATGAGCGAGATACCGATAATCTCCGAAATGAATGCGTAAAGCAGCCCGAAAGATAGTGCGAGAAGGAAACCGCTCTCTTCCATACCGTGCGCTAGACCTCTCTTTTCCACTCTCGTGATGACCTTGATCACGAAATGTGAGCCCAGGTAGTATCCGAAGGTCACGAAGAAAATCGCGGCGACTGTTATGATGCCCAGCTTAACGGGATTGAAATCGCCGCCGGATATCCCGGCTGTTATTGCGAGTATTATCATGCCGAGGATATCGTCGACGACCGCCGCTCCTAGGATCGTCTTCGCGACCTTCGAGCCGATGATTTCCATCTCCCTGAGCACCCCGGCTGTTATGGTTACGCTAGTCGCTACCAGGACCGTACCGATGAATATCGACTGAGTGAACTTTCCGAACTCGAGTCCCTCGTCCGGAAGCATCAGCTCAGCAAGAAGAAAGCCACCTATCCAGGGGACGCTCACGCCCCCTAAGGCGATGATGATGTTCTTCCTGGTGTAGATCTCCTTGATGTCGCACTCCATCCCGATCACAAAAAGCATCACGACGGCACCGAGCTGAGCGAAGTTGTGAACCATGTCCCCTGGTCCTGAGAAACGGTGATGATAGCCAGAAAGCTCGGCCCTATGACGATGCCGAGGATTATCTGTCCCACGATCTTAGGCTGACCCAGCCGGGAGAAAAGAAAACTAGACGCAATCGCAACGGTCAGAAGCAAAGTCAGCTTGAACATGAGGTTGTCGGCGATTTCCGGGAAGAGGTCCGCGAACATCCGAATCTTGAGATTGCTGGCAACCTGACTTTGACACATAATCAAGCGATTTTCACCATTTTTAGAATTTGACACCAGGTTTCTTGAGCACCCTCGAAGGCGAGAAAACGCTGTTTTCAGATGCTCTTCGCCACGTTCCTACGATGCGATGGGACAAAAACAGGCCATGTTGGACGGATCCGAGGCGCATGTCGACTGTTGAGCGGCAAGAATGCGCCAAGTGTCAAATTTTTCATTGGGTTCTGCGTCAATTTCCCCATCGTGCAGCTCGCTGGCTAAAGGAGGTCGAACTGTCAGATTGGATTTCGATTCGCATGTGAAAAACTGGCTCGCGGTCTCGACATTGCGAGTGATGCGCTTGACCAAACGCCCTTTGTTGGTCCTGTTCACGCTCATTCATTCAAACGTCGGCGAGGTCCAAGATCATGGCGGAAGGAAGGTCCATCCTCGATGAGAACCGGACACGTAAGATGGGGAGGGAACATATTCAATCTGACAAGAACCGAACAGTCGTTAGCCGTATGACCGATTTTGCCTTCATAGACATGGGGCAACATCGGCCAGACAAGCGCAATGAGCTAGAAGTCTCGACATGCCAACGGAGCACCTGTCAAGGTCAGGTTGGAATACAAATCTTCCGAGCAGATAGAGAACTATCCCAATAATTATCATGGTATTAGCTGGGACTGAGTAAATATTGGCGAGCATCGTTTGGTTTATATTCCGGCATGAAGTTCCTGGGGCGGTGGTAAAATGGTTAGTGGCATATGCGTGAATTGTGGTAAGCCGACTTCATTTGCAAACACAGGGTGTTTCTGTGAGACGCAAGGGTGTGAGAACTTCGGGAAACTGTACTGCTACAAGTGCACTGCCAAGATGGGGTTTGCGAAGAAGCCCGTTTGCACTAAGTGCGGTCGGATGATGAAAAAATAGGTGAGTCAGCTGTCCTACTCGTCCCCAGCCCGATACAGAGGCAACAAAGGCGCCCTCAAGATTGAGAGGGGGAAGCTCGTTTTCACAGCACAAGTAGGCCTCATGAATCGAAGAGAGTATGTCCTGCAAACCATCCCGGTTAGTGCGGTTCGTTCAGTTCAGATTCAGGGAAAAGCTAGGCCGGTACTAGTTGTCTTTGTGGATACTTCAGTAATGTCCGGCATCCCTCGTCACGAATTTCTTGTCGATGCGCCAGGTCCGTGGGTAGATACCATTGAGAGGGAGATACAGAAGGTCAGCGTGCAGGGTACGCAACAGCCAGCATATGTCAAGGAGATTATAAGAGAAGTGGTGAAGTACCCATGCCCATACTGCAACGCCCTCATAGAGGTGATCTCTAGCCAATGCCCTTTTTGCGGAGCACCGCAGAAAAAGTAGTCGATTTTCTGCTTTCCGAACTCTCTCAAGAGCTTAAGGATGTTGCGTTGAAGTGGTCCCTCGCCTATATCGTGGTGGTCAAAACCATGATGGAGGCAAGAGACCATGCTATATGTAGGCCTGGATGTACATAAAGAATTCTGTCAAGCGTGTGTGATGAACGCGAAGGGAGTTGTTCGCTCCAACGAGAAATTCAAATCTACACAGGAGGAACTGGATGAGTTCCTGTCCAGATTCAAGGACGCGAAGTTCGTCCTCGAATCCACGGGCATATGGGAGTTCATCTATGAAGGAATTGAGAGCAAAGGATTCGAGGTCGTACTGGCTCATCCATTGAAGGTCAGGGCCATCGCGGAGGCGAGGGTCAAGACGGATAAAGTCGATGCCGAGACTCTCGCTCATCTCCTCAGGGCCAATCTCATTCCGAGATCCCATGTTCCATCTCGGGACGTGAGAAACCTCAGACAACTCGTCAGGCTGAGAGCGTATCTGGTTAGACAGTCAACGGGATTCAAGAACAGAATACATGCGGAGCTGAGAAGAAGGGGAATCAGGCCTCCAGACTATCTGAGGAAAATATTCAGCGGGAGAGGAGTCAAGTGGATACGCTCGCTCGATATTCCCACGATTAATGCAAGTTTGAACTGCCTGGATGGGATAGGAGAACAGATTGACAAATTGAATGAGATGCTACTCGATGAGTTCGAGCAGAGGAGAAATGCTCAGCTGATATCGACCATCCCAGGGATAGGATTCTATGGAGCTCTTCTGATCGCATCAGAGATTGATGATGTTCGCAGATTCCCTCACCCGTCGAGGCTGTGCGCATACGCGGGACTGGTTCCAGTCGTTAGACAGTCCGCATCATCGGTGAGATATGGAAGTATCAGCAAGGACGGATCCAAGTATCTCAGGTGGATTCTCACGGAATCGATTCACATCCACAAGAGAGTCTGTCCGGACTCTCAACTCTCAAAATCCTATCAGAAAATCGCGAGAAGAAGAGGAAAGCAGGTCGCACTGATAGCAACCGCGAGGAAGCTTCTCAACGTCATCTACTGGATGCTCGTGAGAGACGAGGAGTATCACTGTCACGGATTCAATCCCGACGAAAAAGCTGCACCGAGGAGTGCCTGTTAAGGATTGGGGCAGATTCGTGACAATAGGCGAAGTACCATAGTGCGGGAGAACCGCGTATAGGGGCATGTCCGAAATAGCTCAATTAAAAACACGAAAGTAGGAGGAAAGTTGAAATCGAATCAAGATAATTAAGAAAATACTGCGAGGACCTCTTCAACATATGGGCTTTTTCTTCTGGGGAATGAGTTTTGAACGGGAACAATAATGCTTAAAATATCATATTTCAATCCATTTGTGGAGGAAATGAATGCCACCAAGAAAATATCATTTAGAGTTTGACGAACGGCTGAGAAAGAATGATGTCATATGCAAGGACACTAATGGCAACACAGTCCATGCAAGGATGGATCGTAACGCGAAGCATCTTGGCGATATGCATAGGGAGATAGACTACTTCCATTCGGACGCTGGTATCCGGGATTTCATTGATAATATTGTTAATAGCATCGGCAATATAGATCAGTCTACTGCAACTGACTATGTAAGAATAGCCTACGGTCATTTGTGTCTAGACTATATGGCCTCGAAATTGAAGAGACAACAGGAATGTACCTATAGAGAATTAAATTGGCGCGAGGTTTACACACGCACTTGGAAATATTTTCAAAGAAATGGCTTTCATAAAACCTACTATAAGGCAAGATATTATTAGTCGCCGCAATAAGGATGTTGTGTTTGGAGTTATACCTCACTCAATAGGACCTCTTCAACATAGGGACTTTTTCTTCCGGTAGTGGAGGCAGAGGGATTTGAATTTCTCGATAGCCAGTATTCCGGCTGCTCGAAAAAAATCAAGAGGTAATTGCACTTGGGCATAAACCCCTTTCAAGACTTTTTTCATTCGATGGAAATATTAATCCATTCCACAAGAATCAATCATATCTTTATCAATTGGAAACCGATCATCGCATTCTTCTAGAAGTTCATCACTGGCATGTTCATATAAGCTATAATAAATCTCAACAATAACTCCCGCCTCTTTAGCAGATTTTACTGCTGGAAAAAAGTCACTATCCCCCGTTACAATAATAGCTTTCTGTATGGTTCGATTCCAACTCAATTTTGTTATATCGATTGAAAGAAGAACATCTGTTCCTTTTTGCTCAAATCTTGGAGAACCATCATCATATTCACCTCTATGAGCTAATCTTCCAAGTCTGACCTCAAATCTTGGTAGTCTATTTAGAGTATATACAAATCTGCGAAAATTAGCGGTCCGTTCACTCTGTTCTGGAGTAGGTATTGGATTTTGGAAAGGAGGACAATCATATACATAAGTCCTAAATCGTTCACAATCCCCGCAAATCTTCTCAGAAAATTTAAAAAAATCAACTCTTGGCGAACCGAATTCTTTTCTTAAGACATTACTAAAATATCCAAGATCGATAAACACAGCAGCCTTATCTTTCAAGTAACCATCCAATCAATAATGGAAATCTGATATAAAAGAGATTTTAATCTGTCGTGCCATTGGAACGACAGCGCGCATTTTCAAATTATTAATTCTCAAATTCCCTTATAAAGTTTTCTTTTGAATTCTCTTTATTGATAAATATTCTAAAACTGGCTAATGATATTGATGTCATTTTCTACTTGTTCTGATATAAATAATTTTCTAAAGAAGCTATCATATTTTTTGAAATTAGGTACTGTCCTTAAGTAGACCGCATAATTAATATATGGGATATGTATTTCAGCATTGGGATGCAGTGTGGCTAGACCTCGGAGTGAGATTGATATTACGTGCCAGAATTACAAATGCAGATATTTT
>OMKS01002901.1_pt1 | contig 13969 bp, 15 predicted proteins | sample 1674721 | NCBI WGS metagenome assembly OMKS01 (sample SAMN06264996, study PRJEB25208) | sediment metagenome | isolation source: hot spring sediment | place: USA: California | collected 2014-09-02 | reverse complement strand
TTATTATTATCGACTGGATTCTTTCCTTCACTTCTCAGTCAAGGGAGAGCCTTTTCCTCGCGGAACTCAGAATCAAGGCAATCTCGTCTTTCTCATAATCTAATCCAGTCATTTCAATATCTAAAAAAAATGATCCCCATAAAATGCCCCTCTAGATGTCAGTATCTCTAATTCTTTCAGCGATTAATAATTGATCATGAGCTTCTCCTTCAAGGTATCTCAAGAATTTCGGATCTTTTGTTTTCCATAGCTCATAGATTTCTTGCCCTTTTCTTTCTTTCGAAGGGGCAACCGCGGTCTTTGATCGTATAAAAGGCAAATCTTCAAAATGCTTATGGTTCATAACTTCAAGCATGGATCTGTACTTCCGCCCCTCATGATATTTCTTATCGAATATGTATCGAGAAAGGTCTGCCAGCTCAATATGTATTGAACCACTAAGGATATTTGAAATACTCCATAAAGAATGGTTGAGAAGTTTGGCTCTCTGCTTCCTGACTGCTAGTAACGGACGGTCATAATCTCTGCACCCATAACCAACAATAAGAAGCGGCTTCCACTTTTTTAGATAATCATTTAGCTTATTCAAAAGCTAACGCAAAAACTCAGGACAACCTCAAAAAAAATACACAAAATTATTATTTAATAGCTTTAAGAAGCTTTTTAAGCTTTTTAATTGAAAAAGATATTGAAACTCTGCCACCGGACAAAATAAAACTTGCCAAAGCAAGCGAAAAAGATAGGGTCGTAAAATTTTTAACCTTAGCGCAATTAGAACGCCTGCTTTTAAGTCCGAACACTCAAAACTTAAGCGGCTTACGAGATCGGGCCATAATGGAAACGCTCTACAGCACGGGCTTGCGCATCGCTGAATTGGTTGCTTTAAATCGCGAACAATTTAATATAAGCTTAATTAAAAATTTGGATTCTTATGAACTAACAATCATTGGTAAAGGAAACCATCCTAGAACGGTTTATTTTTCCAAAAGATGCTTGGACTGGATAATTAAATATTTGGAAAAGAGAAAAGACATTGAGCCGCCTTTATTTATTAACCATCGTAAAATTAAAGATAGAAAATCAGATAAAAGATTAACTCCCCGCTCAATTCAAAATATCCTTAAAAAATACAGCAAAATTGCTGGTTTGCCCATAATGGCAACCCCTCACACTCTAAGACATACATATGCAACTGACCTTTTAAATCAAGGGGTTGATTTAAGAACAGTGCAGGAATTTTTAGGCCATAAAAATATTGCGACCACCCAAATTTATACGCACGTCACAAATAAGAGACTTAAAGATATCCACAAAAAATTCCATAGCGGCTCCAATTTAAAAAATAAATGATTATGGCTTTAAATTTACTTAATATTTTTTATTCGAATTCTCGCCTGGGCATAGATTATCAAGCAATTGATGAGCTAAATTTTTTAATTAAAGAAAAAATAATAAATTTTTCTGAAAATAAACTCGCCGAATTAATGGAATTTTATAAAATAATTGACAAGCTTAAAAATGAAGAAATTAAAGAATTTGATTACCAAGGCGGCCAAATTAGGCATATGTCCCTAAAAATTTTAGGCGAAAAATTACTGCGTAATTTAAACAAAAAATCTAAAATAGAAAATATTTTTCATAATCGTTATCCTGACCTTATTTCCAGCGATAAGCAAATAATCATTGAATGCGGGGACACGGATCCCAATAAAATAATTGAATACTTTAATTTGAGCGTTGTAAAAATTTTCATTCTACCCTATCCCGATAATGAATCTGATTTTTTATACTTTTACGAGTTTACTTGTAATAAAAAAAATTAAAAGAATATGAAAATTTTAAAAATAATCACTATAAAGAAAAAATTAAGCAAATTATAAAAAAGAGGTTCTTTACCTCTTTTTTATATTAATCTAACTTTGAAAATACACCCCCAATTCCCTATCCTTCTTAAATTTGGCAATATTTTTATTAACTTGTTTATAAAATGCCGGATAATGGCTCCTGGTAATAATTTTGCCCTTATAAAGCTGTTTATAGGGCTTTTTTTGATGATGAGCTATTTCATGAGCTAAGATGCGTAAAATTGAATTAATGCTCTTAGGCTGCCTTCTTTTAGGCGTCAGGATATCAATAGCAATGACTTTTGTCTTTAAATTAGTGTACCCAACTTTAAAATTCCGGGCAGTATTGACTGGCGCCTGGCGGTTCATAACTCTAAAAGTAAAGCCTGTAACTTTTAAGCATTTACAGGCTTGATTAAATAGATTTATGGTTTTGATTAAGTGTAAATCATCCATTTGTATCGAATTATTTATAGATTAAAAAAGCTGACTTCAAAAAACCGGGTGTTCGCAATTCAGCAAGAGTCATCCATTGATTATTACGATTTGGATCATTTACCCAAATTACTACACCTTTTGGATCTTTACCATCACAATTTTCACAACCAGTTAAGACAATAAAATGCCCAAAAGAAGTGAATCTATTCGGTTTTCCTGTTTCTGGATTTCCACCATCTCCAATATCTACTTTTGAAACACTAACAATTACAGGTTCTTGATTTTTTAAATGGTTTAATATATTGGTGGTAGCATTTTTACCCATTAAGCTTTTTCCTTGCAAATTATATTGTTTTAAAATTGTACTACCAGTTTTAAAAATATCATAAGAAGTACCACTACATGTCGGACAGTCTTGTTTGTTTTCATCCCATTTAGCATTTTGGGGGCAAACTCTATAACCATCATCCCCGGCTTTTTTAGCTATTTCAACAAGATTAATACTTTGCCCAGTCAAATATCTCATTACCATGGTTAATGAAGTGATGCCACAACCAGAGCTTTTAATTGTTCCACAAATACCATATGGCGTTTTATCATATGGGGATTGCCATTGTTTTATTAATGGTACTCTAGAAGTGTGAGCGGGCATTTGTGCTTGCACTTGGCTAATAAAATAATTACGCCTGTTTTTTATTTGTAAAAATGTTGTTGAACCCGTACACCAAGGTTTTGTTGCATCGCATGCATCACCTCCTGTTTCGTTGTTAACAAATTCTTCAGGTATATATTCAATTTGCAGTCCCTTAAATTCAGTTAGGTTAAAAATAGATAAAATAATATAACTAAATAAAATCAAGCCTAGACCAATAAAAGCATTTATTATATAACTTTTAGATTTTTTAACTAAGTCTACGTTTACTCCAGAAAAAATCCACATAACACCCGCGTATATTATAACTAAAATTACAATTGGGACAACAATAAACAAAGAAAGATTATAAATCGTAACCAAATAATCCGCGATATTTTCAGCTTTTACATATTTAAACAAAGGCACTTGCAATGTTAAATCAAGTGCCTCTGCGTATTTGTGGCAGCATTTGCCAGTAGTACACAAACCAGCCGTATCATCATAAAATTCCCCCGCTTCGCAATCAACCTTACATTTGCCGTCATCAGGGTATTTTGTCTCACAAGGTTCCTGGGCAAAAATAGCCAAAGGAAATAAAAACAAAAAAGAAATTATTAAAAAAATTTTTAATTGCTTAAAATTCATTTTTAGAATTTTTAAATAATAAACAGATTAATTAATTTCCTATGTAATAAGCTCCTTTAAATATACAATCGCTGGATATTTCATGCCAAGTTCCGTTATATCTATGAGTAGCTCTGTTTCCGGGGTCATTAACAATAAATCTATTATTAGCAGCATCCCAACCAGAAAGTACAATATAATGGCCGCATTTAGTAAATTTACATGTGCGAGGTAAAGGAGTTTTTTTAGTTATGCAACCAGGACGATTACCTACATTCGCTATAATTGGTTTCCCGTTAGCGACATAATTTTTAATGGTTTCTAAATCATTATGCCCGGATACTTTATGATATTTTAAGCCATATTGTTTGGCAATATATGCAAAACCTACTGGCGATGTGCCACTTATCTTACAGCCTATTGCTCTAGCATTAGCCATATGCTGCACCGCTTGTTCTACTGAAATATTTTTGCCATAATATCTTAATACCATTGTGGCAGATACAGTCCCGCAACCGCTTGAGCAGACAGTTTTTGAATGGCAATTAAATCTAACGTGTTTGTAATCACATTGAAAAATTCTAGGCATTTTGCCCGCCACTGGTGGAGCCCCGATAGGGGGTGGCGTAATACCTGCGGGTTGGGTTTCTACTGGTGCGTCAAACTCGCCATCCAAAACAGGATAAGGCATAGGTTCAATATATTCAATCATAGTACTTCTAAATTCAGTCAAGCCAAAAAAAGAAAGAATAACATAACTAAACAAAACAATACCCAAACCAATAAAGGCGCTAATTATTCGGCTTTTAGCTTTTGAAATCAATTCTTTATCTCCGCCGGACAAAACCCAAAGCGCGCCAGAAAATATCAAAACCACGATTATAATCGGCACCACAATATATAAAGCAGTATTATAAATAGTCATTATATATTCAGCGATATTTTGGGATTTTGTATAAGTAAATAAAGGCACTTGCAAAGTAATATCTACTGGTTCAGCATATCTATGGCAGCATTTGCCAATAGTGCACAAACCAGCCGTATCATCATAAAATTCCTCCGCTTCGCAATCAGTCTTACATTTGCCGTCATCAGGATATTTTGTTTCACAAGGTTCTTGGGCAATGAGCGAAACTGGCAAAACAAAGAAAAATGTAAATAAAATTACAAATATGAAAATTTTTATTTGTTTTTTCATTGAAATTTATTATTTTTTTACATTGAATTATGTATTAAAATATTAATTCATATTTTGGGTGAAATTATAAAGTTTATATTTATTTATAAAATAAATTAATTTTTTGCGCACATCTTGTTTAAAAGACTTTTAATTGTTGCGCTTGGGTCAATATTTGTTGAAACAGGGCAATTTGATGTGCAGTTTTTAACATAAGTTTTGGGATAACCTTCTTTGAGGCATTGATTTGGTTTTGTTATTCTTACTCCTGGAGGCGGATACCATTGATAATTTCTTGATTTCCCTTCATATAATTCAAAATGAAGCATCCCGCAATTTGTAGCCCTGCCAATATATTGTCCAGCTTTTACTGTAGCGCCTACTTTTATACGGCTATCAATTGTTCCTTGATTAATTTCGCCGTAATTAACAGTATAATTTCCGTGTTGTATAAGAACTTTCATACTCATCCCTTTAGAGCAGGGATAAAAGGTTCCTACTAATGTAACAATGCCATCAGCTATTGCTACTACTTCGCCTAGTCCTTTAGTATAAATATCAACTCCAGCATGGCAACGAGTTCCGCCTGATCTCGCAGAACCGTAATTCCAACTTATACGGTCAAAACTGTCCTTTACTACAGGAAAACATTCTCCTCCTATACTTTTTACATCACTTCCCGCTTTTTCATATTCTTGCTGCGGGACAAAAGGGATTAGATGGTGATCTCCCTCACCTTCTATATATTCTATTCCTGGTGATTTTAATGAAGTTAACCCAAAAAAAGATAAAATAATATAACTTAAAAAAGCAATTATTAATCCTGTTACTGCTCCGGAAATATATTTTTTAGCATTAGAAATTTTTGGCACATCACCGCCAGCCAATAACCAGAGAAAACCAGCCCAAATAATAACTACTATAGCCAAGGGGGCTAAAACTATGAGAGCGTATTCATAAATTTTAACAATATATTCGGCAATATCAGCAGCTTTTGTATAACTAAAAATAGGCACTTGCAAACTCAAATCAACTACAGGAGCATACATATGACAACATTTGCCACTACTACACAAACCGGATGTATCATCATGATGCTCCCCTGCCTCGCATTCAGTCTTGCATTTACCATCATCTGGATATTTTGTTTCGCAAGGCTCCTGGGCAAAAAGGCTGAAGGGTGACAGTAAAAAAACAATAATTATTATAATTATTTTTTTTTGAATTTTTTCTTTCATCTTAAAATCTTTTTATAAAAAATTTGTTTTAAACAATTGGACAAGAGGAAAAAAATTAAAGCATTGATCAAATCCACCGCATCAACGCCTTTTTCCCTCAAAATATAACCCAAAGCTAAAATGCTTATTGTCCCCAAATAAACAATAGTATCAACCAAATAAAATTCAAAACTGGTAACAGTTATATCATACTGCTCCAATCCCTGTTCCCTGTCCCGGTCAAACCTGAATTTGTGATTTAATAAAGCAAAAATAAAGGCTGATAGTAAAATTATCGCCGGCAGCCAAAATAGCAAAAACTGACCCAATTGCTCAAAAAATCCGGGATAAAAATACCAAAGCACAAGAACTGCGATACTGACCAGCCAAACAAGATATTTGGTCACAAAAGCCCAAATAAAGGCTATGACTTTGTCTGAAGTTGTTTGATACATATTTTTTTAAATTCAAAAATCAAAGCACAAAAAACAAAATAAATCTTAAATCCTAAGCACAAAATCGAAAATTTTTATTATTTAAATTTTAAATTTTTAATTTATTTTGTCTTTTGATTTTTGTTATTTGTTATTATCAAGGAAGGTATTCCAACGGATTAACCGGAATGCCATTTAACCTGACTTCAAAATGCAAATGAGGGCCTGTGGTTAAGGGGCCTGCGCCTCTTGTGCCAGGCATACCGCCTGTTAAGCCGATGATATCGCCATAATTTACATAAGTATCTTCTTTAACATAAATCGCGCTTACATGGCCGTAAAGCGTAGAAATGCCATTATCGTGGATAAGTATAATATAACTATACCCCATGCCAGCGTCTCTGGACCTAGCTACATAACCAGGAGCCGGCGCTTTGATCGGAGTCCCCTGCTTGGCTCTTAAATCAATGCCTGGATGTTCAAAAATATTTCTAAACGGATATTCTGGATCGCGAAAATAAGCTGTAATTACATGGGGCGGCGGCAAGGGCCAATCTAATAAAGTAGACCTGGGCTCGTCTGAACCGCTGCGCAGCCTCTTGATTTTTTCTTTAGCCTGTTCTTGCAAATTCAAAATGTCCGAATCTATCTCATTTTGTTTCTGCTTTAATTCAACCAATAAATTCTGGAATTTAATCTCAGAAGATTTGGTCTCTAAAAGCAATGTTTCTTTAATTGCTAATTCATCTTTAAGTTTTGTTTCTCGGACTTTCAGCTGTTCTTTATAAGATTCCAATTCCTTTTTCTGCCTTTCCTTGTCAGCCTTTTGGACTTCCAAAGCCTGTTTTAAAAATTTTAAACGGTCAACTGTTTGTTTGATATTATTCTGTAGGCTTTCCAAATAATTAAGCTGGCTAAAAAATTCAGCAAAAGAATTGTTTAAAATTAAAATTTCCAAATAAGAGCGCCTGTCATTTTTATCAATTACTTTAATATACTCAACTAAATTTTCCCTGTGGCTATTAATTTCCGATTCTCCCCTGTCAATCTGATAATCCATGGCTTTAATTTCCAGCATTGCTTTATCAACCTGCAGCTGCAAAGTCTTTATATCTAATTCAATCTTAAGGATCTGGTTATCTAAAATAGCTAGCTGGTTTTGCAATGAAACAGCCTGTTTTTTATACTCATCAGCTTTTTGAGAGTATTCTTCAGCGGCTTTTTTCAAATTTTCAATTTTATTCTTATTTTCCTCTATTTGCCTGTTTATTTCTTCAAGCTCCGGATAATTAGCGTATATATTATCATTCTCTGAAGCAACAACAAAACCTGAACTTAAAATCAATAAGCCTAAAATTATAAAACAAATGAAATTTTGGCCTTTTTTCATCTTATTTATATTATAGCAAAATTCCAGCAATTAGGAAATTACACAGGCTACGATAATACTATTTTTATTAATAAATTAAATTCAGCGAAAAAAAATGTTTAACGATAGCGTTAAACATTTTTTTTCGCCAAACAAAATCCAATTTTTTATTTTAGCTTCTTTTGCGCCTTGTCTATTCTTTCTAAAGTTTCTTCTCTGCCCAAAACCCAGGCAATTTCAAACGGGCTGGGCGAATTTTGCAAGCCAGACAAAGCAACTCTCATAGGCCAAAGCATGTCCCCTACCCTGTAATTATTTTTTTTAATCCAATCTATAATATTTTTTTCCAAAATTTCAACTTCGGCAAAATCTTTTTCCGGCAAAGAAAGTAAAAAATCTTCCAGTTTGACTAAATTTTCCAAAGCCGCATCCCTGTTAGATTTTTTCCAAATTAAAAGTTCGGGATTATAATCAGGCTCTTTATAAAAGAAATCAATATCTTGGCTAATATCAGATATTTTTTTAAGCCTTTCCTGCTCAACCTTGACAATTTTTGCCAGTAATTTTTTATCTTTAATCTGGGGTAAATATGGCTGGCATAGCTTAACTAATTTTGCCAGCGGCATTTGCCTGATATAACAGCCATTAAGCCAATCAAGCTTTTCCAGGTCAAAGACAGCTCCTGATTTATTAAGCCGTTTAAGGTCAAATTTTTCAATCAATTCCTGCAAGCTGTAAATCTCCTGGCTGCTAGCTTTGGATTCTGTCCAGCCAATTATAGCCAAAAAATTAAGCAAAGCTTCTTTGAGATAACCTTTGGCTAGATAATCCTCAACAGACACATCTCCTTGCCTTTTGCTCAATTTAGAACGGTCGGGGTTTAAAAGCAATGATTGGTGCGCATATTTCGGAGCCTGCCAGCCAAAAGCTTCATAAATCAACAAATGTTTTGGCGTGGAAGAAAGCCATTCTTCACCTCTGATCACATAAGTTATGGCCATTTCATGATCATCAACAACATTAGCCAAATGATATGTGGGAAACCCGTCTGATTTAATTAAAACCTGATCGTCAACATCTTTAGATTCAAAACTAATCTCACCCCTGATTATATCCTGCCATTTTATTGTTTTATTTCCCGGTACTTTTAAGCGGATAACGCCAGGGATTTTTCGCTTCAAATTATTTTCAATTTCTTGCTGGGTTAATTTTAAGCAAGCCTTATCATACTTGGGCGCCTGCTTGTTTTTCATCTGCTCCTGCCTCATTTTTTCCAAACGTTGAGGAGTGCAAAAACAATAATATGCTTTACCTTCTTCAAGAAGTCGGCGGGCATATTTTTGATAAATTTTAAGGCGTTTTGACTGATAAACTGGCTTATTGTCAAATTTTAAGCCAAAATCCTTTAAAATTTTTATTATTTTCTTATCAGCTCCCAAAACCAGGCGTGAACGGTCAGTATCCTCAATCCTTAACAAAAATTTCCCCCTATTTTGCCTGGCAAATAAAAAATTATAAAGGGCTGTTCTTAATCCCCCAACATGCAAATAACCTGTCGGGCTGGGAGCAAAACGAGTAATTATTTTCATAAAAAAAATTAAATTAATGAATAATTTTTTGTTTAAAATCTTTAACAAAATTAATATCGCGCAATAACGATTCTTTTTCTTCATTTTCAATAAGCTCTTCGATATTAGGCACGTCAGACATAGCTACCAAGCTGATTAATTTGACGAATTCCTTTTTTAATCCAGGCTCAAAATTATTAGCCGAAGAAATTAATTCCATGGTTTCATTTTTCAAGCCATATCTTAACTTTGTCAATTCCAAAAGAATTTGTTCTCTGGTCAATTCATTTCTGCGATTGGCAATTTCTTCAAGACTATTAAAACGCGGGACATATTCTTTGCGGCTAATTTGCTCTAAGTTTGGCATAGAATTATAAATAGTCTTTAAATTCTTTCAAGCCTTTTTTAATTAAAGGCCTTTTAAAATCTTTAACTTTATCTAAAATATTATCTTTACTTATCCATTGCCAGGCAAGATGTTCCGTAGAATCCAATTTCATATCAGAGTCATTGCCTAAAAATTCAAGTAAAAATAAAGTTTGTTTCTGGCCGGCAAATTTGTCAAACAACATATCCCTGCCTTTGGGCCATTTATATTTATAACAATTTTTAAGCATTTTTAAAATTTTAAAATCATCAGTACCAAGTTCCTCTTCCATTTCTCTTAAAACAGCTTCCTCCAGCTCTTGCTTGGTTTTGGCGTTCTTTGCTCCGCCCTGGGGTATTTGCCAATAATGATACTGGGAATGTTTAGTTATTAAAATCTGTTTCTGCCTGTTAATAATAAACCCGGCGACATTTTTGCGATATACAAATAAATTGCCAAATCGCCACCATAAGCAAGCCAATGGAAATATTATAACAGCTCTGACAATCCTTTTCCAGCGCCAAGGCTCCTGTATTAGGCGCCAAAGCCATTCCAAACCAAGCTTGCGCCAGGATTTTGGCGCTCTTTTTATTTGTTCTGCCAAAAAATCAATAGTCCCGCCTACTCCTATCATTAATTTGGTATTAAGCGCATCCAGATTATTAGCCATAAAATATTCCTGTTTGGGAGCTCCTAAGCATATAAAAATAATATCAGGCGTAATCTTGTTTATTTTTTCAATTAAGTTATCATCATCACTACGGCCTTGATCATTAAAATTTCCGCCATTTATATAAAATAATTTTAATTGGGGATATTTATAATTGCATAAAGAAATTGTTCTCTCCCCCACTTCCTGCTTGCCGCCTAAAATCAATATTGAATAATTTTTTTGTTCAGCTAATTTTATTATTTCTGAACAAAGATCGACTCCCGTGGTTATATTTTTTATCTTATTGCCAAAAATTTTCGCCCCGATTTTCAAACCAAAACCATCAGGTATGGAAAGAAAAGAATCTCTGATAATTCTGCGGCATCGTTTATCTTTATAACTAATTAAACAGATTTCAGGATTTGGCGTAACAAGATAACCCTTTTTGCCGGTTTTCAAATGATCTTTAATTTTCTCAATAGATTCACTCAAAGAAAGATCATTAATTTTTGCCCCTAAAATATAAACTTCTTTCATTTAATTTTATTATTTTGATGAATAAATTTTTACTGGCGTGCCAATATGAGCCCACTTATAAAGCCATTCTGCGTCAACCAACTTTAAGTTAACACAGCCATGGCTGACTCTAGTGCCAAATCGCCAATGCCAATAAGCGCCATGAATAGCATAATTTTTATAAAAAACCATAACATGAGGCACGTTTGGCAAATCATAATTTTCCGGATGATTTGGCCCGTAATAGCCTGACATTCTAGTAAGCGGGACTTTAGCATAAATATGAAAATTTCCTAAAGGCGTTGGGAATTTCCAAGTCCCTGTGGATATTATAAACTCTTTTTCAAGCAAACCTTTAAAATAAGCAAAAAGCTTTTGTTGAGCTATATCAATTTCAATTATTTTAAAAGAATTATATTTGCCAATTGGCGAAATTGTTTGGGTGGCTGCTAAAATTTCCGTTATGCCGTCATTGTCAATATCGCCATCAGCTATTGAAATACCGCCTTTAAAATTTTCATAAACAAATAATTTAGGGTTAATCTTGGGATTGCCCTGGCTGTCAAAAATGCACAAATGAGAGCCGCCGCTATAGCCAGCACCAGTTAAAATATCCAAATAGCCATTGCGGTCAACATCGCTGGCCGCCAAATTAACTCCCCCGCCAAACCCCTTGGCATAAGCCAAAAATTCCCTAATTAAATTGCCATTATAATCAAAAATTCTAACTTTTGGCTCTTTGCCTAAAGCTGGCGCAGCTATTATTTCCGCTTTTTTATCGTTATCTAAATCTGCGGCTAAAACATTAACTCCGCCTAAAAAAGTATCTTCAAAAGCATAAAAACCTTTTATAAAATTGGTATAATTATCAAAAATTTTAATCACAGGCTCCATGCCATAACCGGCAGCAACTAAAATTTCCGGCTGACCGTTGCCATTGACATCGCCTACGCTGACATTGGCTCCGCCGCGCAAATCTTTATTAAACGCAAAAAAACTGAAAAGATTCTGGCCTTTGGCGTCAAAAATTCTAATGTGCGGTCCGCCGCCTTCATTTGGCGCTGTAATTATTTCAGGGAAACCGTCATTAAACAAATCAGCCGCTACAACTTTTAAACCTTTACGGAAATTTTCAGCATAAGCTAAAAATTCAAATTGAAACTCTCCTTTGTAATTAAAAATTTTAACCAATGGCTTTTCATTCCTGCCCGCAGCCACAATTATTTCCTTAAAGCCGTCATTATTCAAATCAGCAGTGGCTATATTAGCGCCTTCAGCTTTGGAATCTTCAGCAAAAGGATAAAACTCTTTTTCCAGGGAAAAATTTTGAGAATTCAAAATTCTCACTGTCGGCCTGGTTATCTGCGGTTCTTCTATTCCATCCGCGGCCAAAACTATAAAAGGCGCAAACAATAAAGTTAAAATTATCAAATAAATTATTGGCTTCATAAGTTTAATTGTTTTTAAAATTATATGCTTTAACTATTGAATAAATTGGACCTGCGGAAGTTAACTCGCTTGACATTAGATCAACTGAACTAATTTGGAAATTAGAGACTGGAAATTGGAGATTAGGGATTTGAATGGCTGTTTTGAATTTGACCCGACCGAAAGTTAAGTGCAGACGAAAAGGTCTCTTATCTATGGCAAAGCCTAATCTGGCTAAACCCTCCCCTATTTGTTTTTGCAATTTGATTGTTTGTCCGTCATTTAATTCTTTGATTTCCCAAAAGATTACTTTAGGGTTATTTGAATCAGGAAAAGCATTGATTGAGTCAGAAAGTGCAAAGTTTAAAGTTGGAAAATTGGCTACAATTGGTGCTAAAGCTTGATTAATGGTTGAAATTTTTTCTTCTGGTACTGAACCTAAAAAATGCAAAGTCAAATGGAAATTGTCTTTTTCCACCCATTTAATAGGTTTATTTTTGTTTAATTTCTTTAATTTTAGCGCTAAATTAAAAATTTCCTCTTTGATTTCAGGGGGCAAATTTATGGCTAAAAATAAACGTTTAGTCATGAAAAAAAATTATGTTATAATACTATTATATGAAATTAGCTCAATTTTGGCAAAAAAAGAAAGATAAAGCCCAATGCCAGCTTTGCAACCATTACTGCTTAATTTCTGAAGACCAAACTGGCATTTGTGGAGTCCGCAAAAATATCAAAGGCAAACTCTATTCTTTGGTTTATGGAAAAGTAATTGCAGAAAATATTGATCCGATTGAAAAAAAACCGCTTTTTCATTTTTTGCCCGGCAGTTTAAGCTATTCTATTGCCACTATTGGCTGTAATTTCCGCTGTAAAAATTGCCAAAATGCTGATATTTCCCAATTCCCTATTGAACACAAATTAAAAACTGCTGATTTTATTCCTGGCAATAAAATCAAGCCGGAAGATATAGTAAAAAGAGCAAAAAAAGCTGGCTGCGCTTCAATGGCATATACTTATACTGAACCGACAATTTTTGCAGAACTTGCGCTTGATTGCATGAAATTAGCAAAAAAGGCTGGCTTGAAAAACATCTGGGTCTCTAATGGTTATACTGCCAAAGAAGCTTGGTCCAAGATAATCCCCTATCTTGATGCAATTAATGTTGATCTTAAATTTTTTAATAATGAAACTTATTTAAAAATTTGCGGCGCTAAACTCCAGCCAGTTTTGGATAATTTGAAATTTCTAAAAAAGAAAAAAGTCTGGCTGGAAATAACAACTTTAATAATTCCCGGCTTGAACGATTCAGAAGAAGAATTAATTGCAATTGCAAAATTTATAAAAAATAAACTGGGAGCTGAAACTCCTTGGCATGTTTCCCGTTTTTTCCCCCAGTATAAACTGCAAAATGAAAATCCAACGGAAGAAGATTTAATTTATAAAGCAATTTCTATTGCTAAAGATATTGGCTTAAAATATGTTTATGGCGGCAATATCAGCGCTGCTGGGCTGGAAAACACTTATTGTTTCCAATGCAACCAGCTGATAATTGAACGGCAAAGCTATAAAACTAAACGTTATGATAACAAAGGAATTTGCCCCCAATGCGGCCAAAAAATAAAGGGTAAAGTTTGAAAATCGTACCAAAATGATATAATTTCATTATGGTAAGATGTTCAAAATGTTTTAATAAAAAAC
>OMKS01002898.1_pt1 | contig 13980 bp, 9 predicted proteins | sample 1674721 | NCBI WGS metagenome assembly OMKS01 (sample SAMN06264996, study PRJEB25208) | sediment metagenome | isolation source: hot spring sediment | place: USA: California | collected 2014-09-02 | reverse complement strand
CCCATTCCCTATATTGATACAGGTTGCGATTACGTTCATACCTTTACATATTCCAACGCGGGCTTTACCCGCAACCCAAGTTCCGTCATTGCTGGCAACGCTGGCAATCTTGTTTTCCAGATTGCCGCGTCGGGCTGACGCCCTCCTCGCAACGATGAAAAGTTGAGCGTACGGCACAGTTCAACTTCTTGTTCTTGATCTTTTTTTTCTGTTCTATCAAGTACTACTCTATAATTATACCTGTTGCAAGATAAAAATAACAGTTCCTCACGAAATTTTGCATCCGTAAATGCTGAAACGCAACGGCGACCGGGAGAGTTCCGTCTCACTCCCCCCGGCCATTCTTCTGGGACAGCCCCTGTTTCCGCAACATTTCAGTGCCGACATATTTGGTATCGCCGGAAAACAGCATCACGCCTGTTACGATATTCCGTGAAAAATATTTTCCTGCCCAATGCCACAATGTGGTATAATTAAGAAAATCAAAGCGCGAATTGTGTTACTCTATACAAGGAAGTGAGCGAAACATGACCAATGAAGAGGCAAAGCGCTTATACGAGGAGGCAGTTCGGCGTTATGATGGCAGGGATTTTGCAGGAGCGCTGGAACTGCTTGACCGTGTGGAGTCGGAACGGCCCAACAGCCGGCATATCATTTATCACAGCGCGTTGTGCCTTGCCGCCTTGGGTCGCGTGGACGCGGCGCGCATTTGCCTGAAGAAGCTGGAGGGACGCATAGACCCCAATTCGCTGGAACGGCTTGAAAAGGAGATTGCCGACGCAACACCCGCGAAATCGGAAGAGGTTGCGGCGGCAGGGGGACTGGAGGACAGCGCCGCGCCGCCGCCGGAGGGCAGCGAAAATATATTTGTTGTTCAGGCGGTGTATCCCATATCCACAGAGGAATGTTCTGTCGTGGGACGCGTGAAGAAGGGGGTTTTTCATACGGATGACATTGCGAATGTCGTAGGCGCCGAGGGCGCCTTGCTGCCGGCGCCCATCATGCGCATAGGACCTGCGGATACGCCGCTGCTGCTTGCGCGTGAAGGCCAGCGCTCGGTGATGGTGTTGCGCATAGACCCCAACCAGATTAGTTCCGGCACTTCCATTATTTGCGAAACGCGCCGCGCCGCCCACGCGGTAACCATGGTGGCGCCGTCAAAATCATCCAAAAAAGCGTCGCTGCTGGAACGTCCCGCGGAACTCGCGCCGGTGGAGAAGCTTATGAAGCAGGGGGCGTATCGTGAGGCGGAACATTTGCTGAACGCCTATACGGCGCAGCATCCCACCAGCATTGTGGCCAAACGCATGCTTGCCCAGGTATATCTTGAATCTGATTCCCCATTGCGCGATCCCTCGAAGGCGCTTTATCTTATTCGCATGGTTTACCAAGCGGGCGGCGCGGAAGACCCTGTTGTTACGAACTTACTGGCGCAGGCTCAGGCGGAAACGGGCGACCCGGAAATGGGGCTTCGCTTTCTGGAACGCCTGTACGCCTCGACGCTGGATGTGGAGGCTAAACAGGCGTTGGCGCAACGCATCCACGGCTTCAGAAGCAAATACGGGCTGGGTGAGGTGTGGGAATTTGCGGACGCTTATGGAGACGTTATTTTTGAATCGCACAATTCTTCTGAGGCTGTTCGCGCCATACTAAACGGTGTTGTGCCCCTTGATGCGGGGTGCCGCCGCAACCATGTGGGCAACTTCGAGCCTGTGGAAACCACCCTTGCGCCCCTTTACCCCGAGGTGGCCGCCTTATACAAACCGCAGCAGACCCAGCAATCGAGCCCCGTCTTCATACTGATTATGGCTTTTCTGATTCTCGGCATCATTGTGGCCTGGTTTCTTCCCAGCCTTCTGAGGATGATGCAGTAGCGGATGTCTGTCCTGCGGTTATCCCCGCACCACCAGCACGCGCGACTGATAAGGGGCAATATCCAGGTCGTCCGGCGCGGCGTCCGCAAGAATCGCCGGCGTTTCCGGGTCCCACCATGCCGCGGCGCCCGCTGCCGCCACCCGCATCGCTGTTTTAATTCTGTGTTTTCCTTCATTGGTAATAAGGTAAAAGTGGGCGTCGTCAATAACAACGTGCCGATAGCGAATATCAGGACACGCCTGTTCGAGCGTCAAATCAGGGGGCGTTACCTCCGCCAGTTTTTTCAAGAGCATGTCCTTGTCCGCGGCAACGGGAATATCAGCAATTGCGTCTTGATAGGCCAGCGCCCTGTGTGTTGCCATCAGCGGCTCGATTGCGTCCCGAACGCCGTCCTGCATGGTTTCCTCGCCGTCTATAATCAACATCTTGTAATGCGCGCCGCCAACGGCAATCCCCTCTCCGTCCACCGTTGCCTGCCGCAGCAGCGTGTCGCCGTCAAGATAGTTGAAATCGCGCTGATGTTCAAACAGCGTCCTGGCCGCTCTCCAAGGGAGATAAGTTGCGGCGGCGAGCACGGCGATATCGCAAACATGAGTTCCGGCGCCGTTTAGCCACGATATGCGGCGGCAGTAATCCGCATAGGGTTTGTAACGGTTCCACCATGCGTTGTTCGGCCCCACGTCCGGCGGTCTTTCGTTGCGTCGCTCGCCCCGGATCGAATAGTAGAACGCGTGCGGCGACAACATGTCCACACCGCGCACGAGCAGCCAATCGGTCAGCCAGCGCATCTCCTCCCAAGTGAATTCCCAGCCGTATGCGCCAAAACACTCATTCAGGTTGCGCGCGCGGCCGTAATTGATTTTTGCCGAAGAACCGCACTTGCCCATGGTGGAGTGGGCGCCTTCAAGAGACTTGTCCTGAAAAGGCTCGAGATAACGCCATACCACGTCCTGCCCCGGTATGTGGAAATGCTTCAACACGCCAATATCCATGGAACCCGCCGGATGACCCGTCAACGCGATATGATGCGCGTCGCACCATTCGCTGTACTGCTTGTAATAGACTTGTTCGAGACGGGCGTTCACGGCGCGGGCGAAGTCGCGCCGGCGGCGCGGCGCTTCCGGTGCGTCCTCCTCCCACAGCGCCGCCAGATAAGGCCGGAAATCATAGCCCAGAAAGGCGTCGAGGAACGCTTCAAAATCCCATGTCCACGGCTTTACGCCCCTCTTGTGGCCGCGCCCCAGCACGTTGGGTTCATCGGTAAAGATGGCAATGATTGTTTTGCCGAAATGCGCGCCCAGCCGTTCATAATGTCGGTCGTGGGTCAAATGCAGGAAACTGGCAACCGCCTCGGGGTTCAGAATGTCGGCTGCGGGCGGGGCGCCCGGTTCACCGTCGTCCGTGCCGAAATGGACGCCGCGAATTGCGCCCAAGGACCGGGTGTTTACATACACATAGTCCGCGTCCTGATGCACGATAACTTCATCGGGCCCAAGCGCGGGACGTTTCCGCCGTTCCAAAGCGCGCGCCGCGTGGCGCGGATTTGCCGCGACCACCCGCCCCGCGCAGGAGCCCGAGGGATACATGCCTTCATCGTAAAGGATGATGCGCATGTCCCGCGCCGCCGCATGTTCCACGCAACATTGCAGCATATCCAGCCACGGTTCGGACATAAAGGCAAGCGTTTCGGGCAGTCCCATGCGCGCATGGGGAACCACGCCGTAAACGCCGTGCGCGGCGAAATCATCCATCTGCCGGCGCAGTTCGTCTTCATTCAGGTCGTCATTGAGAAACCAAAAGGGAATGAGCGTATAGTCCCGTGGGGGATTGACAAAACGGCGGAACAACGCGTCCGGGCTGTTTGCGGCAGATGCGCTGGGCGCCTGAACCGCGCCCAGCGCGGACGCGCCCGCCGCCGCAACGGTGGCGTTCTTGAGGAAATCGCGTCGAGATTGTCTGTTCATGGACATACCTTTCAACAATGATTCGCTACGGCGGATTCTTGAAGCGGTATATGTCGGACCGGCAGTTGCCCCGGGTTAAGGGACGGCGAGAAAATCCCTTTTAATGCGGGTAATGCGCGTCATGGACAGCCCCGGCATCGTGCGGGTATCGCCCGCGCAATACGCCAGCAGCGCATGGGCGTCCGTAAACGTGATTGCAGTATAACAATACCATCCATGCGGATTGTCCTCAAGGGTGTGGCGCACGCGCCACGTATTGCCGTCATCATCGGAAAGAGCCAGGGTCAACGGCGTCCGCTTGCCTTTCAGCGCTTCCTCAATGCCGCTGTGATCGTTCCATGCGAGCAGTATGGTGTCGGAACCCGGCAGGGTTTTGAACGATCCCGGCGACACGGGCGTGCGCAGTTCCGTCGGCGCCGCCTCGCTCCAGGTAACGCCGTCGTCCGCTGAATACGACTTGTAGAACACGCCGCTGCTGTTGCGCAGCAGCATGAAAATCCTGCCGTCGGACAATTCCAGAACGCCCGGCTCCTGAAACCCGGTGGCGATTGTTTCAGGCGCTTCAAGCGTGGTTTCGGAGGGGCGCCATGTATGCCCCGAGTCATCGGAAAGAAAGCATATCACTTTACCCCTTTGTGAAAAGCGTTCTCCTTTGAGCGCGTGCCGCGCCGCCGGGATTATCAGGCGTCCGCCGCTCGTTTGGATGACACGGTCATTATTCACCACATAGTACCCGACAGGGTCGGGGACGCACTCGACCGGAGCGCTCCACGTGTGCGCCTCATCATGGGAAAACCGCACAAGGGGACGACAGTCGTCTTCGGCGTTTTTCCGAAGATAAAACAGGGCTATCGGGCCTTCGCGCAGCCTCAGCAACGATACGGACATGACATTCATATCGCCTTCATTGGGAAGCACCACTTCGTCCTGGTCGGTCCAGGTGCGCCCGCCGTCCCCGGAACAGCGCGACGCCAAGCAGGCTTCCGAATGGTCGCTGGAACCGCCCACGAACCGCGTGTACACAAACAGAAGGCTGCCGTCGCGGCGCCGGATAAAATCACCCTCGGAATTGCGTGGATTACTCGCGGACGGCGGCAGTTCAAGCACCGTCTCAACGGCGGCGTCCGGATGTTGCGCGGACACGGCAACGGCGAACATCGCCGTCATGACAACGATAATCTTCATGGCGAAATCACCTTCTTCAATATGGCTGTCAAGTCAGCGGTCAAAAAGGGTTTTTCCAGAACAGGACAGCCTGTTTTCTCAAGGAAAAGGCGCGTTTGATAATTCATCGTGTCGGCGGTTATGAACACAATGCGTCCGGCGAGTTGCGGAAAACGCTCCTTAATGTGCGCATAAACGTCCGCGCCGCTTAACGCTCCGGAGAGGAGATAATCCAACACCACCGCGTCATACGTGTTTTCCGCCAGTTTTTCCATGGCTTCCACGCCCGAAGAGACGGCGTCAGTCAGATAGCCGCGCATGTACAATGCCGTCTTCAGCAGGTCAAGCAAATCCGCCTCGTCATCCACCACCAGCGCCCGGCATGGGGAGGCGGGCGCCGGCCCCTGTCCAGGCTCAATGCCGCGGGCAAGGGAAACCTTTTCTGTCAACAACGGCAATTGCAAGACCATGCACGCGCCGTCCGGTTCGCCGCGAATGGCCGTAGAAAGCGTCAGGCTTCCCCCGTAGTCATTGGCAACCGCCCGCGCCAGCGTAAGCCCCAGCCCCACCGCGCCCTTGTCCCGCTGTGTCGTGAAAAACGGTTCAAATATTCGGTCTCTGAATTCCGTCGGGACGCCGGGACCGTCATCCGCCACGCGCAGCCGCGCCGCGTCCCCCTTTACTTCAAGCGTGCATACCACCTTTGATTCCGCGGCGCGTAACGCGTTGTCAATCAGGCTCAAAATCACCTGCGTCAGTTGTTCCGGCACACATTCAATGGCGGCGGGTTGTTCCGTAAGCCGCCATTCGATGAGAGCGCTTTGCGACGGAGCGAGCATCGGCCGCACCGATTCTCGCACGAGCAGGGAAAAGTCCGTTGTCCGGCGTTCCATGGGCGTGCCCTTGCCGAAAGCGAGCAGCTTTTCCACGATATCTTTACATCGGACGGCGTTGCGCAGTATGCGGTTAATCGCCTCTCCGGTCTGTTCCGTCGGCAGACCCTTTGCCATGACTTCGGCAAAACCAAGGACGACGCTCAACGGATTGCGCAGCTGATGCGCCACCGTCACCGCCACCTGCGCCGTCAGAGAAGAGCGTTGTTGCGTGATGATCTCCGTTTCGAGCTGTTTTTGAATCTGGTGGCGTTGCGTCATATCGTAAACGCAGCACAATGCGCGGCTGATATTGCCGCTTCTGTCCGGAACGGGCAGCATTATCAACATAAACCAGCGTGTTCCCTCGGGGCCGGTATAACAGAATTCCTCCGTAAAAAACCGCCCTGTCTCAAAGGTCTGGCGACAGGGGCAGCGATGCTTCGCGCCATAGCGTCCACGGTACAGGAAACAGCACAGCGGTTCCTTGTTGTCATATTCTTTCAGGCCCAGCGTTTTAACCGCGTCCGAGCTGTACGTTATGGCGCCGCTTTCATTCAACATCTGCAAGGGAAACGGTATTGCGCCCAGCAGGCAATCTTCCACATAGCGTATATCGTCGTTTATTTTGTCCGTTTCCGGCATGTCCGTTTCCAGACAGAGCGCCGCGCCCGAGCGGACGCCGGCGCTGTCGAAAAGCGGCTGCACATGAAAGAACGCCTTAATTTTGTTCTTCCCGTTGACCAGCGTGCCGGCAAACGATTTGAGTTGTTTCCCCGCTGATTTATGCCGCAACGCGGTGCGCATGCGTCCCGCCGTCTGCGTATTGCATAGCGCCAGCATGTCCCGACCGGCAAGGGATTCGGGAGTAACCCCGAGACGCCGCGCAAACGCCAGATTTGCCGTTTCAATAAATCCCTGTTCGTTCAACAGCGCCAGAGGATGAACGACGGCCTCCACTATCATTGCGCTCTTTCGGCGTTCCGCCGCCACCATTTCCCGCGCATGTTGGGTGCAGTATTCATTCAAATAGGCTTCATGAATATCGGCAGATTCCATAATGAAATCGTATACTTCCTTGTCCGAAAGCCCTTTTACCTTGTTCAGGCAAAAGGCAATCGTTTCATTGCGGCAATGACGAAATGCGCGCCTCGCCTCGTCCACACCTCTGCCGTTGTTCTGAAAGTAATCCACCGTTTTGGACGCCCACTCTCCGGCGCGATACGGCTTGCCGCCGCAATAGGCGGCCTGGTTTATCAACCACATGTTGATGATTGACCGCAATTTTTTTTCGTCCGCCGCTTTCAGATACGCAACAAGATGGTCAGTCAGCGCCTCAAGACGTTGTTCCACAAAAGCCGCGAGCAGCTTTCCCTGAGATTTTTCCATAAGCAGTCGCTTTCTACGTGTTGACGCAATTCGCGCCGGAACAAGGACTTATGGGTCTACTATATATTAACGAGGGGTTTCCCTACAGCCCGGCGATCATGAAATTCTGCGTTGAAAACCAGCGAAAACATAATGCGCGGTTACAACAACGCGATCACTTCTTCCTGAGTGCGGCATGCTGCGAGCGCCTTGAAGGCGTCCGGATTGCGCAGGGTAAGCATTACCTTCGCGAGAAGGCTCAGATAGGTCTTTTCGGCGTCTTTCGGCGTGGCAAACAAGATGATAATGTGAACCGGGCGGTTGTCCAGCGAGGCGAAGTCAATGCCGTCGGGGGCAATGCCCAGCGCAATTGTCGGTTCCGTCACTTCCGGAATGCGCACATGCGGCACGGCGACGCCGCCGCCGATGCCCGTGCTTTGCACCGCCTCGCGCTCATATACGGCCTTCCGAAACGCTTCACAGTCGGTGATGACCGGGTTCCGGGAAACCGCCTCGATTAGAATCTCCAAAGCGTCATGCTTCGAGGCGTTCGCCGGGATAATCCGTATCTGCGACTTGTCAATAAAATCAAGCGTTGTTGTCATTACAGTAAGGCACTTTATATTTTCTCGGGTTTACCATATTGCCGAATGAGCCACCGCCACGCGCCACCGGTATGGCGATGCCTGCTTGCGGGCACCTTTAACCATGTCCGTTTTTCACGTTGCAAAAGCCAACCCCTCGATATTATTCCGCATGCGGCGCAACGCCTCGTCAAGCTGTTCGTCTCCAACCGTCAGCGAAAAGCGAACGTACCCTTCGCCGTTTGTGCCGTAAGCGGCGCCGGGCGCAAGCACAACCGCGGTCTTTTCAAACACGAAATCACAAAATTCGGAGGAGGAGAACCCTTCCGGGACGGGCGTCCAAAGATAAAACGTTCCGGCGGGGGGCTCGTACCGCCAGCCCAAGTCGCGCAATGTTGCCAGCACTTTTTCGCGTCGCTGCCCGTAAATATGCAGCATTTTGACGATAAAATCATCGCAGTTGTCCAGCGCCTCAATGGCCGCGTACTGTATGGCGTTAAAGACGCCGCTGTCCGTATTGGCCTTGGATGTGGCCATGGCCTTCACAATGTCGGGATTGCCGCAGGCCATGCCAATGCGCCAGCCGGTCATATTGTACGGCTTGGACAAAGAATTAAGTTCCACGCCAACCTCTTTGGCGCCGTCCGCGTTCAAAAAACTGCGCCTGTCAACGCCAAACACCACTTCACTGTAGGGGTTGTCGTAGCAGACGGCGATATTGTAGTTTCGGGCGAAAGCGACCAGGTCGGCCAGAAATCCCGGTGTTGCCACGGCGCCCGTCGGATTATTTGGATAGTTCAGATAAAAAGCCGTTGCGCGTTTTGCCACGTCCGCGGGAATGGCGTCCAAATCCGGCAGGAAGTTGTTTTCCCCTTTCATGGGGACGGGATGCGGCACGGCGCCGACGAACCAGATGCTTGGTTTGTAGCCCGGGTAGCCCGGGTCCGTTACCAGCACGAGGTCGCCGGGATTAATCACGCCAAGCGCGAAATGGTGGCATCCCTCTTTCGAGCCGATAAGCGCCACGATTTCCTTTTCCGGGTCAAGCGCCACATGGTACCGGCGGCTGTACCATCGCGCCACCGCTTCCCGGAACGCCGCCATGCCCCATTCCTCATCCGTCGGATAGCGGTGGTTCGCCTTGTCGCGGGAGGCCTTCGCGAGCGCTTCCACAACATTTCCCGGGGTCGCCTCCACCGGATCGCCTATGGCCAGACTAATCACATCCACGCCGCGCGCGCGCGCCTCATTGATCTTGTTGCGCAAGGTCATGAATAGATAGGGTGGGATTTTACTCAGTCGTTCTGCTGTTTGCATGACGTTCTTTCTGCGGTTGCAGTTCTATCGGGAACAGGTTTTTATTACGGATTTTTCAAGCCCTTTACGCGACGGTGTGCCCGCATCCGCCGGTTCAGCCCTTCATTTTCGGGTGATTATATAGTTCCGGTTCGCCCCTGATCAAAACGGTCACGGCAAACGCCTTGATTCAATGTTTGTCCGTTGAGTATTATACCGCATCAACATGGCCGCCCTCCATCCCTTCGGCGTCCATGCGACACGGATAAGCCGACGTAGCTCAGTTGGTAGAGCAGCTGACTTGTAATCAGCAGGTCGGGGGTTCGATTCCCTTCGTCGGCTCCATATCAAAAACCCCGTGCAACCCCTGTAAACATTGCTTATAACGCATGTTACAGGGGTTGTTTTTTTCAACTCAGGCGGGTTACATAAACATAATAAGCGCCGCGGGAACCGCCGCGGTCATCGGCAAACCATGTTTTCAGGCGCGCGCCGCCGGCGCGTAGGGGCGTCTCAAAGACCGCGGCGTGGGCGTCCGGCGTTACGGGCCGGGTCAGTTCCACCGCGCCGATTTTCAGCCGGGCGCGGGTAACGGAAACGGCTTTGCCGCCGGCGACAACGCCTGTAATCGGCGCGTCCACCTCTTCCGGCCAACGGCGCAAAGCAAAACGATACATCCCGTCTTCGGCAATGCGCACCGCCCACTCGCCGTTACCGCCGCGTCCGTTGAGGATGTGCGGCTGGTTCCAAGGTATTTGCTCGATTGGCGCGTGCCAGTCCATGGCGGTAAGCCGGGCGGGATTCTCCCGCGCCGCGCCGAGGACGGTCTCACAACAGGCGTCAAACCGCTCCGACACATCCGTCCACCACGCTTCGTAGACACTGCGCAACGTGGCGACAACGGCGGGATGCCTACCGGCAATATTTTCGGCTTGCCCCGGATCGGCGGTTATATCGAACAGCTGTTCCCCGTTGATCAACCGCCAGCGCCGGGTCATGACGGCGCATTGACGCCACTTTTCCGGATATTCAATCCGCTGGGAGTCCACCACCAGCGCGCGGTCGGGCCACACCGCACTCGGTTCCAACAGCAAGGGCGCCAGACTTGCGCCGTCATAGCGGACATTTTCGGGACGCTTCAGCGCGCACAGGTCAATCAACGTGGGCATGAGATCAAAATGCGCCGCGAGTGCGGCAATATCCGTACCGCCCGACAGCCCGGCGGCGGGCCAGCGCACAAAACAGGGCACGCGATGGCCGCCGTCAAACGCGCTGCCCTTGACGCCCTTCATGCCCGCGTTAAATCCTTTGCCGTCGCGGTATCCTGCGGCGGTTCCGTTGTCGGTCATGAAAATGACAAGGGTATTCTCCTCTATGCCCAACGTTTGCAGGTGGCGTTTCAGCCGTCCCATATTCTCGTCCATATTGGTTATCATTCCATAGAAGGCCGCCATGTCGCCTTCGACGCCCTTCTCGAGGTAAGGCCGGCTGTATCGGGGGTCAACATTGTACGGGCTGTGCGGCGCATTCGGCGCAATGTAACAGAAAAAGGGCCGGTTTTTATGTTGTTCGATGAAGCGGCGCGCCCCTTCAAACCAGACATCCGTGCAATAACCCGTGAAACGTTCCGGCTTCCCATTATGAAAATAGGTGTCGTCAAAATAGTCGTTGCCCCAGAAGTCCGGCGTCTGTCCCACGCCGCCGCCGCCGTGCGTCAGCGTCTCCTGAAATCCGCGGTCCTGAGGCCGGTACGGATAGTTGTCGCCCAGATGCCATTTCCCGAATATGCCCGTGGCATAACCGTTTGCGGAAAACACATCCGCCATGGTAACTTCGTCTTCGCGCAGCAGCGAGCGGCCCATGACCGTGTGCCATACGCCGACGCGGTTACAATCGCGACCCGTCATCAGCGCCGCGCGCGTGGGGGAACAGGTGGGACTGACATGAAAGTTGGTGAAGCGTACGCTCTCGGCGCACATGCGGTCCAAGTGCGGCGTCTCGATGACGGGATTGCCGAGACAGCCCAAGTCGCCATATCCTTGGTCGTCGGTCAGCACCAAAATAACATTGGGACGCTTGGCCGCACCGTCCGTTATGCCGACAGCGCCCGCCGGGCGCGAACAGGCGGCGGCCGCCGCGCCCAAGGACATGACCTTTATGAACTCACGCCGGGAAGCCGCTGCCAGGCTCATTGGAGTTTCCTCCTGTCGTTATGTCGGCATGGCTCAGGAATCTGCCGAAATGCCGGTCAATCTTGGAAACATGATGCATAATCCAGTCTATCACGAGTACTTGGGTGCGGAAGAGCAGGAAGGTTGGGTGACTGTCCAAATTTTTTTCGATCTCCCTCTTAAAATTGTCAAAGTATTTTCGGAAACGCCTGTGCTGATCCACTTGAAGCGGCAGAAAAGGGTATTTATGCGCGGCCATGCATCTTTCTTCCGCGGCAAAATGGTGGACAATATAGTGGTCGAGAAATTCGACCACCTCGTGTATTTTTGAATAATTGCGGTCCCGGCGCACGGCTTCCACGAACCCGGCCACCCGCCGGAACAGTTCCTGATGCTGCGCGTCTATTTCCGTTTCGCCTATGGACAGCGAATCATCCCATGCAATCCGGAGGTCCACTTCGCCGGTGCCTTCATGATAACCCGTTTCAAGAAAACGTTTGCAGCGGTCGCGATAGGCCAGGGCGACCGTGTCGCCGGGCGCCATGCGCAGGCATTCGGAAAGCAGTTCGAGCGCGCGGGACGCTTCCTTGAAATGATAATAAGCCAGCGCCTCGCCGAAAAGCGCTTTCGTCGCGCGTTTGGCGTCGCGCTGCTCGGGCGGGTCTGCGTCGAACACTTCATATACCGACTGAGGCTGCCTTTTCCCCTTCACCATGACGCGGTCAATGAAACGCGTGTCGTGGCGCGCCGCGTCGCGCAGGCCGTAATAGGTGTGCTCGCTGATGAGCAGCGGCGCGCCGTACCGCTTGGTCATTCCCTCGATGCGCGCGGCAAGGTTGACGGCGTCGCTGATGACCGTGCTCTCCATGCGGTCGCGCCCCCCAATAATCCCCAACATCATCAGTCCCGTATTGAGCCCGATACCGATGCGAATGGGTTGCATCCCTGCCGTTTCCCGTTCCTTGTTGAACGCGCCCAGTATTTTGAGCATTTCAATGGCGCCGCGCAACGCGTCGTCGGCGTTTTCCGGAAACAACGCCATAATCCCGTCGCCAATGTATTTGTCAATGATTCCTCCATGCCGGGCAATGGCCGGTTCCATCCGGTTCAAATAATCATTGATGAACGCGAAATTCTCTCGGGGCGTCATTTCCTCCGACAAGGCGCTGAAATCGCGTATGTCGGCAAACAGTATGGTCATGGTTTTTTCCACGTGGTCGCCCAAATCCACGTCGGTAATGCTTTCCCTGCCCATCAGCCCCAGCGCTTCTTCGGGTACAAAGCGGCTGTACGCCGCAATAACGGCATCCATAGCGCTGTTCTGAGGGTTGGACACATCATTGTGAGGATCAGGCATAAACGGGGTTCCTTATCATCGCTGCGCACACTATACCATTGTTTTCGGCAATAAATAAACGGCGTAGAACAGACAGAGTTGCAATCGTTGATTCAGGCGGCTACCATGTATGGAGCGCTTGGGTGCATGAATATCGGGAGATGATATGGTGAATACAACAGGCGTAACGCGCAAGACTGTCCAGAAACAACTTGTCAACGACATATTCCTGCGGGCCGGAAGGCCGCTTACGGCGCGCGAGGCGCATGATCTTGCGCGGGTGGCGCGTCCCCGCATCGGCATCGCCACAGTATACCGCGCTATCCGCCGCATGGTCGAGGCAAAGGAACTGCGGTTGGTGGTTATTCCCGGGGAAGCGGCCTATTACGAAAGGTCGGGAAACGGCCACCATCATTATTTTCATTGCTGCGCGTGTCAAAAAGTGTATGTGGTTCAGGGATGTCCCGGTTCTATGAAAGCGCTGACGCCGGCGGGCTTTGTCCTCGAACGCCACGACTTGGTATTGCACGGGAAATGCAAGACGTGCGCGGCACGACGTTGAAATCCAGCGATTACGGACGTAGAACCGTCATCCGCCGGTTTCTCATCCCATGCGTCCCGCACATTCTGCTTGTCCCGCTCAAAAAACAGCGTTGCGGCGCCTTGAATCCCCAGCCTCCATCTGGTAGTCTTAACCCGGAAGTTTCACCGGGTTAACCGAAAAGGAGGAAAACAGCCATGCGTAATGTGCTCTATGGAATTGTATTGTTCCTGATTGCCGTGAATGCCCTTGCGGAAGGACTGCCCGACCCGGAGAAACCGGGGCCTTATCCGGTGGGCGTGACCACCATTACCTTGGTGGACCACAGCCGTACCGATCCGGCAAGCGACGGGCCGCGCTCGCTGATGACGGAGATTTGGTATCCGGCTTCGGACGAAGCGCGCGGGCTGCCGCCGAACCGATTGAGCGATTTTTTCCTGAAAGGTCGCTCGCCCGAACTGGCGCTGCTGCTATTCGCCGGATTCGGCGTGGAGCTGGACGAGGCGGACAAGACCTTCCAGAATTTCGCCGCCCGCGACGCGCGCATCGGCGACGGCGTATTTCCGCTGCTCCTGTTCTCGCACGGCAACGGCGGCCTGCGCATGCAGAACGCCTTCTGGTGCGAGCATCTCGCCAGCCACGGCTACATCGTAATGGCGCCCGACCATACCGGCAATTGCGCGATTACGTTTGTGAACGGCGAACTCGTACTATTCGACAACACCCGCGAGGGACGCGAACGCTCCTCGGGGGACAGGCCGAAAGACCTGTCCTTTCTCATTGACGAAATGGACAAGATGAACAAGGGC